>Ga0247833_1000178_pt1 | contig 109452 bp, 84 predicted proteins | sample LaCruzMarch2015__7_FD_187117 | JGI IMG/M metagenome (GOLD analysis project Ga0247833, IMG submission 187117) | Freshwater microbial communities from meromictic Lake La Cruz, Castile-La Mancha, Spain - LaCruzMarch2015_8m | ecosystem: Environmental > Aquatic > Freshwater > Lake | place: Spain...
TTTACGAAATGGCTGGTTGACCCAGAAACCCATCGCGTTCTTGGCTGTGGAATTGTAGGCTCGGGCGCAGGCGAGTTGATTGCAGAGGCTGTTTTGGCGATCGAAATGGGCTGCGAAGTTCGCGACCTAACCGAGTCGATTCACCCCCATCCAACATTGAGTGAAACGCTCATGAATGCCGGCGAAGTTCACTTCGGTACGGCAACGGAAATCTATAAGCCAAAACGCCACGTGTAAGCCTGTCGCCTTAGGCCGGGCTGTCACCCCAGGGGATCGTTGCCTTCGCCCTAGCGTGAAGGTCAATTACCACTGGCATAAAGCCAGATGGCATGAAACGAAAATGCCCCTGGGTTCAGCCCAGGGGATCGTTGCCTTCACCCTAGCGTAAAGGTCAAGTACCACTGGCGTAAAGCCAGTTGGCATGAAACGAAAATGCACATGGGTTTATCCAAGGGGATTGTTGCCTTCGCCGCTTGCCACCGCCTTGGCAACAGCTTGGCACACGCGACCACTCGACTTCAATCGTTTTGCGATCTCGAATCAATTGCTGGGCGTGTTGTGAAAACGCTGGTTTCTGGTATATTTTTGCTTCTCGAAAAACGCGAGAAAACACTGGAAAAACACTGACGAAATGCATGCGTCGGGACCGGTGTTTAATCGCTGTTCCGTTCCCCTTGTCGAAATGGCCATTCCTGTGTCGAACGTCCCACCCAATGATGATTCTGAATCCAATGATCCAGCCTCATTGCCGTCTGCTGGGGGTGATGGTTCTGGGGGTGGCGGCGAGCGGCTGATCGATCAGTCTATCGAAAATGAGTTGCGGGATAGTTATCTCACATATGCGATGAGCGTTATCGTCAGTCGCGCACTTCCGGACGTTCGCGATGGGTTGAAGCCCAGCCAGCGCCGGATTCTGGTCGCCATGAACGATTTGAGTCTTACGCCAGGTGCGGCTCGCGTTAAGTGCGCGAAGATCGCGGGCGACACGTCGGGTAATTACCACCCCCACGGCGAAGCCATCATCTACCCGACTCTTGTCCGCATGGCTCAAGAGTGGAACATGCGGCATATGCTCATCGACAAGCAAGGGAACTTTGGCTCGATCGCCGGACTTCCCGCGGCTGCCATGCGATATACCGAAGCTCGTCTGGCGGCTCCTGCGGCGATGATGCTCGACGACATCCGCCTCGACACGGTCGATTTTATTCCAACCTACGACGAACGACGCACCGAGCCTGTTGTCTTGCCGTCGAAGTTTCCGAACTTGTTGGTGAACGGCGCAACTGGCATCGCGGTCGGTATGGCCACAAGCATACCGCCACACAATCTACGCGAAGTATGTGCGGCGATCATCCGAGTCATTGACGACCCGGACGTTTCGATCGCGGAAATCAATGAAATCATTCCGGGACCTGACTTCCCAACCGGCGGCATCATCTGCGGTCGCTATGCGATTCGCCAAGGTTACAACACGGGCCGGTCGACCATCGTCATGCGGGCTCGCGTCGACGTCGAAGAAGGCAAAAAAGCGCGGCTGATCATCCGCGAGATTCCCTATCAACAGTTTCGCGATCGGGTCATCGAAAGGATTGCGGATCTGGTTCGAAGCGAAAAGATCAAGGGTATCTCGGCGATTCGCGACGAAAGCGATTTGAAGGAACCGGTTCGAATCGTCATCGAGATCAAGCAGAATTCGGATCCGCACATTGTTCTCAATCAGCTTTATCAGTTCTCGTCCTTGCAAGAGTCGTTCTCCATCAACATGCTTGCGTTGGTGGATGGCAAGCCACGCGAATTGAGCATCAAAGAACTCATTCAAGAGTTTATCCGGCATCGCGTGACCGTGATTCGACGCCGAACCCAATTCCTGCTGGCTTCGGCGCGAAAGCGCAAGCACGTTGTCGAAGGATTGCTGTTGGCCTTGGCAGACATCGACAAGATCATCATGCTCATTCGACAAAGCCGTACCCAGGCTGAGGCGAAAGTCAAATTGATGGGCGTTGAATGCCCTGCCTCGATGATGCAGCGAGCGTTGGGCGATCGAGGATTTGCCGATTTTCAATTGGAGCGCGGTTCGAGCGATGTTTACACGTTGACGAGCGTGCAGACCGATTCGATCCTCCGCATGACGTTGGGCCAGTTGGCGGGCCTCGAACAAGAGCGACTCACGGACGAGCACGCAACCATCCTGACCGAGATTGAAAAGTACCGAGTCATCTTGGGCGATCCGGCCAACATTTTTGCCATTATCAAAGCCGATCTAGAAGATATCTCTCGACGCTTTGGCAACGACCGTCGAACGGTGATCGATGGCGAAGAGCTTGGCAACTACAACATGGAGGACTTGATCACCGAAGAAACGATGGTCGTCACCATCTCGCATCAAGGTTACATCAAGCGCATCCCGGCAACGACGTATCGAGCCCAGAAACGCGGCGGCAAAGGTATCGCGGGCCTAAAATCGGAAGAAGAAGATCCGGTCGAGCATTTGTTTGTGGCCAGTACGCATGCTTACCTGCTGTTCTTCACCAATCAAGGAAAAGTCTATTGGCAGAAGGTTTGGGAAATCCCTCAAATGAGTAGGGAAAGCCGTGGGCGGGCTGTCGTGAATTTGCTGAACTTGACGCCGGATGAAAAGATCCGCGATTGCGTCGTCGTTCGCGATTTCAATTTGCCAGGTCACTTCCTCATGATGGCCACCAAAAAAGGGGTCGTGAAGAAGACAGAACTCGAAGCGTACAGTCGTCCAAAGAAGGGTGGCATCATCGCGATCAAACTGCGTGAAGAGGATGAACTCGTGGATGTTGTCGTGCTGAAACCCAACGATCAAATTGTTTTGGCGACCGCCAATGGAATGGCCATCCGATTCACCGAAAGCAACGCACGCCCCACGGGCCGCAACACGTCGGGCGTCAAAGGCATCACGCTCAAAAAGGGGGATGAACTGGTCGGAATGGTTGTGGCAGAACCGGACGCAACGCTGCTGACGGTATGCGAATTAGGCTACGGCAAACGAACAACATTCGGCCCTGGTGACGAGATGGTTGGCCGCGAGGTTGCTGTGCCGCTGGTCGATGAGAACGGTGACGAAATACTTGGTGAGGAAGAGGTTGTCGAAGAAGCCGAGGACGAAGTGGAAGATCTTAATTCCGCAAATCGATATCGAACGCAGCGACGCGGAGGCAAAGGTGTTATCGACATCAAGACAACCAAGCGCAACGGGCGGGTCGTGGGTATCGTGCCGGTGGACGATACCGACGAATTGATGATGATGACCGTTCGAGGCAAGATCCAACGCGTGGCTGCCAAGGATATCAGCGTCATCGGACGCAACACCCAAGGTGTGCGGATCATGAGTTTGGATGAGGGAGACACCCTCACCGCGATCGTACGCGTTCCTCCAGATGAAATCGATGAAGCCGCAATCGCCAATGCAATCATCCCCCCAACAGGCATCCCCCCAACAAGCATCGCACCTCCGGAAGCCACCTCGGAAGAGTCGAGTTCTGGAGAGACACGTTCCGATGAGCCAGATTCTGAAGTGGACTCTGAAGTGGACTCGGATAACGAGGACTAATTGAGAGAACGATTGAGAGCCAAGTCTTGACCAAAGAGCCGTCGGATTCGTTGCTTGTGTTGGTCTGCACCTACAATGAACGCGCCAATCTACCTTCTCTGTTTGAGCGGATCAATGCTTTCGTACCGAACGCACACATTCTAGTCGTGGATGACAACTCACCCGACGGTACGAGCGAATGGGTCGAGGAGTATCAACGATCGCATTCATCCGTATTACTCAATCGCCGAAGTGGAAAATTGGGGTTGGGGACGGCCATTCGGGCGGGCATGCACTATGCAATTGAGAATGGCTATGAATGGTTGCTGAACTTGGATGCCGATTTGAGTCATGACCCCAAATCGATTCCGGATCTATTGGCCAAGCAGTTGCAGTCCGATGTGGTCATTGGTTCCAGGTATGTGCCGGGGGGAGGCATGGTAGGTTGCTCATGGCGTAGGGTTTTCGTGAGCAAATGCGCGAACAGCTATGCCAAGTGGCTCATTGGCTGGACGGTTCGCGATTGCAGCAGTGCATTTCGACTCTACCGTGTCGCAAAGTTAAAGACTCTGAATTTGGACGGACTGAAGGGAGTTGGCTACGGTTTTTTGGAAGAAGTGCTTTGGCATCTTCTCAATCAAGGGGCTCGACTCAACGAAGTCGGGATTATCTATAGCGAGCGTCGCGAAGGCAAATCGAAGATATCGATCCAAGAAGCTTGGTCGACGATCACATCGCTTCACAACGTTGCCAAACTGCAGCGATCGAGTAGCAAAGCGAGTGGATCTTAGTTGTGCGACGCAACCCCTCACCCCCAAACCCTCTCCCCGAGACCAGGGCGAGGGGAGCAAGATCGAAAGATGTGGGTACAGATGAGGCATAAAGTTAGTGGCATGAATCAATGCGGCTGAGTTTATGCCAGACAATCGCCAGAATAGAAACGAAAAAACCTTTGCTGATTTTGTCAGCAAAGGTTCATTCGTTTTGGAGAAGGGGGATTTGGTGCTTAGACCAATTCCTTCTTGGCTCCGATGAGCGTGCGGAGTCGTTCAGCCAAAAGACGGGCGTCGAATGGTTTCTTAAACGTCTCGTTGATGCTCGAGCGATCGAAGCTCATTACGTTGCCATCGTCTGGCAACAATGCGATCAAGATGATCTCGGTAAAGTCAGCATTCTTGCGTAGGTTTTGGCAGATTTGCAACGCTTCTAGCTTGCCGACTGAGAAGTCGACAATCATGCAATCTGGGTGAAAACTTTCTGCTTGAATTCCTGCCTCGAAACCGCTTGCAGCAACCGACACCTTGAAGCTTCGTTCTTGCGGGAGCTCTCGCTTCAAGTTTTCGATCAAGACCTGATCTTGCGCAACGATCAGGACTTTGGCCATGGCCTCATCTTCCAAATCTCCCAAAGGCATACCATGCTCTTTGAGGAATTTGATCAGATACTCGCGGGGAATGCGGCGGTCTTGCGAACCGGGGATGCGGTAACCTTTGAGTCGGCCGGAGTCGAACCATTTGCTGACGGTTCTCGGGGCCACCTTGCAGATCTTCGCGACCTGGCCTGTGGTGAACACCTTCATATTTTTGGTCTCCGTTACCTTCCAATAGTGAATGAGTCCGGATCGAATACAATGCGTAATCAATCCATGACGGTATTTGCCCTTGCTGGACCAAGCCGTGTTCGAATTCGCTAGCCTTTGCGGGCTAACTCAAGCGAACCACTGCCGGGTGACAACTGGGTCTGGGCATAAACATCATTGAAACAGCCGGTTCACTTTGCGAATTGCAAAACTCCATTTCTGCACTTTTCGCTGAGAACCTTCTCTGCATTTGAACCGACTCGAACCCTCAGCTTGAGTCTATGGCGAGCAACCGCACCCCTACGACGGAACGCATTTACTCACTCCAAGCATTCGAATTCGGTGAACCAGCCGAGAATGGCTGGGGGCAGAGAATCAGCCTCGACTACCGATGTTGAACAAGCTAGAAAGCAAGTGTGCACCGGTAGCTGCATCAAAGCTATGAGGCAATGATAGCAAGCAATTTCCCCCCTAATCAAACTCGGCCGACTTTTCAAAAAACTGAACTTGACTCTCTCGAGTTGTCCAGCGCAGATCAAGCCGTCCTGCACCTAGTTTCGTGTCAAATGGGGGGATTACTTTAGAAAGAATCGTCGGATGGCACAGTAAGACCGATTTCATACTCAATTGCCCCTCAATCAACCGATTTTTCATCAAAACTTCAAATTCCAATCGAATTCGGTCAAGGCGACGAAAGGCCCCGCCCTCGGGGTTCCATGCGGGTACGAACCTCAGCGGCGCCGACTTTCTTTGCAATGAAATCGATGGCGATTTGGGCCTCGATCTTTTGGCTACATGAAAACAAATCGATGCACATCGCCTTGTGTTCAGGCCAAGTGTGTGCGGCCAGATGACTCTCTGCGATGACGACCACGCCAGAGAGTCCCCAGGGGGAAAAGCGATGAAAACAGGATTGGACAACAGTCGCTCCCGCCAGCTCGGCCGCCGCAACCAAGATCGATTCAAGCACCTCTGGCTCGCTTGGCAAACAATCGCACCGCATCAAATCCACTAGCCAATGCCAACCAAGGGCTGATTCCAGAGCCATGGCTCTACCCTAAACTTTCTAGATTTTTCGTGTTGCGCTTAACAAGTAAAAAAAGTGGGCTGGCTGCAAACGTGGTCACAATTGCCATCACCACCAATATTGAGAATAGCTTGGTATCGATGATCCCTTTTTCCTTGCCAATATTGAGCATGATGAGCTCCATTAACCCGCGTGCATTCATCAGAGCACCGATGGCGAGGGACGTCGCGTTCGACTCACCCGCCCATCTCGCTGCCCCCCAACACGCAACTCCCTTGCCAACCGTCGAAATCAATAGAACAATCAGCGTGATCGTTAGGGCAGAAACGCCTGTTAAGAGATCGAGTCGAGTATTGAGACCTGAGAACGTAAAGAACAATGGCAACAAAAGGCATACCGTGAGTGGTTCGACTTGCGCTCGAACCTTGTCGCTGGTCACTCCCCTCGGCATTGCGCAACCAAGAATGAAAGCTCCGAAAACTGCGTATACGCCAATCTTGTCTGTGATGAACGAGCTCAGCATGACGAGTGCCAGGATAGACACCAGCACCGAGGCGGGCAACGGACTTGAAGCGTTCTCGTTGCCCTGCCATCGTTTTTCCAGCCAAGCAAGCGCTGGACGAACGAATCCAAACGCCACTGCCGCGTAGATGGCACCACCACCGATCGCGAACACCGCCGCTTGCCAAGACTGATCCGAACTCGAAATAACGATTGCCAATAGACACCAAGCGGCAACGTCATCGAGGGCTCCGGCTGCTAATGCAAGCGTTCCGAGTGTCGTTCCAGACAAACCATTCTCAACAATGATTCGCGCAAGCATCGGAAAAGCAGTGATACAAAGGGCTGCACCTAAGAACAACGACGCTTCAAACCATTTTACCTTTTCGGGAAAGTAACCTCCTTGCGCATGCAGCCAAAGGGCAAGAGCCGCACCTAGAACAAAGGGGGTGATCATGCCCGCAGCCGAAACCGTAAGGGCGGTCGACGCTCGCGAACGAAATCGCTCGACCTTGAATTCGATGCCGACGATGAACATATAGAGCGAGAGCCCGACTTGGCTTACCGCAAAGAGAATGGGGATGGACTCCTTCGGAAAAAGTCGACCATGCCATTCCGGAGCGAGCAGGCCAAACAACGACGGGCCCAGCAAAACGCCAGCAATCATTTCGCCAACAACCTGAGGCTGGCCAAGGAATTTCACTCCCCAGCCTACCACCCGGCACGCCATTAGGATGACAAAAAGTTGTAGAAAGAACAAAGCGGAAAGGTCAAAAGTCTTCATCTATCTAGTGCCACTGATTGGAATTAACGTTGCACAGGAGACTACTCATTCCCGGGCTCTGCCTGGGAACGCATTGTAATGGAGGCTCCTGCCTCCTGAGTTCACAAACTAAGGATGCATTTCGGCGAGGCAGAGCCTCGCTTGCATTGAGTTACCAGGCAGAGCCCGGTAACTAGATTGCACAGTGGAACAAAACTTGCACTCCGTGTCACTAGCTTAACTTGTAAGCAATCGAGTGCAAGTACGACCAAGTTCCTCAGCCTTCTTAGGCCTTCTTAGGCAAGTATCCTCTCGGCAGGGGTTTTTAATGGCGGCATGCAGTTCCTCAAACCGTCCTTCGCTTTTTGCCAGCCAGCAGAGTGCCACATGCACAAAAAATCAACAGGTGAATTAGTGGATGGCATTTCCTCTGTAACTTCGCAGCTCGGTCTAATCTTGACCTGCACAGCCGAACGGGCGTTCGCATGAATTTGCGAAAATCGATTGGGTTGCTGAGCAAATAGGCAGACCACGAAACGCAACTATTGCTCATGGTCGTGATATCGCCCGTGGGGTGAATCTAATGCGGGTGGGCAAAGCGTTGCAAATCTTCATTTGGTTTGGATCGTTTCGGCATGAATCGAGCTCTACAACGCTCTCTAGATGTTTGGTGATAACACGTTTCGGTTGAACGAACGAAATGGTACACCAGAGCGATTCCGCTTGAACAATGCAGGAGCATGCAAATGAACGTACTGAATATTCAACTCCCTCACCAATGCATATTGGGACAACTTGAGGGCGCTAGAGCGTTAATGCATGACACAACGCTAGCAGTTCATTCACAATACGCTCGATGGCAATCCACGCGGGTGTCGATATTCAGCTATTTGCTCATCGTGGCAAGCGTCGCCGTTTACGATTTTGTGTTGACAATAACATACGCGCCCACGTTGCAGTTCATGGAGGAGAATCCACTTGGACGGTGGTTGATGGGCCTTGATCGATTGGAGCTCGCCTTCGGTGAATCGCCGGATTTGACACTGTTCCTTACGATGAAAACGATTGGAACGCTGACTGTGCTTGCAACGATGTATGTGCTAGTCCAGTGGCGTTCCAAGATCGGGCACCCAGTCGCATTGGGGGTGTCCAGTTTCCAGATTTATTTGGCGGGCTATTTAACGTTTGCACTGCCGATGGGGTGACGCAGCAGTTACGAGCGGCCAATGCTCACCCCTACGCACCTTTGCATTTTTCCTAGCCACAAAAAATCACAAAAGCCACAAACAGGATGATCTGTTGAATCGAACTTTCAAACTTTTTGTGGACTGTGTGCCTTTTAGTGGCTAGCGGGTCGCCATTCCGTACAATGGACCGCTAGGGTATATCTGCGCCGCCTAAAGCCGGACGGACGAATACAACAATTTGTTTCAACTCTTGCGGCAGATCCACTAAGAAGGCGCATCATGTTTCCCGTGTGAAACCCAACAAACCTACTGCCAATTCGACCAAAAAGAAACGGAACCAACGGACTATGAAAATTGCAGGAATTAACTTTGATCATTTTCACATGGGTGATTTGTTGCGATACGCCTTCGATCATCCAACGGCTGAAATCGTCGGCATCAGCGACGAACAACCGGAGCGAATGCAATCGGCTGCCACGCTATTTCGCATCCCTCCCAATCGAGTTTACACCGACTATCGCCGCTGTTTGCAAGAGACGAAGCCGGATATCGTCATTCTGTGTCCGGCAACTGCCAAGCACGCAGAATGGGTTGAGAAAGTTGCTCCGTACAATGTTCACATTTTGGTCGAAAAGCCGTTTGCGGCTACGTTGGCCGAATCCGATCGAATGATCGCGGCGGTCCAAGCCACCGGAAAAACGCTCGTGATCAACTGGCCGCTAGTCTGGGTTCCCTCGCATCGAACGGCCAAACGATTGATTGACGAAGGCGTTATCGGGCGAGTCATCGAAGTCAAGCATTATGGCGGTAATCGCGGGCCGCTGTATCACCTCGCCGACAAGGTTGAGGTCACGGAAGCCGAAGTCCAAGCGAAAAAAACGCACAGTTGGTTTTACAAAAAGTCACAGGGAGGCGGTTCGTTATTAGACTACATGGGCTACGGATCGACGCTTGGAACATGGTACCTCAACGGCAGGGTGCCCATCGAGGTTACGACGGTTGTCAACGAAACACCTGGCATCGAAGTGGACGAACATAGCATCACCATCGCGCGTTACGATGTAGGCTTGTCCAAGATAGAAACTCGGTGGGGAACGTTTACCGATCCATGGGTCACTCAGACGCAACCGAAATGTGGCTTTGAAATAATCGGTACCGATGGAACGATTAGCAGCTACGACTACGAAAAAACGATTTCGCTTCAAACACGAGCGCGACCTGAAACGCACGAAATTCCAGTCGATGAACTTCGTTCGCCGTATCAAAATCCTGTGCAGTACTTGATCCATTGTTTGGAGACAGGGGAAAAGATCACAGGCCCCCTTTCCTTGGAGATCAGTCGCATCGGACAACAGATAGTCGACACCGCGGTGGTTAGCGCTAGAGAGAAACGAACGATCCCGCTCATCCCGTAGCAGGCAGTTTCCAACTGCCGTCCGCCTCATCCCTTAGTTCCGCTTGGCTATTGAACCATGGCGCGTGCTTCTTGGTGAGCAAGCAACAACTCCGAGGAACGCGAATTCGGCTCGTGTTCGCAAGTAACGATCAGATCCATCGATACAGACCACCTGCCTTCGGAATCTCCTTGCACACACCAGTGAGGCATTACGCATACAGACTGGTGCACCAACTCAAAGCCACCTTCGCTCTGGCTAACTGTTTCGATTGGGAATCCCCATAAACCTGACGGTCGGTTTGATGTCCACTGAACATTGACGCCAAGCCATTGATCGATCAACCCCAGATAGTCTGCCGATTCGAGGTTAAGAAAGGTCCCTAGATGCCCCATTCGCTCACATTGCGAATCGTAAAAGAACCGATCCTCGGCATGCGATGGCAGGCCTGCAAAATTAAACTCGACAGCAAACTGGAATGGACGGCCTGGAGGCAAGCCCTCAATCAAATAGGTCACTTCTAGAGCGTGACTGCCTTGGAATAACGTCACTCCCTTGGTGATTGTGAGCGGAACACCCCACGCATTTCCATGACGGCATAGTTGGACCTGGACTTTGCCGGTGCCTCGCCGAAGCTTTGCATCGTAAGGCAACGATGCAAAATCACCGCGTTCTATGGCTGTTCCGCGTTGCACCTCTTCCGCTGAAATATTCGGATCGAAGAAATGATCGACAAGCGACTTTCGAGGAACCAAATCATATTGCAATCTCTTCTCAAGCCCTTGTTGCTTAAAGACAACGCGATCGTGAATACTGGCCGTTTCGCTTGTCGATTGACTTTCGCCGGCTCTCACTTTGGCATGATACGGTTCAGGACGTCGTTGCAGCGTCGCGAGCAAATTGTGCTCGATGCCGCGCACATCCAATTCATACAAAATGCCTCCCTTGGCAGGCGCGAAGTATCCTATTAATTGATCGTTAGCCAGTCGAATTTCCGGGAACAGATCCTTGTTGTAGTCTTCGGTGGTGACATCGACCCACTCGCCGTGTCGACCATTGGCTCGTTCGATCAGATTGTCCGCTGCAATTAACTCGCGATAGGTCGCATTGCGCAAATGCGGCAAGTAAATGCCGCCGAATGCACCGTGCCAATAGGGACAATTGCATTGACCGCGATAGAGATGATCTTCGGCTTGCGGCAACAAGGATTTGTCTCCGCTGCCGCGTCGAGCAAACTCCAAACTGCGGCTCACCTCAAGCATGCGGCAGTACATTTCGTTGGCTTCCGAATACTTGATCCGAAAGTTCCTCCAGAATCCACCCCGAACAAACTGTTTGATCTTCGGCCAACGCTCGTCGTTTTCCAAATCATGAACGACAGACTCATAGGACTCATGACGCTCGACGGGCAACGCCCATTCGGTCATTTCACGATAGGAGCAGTCAGGTAGATACACGGAGCCAGATGGAGGAGTTTCAGTGATGACTTCGGCAGGTGTCAACGTGCTTAGCCAATCGCGATTTTCCGTGAGTAAATCAAAGAACTGCCTTAGCCAACCTCTTTCGTACACGTGTTCTTTGGTGTTGGGCCACGTTCCAAATTTTTCGCCATCATCGCCAAAGAGTAGCACCGAACCCGGGGCTCGTTCCGCGACCTGTTTGCAGTAGGCAATCGTGTCGGCGGGGGGGGCAAACGGAAGCAAGTATCGAAGTTTTTCACTTCCTGGAAAGACACGAAGTACATGCCCGTCATCTTCGGTCAAAAAGTAGTTTGTTAGTTGTGCGTCTGTCCATCCCGCAGAGCGAAAATGAAAGTCGTCCAGGATCGTATATTGCATTCCAGCTGGAACAATATCGCGAGTAAGTTGACTTTCCCATACACGCTCCGGCATCCACATACCAGAGACGGGCGTATCGAAGCGAGTTTGAAGCCAACGCGTGTATTTCGTGATCTGTCCGATGCGATCACGACTTGGAATCATGGTCAAAATCGGCTCGTAAAATGGACCGCCCACGATCTCGATTCGCCCGGCAGCTACAAGGGCTTTCACTCGATCCAAGTACTCTGGATGTTGGTCCGCCAACCACAACATCAATGGCCCAGAAGTATGCAACGCCAACTTCAGATGTTCGTAAGGTTCGAACACGTCTAGAAATGGAAGATAACTGTCTTGGTATGCCTGTTCAATGACTCCGTCGAAGTTGCCAACAGGTTGATGGTTGTGCAATACAATGCAAAGTCGAAGCGTATTTTTCATGGGTACCAATTCAATCGGGCGCACGGGCTACCGGAACCTTAAACTAGCATGCAAGCGTTCGGGCAAGCTTTGCTAACGTGTTTTCTGATTGCAGAGTCGGCAAAACGGTTTCAGACCAATCAAGAACATTCTGCAAACCGTCCCAGACCGCCCAAATCCTACCCTCTAACCCTGCTTTTTAACCTATGTCAACTTACTCGATTGAGTCAATGATCATAGAGTCTTACTCAATGACTTGATTGTCAATCTGCTCGATGTGTTCATTCATTCCGCTAGACGAATCTGAGTAGGTGTTACCCATAAGCTGTGGATCGCTCAGAATCGAACCGACTCGGCCATGTTTCATGTCCATCCGCGGCGTTCTTGACCCAAATGCAACGTAGTCCTCTGTATAGGGTGAGCAGCAAAGGCTGCAACCGCTCGCGGAACACGCCAGTATCAAAAGGAGACCTGCAATGGTTAGGATTCTTTTTGGATTCATGTCGAACTCATGCTCTTTTAAATTCAAACGCATAATTCAATGCAAGCAAAACCAACGGCAAGTTTGTCGCCTATTTTTTCGGCTACTAAACCTGCTATCGGACGCGAGGAGCTGTGCAGTTTAGGTAGAGTTTCCGCTTTGCGAGACATTTTCCGTTCGCGTTGACAGGACGAATGGTTCAGGTTCTAGCGATTAAACGCCGAAGAACCAGTAGGCGAGGAATCGAATTGGAAGGCAACTTCAAGCAGCGAGACACGAAGTGAAACAGCGCGGTCAAGTGCAACACGTAAAATCGAAGTCATCTCGGGAAAAAGCTTGGTGGGTCTGTCTCATCGCTGCACTTTCGTTTTGCCTTTGGATGTCCAACTTCTTACCGGTGCAAAGGGTTGAATACCAGCTAACTACGAATGTTGCTATCTCTCAGCACCGTTTGCCTTACTTAGAACGGCTTCAGGCGAACGGAACCTCACCGGAGACGGGTGCAATTCCTTTCTCGATCACGGAGATTAAGCTTTCCGAGTCCGAGTTGATATCGCGAACAAACTCAGAGCTTTGTTCGGCTCGAATCACGCTCAAGCTTTTAGAACGTAGCCAGGTTAAAAATGTGGAGCATATTCTCGATGCGTTAACGACACCCAATTCGGATACAGACGAATGTGTTTCGTTCGCAAATCAATTGCGCAAAGAACGCTGGTTTCTTGAAGCGAGTCTGCATAGCCTTAAGCGACTCGAACTTGATTCGGAGCGAGAAAAGAACGCGATCGATACAGAGGCGCTGGCGGACCGCAGTTCCTCCAAGCTGGCGGACGCCAATGCTTCCGGGTCCAACTCGGATTCGACCAGCAAACCACTTCGACTGATCTCGTTTGTCTCGCGACCCTCGAACGAAGATTCTAGGGTTGAACTAAGAGGCCAGCTACAAAGCATGACTCAATCTCGGTCCGAAACGGTGGATTCGATGAGGCTGACTTTAGAACGCCTAAAAGCAAAGTCGCGTGGCTTTCTCTCTTTGACAGGCTCGCCTCGCATTGTTCCGCTGGTCCATGCACTTACCTTGTTTCGTTTTTGCGTTATATGCGTACTTTGTATTTGCGTGTGGTTGATCTCCATGTGGTGGGTCCGCCCTGTGCCGGTGAAGTCAAAACAACTTCCTCGCAACGAACCAAAAACCGCTACACCCATGCTCAGTCAACCTTCACAACATCGAAACGCTTCCTTGGCTCTCAGCAAAACGCTTGGGTGGATGCAGTCCGCAGGCATTCCGTACCTGGGAGCGGTGCAATTTATTCGCGATGAATCGAATACGGATGGGAATGTTGGTGCTGCGAGCCTTGCGAGTGGCATGCGGTCGACGCAAGAGCAAGGTCTAGAGATAAGTACGGATCTTAACATTCTGACGCCACCATCGGAGTTCATCGGGCTTCGGTTTTTGCGAAGCGCTGGTAACGGTTCATTGGTTTTATGGATTGGCCTGTTCGCAGCCAGACTTGTTTTCGATGCTTCTTGGCGGGAGTTAGCATCGGTCGCTCCGTTGGCAGCCGTTTCCAGAATGATCGTCGGCATTCAATAGCGTGGAGACTTTAAGCGAGCGGCAGAAAGATATACCCGTAAAACAGGCTGCTAGCCTGTGCTTTTTAAACTATTACAGGCTGGCAGCCTGTGCTACGTCGTAGTCTTTGGTCTGCCGATCGCCTTAGCTATGCTTGGGGTTCATAATTAGGCTAAGAATTTCTGCTCTCGACGATAGGTTGTCTCGAAAAACTCCACGCATGGCGCTTGTTACGCACATACTGCCTGATTTCCGGATCCCTCGCATCGTCATGCAGGAATGGCTCGCTTCGACCATCACAACCACTCCGCGTGCTCCGAGCTCTTGCTCCATCATGTTTGCGATCGCCTCGGTCATCCGCTCTTGAACTTGTGGACGCCTGGCAATCTCATCGACGATCCTTGCCATTTTGCTCAATCCAACAACTTTTCCGTCAGGCAGATAACCAACGTGAGCCCTGCCATGGAATGGTAACAAGTGGTGTTCGCACATGCTTTGAAATTCGATGTCCTTCAAAAGAACGATCTCGTCGTAACTTTCAGAGAAGACACGCTTTAAATGAATGCGAGGGTCCTTGTGAAGACCGGAAAATACTTCGGCGTACATCCGAGCAACACGAGCTGGCGTCTCAAGCAATCCCTCGCGATCCGGGTCCTCGCCGACGGCTACCAAAATTTCGCGGACGGCTCGTTCTATTCGTTCATGATCCACAGGCGGTTTTGTTTCTTTGATTCCGATTGCAAGGCCCGGGCGATGAGCCACTGCTGAATCCGAACCTTCGCTTGGAGGAAGGCCCGAACCATTACTTGTTGTTGGATCCGTAATCATAATTTAAATCTGAAAATTGAAAACTCGTGAAACGGCAAGGCTGAGTCCAGAGATCAGGCTTGTCGGTGGTTTCCGGGAATTGGAAAAGATTGTAGAACGCATGAGTAGGGAAACCGTGAGTTTCTGCATTTGATCACACGGACCCGTTTGCAACTGTTTCGACACAGCCGACAAAAGTCAAAGTAGTAAGCACATTCCATGTGCCGTCCACCAGGAATCCAGGCAAAAGCATGCCTGCGAATGGCACGGCGGAGCATGCCTGCACCTTTTGTCCGCTGCGTATGTTTCACCGATCAATGTTTCTCACCCCAGAAGGGCTCTATGAATACCCCAAAGCCGGACGTTTCTCTCCGTGATTTTCAGCAGCTCATTCACACGATGTATTACGACAAAGACGCAGAACGAGGCACTTCCGGCACTTTTATGTGGTTGATGGAGGAAATTGGCGAATTGGCGTCCGCTCTAAGGGCAGGGGACGATCGGGAAAATTTGGAGGAAGAATTCGCCGACGTTTTCGCATGGCTGACAACGATTGCCAACGTTGCTGGAGTCGATTTGAGCGCTGCACTCCAAAAGAAGTACGGAGGCGGTTGTCCTGGTTGCGGGCGATTTGCCTGCGAATGTCCGTTTTCCGAAAAGCCTTAAGTCGAGTTGCTGATGACACTGACTTTGTTACAAAAACACAAAGACTCAACTTCACCTTTGAATTTCTCGACGTAAACCCTTACAATTGGCGGTGCTCTGATCCGACTGAACCTGTTTGCGCCGAGGCAGCCGACCTTGCAGCAAATCGCAACGGCCTTGCAACCCTAGCTTTGGAACAAGATTCATGGACTCAATCAATCGTCAAATCGCTCGCGCGAGCCGTTTGCTTTGGACCCAAACGATTCTCAATATCTTATCGTGGTGTTTGATCCTGGCTTTTTCGATTTGCTTTGTCGCCCTGCTAGTCCCGAAAATCTGGTTTTTGCCCTATACATTTAACAGTTGGAGCCTGATCTGGCTCAGCGCGTGCGGCGGGGCAGCAGCCTTAGTTACAGGTATCATTTCCTTCTATTATCGTCCGAGTCGACTTCACTCCGCCATCGAGTTGGATCGCCGTTTTGGCCTGCGTGAGCGAATCAGCAGTGCGATGCAACTTGATCCGGAAGCACGGCAAACCGCCGTTGGTGACGCATTGCTCAAAGACGCGGCCGCCAAAGCCGAACGCATCGATGTTCGCGATCACTTCCCCGTGAAAACATCGCCCCAAACACCTTGGGTACTCCTTCCCTTGCTGTCGTGCATTGCCCTCTTTTGGGTACCCGACGCTGAGCTTCCTGCCATCGCAAAGCTTCCTGGCAAGGCCGCTGAACGATTAAACAACATCAAGAACCAAACCAAACCCATTCTGGCGCAAATCAAGAAACAGCGTGAAGCCTTGGAGGAAAAAGGTTTGCAAGATGCAGCCGACGAATTTAAGAGGCTTGAAAAGAAACTGGAAGATCTTCAAAAAACGAATACTCTCGATTCCAAAAAACTCCTCTCCGACTTCAATGAAATCAAAAAGGAGATGGAGCAGCGCAAAGAATCGCTCGGTGGAGCCGATAGCCTCAAAAAAGCGCTAGACTCACTCAAGAACTTAGACAAAGGACCGGCTGAGAAAGTCGCCGACGCCCTTAAGGATGGAGACTTCGACAAAGCGGGTAAAGAACTCGAAAAAATGCTTGAACAGATGAAATCAGGCAACCTGAACGACGAACAAAAGCAACAATTGGCCAAACAACTAGAACAAATGCAAAAGGCCATCGAGAAGTCACAAGAACAACAAAAACAGGCAATCGAGGACGCTTTGAAGGAGCTCGCCAAGGCCGAAAAATCGGGAGATATGGATGCAGCCGCAAAAATGCAAAAGAAGCTTGATCAGTTGAACGCGAATGCAAAACAATCCAAAGCCGCACAGGCCGTGAAGGCACAAATGAAAAAGGCTCAGGAAGCCATGGAAAAAGGAGACGAGCAAGGGGCCCAGCAAGCCCTCGAGGAACTTCAAGCGGAACTTGCAGAGATGGCAGACGATGAAGAAGCTCTTCAGGAAATGGAGAGCATGATGGAGGATCTGCAAAACGCAAAGAAAGCTTCCGCATGTGCTGAATGCAACGGTGATGGATGCGGAAAATGCAATTCGGACAAAAAAGGCAAGGACAGCAAAAACTCAAGAGGCGAAGGCAAGGGGGCGGGTGATCGTGAAGAAGAAGAGACGGACTACAAGAACTTCGATTCACAAGTCCGCGAGCAAATGCGAAAGGGCGAAACCGTCTTCGGTGGTAAAGTCGGAGGCCCGAATCGCAAAGGTACAACAAAAGAAGAAGTTCGTGACGCAGTGCTCAATGCAACCCCAGACGATCCCGATGCGATCGAGAATATGACGCTACCCAAAGCCCAACGCGACCAACAACGCGACTACTTCAATTCGATCCGCGACAAATAATACTCAAGTAAGCTCTCCACCGAGATTGACTGCGTGGCAGCCAGACAGCGTGGCTAAGCACATCCGCATATGTTTTTCAACCCAATTAGCCGTTGGGCGATAGCCCCGGTTTTCCAATTGTTCGACATTCGTCGAGAACCGGGGCTAGCGCCCTTCGGCTATCAGTTTGTTTCACTCGAAGACTCATACCGATGTGCTTAGCAGCCAGATCCTGAAGTGGCGTAAGCGTCCAGCTTGCGATGAATCACGGATGGCAAGCTGGACGCTTACCCACTTTATGGTGCAATCGAACGGTAATTCGATTATTCTATGCTCCTATGCCAATGTCGTTTCGCACACTTCAGGATCTAGCAAGTTATGATTCGAAACTGCCCTCTCACTTGTTTCGCAATGCTTTTAGCATGGTTTTGCGGGAACTCCTTCGACCGAATATTTGCGCAAGAGTCAGCGACAAAACTGCGCTTTAATCAAGATATCCGCCCAATCCTGTCCAGTGCCTGCTACCGATGCCATGGCATGGACGCCAAAACGCGTGAGGCCGATTTGCGTTTGGATACCGCCGAGGCTGCACGGACTCCACGTGAGGGTGGCAAGGTTGCAATTGCACCGGGTAAACTCGACGAAAGCTTGATCTGGTCCAGAATGATGTCGAGCGATCCGGACACGGTAATGCCTCCACCAACCTCAAACCGGCAGCTCAGTGAATCGGAAAAGAAAACCATCGCTACTTGGATCGAACAAGGTGCGCCTTACGAAAAGCACTGGTCATTCGAACCTATCGTCGCCCAAAAAGATGCGCAATCATCGATTGATGAGCTGCTCGCCTTGGAACAAAAACGAAAAGGACTCTCCGCCCAAGCACCAACGGATGCAATAACACAAGTGCGTCGCCTAGCCTTTACCTTGACAGGTTTGCCGCCGAGCTTGAGCGATGTCGAGGGTTTCGTCGCGGATCCCTCCGATGCGAACTATCGCAAGCTCGTTGACCAGTATCTTGCCTCGTCTGGCTTTGGCGAGGAGATGGCCAAGCATTGGCTCGATGTTGCCCGTTATGGCGATACGCATGGCTTGCACTTGGACAACGAACGGCAAGCATGGGCATATCGCGATTGGGTCGTTGATGCGTTCAATGCAAATATGCCCTTCAATCAATTCACCATCGAACAGTTGGCTGGCGATTTACTCCCCAACCCAACTCAATCTCAATTGGTTGCCACCGGCTTCAATCGATCGAATGTCACTACGAGCGAAGGGGGGGCTATCAGCGATGAGTTTCTCTTTCGCTACGCGGTCGACCGAACGAGCACCACCATTCAAGCGTGGCTTGGGTTGACAGGTGGATGCGCCGTTTGCCACGACCATAAATACGACCCAATTAGCACCCGCGAGTTCTATTCCATGTACGCTTTTTTTTACAGCGCGGCGGACCCTGCGATGGACGGGAACGTCAACACAACACGTCCGTTTTTACCTCTTCCGACGGACGAGCAATCCAAATCCTTAGAACAAGCTAAGCAAAAAGAATCGCAGTCGCTGGATAAGCTGGTCCAAGCGGCACAAGACAAAGAGAACATTGCGATCGAGTTGCAGACCACTGCCAAATCGAACCCGACGGGTCCGTTTACGTCGATTTGGTTGGATGATGATTTTCCAGTTGGTGCTGCGCTTCGCAACACATCACGCAATGACCCCGTTTGGAATGACGATATCAGCTCTCCGATGGGGAGTCGATCGTTGCGACAAGAGTTTGGACACAAGTACGAGCAAACCATGACAGGCGGGCTTAATCCACGTTGGATGCCAGAGCAAGGAAGCCTTAAGGTCTGGATGATGACGGATCGCAAGGAGCCTCCCATCGCTGCATTTCTCGAAGTAAAGACAGACGGAGGCACCAAGCGATGGGTTTGGTGCGACAAGCCTGAGGATGCGCGGATGGTCGATGCGGGTCCGGATCGCGTTATCGGTAAGTTGCCCCAGCCCGGGCGATGGACAGAATTGACGATTCCTCTTTCTGATCTTGCGGTTGGCAAAAAAGTAAATGAGATCAAACTGGGACTCTTTGGTGGCGTCTGCTATTGGGATGGTTTGATTTGCACGGGCAACCAACGCGCTGAGGACCGATTGACATCGGAGGTTAACGCGTGGTGGTCGGGTGTTAAGGGGACCGATGTGCCACTTGCTACCGGCGAACTGGCGAAGGCCATAAAAGAAGGCCCCGATAGCGAGTTGGGAAAGAAGAGCGCTGACGGCGTGGCCACATTCTTCCGAACCTATATTTCCGAAGCGGCTGCCCCTGCGGTCCTGCAGGCAAGACGCAAATGGCAACTGGCCAAAATCGAGCGATCGAACATAGAAAGCAAGATTCCCGGCACTTTTATCTTTAATGATCAGTCAAAGCCGCGTGAAACATTTGTGATGATGCGAGGCCAGTACGAGCAAAAGGGAGAAAAAGTGACGCCAAACACTCCGGCTGTGTTGCCGCCCCTTGTTCTGCGAGCAGACGTTAGTTCGCCCAATCGATTGGATCTAGCACAATGGCTCGTTTCCAAAGAGCAACCGCTCACGGCTCGTGTTATCGTCAATCGTTTTTGGCAGCAAGTGTATGGAGCAGGCTTGGTCAAAACGAGCGATGACTTCGGCTCTCAAGGAACACCACCGACCCATCCTGAACTCTTGGATTTCTTGGCGGATCGATTTAGGGCTGGCGGCTGGGATATCAAACAACTGATGCGTGAATTGGTGAGCACGGCTGCCTTTCGTCGATCTGCTGTCGTGACCCAAGACGCCTGGACCATCGATCCGGAAAATCGTTATCTCGCGCGCGGACCTAGGATCCGTTTGGATGCGGAACAAATACGAGATAATGTGCTTGCCGTCAGTGGATTGCTAAATCGAAAGCGTGGTGGTCCAGGTATCAAAGGTTACCAACCAGGGAACATTTGGGAACCGGTCGGGTACGGCGACTCGAACACGCGTTATTACATTCAGGATCATGGCGATGTTCTGTATCGACGAAGTTTATACAGCTTCATCAAACGCACTGCACCGCCGCCGTTCATGAGCAATTTCGATGCACCAAACCGAGAGATGTTTTGTTCACGTCGCGAACGAAGCAACACACCCCTTCAGGCCTTGCAATTGATGAACGACGTTCAGTATGTGGAAGCAGCTCGCGTTCTCGCCGAACGTATTTTAAACAATTCAACCGTTAAACCGTCCGATCGCATCGCGTTTGCGTTCCAACAAGTCTTGTCTCGCAAACCCACCAATTCCGAGCAGCAAGCGATTGAGCGAGCCTTGTCGCAATTTCAATCTCGGTTCGACGGGAACGTGGATGATGCCAATCGTTTGATTGCCGTCGGAGAAAAACCATTCGATTCCAAATTGCCACCCAACGAGCTTGCGGTGTATACACTCGTTGCCAATCTAGTGATGAATTTGGATGAGGCGGTCAATCGGAATTAGTTTCGGTCCAAAAGTTTTTGCACTGTGCGCCAAGTTCGGCATTTACTCGATCTAACACATGTTAAATTACTTGCACTATCTCAACTCGCGTTATAGCTCCAGCTCGCGAACGCATGTTGCGACCATCAGGACGTGGACGCGAAACAGAGCTACAGAGCTACTGCTCTTGAGTTTGCTGATTTTGCCATTTTTTGACATCCAAGCGATTTGTTTTGCGGAGGATGCGGCTGGCGACGAGGCTTTCTTTCAGGAACGCGTTCGACCGATCTTGGAATCAAAATGCTTTGCATGCCACGGCCCCAAGATTCAAAAAAGTGGCTATCGCCTGGATGCCCGAGAGGTCGCGATGGCGGGTGGCGATCAAGGCGAGCCACCGATCGTACCTGGAAAAAGTTCGGCAAGCCCGCTCCTGAAGTTCGTATCGGACTCAAGCTCGGACATGGCTATGCCACCCAAAGATAGCAACCTGCCTCGACTGACAACGGAAGAAATCTCTTACCTACAAAGATGGATTGATGCAGGTGCGTTGTGGCCCGATTCGGCCAACACCAAATTGGATGACCCGTTGAAATGGTGGAGCTTTCAACCGCTTCCTAAATTGGAACCTGCTATCGATCGCTCGCAAGCCATCGATCACTTCGTGAAAGTCCAGCTTGCTGGCACAGGATTGACGACGTCGCAGCCAGCAGACTCTCGAACTTTGGCGCGTCGCCTCTATTTTGATCTGATTGGGCTGCCCCCTACACCCGAGGAGTTGGACGACTTTGAACGCGAGTCAAGCGTCGATGCCGAGGCGGCGCTCAACCAACTCGTTGAGCAATTGCTTGCTTCGCAACGGTATGGCGAGCGATGGGCGAGGCATTGGCTCGACGTGGTGCACTACGGCGACACGCACGGGTACGACAAAGACAAACAGCGACCGAATGCTTGGCCCTATCGCGATTATGTGATTCGCGCATTCAATGAAGACAAGCCGTACGCTCAATTTGTGGAAGAGCAAATCGCAGGAGATGTCTTGAGGCCAGGGACGAGCGATGGCGTTGAAGCTCTCGGATTTATTGCGGCAGGCCCCTGGGACTTCATCGGCCACGCGGAAGTGCCCGAAACGAAAACCGATGGTAAGATCGCGCGCCATCTCGACCGGGACGATATGGTCTCAAATACCATCGGAACCTTTTGCAGCGCCACGGTTCATTGCGCTCAGTGCCATCAACATAAATTTGACCCGATCAGTCAAGAAGACTACTACAGTTTGCATGCAGTGTTCTCAGCCTTGGATCGCACCGATCGAAAATACTACCGCGACGAAACTGTCCAGCGACAAATCCTGGAGCTAGAACGACTTAAGAATGAGGCGTTAATCTCATTGCGACAAATCGAAGAACCGTTGATTCAATTGGCAGGCGAGGAATACGCTAGCCTATCAAAACGCATCGAGAAAAGTTCGGCACCATCCGAAGAGAAGAACAACCAAGGGCCCGAGTTCGGTTACCACAGTGCGATCGCCCCCACTCAAGACCAAGAAAAATGGGTTCAGGTCGATCTTGGACAGCGAACGGAAATCCAGCGAGTGACGCTGATGCCCTGCTACGACGATTTTAATGCCATCGGTGCTGGCTTTGGATTTCCAATTCGTTTCAAGATCGAGGCAAGCGATGATCCGGAATTCAAAACCGGAGTGAAGTTGTTTTGGCGGAAGCACGACGTGACCTTCATGGCTGACTTCAAAAACATGGGACTTCAGCACTTTTCCACGAATAGTGCGAAAGACGATGGGATCGCGGGCAGATACGTACGCGTTACTGCAAGCAAACTCGCCACTCGCAAGGAGGACTACATCCTCGCCCTCTCAGAACTTCAAGTGTTCGACTCAACTGACAAAAACGTAGCACTCGGTCGTTCGGTAACAGCTTTGGACTCTATCGAGGCTGCACCGCGTTGGCGCAAAACGAACTTGACCGATGGCATTGCACCATCCGCCAACACGAAAGAAGACAAATCGCAACTCGTTCAAGAGCGAGAAAACCTTTTAGAGAAGTCGATGGATGAAGCCAGCAAAGCAAAACGTCGGTCGCTCATGGCGGAACTCTCGGATGTGGCTGAGCGTCTTAAGCATATGCCTGCACCGAATGTCGTGTACGCGGGTGGAGTTCATCAGGGGAGCGGATCCTTTGTAGGGACAGGAGCAGGGGGAGGAAAGCCGCGGCCCATTTTCTTGCTTGCACGTGGTCAAGTAACTCAGCCAGGCCGCGAAGTAACACCGGGCGCGTTGTCCTTTCTTTCGTTTGGACCTTCTCGATTCGAGTTGCCACCGGAGGCTGGGGAGGGTCAGCGCCGTGTCGCACTTGCGAAGTGGATTACGGATCCCGCCAACCCACTAACTTGGCGAAGTATCGTGAACCGCGTGTGGCAGTATCACTTTGGGCGCGGCTTTGTGGATTCGCCAAATGACTTAGGACACAATGGTGGGTTACCGTCCCATCCTGAGTTGCTCGACTGGTTAGCTACGGATTTCCGCAATCGCGGAGGCTCGATGAAGGATTTGCACCGACTCATCGTGAAGAGCGCGACTTATCGCCAATCTTCGGCAAGCAACTCAACGGGTGAGACTTTGGATTCCAATAACACGCTGCTATGGAGACAGAATCGGCGACGATTGGAAGCCGAGGCGATCCGAGATTCCGTGCTCTCTGTCAGCGGCAAGCTTGATACCAGCATGGGTGGCCCAGGCTGGCAAGACTTTGTGATCGAACACCCCGAGCATTCGCCGCATTATGAGTATGGACTCGCCGATCCCGAAGATCCCAAGACATGGCGACGTTCGGTCTATCGATTCATCGTCCGATCCCAAACGCAACCATGGATGACCTCGCTGGACTGTGCCGATCCATCGATGCGTGTCGACAAACGAAATGAAAGTTTGTCGGCGATACAGGCATTGGCACTTTTGAACAACGGTTTCATGCTGAGTCAGTCGAAGCATTTTGCGGCTCGAGTTGAGCGAGAAAGCTCAGAACTTCCGAGCCAGGTTGAACGAGCTTGTCGGCTGGCACTCGGGGGTGCCGCCACAGAAATGGATCGCGAGCAAATGATTGAGTTTGCGAAGACGAACGGCTTGCCGTATTTATGTCGTGTGCTTCTTAATTTAAATGCCTTTACGTTTGTGGATTGAGCCGATGACCCTACCTTCAAGACGATCTTTTCTGTTTGAATCAGGGGGCGGTCTGGGTGGCATTGCGCTGGCCTCAATGCTTGCATCCAACGGCGAATTGACCGCACAAGATGCAACGAATCCCCGAAACGCGATTTCTCGTAATGGGGATAATGGCGTACATCATCCGGCAAAAGCAAAACGTGTCGTGCAATTTTTCATGTCAGGTGCGGCAAGCCACATCGATTTGTTTGACTACAAAAGTGAACTCGTCAAACGCGACGGGGCACCCAGCGATTTCGGCGAGCCCGTAGAAGCGTTTCAGAACGGTCTTGGTCCTTGGATGAAACCGATCTGGGACTTTAAGCCTTATGGTGATTGTGGCAAGTTGCTGAGCGAGACCGTCGCACCGCTCGGCTCGGTCGCGGATGACATCGCATTCGTTCACAACATGGTGAGCAAATCGGGTGTCCACAGCACTGCGACGTTGTTGCAGTCTACCGGTTTCTTGTTGCCTGGGTTTCCAGGAGCTGGTTGTTGGGTTAGTTATGGACTGGGATCGATCAACGAGAACCTCCCAAGTTTCGTAGTGCTGCCCGACCATCGCGGCTTTGGTTCCAACGGGGTTAAGAATTGGGATTCGGCTTTTCTGCCCGCCCAGCACGCAGGAACGATCATCTATCCTGGACGCCCCGATCCTATTGCGGACCTGTTTCCGCATCGCTCTGGCACGTATGTTACCGCCTCGGGGGAGCAACAATCGCAAGCCTTGATGAGTAGACTCAATCGCGAGCACGCATTGACTCGAACAGGTGATGCACGACTTGAGGGACGTATTCGAAGCTACGAACTGGCTGCCAAGATGCAGTTGGCAGCTCCTGAAGCGTTGGACTTCTCGTCCGAGTCTGGGCATGCGATGAGGCTCTATGGACTGGATCGAGGGGCACAGGATTGGGGCAAAGAGATCAATGCGGACGAAGAGACTTTTCACTTCGGGCAAAAATGCTTGGCCGCAAGGAGATTGCTGGAACGCAGAGTCCGATTTGTCCAGGTTTGGAGTGGAAACGACAATGGATTTCCGCGTCGCAATTGGGACTCACACGAAGACGTGCGACGCGATCATGGTCCGCTTGCGATGGGAATGGCTCGTGGCTGCGCTGCATTCATTCAAGACTTGAAACAGCGAGGCATGCTCGAGGAGACGTTAATTGTCTGGACCACTGAGTTTGGTCGCATGCCTTCCTCGCAAGGAGGGAAAGGGCGCGACCACAATCCGTTTGTCTTTACCAACTGGCTTTGCGGCGGTGGCATTCGAGGGGGAGTCACGCATGGTGAGAGTGACGAGTGGGGGTATAAGCCGCTAGACCGAGACCACCCAACGCAAGTCTATGATATCTATGCAACGATCCTGCATCAAATTGGCATCGATCATACGAAGTTGACTTACCGCAACAACGGCATCGATCGACGATTAACCGATGTACATGGGCGTGTACTTCACGAGCTGATCGCGTAGTTTACCCCAGGGAATCGCTAACTTTACGTAGGGAAAAGGTCAGTTACCGCTGTCATACGCCCGCGCAGATACTCCGCGTTGCCCATTTCTCCAAAAGGATCTCTGGAAATTGTCCGATTTTTAGATTAAAAAAGCTGGACTTGAATGATGGTGCGTGCATACCATTCGTCCGTGCAAGCGAGAAGGATTCTCGGGATGAATCAAGTGTCAAGGCATCGCGTCCAAAGGGAAACCCACTTTCACCCGCTTGATTTTTCACCTCAATGATGACTGCACGAAACGCTGGTTCTGGGATCTGGGGGTTGCTGTCCAACTCAACTTTTCAGGCTGCTCTTGGTGTTCTGATTTTGTTGGCTGTATGTGCTATCGCACTTCGCCTGTTGTCAAGATTGCGCGATTCCAACAGCCAAGACGCCCCAATGGATGAACTGCTACGAAAGAATTTTGAGGAAATGAAGAGTGGAGGTTACATCGACGAAGCAGAATTCCGAAACATAGCTTCGTTGCTGGCGGAGTCTCCTCGTAGGTCCCCATCGCCCTCGCCAAAAACGATCGACATCCAGAACGCTCCAAAATCGGACGAAAAATAACCGCTGATTAGGTGGCTTTTGTGTGTTAGACTTATCTGTCTGTGATTCCTGTATCGGTCTGGGAGGCCGAACCAGTTAGGACAACTGTCCTGACGCAACTAACAAATATTCATCGGCTCGAAACTGTGGACACGGACGCCCGGTTCGATTCAAAGAAAGCCTGCTAGGCAGACTCCCTGCTAGGCAGGCTCTTTGAGAAAACCAATCGAGCTTCCACATATTACGTGTCCATTCGTCAACTGAGCTTGAGTGTGCTGAGACAGGTCGTCTTCATCATGCTTTGCTCAGCGAACAAGCAAGGAGTCGAGAATGCCCTCAAGTAAGGATGTCATGGCTGGCCGCCGAAACGGCGGTACCAGCAGCGGTAGTACCACCAAGAAGAACGCATTTTGTTCGTTCTGCCGAAAAAGCTATCGCGATGTAGGTCCGCTCGTAGAAGGACCAGGCGATGTATACATCTGTGGTGAGTGCATCGAACTCTGCCAATCCATTTTGGATCAAGAGCAACGTCGACGCCCAGCTTCCAAGAAGCTTTTCAACGAAATTCCGACCCCTCGCGATATCGTTGAACACCTCGATCAGTATGTTATCGGTCAAGTGCCCACCAAACGCACTTTGGCAGTCGCCGTGCACAACCATTACAAACGGCTCACTTCGGATTGGGCTGGCTCCGATATCGAAATCGAGAAGTCCAACATCTTGCTGGTCGGTCCAACCGGCAGCGGCAAGACTCTCATGGCCCGGACCCTAGCGAAAATGCTCAACGTTCCGTTTGCCATCGGCGATGCAACCACGCTGACCGAAGCAGGCTACGTTGGAGAAGACGTGGAGAATCTGCTTCTCAAACTGTTGCATGCAGCGGACTTCGATATCGAAGCGGCACAACGCGGCATTCTGTATATCGACGAATTGGACAAAATTGGAAAAACCAGCCAAAACGTATCGATCACGCGCGACGTATCCGGCGAAGGGGTTCAGCAGGCCCTTTTGAAGATGCTCGAAGGAACCGTCGCAAATGTGCCTCCTCAAGGCGGTCGCAAGCATCCTGAACAGCAGTATATTCAATTGGACACAACCAACATCCTGTTCATTTGCGGTGGAACATTTGTTGGAGTCGAGGAAATCATACGCAAGCGACTCGGGAAAAAGTCGCTCGGCTTCGGGCCCGGAGCCAGTATCCGCGAAGACGGAGATGTGGCCTCGCTGCTGGCTCAAGTTACCTCAGATGACATCCTGCAATTCGGTATGATTCCCGAATTGATTGGTCGATTGCCTGTCGTAACGTCCCTTGCGCCGCTCGACATTGCAGGTCTGATCAAAGTGTTGAGTGAACCAAAGAACGCTCTCATTAAACAGTACCAAGCTCTCTTCGGAATGGAGAATTGTGAACTGCACTTCACCGAATCCGCCTTGAAGAGCATCGCACAAAAGGCCCACATCAAGAGCGTTGGTGCTCGCGGTCTTCGCGGTATTGTAGAAGAGACAATGCTGGACATCATGTTCGAATTGCCCGACCAACAAGCGGGAACCGTTTACACTATCGACGTAAATTCAGCCGACGGCAAGTTAACTCACTTCAAGAGCGTGCCTGAACGCAAAGAGAGTGCCTGAGATTGCATGCCACTGGTCTAGCGTGAAGAATACGATCCCCTGGGGTGAGCCCAGGGGCATTGGATTGCATGCCACTGGCTTTACGCCAGTGGTAGCTGACCTTCGCCCTAGGTCGGAGTGAAATAGCTCACACTCTGACCTGACCGCATGCCCTGCCCGTTCACGCTATACTCTATTTTCGTAGCGTCCCGACTCTCTCCTCGGCAGTATAAGGTAGCACCATGTCCTTCATCATGGCACTCGACCAAGGCACCACAAGCTCGCGGGCCATCCTTTTCGATCACCAAGGCTCAATGCACCGAGTCGTGCAAAAAGAGTTCCGACAAATCTATCCGCAGAACGGCTGGGTCGAACACGATCCAGAAGAAATTTGGGACTCGCAGTTGGCAGTGGCCAAGGAAGCGATCTCATCCTGCACGCGCGGGACTCAAGACATTGCCGCCATCGGCATAACCAACCAACGCGAAACCACCGTTGTTTGGGAGCGAGCGACCGGAAAACCGATCTACAATGCCATCGTTTGGCAAGACCGAAGAACGGCACCTATCTGCGATCGACTTCGCCAAGACGGTCATGCCGATCTCATTCAACGCAAGACGGGACTGGTGGTGGACGCCTATTTCTCCGGGACCAAGATCCAGTGGATTCTTGACAACGTTCCCGGTGCAAGAGTCAGAGCAGATCGCGGTGAACTCGCCTGCGGCACGATCGATTCCTGGCTGATTTGGAAACTGACTCATGGCCACTTGCACATAACGGATCCGAGCAATGCCTCTCGAACCTTGCTCTTCGATTTGCAGACCGGGGATTGGGACGGCGAGTTGCTCTCACTGCTCAATGTCCCTCGATCTATCCTGCCAACCATTCGAACCAGCAGTGAAGTCTACGGTGAATCGGGGCAAGGTATTTTTGATCGCCCCATTTCGATCGCGGGGATCGCAGGCGATCAACAAGCTGCCCTGTTCGGTCAGAATTGCCTTCGGCACGGTATGGCCAAGAACACCTACGGCACCGGTTGTTTCATGCTGATGAATGTGGGAGATAAACCGCAGATTTCCAAACATCGATTGCTCGCAACTCTCGCCTGGAAGCTCGGTCCATCGTCCCCTCCTCAATTTGCACTCGAGGGGAGTGTCTTCATTGCTGGCGCCGTGGTTCAGTGGCTTCGCGATGGGCTTGGAATCATTCAGTCGTCGAGCGATGTCGAAGCGTTGGCGGCCAGCGTCTCCGATAGCGGAGGTGTCTTTTTGGTTCCAGCCTTTGCGGGACTCGGAGCGCCGCACTGGGATGCCTATGCGCGAGGCACCATTCTTGGATTGACGAGAGGGACTAACAAGGCCCATATTGCTCGCGCAGCCTTAGAAGGAATAGCCTTTCAAGTCGCCGACGTTTTGGATGCCATGCAACACGATTCCGGCATTCAAATCGACCAGCTTCGTGTCGACGGTGGTGCCTCAGCCAATAACCTGCTAATGCAGTTTCAAGCGGACATTCTTCAAGCACCGGTAGTACGGCCCAAGATCATCGAAACAACGGCTCTCGGCGCAGCCTTTTTGGCTGGTTTGGCAGTGGGATACTGGCGAGATCCATCGGACATCGAATCGATTTGGCAATCCGATCGCGTCTTCGAACCCGTCATGCCTGCCAACGAAGCTGCCAGTCGTCGCGAGGATTGGAAGCGAGCCCTTGATCGTTCCAAAGACTGGGAACATTCGAACCCATGACACTCGGATTCGATCGCGATCGGCATCTCGAAGCGGCTATCGACTGGACCGACGCTTGGGACCTCATCATCATCGGCGGCGGAGCGTCTGGTGTTGGAGCCGCTTTGGACGCGGCGACTCGAGGCCTTTCGGTGTTGCTTCTCGAGGGAACCGACTTTGGTAAAGGAACTTCTAGCCGGTCGACGAAGCTCATTCATGGTGGTGTTCGCTATTTGCGTCAAGGCAATTTCGCACTGGTGCGGGAATCGCTTCGAGAGCGTTCTCGATTGCTAAAAAATGCGCCTCATCTCGTTCATCCGCTTGAGTTCATTTTGCCGTGTCGTTCTCTTTTCGAATTCGTCTTTTACAGTTTGGGGATGAAGATTTACGATTGGTTGGCCAGCAGTCCCGAGTTCCCGCATTCACGACGGCAATCGAAGACTCAGGTTCTTTCGAAACAAACAGCACTATCTCCAGATGGTCTCTTTGGCGGGATTTCGTACTTCGATGGCCAATTCGACGATTCACGCTTAGTGATCAATATGGTTCAGACTGCCGCCGAAAAGGGAGCGACGCTCGTCAATGCTGCACGCGTCCTCGATCTTACCAAAAACCCAAGCGGACGAGTCGAGGGTGTTGTCTGTCGCGATGAAGAAACAGGAGAGACTCACACGTTTCGCGGTCGTTGTGTTCTCAATGCAACCGGCCCGTTTTGTGATTCGATTCGAAGAATGGACCAAGCGGTCACCGTACCTTTAGTAGCGGCCAGCCAAGGAATTCACTTGGTGTTGGGTAAACAATTCTTTCCGGGCAATACGGCGTTGATCGTCCCCAAGACTCGCGATGGGCGGGTGATGTTCATCATTCCGTGGCACGAACATGTGTTGCTAGGGACAACGGACACTTCGATTACCGCAATCAACGAAGAGCCACAGGCCTTGGATGAGGAAATCACGTTTCTGTTGGAAACGGCTGGCCAATATTTGAGAAAGCAGCCTACTCGCGAGGATTGCTTGAGTGTTTTTGCCGGCATACGCCCTCTTGTCCAAACTCAACCTGGAGCGAAAACATCGACACTCTCTCGCGATCATACGTTGGAGGTTTCTTCCGCAGGTTTGCTTACCCTAACCGGCGGCAAATGGACAACGTATCGACAAATGGCTGAGGACTGCATCGATCGCGTTTTGCAGCTCCTCGGTAAACCACATCGTCCCTCGGTAACTCGTGATTTACGCCTCCACGGATGTCCTCAAGATCAAGTCGTATCAAGTGCGAGGAGCGGTGCGGTTTATGGATGCGATGCCGACTTGCTAGAGCAATTGATCCGTCAGACGCCTTCGCTCGGGGAACGATTGCATGCGGATTTGCCCCTTCGCGGGGCAGAAGTTGTTTGGGCTGTTCGGCACGAATGGGCTCGCACGATAGAAGATGTACTTGCCCGACGAACGCGAGCTCTGTTTCTCAACGCGCGTGCATCGCTGGAAATGGCTCCAGCCGTCTGCGAATTAATGGCGAGTGAATTGAATCGCGACGAAAACTGGCAAGCGGCTCAACGGGCGGCCTTTCAACGGACGGCGAGCTTGTATACTCTTGGATAAATTTGGTTAATCCGATCTCGCATTCCAAAAGGAAAATAATTGATGAATCCCCTTGTTGCTGAGTTTCTTGGAACACTGATCTTGCTTGTCTTTGGAAATGGTGTGGTGGCGAACGTATTGCTGGCAAGAACCAAAGGAAACAACGCGGGCTGGCTCGCCATCTCGGCAGGTTGGGGCGTCGCCGTTTTTGTTGGGGCACTTTGCAGCGCCAAAGCAAGCGGCGCTCATTTGAACCCAGCGGTCACGGTCGGGTTAGCTCTTGCCGGAAAGTTCGCGGCAAGCAAAGTCTTTGGGTACATCGTCGCGCAGATTTTGGGCGCTATGGTTGGGGCCGTCGTCATCTATTACTTTTACCGTGAGCATTTTAAAGCAACGAACAATGCGGATGACAAGCTCGCTTGCTTTTGCACGGCTCCCAACATCCGAGGGACTTGGCAATGCTTTTTCTGCGAAGTTGTCGGAACCATGATGCTAGTGCTCCCAATCCTATTGATCGAGCCAGCTACTCTTGAAAACTTCTCCGGAGTGAGCGCCGCCAAACCGCCAGAGTTTGGGTTAGGAAGCTTGGGATTAGTCCCGGTTGCGGTGATCGTATTTGGCATTGGCCTTTCACTTGGAGGACCAACGGGTCATGCGATCAATCCAGCACGCGATCTTGGGCCGCGAATCGTACACCACTTATTGCCGATAGAGGGGAAGCGAGATAGCGATTGGGAGTATGCATGGATACCCGTAGCAGGTCCAATCGCCGGAGCGATCCTTGCGGCACTGGTTTTCGTTTTGGTAACTTAGTCGTGGACTTGGTTCTGGCAGACTCGGCGTCGGTTTTTCGTAGTGCAGGCTGCTAGCCTGCAGTAATTTCTTTCTAGCACAGGCTAGCAGCCTGTGCTACGGGAGCCACCCGCATGTGTCAGCGTCGAGCAAATAGCGATCATGGCAGGAGCTCCAATACCAATCTTCATGGCATTCGACCAAGCCCGCCGAGACCGGATTGGCTCGGATGTAATTCACGATCCGCTCAAACTCGTCCTCGTCTCGCACCCAATGGTCGTAGGATTTGGGTTGCCAAAAGCTTCCTTCGCGTTTCAGTAGCTTGTTCGCTTCGTTGGCGGTATAGCTTTTCAGGCTGTGCATGATCCTCGAAAGCCTGCTACCTTTGTCCGCACTCTCACCGATTTCAATCTCTTTCTCTATTTGCGACGTCTCATCCAATTCCGATGGTGACGGTGTGAACAGCGCATGCACATGATTTGGCATGATGCAGTATGCGTGCAAATGGTACTTCTCGCCATCGTGTGATGAAAGAGATTCTGTCGCAGCATTGACGCAACCCGAGCGTCCTTAAGCCAATCCACTTCGGATACCCGATCAAGGTAGTCTTCATACGCGGCGAATAGTACTTTGTGGATATGGCGTTTGTGTTCGCTGGGAGTACGAGTTGACTTTTGAAGCAACAGCTTTGATTTCTTATCCTTTAAGGCTTGGACCACATTCGCGGGGAGTGTACCAGCTAAACGATAAGTCACAAAATGTGCGGCGCCAGGCACATACCAATGCGGAAGTGATCTGCGATGCATCAGCAACATGTTTCCCTCGCAGTGCAGGCCGCCAGCCTTCGATGTGGTGACACAAAAAAACCGGGACGATATTCCTCGTAATGCAGGCTGCCAGCCTGCAGTTCTTTCTTTTTAGCACAGGCTAGCAGCCTGTGCTACAATCAACGAGCTGGCGATTCCGAAAAATGTTGGAAAGCGATCAATCCAATTGAAACCAAAGCCTTACCAAGTGTTTCTAAGCCATGCATCTACGGACAAATGGTTAGCGACCGTAATTTGCGAAAAAATCGAGTTGACGGGTGCGGTCTACTTCCGCGATGATCGGGACGTCGACGCTGGGGACGATATTCAGGAATCGATTCGAACGCAAATCAAAAAATCCCAGGAGCTTGTCGTGATTGTTACTCCCGAATCCGTGAATCGGCCTTGGGTATTGATTGAGATCGGTGCAGCTTGGGCGATTCGCAAAACCATGCGAATCACTGCGGTACTGTGTCACGTCCAAGTGACCGCGATTCCCGACATGCTCAAATCCAAAAAAGTGATATCGATCAACGAGTTGAATCCTTATCTTTCTGCCCTCAGAGAAAGGGTGAAAAAGCACAATGGCGACATCCAGTAGCAAGCGGCCGGTGGACGTGTTCCTCTCTTATTCAAAAGAAGATAGGCATTTGGCGGAATTGGTTGCGTATGAGCTTGAAAAGCAAGAAATGTCCGTCTTCTTCGACTCCGAAGGCAACCAGCACGGATCGTCGTGGGAAAAGCAGATCTGGAATGCGATCGCGGAATCGAGGGCGATGGTGGTCATCAACCCAAATATTCCGGAAAACGGCTGGCAGGGAATAGAGGTTGGGGCAGCCAGGGCCTGGAGCAAGCCGATGTTCTGCGTAAAGTCCCCTGAGTACACCGAGGAGATTCCAACTTCGATATTGCGGGATGTTCCAACGTTCAATTCGGAACAGTTGATCGACCTCGCAGACGCGGTTAAAGAAAGTGCACAGCCATTTACGGACGAAGAAACAGATCTGCTTTTGGATTCGTACGCCAAGTTAGGCGCGCCAGTAGATGTCCTTACAACCCAACCACCGTTGCTGGCAAAGTTGACACGCAATTTCGCTTCTAAGTCCCCACGTTCCGTTTCAGGAGAGCAGCTCTTGTCGAAGTTGATTCGACTTAAAAAACAGGGCCGGCTAAAGACGAAGCCACAATAGGGCGGAAGTCAAATCGCTTGATTGGTGAATTGCAATAGACGCGATGTTCCTGTAGAGCCCGCCACACTTAAGTTCAACGAAATGACAGGTACATCTCCGGTTGCATTCGAATACGGATGTGCAGCATACGCGCAGGTCACGGTGTTTCGATCTGCTGCTTTCGCCATGTTATGATCGCCGCCCAGTGAGTTCTGTTGGCATGATCTGAAACTACGATGTGCGGTCGCGAAGACGCTTTTGCAGGTTCGCTACGATCGATTCCAATTCCTCGGTGGATTGACTACTCAGGATATTTTCGGAAGTTACTGAATCACCAAGAAGCTCTTCATAAATCTGGATACTTGCCTTAAGCTTACCACGTCGATCCCCGCGTTGCTCGCCACGCTGCTCGCCTATTTCAATTCCCTCTTGTCGTCCCTCTTGTAGTCCCTCCTGTCGTCCCTCCTGTCGCGCGTCGATCAAATTGGATTGGATGTCCAGACTGGCTTTCTCTCTCGCATCGTACATTTGCTTTTCCTCCGTTATCTCTCGAATCGCATTCAACTCGCCTGTCGCACGCAGAAACTCCAAGCCAGGAAGTAGCTCCTGCAACTCCTCGACCGTATGTTCACTCGAGTTCTTGATCCAATACGCCCACTGCTCCAGGATGCTCGTACTGCGTACATCGCTTAGAGCCCCATTGTACTTCGCAAGTTCGACCGTGTGAATCTCGATCGATTCTTCCAATACTCGCCCACTCTCCCGGTCAACTAACCGAAACTGGTGATGAAGCTGATCGTCGTCCCACAAATTTCGCATTAGCAAACAGATCGAATAGGTCGCTTTGAGGTCGCCATACCCTTGGCCAACACGAAGCTGATCCGTGTACGCTTCGCAAGCATAAAAAACGGCCCGCTTGGCAAAGCTCGATTGAACTACAATTTGGATTTCAACAATAAAAACACGACCAAGCTGGTCGGTTGCCTTCACGTCGACGCAAATTAACTTGTCGGTCTCGAAGTCCTTGATTCCGAACGGATTGAGGTACTCGACGGAAACAACAGGATGGGGAAACCGTAGTACAGCGTTGAGCAAGCTGATCAGGCAGATCTCATTTCCAGGTTTGCCGAAGATCTTGCGAAACGCAAAATCAATCCACGCTCGAATCCCAATCTTCATCGACATCAATCATCCATCTAGCAAGCAATGTCCTATCCTGAAAATCATGAAATCGTAGTTTAGCAGAATGACGCGAATCGCGTTGATTGCAGGCTGCTGCGTAGAGTTTTTTCAATCCGAACTTGATTGCCATTTCCCAAATCGTGGCCGCACTGATGAGAGGGTCATGTGACGGATCTTGAATCAATTGTTGGGCTAGAGCAGATAGTTGTGTTGGATCATCCGCTGCCCATATCACGGTGTGCGAATCGAGCAGCAGTCTCATTCCACATATTCCTTAAAATCGTCGAGAGGATCATCGAATTGTTCCATGGACAAGACAGTTCCCCGCAACGTGCCCAAGCGAGGAATTTTTCCGGGGGCCACCTGCGGGGCTGTCGGCACCAGGCGCGCTACTGGCTGGTTGTTTTCCGTAATCACCACTTCATCGCCTGGTGCCAGCCGATGGATGATCTCCTCCATTTGGGCTTGGGCCTCCTGGATCGTTAAGGTTGTCATGGTCGGTTCTCTTGGTAGTTCGTTTAGAACAGCACATGAAAACCAGCGGCCTCGAAATGTTTGTCATTGGTAAACGCCTCGATGATTCCAAGGCGACGCATCACAATGAACGAAACTTGATCAACGATTCTGGATGCTCGTTGTGATTGGCCGCATCGTCTGGATGGCCGCCGTCGAAGCTCGTGGTCAAGATGGAATAGACGTCGTCCAACGTCGGACGTTTGGAATCCTCCTTTACAGAGCGGACTTCGAATTCAACCTCGCAATGGTCAGGTAGGTCGACGGCTTCGATTGGACGAAATACGCCGTTCTCGTAAATCGCATGGATAGTTTTCGTCATGTTGATTGACCCTTGGATTGTTTATGATGCAGTAATGGAATTAGCGGGATGATTGGAAGCTGTCGTCTAGAGTGGTTTGGGGCTCGGAACATCCATTATGCCTCCAAAACCGGTTTCCATTTTTTGCATCTGATCATTTATCCAGTAGGTTAGTAAATTCGGTGATACGATTCGCACGATGCGTTCCCTGTATGCGTAGTCCGAGCTGAGTTTCGAGCCAATCAAGAAGAACAGTGGGGCCACCGATGATTGCAAGAGCGCCAAAGTCATCTTGGCTTCCTATTTGATCAACCAAAGGTTCTTTGCCAATTTTAGTGGCTAGGTATGAAAAAGCTGTGGATTCGGCATCCTTTTTGGATGAACGAATTAACCACTGAACATTATCGTTTATTACTGGGCCTAGACGCAAACTGGAAAGTTACGAGCGTCGAGTTTTTACTGAAACAAAAGGCAGTTGATATTCATATGGCTGATTTGGCCACTGTTCTTCGCGTTCTACTGACTTGTATTCGTCCCATAAAGTCGCCGAAACCGAAGCCTTACGATTCCGGCTACCAAGAAGCAAATCACTGCGACCCCGCGAGGTTATGCAAGCATCTTTTGCCAGGTGTCTTTGGCGACTTGCAAGGCTTCCGGGAGCTTTTCCGGATGCTTCCCACCCGCTTGCGCCAGATCGGGCTTCCCTCCTCCTCCGCCACCCACAGTCACCGCTACGGGTGTGATCCATTTTCCTGCGCTGAAGCCTCTTTCCACCAGCGACTGACTGATGCCCGCGATCAGCGTGACTTTATCGTCCATCGAGTTGGCTAACAGGATCGCGATAGGGTCGGCAGAACGCTTGCGAATTTGATCGATCCACTGCCGCATCATGCCCGGATTCGCGTGCGGTGTCTCAGCCACAATCATCTGAGTACCCGAAACGGTTTGAGCCATCCCCATCAAGTCATCGATGGACATGCTCCCACTCGATGCGATCTGCTGCACCTGCTGATGCAATTGCAACTGCTCCGCTAACATCGTTTCAATTCTGACCGGCACTTCTTCGAAAGAAACGTTCAATGCCCGCGCAGCCAACTTGAAAGCCGCTCTTGTGCTGTCGTAGGCTTCGAGCTTTGGAACGCTTGTTCCAGTGGCAATGAGAGCGGGAATCGCTTCGTTGCCACTCCCACTGACAAGCTTCTTCAACTTGCGAACAGCCGTAACCAATTCCATGGTTTTCTCGCCCAATAGTGCGATCGGGCAACCAAGCAAACTCGCCACTTGCATGGCCAACGTCTCGACCTTTTGGCGCTGGTCATCAGCTCGTTTGCCGGTAAGTGCAGTGATACGCCTTGTGCCAGAGGAAACGCTCTCTTCGGAAAGAATTTCAATCATGCCAACATCCTTTGTGTTGGTTAGATGAATACCGCCGCAGAGTTCTTTTGAAAAACCGCCCATGCTGACCATTCGCACAGGGTCCGGGTACTTTTCACCAAAGAGCATCATCGCGCCTGCTTCCCGAGCGGTTGCGAGCGGAACCAATTTCCAATCGACGGGTGCTTCCTCGTGGATGCGTTCGTTCGTTATCGATTCTACTTGCTTGAGTTGCTCGTCACTCAGTGGCTCTTGATTGCTGAAGTCGAATCGAAGCCAATCTGCATCGACCTTGCTCCCCTGTTGTTGAGCGTGACCGCCAACGACCGTTTGCAGAGCATGGTGCAAAATATGGGTCGCCGAGTGAGCCCGGCGAATGGCATCGCGACGGTTGCTATCGACTTTGGCCGAAACCATGTCTCCTTCTTTGAATTCGCCCGAGGTCATCTTGCCATGATGGATGATTAACTCGCCGCTGCGTTGCGTGTCCGAAACCTCGAACTCCCCTTTGGATGTGATCAATTTTCCAGAATCGCCAACTTGGCCACCGCTCTCGCCGTAGAATGATGTTCGGTCGAGAACGATCCGAGTCATCTCGGTTGGGGTGGCAGAGGAGATGACTCCAACCAGTCGGTCATCCTTGGGTTTGCCTACAATGATGCCTTTGATTTGAGCCTCGACCTCGGTTTTGTCGTAGCCAAGAAACTCGCAATGTTGCAATGCTTCTTTTAGTGTTTCGATTGGGCCGGTTTCAAAGAGCTCTTTTCCGCCGCCGCCGCTGACTTCGCCGTGTTCGCCCATCGCAGCTCGATAGCCGTCCCAGTCAAAGCCATAGTTCTTTTCGGCAGCGATCTGCTGAAACATCTCAGGTGGAACGCCATACGTTTGGTACAAGCTGGCTGCTTCACGGCCATCGACCATGACACGGCCCGACGATTGCATTTCGCCAAACACGCGACCAATGCGATCCAACCCCGAATCAATGGTTGCAAAGAAGTCCGACTCTTCACGTTTCATGACTTGGGCGACGCGTTCGCTTGTTTGCGTAAGCTCTGGATATACCGCCTTCATCATCTGAGCCACGACGGGAACAAGCTGGTGCAGGAACGGCTCCCGCAAGCCCATTTGATGGCCATCGAGAACAGCCCGTCGCAGCAATCGCTTAATGACGTAGCGAGCTTTCTTGGGCCCTGGATAGACATTTTCGTGGATCGCAAAGGTACATGCACGCACGTGGTCGGTGATGCGGCGCAAGCGTCGACCATTGTCGCTTTCGTATTGATAGTTGACTCCACAAACTTCAGACGCTGCATTGACAATCGGCATCAAAATGTCGATGTGGAAGTTCGTCGTCACGTTTTGAAGAACACTTGCCGTGCGTTCCATGCCCATCCCCGTATCGATGTTCTTGCTCGGCAATGGGCGCAAGTTATCGGGTGGATTTCCAACGCGATTGAACTGGGTGAACACCAAATTCCAAATTTCGACGGTTTTGCCTGAATCGAGCGTGTAATAAATCTCGCTACAGGGGCCGCACACGCCGTCTGGACCTTGGCTAGGGGCAGATGCGGGCCAAAAGTTTTCGTCTTCCTCCATGCGGCTGATACGACTGCTGGGTAGCCCGATATTCTCGTTCCAAAGCTTGAACGCTTCGACGTCGTCTTTGTAAACGGTGACCGTCAATCGATCCGGTTCGATGCCAAGCCATTTTTTGTCCGTCAAAAACTCCCAAGCCCAAGCGACGGCTTCTTTCTTGAAGTAGTCGCCGAAGCTGAAATTGCCGAGCATTTCAAAGAAAGTGTGGTGGTACGAAGTGCGACCTACATTGTCGATGTCGCCCGTTCGCAAGCATTTCTGGCAAGTCGTCGCCCTGGTAAAATCGAGTTTTACCTTGCCTAGAAAGTGGTCTTTGAACTGGTTCATCCCCGCCGGAGTAAACAAGACGGACGGGTCCCAAGTTGGAACAAGTACGTCGCTGGCCTGTCGATGGTGGCCTTTGGATTCGAAGAACGACAGATATTTTTCGCGTAACTCGTCCGTTTTCATTGTGTGAAACTTAGAATGTTGGATGAAATCGTGGAATGGAGCGGTTGCAAGGGATTCGTGGATACGCGAAGCCTACAGAACTGCCGATGCCATGAATTTACCAATAGACTCGTTTTTCGCGTAGCCCAGCTTGGCTACTTGCGGCCGAGTATCCGATCCATCGAATCGGAGGTTTGCCACACGAGCGCTTCCGGATAATGAATATAAGGGTGGAAATATTCGAAGGTGAGAAAACCATCGTACCCGATCTTGTCCAACTCCTCGGTTACCGCTGGCCAATTGGTGGTGCCGTCTAACAGAGGACGAAATGTTTCGAGAGAATAGTCCGTTCCTTTCTTAGTGAATTCCTTGAGATGAACGTTCTTCGTTCGCTTGCCAAGTATTTTCACCCAATGCTCAGCATGCTGAAACATCGAGATATTGCCGGTGTCAAAATGAACCCGAACGAATGGGCTAGCAAAGCTATCTACGAAGCTGTTCATCTCCATCGGTGTCATCAAGTAGCCGTTGAAGAAAATGTTTTCGATGTTGAGGTAGATCTTCCACTTTTCGGCATCGCGAACCAATTTGCCAATCGCTTGCTTGGCTCGTTCGTCGCAAACGTCGTTCGCCACTGGCTCATGGTCGTCTCGCCAAGGGATATGGACGGCGCCTGGAACAACCAAGACATTCTCGACCCCCATATCAAAAGCGGCTCGTCCGATTTTGCCTGCAAGCTCGAGCCCACGATCGCGTTTGACTGGATCGTTGGAGGAGAGCGGGTAGGGCCAAAAGAGGAACGAGCACAGTCCACTGATTTCAATGCAGATATCATCGGCCATCTTGCGAACGGCAGCGCAGTCCTTCGGAGTCGCTTTTGGCGAAAGGTCATTGTCTAAATCATAGTTCAATTCAATGCCGTCAAAACCAGCATCTTTCGCGAGCTGCATGCACTCACGCAAGTTCATGCGTTGCGGATAGGGGAAAGCCCAAAGATTGATCGATTTCTTCATCGAGTAACGCTTTGGCGAGCTGCGTCTTGCGTCCGGCTCAAGCGTTGTTGCCGCTTGGGCGGGCTCGAAGGACATGGCCGAAAGACCGATACTTGCCATCGTGGCGGCCAACGCTTCGCGGCGGTGTATTGCAAGACCGTTGGAGGATTGGGATTTCATGGGAACCTCTCGCTTTTTACATTAATAAGACTTCGCGAAAATCGCTTGTGTTGCAGTAGACTTGCCAGTAAAGAAACAAACGCCTTCACCTGAGGGCGCATGCAGCGGAATGCAGCGAATGGTGACTTTCAATTCGTCGAGCAGTCCTTGCACTTCTGCTTCGCTGGCGAACCAGCACTTTGCGAATCCACCTCCCGTCGACTGGCCTTGCTCATCGTCCGGTTGGAAGAACTCACGAAACTCCGATTCTGATTTTAGTTCAACTGTATTGGCCTTTTGCATGGCTAGAGCCCTGGAAAACAAATTGTTTTGTATCTCCGTTAGCATCGCAACAATGCCGCTCACAAGTTCGTCGCGAGGCATCGACTGGCTTTGGTTGGTGTCGCGCCGCCCCACGAATGCAGCGGCTTTCGCGATATCCTTTGGGCCTATTTCGATTCGAACTGGAACTCCTCTTTTGATGTGATACCACTTTTTATCTGCGCTGCGAGTGTCTCGATCATCGATGTCGACGCGGATTTTTTGATCGGAGTACATTTGTGCCGCCAATTCTTGCTTCAGCGATTTGCAGTATTCGAGCACTTCGGCGTGCTGGGCCTCGTCTCGATAGATAGGGATCAGCACGATCTGCGATGGAGCCAAACGCGGCGGAAGCACCAAGCCATCGTCATCCGAGTGCGTCATGATCAGAGCACCAACAAGACGCGTCGAAACACCCCAGGAAGTTGTCCAGGCGTAGGCAATCTCCCCGTTCTTGTCTTGGAATTTAATCTCTTGGGCCTTGGAGAAATTTTGACCCAAGAAGTGTGAAGTGCCTGCTTGCAAGGCCTTGCGATCCTGCATCATGGCTTCGATCGAAAGGGTCATATCCGCGCCGGGGAAGCGTTCGCCAGCCGTTTTTTCCCCTTTGATCACAGGCACAGCCATGTAGTTTTCGACGAAGTCCGCATAGACATCGAGCATCTTGCGCGTTTCCTCCATGGCTTCTTCTGAGGTCGCATGCACGGTGTGCCCTTCCTGCCAAAGAAACTCGGTGGTTCTCAGAAAGAGCCGTGTACGCATTTCCCAACGGACTACGTTTGCCCACTGATTGATCAGGATGGGCAAATCGCGATAGGATTGAACCCATTTGGCGTAGGTTGCACCGATAATGGTTTCGCTGGTTGGTCGAACGATAAGCGGTTCTTCTAGTAGGCCCGCAGGTCGAAGCCCCCCTTTGCCGTCTGGCTCGAGTCGGTGGTGCGTAACCACGGCACATTCCTTGGCAAAACCTTCGACGTGCTGTGCTTCTTTTTCCAAGAAACTCATGGGAATAAACAGCGGAAAGTAAGCATTCTGATGGCCGGTGTCCTTGAACATTTGGTCGAGGACGCGTTGCATATTTTCCCAAATCGCGTAGCCCCATGGCTTGATGACCATGCAGCCTCTCACGGCGGAATTCTCAGCTAGATCCGCTCCTTTGATAACCTGTTGGTACCATTCTGGGTAGTCTTCGGCACGAGTTGGAGAAATGGCGGTCTTAGCAGCACCCATGGGAGGTCTTTATTGGGGAAATAGGAAAACAATCGAAGCTCGAATTGGCCCACCAGTTTATCCCATTCACTATTTCCAGCCAGTAGCACGAATGTCCCCTTTTGCTCTGCAAAAGAAGGAATCATGGCGCAACCTTTCGCGGATAGGGTGTGAATTCATATCCCGAGCCCGTAACGGCTCGTTGCTTCAATAGATTGTGAGACGGGGTATTCGAAAGTGGCATGGGCGTCTCCGGGGTAACCCCAGGGGCATTCAATGCATGCCATCTGGCTTTACGCCAGTGGTGACCTTCGCCCTAGCGTGAAGGTAACGATCCCCAGTGGTAAACCGGTGCAACGCCTCATCTTTACCCAAATTTCAGTGCATCGAAAACCAAGATCCGTTGTTTTTCCTTCTCGTGCTCAGTCCGAAGGACGGTGCTCGTGCAAGAAAGAAGTGGGTAAAGATGAGGCGTCTCGCCCATGGATTCACGAGCGAGCGCGCTCGTTCCACGCAATGGTAACCCGAAGCGTGAGAGCGTGAGCGAGGAGCCGACTGCAATCCCTCGCTCCCTCGCTACTAACGCGTCGGGTTACCAAAAAGTGGTCCATCCAAAAATCAAAGCCAAGGTGCGAAAGACGACACTAATGGATCGAACGATCCTTGGGCGACTTGGGCGTAGCCGCTCGATGGATTGCACCCTTGCCAAATTTCTTGGCAATTTCGTCGGTGGCAATATCCAAACTGCGTTGCTGTTCGCGAGCTGGTTCGTCAAACAGCAACAATTGGGTCATGTTCGACTGGTCGAAATTGCTGACTCCAAAACCAAGCAAGCGAACCGGCAAATGCTTCTCGGGGACACGTTTTTCCAGCAACTCTCGTGCGGCGTGGAGAAGCTCGGCGGTGATATCGGTGGATTGTTCAAGCGTCATGGAACGTGTAAGCGATTTAAAGTCCGAGAATCGAACCTTGAGCTCGACCGTTCTCCCTTTGAGACTGTGGTTTCGCAATCGTCGCGAGACCTGCTCTACGAGCGTTATCAACCATGCATTGAGACAATCCAATTCTACAATGTCCTCGGCAAAAGTCGTTTCACTTGAAATCGATTTAGCCTCGCGATCGGGCACAACTTTGCGTTGATCGATTCCTTGGGCTAACAACCAATAGTGCTCGCCCGAGGCCCCGAACAGTTGAACAAGTGTTTCTTTTGGGAGTTGCCGCAGTTGACCGATCGTGGTGATCGAGATGCGTCTCAACGATTCTGCACTGACCTTGCCGACGCCCCAGATCCGTCCCACAGGCAACGGGTCTAGAAAGCTCTGAATTCGATCTGGGGCAACGACGACTAACGCATCGGGCTTTTCCAAGTCGCTTGCGATCTTGGCAAGGAACTTGTTTGGCGCTATGCCAACAGACGCCACGAGTCCGAGTTCTTCGCGAATTTGCCGTTTGATATCGCGGCCTATTTTGAGAGCGGATCCCAGCAGTTTTTCGGTGCCCGACACGTCCAGAAACGCTTCGTCGAGCGAGATCGGCTCGACCAACGGCGAGAACTGTTCAAAGATGTGGCGGATTTGTCTGGAAACGTCCGCATAGAAATCGATACGCGGTCTGATGAAAATCGCGTGTGGGCAGAGTTGAATGGCCCTTCGCGCCGACATCGCACTATGAATTCCATACGCACGCGCCTCATAACTGGCGGCTGCGACAACGCCGCGGCCATCCGCCGATCCACCCACGACAACCGGTTTCCCAACGAGACTGGGATTCTCTCGTTGCTCAACGGAAGCGTAAAACGCATCCATGTCGACATGCAGAATCGTATTGCCAATGCTCGTGCGATTTGTCATTGGCGATTTTGTAGCATCTGCGTTTCAAGTGGGATAGGCTTCCAGCCTGTCCATTTCCTCCTAATCGGACATAGCCGACAAAAGGTGCAGGCACGCTCCGCCGTGCCGTTCGCAGTCAAGCTTTTGCAAGGATTCCAAGTGGACGGCACATGGAATGTGCCTACTACTTTCACTTTTGTCGGCTGTGACTAATCGACTGCAAGCCTATGCCTGATCTGCATTGAGAAAGGGAGCTTACGCACCAGCCTTCTTTTTCTTTCCTGCTTTTTCTTTGAGATTTGTTTGGAAGGGTTCAGGCAGCTTTTTCATTTGCTCAGGCGTTAACAACTTGCCAACTTCAATACGTGCTTTGGCAAGCAGTTCGTCGGTTTCAGCCATTAACTTCTTTTGTGCTTCGGTCAGCTCGACAGCGCCGTCCACTGCTGCCTGCATCTCCTTTCCCTTTTTGCCAGCCTCTTTGGCTTCCTTGCTTGCTGCCGCGCGTTTCCGCATGATCTCTTGGGTTATACCCGCTTCGGTTCGCTTGGTGGAAACGTCCTTGGCGACTTTGGTAAACAGTTCCGTGACCTTGGTCGTTTGCTCACCACTGAGCTCAGCTTTCTCCATTTGCTTCATGAATTGCTTGATCATCTGCGCCGCAGGGTCGGCTTTGCGCCCTTTTTCTTGGGCTTTGAGGGGCAGTGGCAAGACGAATAGTGCAAACGCGGCCAAGGTGGAAAAAACGAAATTTCGCATAGTCTGAAAAACTCTCTGAGAACGGTTGAACATTTGCGGGTTAAACATCTGGGACCAAGAACGGCTCTCGCACCATTACGAGAACAGCTGAGGAATAATATTGCCTTCACGAACCAACGTGATGGGGCGTCCAGTCTCGGTTTGGAATTCTTGTTTGTGATCGATGCCCAGATTGTGATAGAACGAGGCAGCTACGTCATCGGGCTTGATCGCATCGTTGGCCGGTCCAGCTCCCGTCGCGTCACTTTCGCCAACGACTTGGCCACCGCGGATCTTGCCGCCAGCCATCAACATGAACATGCATCGAGGATAGTGATCGCGACCACCCAACGTTGCACGGGTGTTGATTTTCGGAGTGCGGCCGAACTCGCCTGTTACCATCACCGATGTGGAGCTCAGCAACCCTTTCTGCTCTAAACCGTTAAGCAAAGCGGACACTCCACCATCGAGTTTTGGAAGCAATTTCTTGCTCAGGTTATTGAAGATGTCGGTGTGATTGTCCCATCCCCCGACGGATAAGGAAACGAATCGAACCCCAGATTCAATCAATCGGACGGCCAGCAAACAGCTTTGTTCAAACGGATCCGGACCGAACGGAGCGGAGAAGGCGGGCGACTCCTTCGAGATATCGAACGCAAGTCTTGCTCGCTCGCTGGAAAGCATCGAAAATGCTTTATCGCTAAATCGATCTAGACCGGTGAGCAATTGATCGTGCCCATCCATCGAAGCGAATTTGGTATCTAGGTCCTTGAGCAGATTCTGCCTGCGGTCTAACTGTTCGACGGTGACACCTGCTCCCAACGAGATTCCACGCACGTTGAAAGGTCGGCCCTGTTGCGGCGAAGCAGCGGTGTTCATGGGCGCGTACTGAATCCCTAGAAACCCCGAACGTTGGCCACCGTTTGGGATGGCGACAAAAGGGGGAATGTCATTTTCGACCGCTCGCTCTTTGCAAACCACTGCCCCGTATCCCGGATACTCCAACGAAGCGAGTGGTCGAGAGCCAGTGTTGACATACTCGCTACCTAACCGGTGCGCCGCGAGCGTATGCGACACGCCACGCACAATCACATACTTGTCGAATGCTTGTGCCATCTTGGGCAAGTGCTCAGAAATCTGAATGCCCGAAATATTGGTCGGTATCGTTTTGAAGTCGCCCCGGATTCCATCGGGCGCATCTGGCTTGGGATCGAACGTGTCGATATGCGAGGGACCGCCATTGAGGTCGATAAAGATCCCCGATGTTGCATGCCCCGCTTTGACTTGCCCCGCTTCGGCCAGTTGCAAGTAATTCGCGAGTGTCAGACAACCCGAGGTTATTCCTCCGATCCGAATGAAATCTCGACGCTTTATTCCATCGCAATATTTGTGGTTCGACATGGTTTAAGGTTTAAGGTTTAAGGTTTAAGGTTTAAGGTTTAAGGTTTAAGGTTTCAGGTTTCAGGTTCTTGCTCCCCTCGCCCTGTACTCGGGGAGAGGGGTCGGGGGTGAGGGGCTGAATCGCAAGTGTACTCAGCCCCCTCACCCCAGCCCTCGCCCCCGGAGTACCGTGGGAGAGGGTGTAAATACTGGTGCGTTGTCGGACGATAGTTAATGGTTCAAAATAAACTCTTTGGAATTGATCAAGACCCAAAGCAAGTCGCTAAAGCCGTGCATCGGAGACTCCGCTTGGGCAATCGCTTGTTGAGATCGCTGCGCTTCCATTGAGGATGGCTTGCGCGAGAGTGTTCGCAGGTAGGCTTCTTCGATCAAGCTAGACATTTCGTCGCTCGCAATTGCCGCGATGTTCGTGTCAATCTTCGAAGCGTTTGCCGCTTCCAAATTCACAGCCGACGCTTTCTCTTCCGCTTTCTTAGCAATGAGTGCGAGCTGTTCCGCAAGGCGTTTTTCGTTCAAGAGGAGCCTTGATTTGGCATCTCGAATCTTGGCGTCTGGAGCTTGACCGTTTTTCAACTTCTCAAGTTGCGTCCGAAAGATACGAACCTTCTTGTCAAGTTCGTCGGCAAGAACTTGGTCCTTGTCGACATTCCCATCTTTCATTGTCGCGGGCAATGGCTTGGCCGCTTTGTCGATTCCCTTTTCAGCATTGTTCGGCAGGGCCCAGTCGTGTTCTTTTGCGACCTGTGCCAGCCAACTGGATTTTGGATCGGTCATGGCTCGCAACACATCGGCGTCATTGCGAATGAAGACAGTTTGCAACAAACTGGGGTCACTTGTTCGATCACAATCGCAATTGCTCTCGCGAATGGATCTGCCGAACACGCTCAAAGCGTACAGGTCTTTGTTATTGCTCTTTTTCGATTGGGCACTCGCGCCAGGTAGGGTCATCGCACGTTCGGATTCCAGATTGCAAATGGACAGAGCCGCTTTGTCGCTTGACAATGCGATTCGCAACGCGTCATAAGCGGTCTCGGCTGGCAACCTTCGAAGCAAAGCATGCGAAAAATTGCGTCGATCCATTTCATTGGAAGCATTCGTTTGCCAACTGCGCTGATACGTGTCCGTATTGACAATCGTTCGATGTAGCCACTTTAGGTCGTACTGGTGTTCTATGAAACCGTTGGCCAAGTAATCGAGCAACTCGACGTTGCTGGGTGCGTTCGCCAAATTCAGATCGTCCGGTGGATTGACGATGCCAGCTTGAAAGTAGTGAGCCCATACTCGATTGACGATCGCTTTCGCAAAGTAGGGATTGTCTTTGCGTCGTAGCCATTCCATCAACGCTTTTCTGGGGTCTTCGACTGACGAAAGGTCTACGAAGTCACCACCCAGTAGTCGAGCCGTTGGAACCTTTTTCGGCTCGGGTTGTTTCTTGGTCTTTTTGTCGGCAGCGACGGCTTTAGTATTCACCTTCTTGGATTCCACGAAAACATCCGGAAATGGAATCGTCTTATCGTATTTGCCGGTTTTGAATTTATCCTTAATCTCTTTGGAGAGTTGATTGGCCTTGGTCGACTTCGAAATTCCAAGGTCCGCAATCATCTTGTCAAATTCGGGGGAGGCATCTGGTAGAAGTTTATTTTGGTTGGCTTGGATTCCATCAAAGAGACGCTCGAATTGTTCGAAGTCCTTTTTAGACCATTGGTCAAACGGATGCTTGTGGCATTGCGCGCATTGGATTCGCACTCCGCAAAAAGCGTATGCAAAGGAAATCGCGCGTTCCTCGGCTTTCTTCTGATTGTTTCGGGCCCAATAGTACATCATTTGGGAACGCTCAGCAAAGCTTTTGCCAGTCTTGTCGTTAGCGATCTTGGTCATCGCTTCGCAATACTCGCGGTAGCTTTCGCCGGGTTCCCTCGATACCGCAGTCACGATCCCTTCTATGATTTGGTCATAAGGCACGTTTCGCGAAACACGGTCGTAGATCCACTGATACCAATGTTGCGATTGCGAATCGCCAAGGTACGAAAAATTCCTGAGCTGTTCGTCGTTGTTACCCGTGACGTCGCACAAAAAAGTGGCCCACAACGCCGCATAGCCAGGGGAATTCAGTAGCGATTCGACCAACTTCGATCGCTTATCCGGCGACGCGTCGTCCAAGAAGTCCCGCACTTGTGCCGCCGTTGGTAGCGTGCCAGCAATGTCTAACGAAACGCGTCGACAATACTCTGCATCGGATGCAAGCTCTGACGGATTGATACCCAATTTGTCTAATTTCGCGAGTACGAACTTGTCCACGTCAGACTTCGCGTTTGCAATTTGAACTTTCAATTCGCCGATCTGACCCGATGGCCTCAGAACACTGACGGGAACGACGGCCTTGTCATAGGCAACCACAATGTGCGTATCGCCTCGTTCGCCTCCGGTGATGATTCCATTCTCGTCGACTGTCGCGATCGATGTGTCACTGCTGAAGAAACGGCAAAGCGTCGTTACGTCCTCCTGACTACCATCCTGCCAAACAGCAATCGCTCGCAAGGCTTGTGTCTTGCCAGATGCATCAAACGAAACTTCTAGAGGTGATACGTCCAGCGACATCAGTTTTTGTTCCGCGGCGTTGCCTGCCGGTTTCTTTGAAGCGCCCGCTTCAATCCACTTTCGCAGAACCGCATATTCCCATCCGTCTTTCTTGAATCTCTGGCCACCTTCATGCAATTCTGCATCAACTGGCTTTGTTAGGATCAGGCTTGCGAGAGGCGACTTCACATCGACACGCGGGCTCTTTTCATCGAGCAATGCTTTGTGGTCGACATCAAAATCGTATCCGAACAAGGATAGCATGAAGCCACCTTGACCTTGAAACGAACCATGGCACGCGCGCCCATTGCAACCAAGGCGTCCAAGCATAGGCGAGATATGCCGCTGGAAATCAGGAACTTCGGTTGTGTCGACGCTCCCATCGGGCTGCGTTTTGAATCGCACGTCCAGCGACGCAACGGGGTCGTTTGCAAAGGCACTGGAATGGGTGGAAAGGACAAGGGCTAGAAAACCGATTCCCATCACCCAAGGAGTTGCTCTCGTTTTAAGGTATTTCATTTGGCTTCTAATGCTCTAGGGATCTTTTTTTGTTGGCTTGTTCTTGCCTGACTTGACTCGTTTGCTGTCGACTCGCTTCATCAGGGCGCTGAGTTGTTGCGAAATACGTTCTTCTTCATGTCCTTCAAATCGTCCTAACGACTCCTTGATTTGCTTTTGGCGTTCAAGCAAATTAGCGAGTTCCAATTCAAGTCGCTCTTTTTGATTTTCAATACGTTTTTGAACCAAAGTTCGCAAGGCACTCGGGTCAAATTCCTTGTCTTGTGCTACGGCCCGTGCGAGCAACAAATCGATCTTGGATTGAAGTTTCCAGGCATCTAGCTCAACACCGTGTAGTTTCAAATCTCGCTTTTCGAGCGTTTCCAGCCTCTTTCGAACCTTCACAATATCGCGTACGGCGGTTTCATATTCGTCGCGTTTCATGGACTTGAGGCGCTGCAGCAAAGCAACAAGCTCGGGATGATGAGATTGGACAAATTCCATCGACTCGGATTCTTGCTCGTCAAAGCTTTGCGAGGACTCGTCGCGAACTGCGCTTTGGCCTTTGCCGGGTGGTTGACCTTTGGGGTCCTTTACGTCGTCCGCCAACATCGATCCGCATGCAAACAGGACAAGGCAAAAAAGCGGAATCGCATTCTCAACTCGAGCATGGTTGCGAGAGCAGCGAGGGGTTTGCGTTGGTCGAGTCGACGTATAAGTTGTCACTGAATCGCCTCCCCGATCGAAACGGTAACAGTAGCAATGGAGGCTGAGATCAACCAATCCGGAACATCCTCATCCAGAACTTCTTCCGTTCCAGGAGATAGCTCGCTCTCCAATCCGACGGACCTAAGTTTTGCATCCTCGGCGTTGTCGAGCCCATCGAGCTGTTGCAGGTCCGACCAAGCGTTGACGACATTGGCCAATTGGACGTTGGCCGATTGGACATTGGCCAATTGATTGTGATTGTTTCGCTCGAAAACGAAAAATCGCCAACCCACACAGGCGATCAAGGCTATCGATGCAGCGATCGAGATGGACCATGGCCAAAAGGCAACTGGCGTCCGTTGATCGCTTGAGGAGGCCGCAATAGTGACCATCGGTTTCGTATGCGGTCCACTAACTGCCTGGATGTCTTGAAGAAGACCCACCGCTTCAGCCACCGATTCGCCGAGCACTGGGTCGTTGGCGAGTCGTTGTTCGTATTCGTCACGATCGAGCGATGGATCGTTTAGAGCATACAGCATCGCTTCGAGCAGGTGTGTGGATGAACTGTTGGGCGTTTTATTGTTCATGGTCTTCCTCAGGTTCGTTCGCTCGCAATCGGTCTAACGCTAGCCGCATCCGAGATAATGCTGTGCCCAACGGAATCTGCAATTGCTCGGCGATTTCAGCGAACGACCTGTCTTCAAAAATTCTAAGTTTCAACACTTGCTGCTGTTCGTTTGACAAGGCCTCGATTCTCTTTCCCAATCCGGCGATCTGTTCCTTCTTTGCCAAACTTTCCAGCGGGGTTACTTCGTATGTCGCTTGGGTTTCTCGAACTGCGCCAGCGTCGTGAACGGACTGCTTGTAACGGATTTCACCGGAGCGAATCCGCAATGCCTCGCGGTGCACGACTTTGAACAACCAACTTTTCCTCGCCTCGGGTGCGACGTCGCCGCCGTACTGAGCCAACGCGACGAAGCAATTTTGGACCGCATCCGAGGCCAATGACCAGTCCCGAACGATTGCCCAAGCGTATCGTTCAAGTAGGCCTTTGAATTCTCGATTGCAATCCGCAACCGTTTCCGGGTCGAGCGGTCGTTCGGGCATATGCGTTTAAAGAGGCTCGATGGGGATGGCTTATTCACCGGAAAATGCCGAAATGTGGAAAATCCTTACAATTTTTGCTGATCGCTAAGCACATGGGTATGAGTCTTCGAGTGAAACAAACTGATAGCCGAAGGGCGATAGCCCCGGTTCTCGACGAATGTCGAGCCATTGGAAAACCGGGGCTATCGCCCAACGGCGCGTTGGTATGCTTCCATTTACTTCACCAACAGCTTACTTCACCAACAGCCTTGCGAGCGTCTCCGCTAGTGCATGAATTGCCGAATCATCCGGCAAAGTTAGTTGCAATTGTGGTCGACCACTCGAGTCTCGTTGCATGCAACCTGTTAGGCTTGACTTGATCGAATCCACGGTTTCGCTCGGAGGAGCGACGCCGGTGTCCAATAATTGCGAGACCAAATTCAAGGCTGCTCCAAGCAGTTCTCCACTTGCCGATGCAACTTTTTCGCGTCGCTCTTGGGTGATCGCAATAGCCGTTTCTGTCGTTTCGTTGGAGATCGCTTGAGTTGCTTGCTCGGTCGCTTCGTTTGCCATCGACGCATCTATCGGTGCATTGGGTTTATTTCCCAAGAGCTTTTCTAAGCGACGCTTTAACTCCTCCATGCCACTCTCGAGCATGACCTCGGTGACGTCGCTATCCACGTCCAAAGCGGCCATCGACAAGTCTTGTTTAGCAGCCAGCGTACCCAACAAACGTTCCTCGATCGTATTTTCCGTGACGAGCAAGAACACATGAACAGGATTCTTTTGGCCCATTCGGTGAGCTCTTGCAATTCTCTGTTCCAATACCGCAGGATTCCATGGCAGATCAACATTGATGACAGTGTTGGCGGACTGCAAGTTCAATCCGGTGGAACCGGCATTGGTCATAATGATTGCGCGGCAATTGGGATCGTTTTGGAATTCGTGAACAATCTGCTGTCTCTTTTTTTGCGGAACACTTCCATCCAATCGAACGAAAGGCATGTCGTGCTTGGCCAGGAGCGGCTCGATCAGATTGAGCATGGTTGTCCATTCGCTGAACAATACCACTTTTCGCGTCGAGTCACCCGCCATTTGCAACAGCAGCTCATCGAGCGTCTCAAGTTTGCTCGAATGGCTAGGTTCTTTCTTGTCAACTAAGAACGTGCTATCGGCAGCCATCCGAGCCATGAGCAAGTGCTTCTGCAATCGAAGCAAATCCATTTCGGTCAAAAATGGCTTCGCGGCAATTTGAGCGGCTCGCATGACGTGCTCATTCGAAAGACCTGCTTGTTCCTCTGTAGGACGAATACGCACAATTTCGGTAGTGCGTTCCGGTAACTCTTGCATGACGCTCGAGCGAGTCCGACGAAGCATTACCGGTTTGAGGGTCTCTCGAAGCTGGTCGAGGTTTTTGTACCCTTGAATTTTGCCATCATCATTGACGACACGGTGTCGATTGAGGAAACGATAGGCAGGACCCAAGCGATGACTGTCTACGAAACCAACGACCGTGAATAGCTCTTCGAGACGATTCTCAAGAGGCGTGCCTGAAAGCACCAGCGCGAAGGTCGACTTTAGTGTTTTGAAGACACGCGATGTTTTTGACTCCCAGTTCTTGATCCGTTGACCTTCATCGAGAATGATCAAATCCCAATGCAATCGACTCACGATCGCTTCATCACGGACAACCTGTTCGTAATTTGCAATCTTGAAGAAGGTTTCGGATTCGTATTGGGCCGCCCGTTCGCTGGCTGTCCCGAGCACAATCTGACTGGATCGATTGCAGAATCGGTGTATCTCCGCGTTCCATTGACTTTTGAGGGATGCCGGGCAGACAACGAGCACTCGCTCAATGTCTGCCAGATTCGCAAGCAAATGCGCAACGCCTATGCCCTGGATGGTTTTGCCAAGCCCCATGTCATCCGCCAATATGGCTCGTCCGGTTCCAACAGCAAATGCCACGCCATCCATTTGATAAGGTAGCAGTTCGACATTGAGTAGAGTCTTTCGCAAAGGGTGGCCTGTTGGATCCTTTCGAATCTCATCGGTCTTGCTTTGCAGTCGCCTCTGAAGCAGTCGCTTTTCAATGAACTCTTCCGCATCCGGATAAACGTGAACCGATTCGCCTTGACGCTCCAATGCTCGCAAGGTCTTTACGGCCTGATCAACGTCGGTGATGGTTTTGTTGGCCGACTTCTTGAGGATCTTAGCCGCTCCCTCCGAGAGCTCCTCAGGCAAATTGAATCGCAAACCCAGAGGTTCGGAATAATCAACTCGCAGGGAAAAGTTCTGCCGAACGTAGGCTTGCGACAACCGGGCTTTTGAGAAACGTTTTTCAATCTTGGTCAACGCGTGCAAAATGTGTTTGCACGTCCCAAGTTGATTGGTTCGAAAGTCAGGGCAAGAGCAATACGACTCACCAGGTTGCGATCCTCTCAATGCAATGCGATAGGTCTTGCCGGACTCGGCGCTCGTAACTGTATACTCCGTCCATGGTACCGTTCGGTCCAACGATGAAAGCGTCATCTTTTCCGACTCAGCTCGCTTGCGACGGTCGGCGATGGCACGCAACACAAGTTCATCAGGAGTTAAGTTCTCGATCGGCTCGTGCGGGTCGGGTTCTTGCGATAGACCCAGGAACAGTTTCTCCTCCAATATAAAATTAAGGCAAGCCGCCACATGTTCGCAAACAGTCTTGCAAACTTCGCAATGCAAATGCAGTCCATCGGGCTTGTTTGCCATCTCGACGATGGAAACCATGGCGTGGCCGTCCGTTAACTCGATATCTAAGATTTTTGCCCGAAGAGTGTCACCTAGGATCCGAATTTCGTCGCTTGGAACTTGGAGCCTGCTGGCAAGTCTCAGCCGATTCACACCGTCGGTTCCCATCAGACGGCAAGCGGCGCGATAGGTCATGCGCCCAAGCCGATCTCGAAGTCCGATGCGTTTGGTTGTGCGGTGCAAATTGGCAGGTTTTTTCTTCGTAGAAACCGGTGGACGACGCTTCCCTGTCATGAATGGAATCCTAATAAAAGTCGGAAATAGTCGAAGGCTCGCAAGTCAAATTCTATCGCTTTACTACCAAGCCTGTTAGGCGGGGGAAAATTCCAGGCCGACGCATTGAATTCTCTGTGTATACTAGGAACCTTCGGCGGTCCAGCAACGCATTTCCAAGTTGGATTTTTGGAATACGCTCTCCTCGTATGGCTTATCGCATGGGATTCTTCGACAGGTTATTTGCAAAAAAAGAAGGCGTCAAACGGGCGGACATCGAACTACGTTTTGAGCGTATCCGTTCGGCAATTTCCGGTACCATGAGCAACTTCTTCGTCGCCAAGGATCGCATGAACAACAATTGCATTGTTGGAGTGAAGCTATGCGATATCGACAAAGTCGATTTCTTTGAAAGCCGTTTCAAAGGACTAAACAAGCCGCTCGAGGGTGAGATCGCTTCCCAGATGATCCACCCCAATATCGCCAAAACGCTTGAGTATGGTCTCTCCACCAAGGATCAGCCTTATTTGGTCATGGAGTTTGTCGACGGTCCCGGCCTGCAAGTTCTCATTCAATCAAAGCAGGAAGCTCAGCTCAAAGGGCGGCGATTGAGCATGATTCGTCAAATGGCCGATGCTCTTCTCTACGTTCACCGAAAAGAGTTTATTCACCGAGATATATGCCCCCGAAACTTCATGTGTACCGAGGACCTCGAGACAGTCAAGTTGATCGATTTCGGGTTAACACTCCCGGCAACTCCGCCATTCATGGTTCCTGGAAATCGAACGGGAACTCCTCTTTACATGGCTCCGGAAATTGTCCGGCGAAGAGCCACGGATAAACGGGTCGATATTTTTTCGTTTGCGGTCACTTGCTATCACTTGATAACGTTGGATTTGCCTTGGCAGATTTCGGACACGACGGGCAAGGCGGCGTTGCACCACGACACTTCTCCGCCTCGCGAAATTCTAGAACTGTGCCCCAATCTTGATCGCAACCTGGCCGCGACCATCATGACTGGTATGAAAGCCAATCCTGACGAACGAATTCCCGACATGGATTCGTTTATTCGAGGCATACGAAACGTCAAAGAATCGCCTTAGTTTATGGCAACGGGCAAATACTCAAACTGTCAAATCGAACTTTGCAGGTTGGGTCGTGTCCTTGGAGCATGATCGTACCCGCTTCGAGCCGTAATCCCTTGCGAGGGTTTGCATTCGGGCTCCTCGTATCCTCCCAGTCGACAACTTGGACGCCGTTGACCCAAGTGCTCATCGCTGGTCCGTCCGCAATGATGGTTACGTAAGCCTTCTCGCTTGCATCGGACAGAACGGCCTTGGCATTTTGCCGTCGGAAAATTGCACCCATGCCCGCGTCCTCCGGTCTGCGTCGATCTTCTTTGAATCCATGATGAATTTGGCATTCATAGCCGTTCATGTCTTCGCCTGGAATGCATCGAAAGAACAGGCCTGAGTTTACGTTCTCCGCAAGCGTTTGAGCTGCAAACTGAATGCAGCAATTAGCATGCGGTTGCAACAATTCCAAATGTCCCTTGCCACCCGTCAACGTCAACGACCCAGCATCGCTCAACTCGGCCTTGATGTTTCCGGCTGGCTCGTTGAAATCCTTGAGATCCTTGGCAGGCAATATGGCATACGTAATCGGACGGATTCGAATGTTTCGGAATTTAATCGAACTTTCGCGAAACTGCAGGCCGATCAACCCGTTGGCCAAATTGGTCGTGTCGTTGTAATCGACCGATTGCTGGCCGTTCACCCAAACCTGAACGCGATCGCGGTCGACGAGCGCATGCAAAGTGTGCCATTCGCCCGACTCCGGCTCATCAACTTGTTCGCCGACCTTGACGCGACCAACAAGCGAGCCGGTTGGGAACGGATTACTGGGTGGCGCAATATTGAGTTCAAAACAGTCTTTTGCAGGGTCGTTTGGTACGGTTGGCGTTCGCAAAAAGATGCCGCTGTTGGTCGTGTCGGTACCTTTGTACTCGAGCATCAATTCGAAGTCTGAAAATCGAACCGACGTGCAAAGTAACCCAGGCTCACCTTCGCTCGCGACCAACGCACCGTCTTCCACTTTCCAATTGGCATTTCCTGCATTCCGCCACCCCATCATGGACTGGCCGTCGAAAAGTCGAATCCAGCCGACCGTCAGATCCTCGCTTGGCAAACGCATGGCAAGCAGTCTATCCACTTCAACCGTTGGATCCAATGGAGGTTCGGCGGGCTTTGCATCGGCTTGCGGGGAAGCAGTTTTGGCAGCCTCCTTTTGCGACGTTTCGCCAACTTCGCTTTGGACAGCATTCTCAATGGGTTCCGATTCCGGTGCTTGCGGCCTGACTCCAGGCACAGGTGGGTTTCCACACCCCGATTCGCAAAGAAGAGAGATAGCAAGTGCAACAAGCAAAGTCAAATTGGTCGCGTTCAATCTAGTGCCGTTTCTTCTGATATCTCTAGCCATGCTGCGAAATGCTCTGGTAATTTAGGAATGTCGATTGAGGAAGCATTATCCGGGTTAAAACGCCATCGAATTTCAACTCGATTGGTTTCTCGCATGATATCCGTGATTGGGGCTGAAGCCAAACCGTTTGCAATGTTAAATGGATAGAAATCACCGTTTAGCAAGAAGGCAACGTCGTCGGGGACTGGTTGAAAACAGAAATGAACCGCCTGATCCTTCGCCAAACCAGTCGGTCGATGAAACGTTCGGAATGCAAACAAGCGAGCAGAGGTCGGGTCGCCGGAATCGGTCAAAGTAGAAACTTGCCACTGCGTTTTGAGCGCAATTCGATGCGGTCTATTCACATTCCGTCTCGACCAAGTCGGAATTTGGATAAACTCCCGGGCCGTCCAGGTGATACCAGCGATCGAGAACATCCGACCATTCGGCAAGGTTTTTCACACGAGCAAACCCTTCGCGAACCTCGATTCCATTGGGATGCATCGCGGAGTACTTGATACCGAACTTCCGCATCGGAACGCCAGCTTTCTCCCGCCCGTACAATTGCTCGGCCAATTGGAAATGTTCGAGAATGACGGCTCGCTGGCGATGCAACGTAGGTGGTGGTGGCAATGGTCGGCCATGAAAGATGGCCTGGCATTGCTCGAAGATCCATGGGTTTCCAATGCATCCGCGTGCAACCGTTACGCCGTCTATCCCAGTTTCTTGCATCATTCGCAAGCAAGCGTCGGCGGTAAACAAATCGCCGCTACCTAAAATAATGCGGTTCGGTCCTACGTGTTGTTTGACCTCGCGTAGAAAATCCCAACGGCTCGGTCCATTGTAGCGTTGAACGACCGTACGACCGTGAACGGTGATGGCTGCAATGCCATAGTCAAACGCCCCATCCAGAATCTCATAAAAACGATCGCGGCTTTCCTGAGTATCATCTATTCCCCGCCGCATTTTGATCGTAACGGGAATAGAAGACGGGACAATGTCCCGCGTCTGCCTTACGATTTCCAACGCAACACTTGGCTGGCTCAAATGAAAACCACCGCGACAGCGACCAAGCACCTTCTTGACCGGACAGCCGAAATTGATGTCAATGACGGCGAAACCCGCTTCGACTAGTTTCTTGGCTCCGAGCGCAAACTGCTCGGGCTCAGCACCCATTAACTGACCTGCGACCGGTTGTTCTTCGGGCGTATTATGGAGGAAATGCGAAGTGCGTTTGCGATCTTTAAGCGCGACGAGAAACTGATCGAGCATGACTTCGCAGAGCGAGTAGGACGCTCCATGACGTCGGGCAATCAATCGCATGGGCCAGTCGCTATACCCGCTCAAGGCTGCTTGCACGACCGGAAAGCCCACGTCCACTGCACCGATTTTGAGAGGTCGATAGAGTGGTTTTTGGTCGATCGCAGTCGATGCGGTGAATGGTTTTTGCGGAATTGCAGTCGTCAAAATGGATCCAGAGTGTCTTGTTTGGGGCGATGCCTGCGACTAGGAAATCGTAGACCAAGGCGGCGCCTCGATCAAGTCGTCGCAGGGGAGCACGCGTTTGATGCGCCAAACGCGATATCGACTACTTATCTCGCCAGCGGCATGCGAAGCACATCCGCAACTGTTTTTCAACCCAATTAGCCGTTGGGCGATAGCCCCGGTTTTCCAATTGCTCGACATTCGTCGAGAACCGGGGCTATCGCCCAATGGCTATCAGTTTATTTCACTCGAAGACTCATACCGACGTGCTTAAATTCCGTGTAATATTTGAACGACGATCCAACAAACCGTCCAGCCAACGAGGAAAATCCAGTGCACTTTCACCAACGCGTCTACAGCATCCTTCTTTTCGGCGTTCTAACTTTGAACGTTCAGGCAATCGAACCGCCCGCTTATGTTCAAAAGCAGGATGTTGTCTTCGGCGAATCTCATGGCACGGGGCTGCTCATGGATGTCTTTGAACCGACGACCAAAAGCAACGGACTCGCTATTATCGATGTAGCCAGCGGTTCGTGGTATTCCGATCGAGGCAAGATCCGAGACCACACACTTGCACAGGTCTATTCGATTCTCTGCGAACGCGGCTACGTCGTATTCGCGGTGCGTCCGGGCTCCAAGACCAGATACACGGCTTTGGAAATGGACCAACACCTCAAGCTGGCGATTCGCCATGTCAAAGCCAACGCCGATGCGTATAAGATCGATGGAAACAAACTTGGTCTTACCGGCGCATCCGCAGGTGGTCATCTAGCCACCTTGGCGGCCTTGACGCCCGAGCCGAGCGAGCCGCGAGCGAACTACAAAAATGCTCGATTCGATTCGACGGTAGCTGCCGTGGCTGTTTTCTTTCCACCCACCGATTTCGTTGACTGGCGCGAAGGAAAGATGCTCGATTCGAAAGTGCTATCGCCACTCCTCGCAGTTGGAACAACCAGTACCAACCAAGGATCCTTGGCAGGGAAAAGTCAGGCCGAGCTACAGGAAATGGCCCGTGCGATTTCACCCGTTCACCGAGTCGGCAAACCCGCATTGCCTTTCTTGTTGATTCATGGAGACGCAGACCAAGTCGTCCCATTGTCGCACTCGCAAAAATTGGTCAAAGCCATTCAGGACGCAGACGGATCGGCTGAATTGATCGTGAAACAAGGGGGCGGGCATCCTTGGCTAACACTTCCCATCGAGGTCGCACTCATGGCGGATTGGTTCGACAAGAAATTGAAATAGCACTCGATAGCACGATCTACTGCGAAGCGGTTAGACATTGCTGCCCGGGGTCGCTCAGCGACCACCGGCAACATTGCTTGCTCAGGAGATCGAACGAAGAGGTATCTGCCACGATCGATCGCTAGATCGCTAAATCGGTCAAGCGTTGACGATATCGCGCATCTTCGGTTCAAGGTACGTGACCGTACTGGCCATGCTAGCTAGATTACCGTATTCATCTTCTGCAATTTGAACGCGATGCCTCTTTCGCAACTCCATCACGATGTCCAGAAAATCCATGCTGTCCAGTTCGAGTTGCTCACGAAACGATTTATCATCGTCGAGGCCGGATAGATCTTCGTCCGGTGTGATCTCACTAAGAATATCCAAAATTTCGTCACGGATTTCCGCCGGTGTCATGGAATCCAAGGCTCCTGGTCATCCACCCTAAGGCGAGCATCCTCGCGCTAAGCATATGGCTGACCTCAAAAAGGAAAGGTCGAGTGATGCGATCACTAAAAATTAAAACCGGCGCACAATGACGACGGAGTTGATTCCTAGCATCCCAAATGAATTATTGAGAATGTAGTCGACTTTTGGAAGCTCCTGCGGCTGGTTTATCACCAACCCCGGCAACGCACATTCTGGATCTAGATTGTCCACATTTATCGTAGCATGGCAAACCCTGTCTTGGAACGACGGCAAGTTTCCTGCCAGTTCCAGGGCGCCGGCGGCACCCATGGCATGCCCGATAAAACTCTTGGTATTATTAAACCGAATGTTCTCGCAGTCCTGGAAAACATTGCGCAAGGCAATGCATTCTTGACTATCACCGGAGCTGGTTCCGGTGGCGTGAGTGCTCACGATATCGATGTGATCGGCGGTCAAACACCCCCGGCTCAGCGCCAAATTGACGCACTGAGCCTGCCGCTCAGGATTGGGCAAAACGAAGTCGGTAGCATCGGTATTGATGGCGTACGACACGACTTCCGCAATGATGTTGGCCGATCTAGCCTTGGCGTCCGAAAGCCGTTCCAGAACGTAGAGGCACGCCCCTTCGGAAACAACGATCCCGTTTCGGGTCTGATCAAACGGTCGCGATGCCTTGGTCGGATCGTCGTGAGAAGCCAACGCACCCTGTGATTTAAACGATGCAAAAATGCCGAAAGTATGGATGCTCTCTGAAACACCACCCGAAATGGCCAAATCGCATTCGTGCAATCGGAGCATTTGAACCCCTTGAATGATTCCCGCGTTGCCTGCGGCGCAAGCGGCACCGATGGTGTAGTGCGGACCGGTGATGCCCATGTTCAAGGCGATTTCACCAGCCGGATTATTGGCGACTGTTCGAGGGTTATGGTGGTGAGACCAGTAGGTCGTATCGTAATCGTACGCCTTGATGGAGTGGATTTCGTTTTCGGTTTCCACGTTTCCGTGCTCGGTCACGCCAATGTAAATACCGACTTTGGACTTGTCGACGTTCGGCCAGTCGATGCCGCTGCGTTGAATGGCTTCGGAGGCTGCCCAGATGCCAACGGTTCCGGCACGGGTTCCACGTCGCATATCGCGACGGCTTTGGTATTTCGTCGATTCAAACTCGCAAACGCCAGCCAGAGTGTCGCCGACGTAACGAATATTGTATTTGCGAACTCCACTTTGGCCAGCGAGCAACGATTCTCGGAACATCTCGAGGTTGTGGCCGTTGGGCGACGTCAAACCAATGCCAGTAATCACGACGCGTTGATCATCTGGCAATTGGCTAGTTCGATCTGCGAAACTCATTCAACGACTCAAAAAGGGAAATATGCGAGAACCCACTCGGGTATCCCTACTAACATTAGCGAATAGGGGGCCATAGTCTAGCCTCGTTGTTGATTTATTGGTAACCCGAAGCGTGAGCGCGTGACCGAGGTCTTGTTCGTCCCTCGCTTACGTTTCGGGTTGGGCTACGGCAATCCGCCGCTCGCCTAATAGCTTTGCTTGCCCCGAAGTCTGACGACTCCGGCTACCAAATCAGGACGCGTATTGATCCAACGATCCTCATTTTCGCTTGAGAATGTAGAGAACATCTTCGGTGGCAGCGTCGATTTCGATGGGTTCATCGATGTCATAGCTGAAATCATAGGCTGCTTCGACAGTCCATTCAGGTACCTTTTTGATCATCGTTGCGAACTGTTTCCAAGTGTAACTCCTCAAAACGAGACAATCATCAATTCGGACGGAACCTGTTGGACGGTATACATCAAACCGCAAGTTAAAACGCTCAATTCTGGTTTTCGGGTCTTTGTCGCGAGGCCACATTCGAGTGTTGATCTGCAAATTGCCTCGTCGAGCCGACCAACTCTCTTCATCCGTCGGAATTCCTTCCAATGGTGTCAAATGAAAGCCTAACGCATAAATCCCACCTGGTCGTATCGCGCTGGCCATGGCTTGAAAGTGCGCCACCGTCGCTTTTTCCGAATTGAGATGGCGGAACGAATTAATCGTATTGAAGGCTGCATCGAACGGTTTTTTGACCGTAAAGTCGCACATGTCCGCCACCCAAGCTGTTTCTTTAAGCCCATGCTTTTTTAAACGCGCGTTGCAATAAGCGATCGCTTTGTCGTTCAAGTCGAGTCCGGCTGTGGTGTATCCTGCCTTGGCCATGCGGTAAAGCAATCGCCCCGTTCCGCAGGCTGGTTCGAAAACGCGTTTGGTTTTTCCTGTGACATGTTTCTTGAAAGCCGCTTCCAAAAACTTGAATTCCGCCACCCAATCGCTACCAAAGATCAAGTCGTAATACACGGGGTAGTCGTAAATATTGCCGGTCAGCTCTTCCATCCAAGTTGCTCTTCTCAGTGTGTTGATTTATGTCAATGCAGCGGCCAGGATTTTAACATCGCCAAGCAAACTCCTGTGCGACCTGAAATTCATTTCTTCGGAGCGTTCGCACCGACTCGATACCGTTGGTCGATCACCACGAATTCGAAACCGCCCCCTTTGCTCTTTTGACGGCATTCAAAAACCGTTTTCGCAATGGTGGCGACTCGCAAATCTTTGCCGCGCTTTTCCATATAGTAGGCCGCCTCGGCTTGAGCCAGAGCCTCTTCGGTATCTTTTGGAACAAATTTGATGACCTGACGACCGTTATTTGTGATGCCGGCGGTCTGAAGAAATTGTTTCTCGTACTGCAACAAAACGTTTTCGTTCACGCTAACAAACTTCAATCGCTTCCGAGCTTTCTCTTCCTTGGGTGTCACGGATTTCTTCGTGGGAGCACTTGCAATATTGGTGATGGTGTCGATGGTCGCGATGCCACCACCGATGGCCCCTACTTCGATCTTGAATGCTTCGAGTTGGATCGCGTAATTGCGGCGATCACGGGCCGTAAACTTCAATTCCCAGCGATCGAAGCGGGGAATAATATCATCACCCTCACCTTCCGGTCCAGGCGGACGGTTATCACCTTTGCCGTTCGATTCATTGCCGGTCATGCTCGATTCCATGCTTTCGAGCGACGAAGAAATCATGCTGATCGTTTCGGTTACCATTTGAAGCGTCTGTTCGACGGCAGGTTCAGTCAACTGCTCGACCTCATCCGCAGCGGGCGGGTCAAAGTCTCGCTCAGTTCCTTCGGCGTTATCACCGCGGCCAGCAATGCGTTCCGGCTCAAGTAGGATTACCTGTGCGGATGAGGACATGGATCGCAGAAAAAACAGCAGCCCAAGCATCAACACTGCCAGTCCAATGAGCAGCGCCAAGCTCAACAACAGACTGGAGGTCTGGTCCACTTTGTTGGTGCGCATCGATGTTTCATCGACGTGCAAGATACTCTTGGTTGGATCGGTTGAGGACATACAAGTGTTCGGTTTCGGGTTAGTCTACGAAAACATAATCGGGTCGGAGCCCCAGGAACCACTTCTTCCATTGTGCGGCAGCTCGGTTTTTATCTTGATCCGAAATTTTTTCTTTTTTCGGTAAGTGATACGTATCCAATTGGCGTGAGATAAGTCGCAAGGATTGTTCCGCATAGAAGGGGACTCGCGGGTCCGGATCGGTTAACGCATAGATCAGGGACGGAACGACGTCTAGGCTGTCACCGCGACCGAGCATCTTTGCGGCCACCTGCCTGGCCTTGTAGTCTTTTGCATTGAGCAACCGCACGAATCGATTGATTTGTTCTTGGCGTTGTTTGGGATCCGTTGCCAAGAGCATTTTTTCCGGAGCTAAAGCATCTTCTCCGTCCGCTTTGCTGTCATCCTCAAGCATCTTTAAAGCTTCGTCGATGGAGGTCGCCGAATTTTTGTTGACGATCTTGCCTCCGCTGGTTGCAATCGAACTGACATCGTCAGGCAGTTCACCAATGCCTTTGTTGAGGGCTTCGCTCAAATCACCGATGGCCTTCTGGGTGCTTCGTATCAAGAATAAAATGGCAAACGAGGTTGCAACGGGGGGAGGGAGAAACGTGGAGACATCTCCCTTTGCACCCCACGAGCCTTTTTCATCTTGGGCCTCCATCAGCATTCGAACCCCGTCATTGTACCAGTCAGGGCTTTTCGATTGCTTGCCTTTGGTGATCTCCAAAAATGACTCGTATCGCTCGCGACTGTAGACGTAGTAATAATGGAAGTTGGCATCGCGAGTGTAAGGATTGGCAGCAAACCAAGCTTCGCTGCGTTTGCTCGACGCATCCACTCGGCTTTTGTCAAAATTAAGTTTGGGGCGTTGTGCTTCGGATAGAACGCGACGGAACGCGAGTGGAATGATCCCTTCTTCCTCTTGATTCTCTTGCTGCTTGCTTCGATAAAGCCCAAGCATATCTCCGCCAATGAGCAGCGCAGAAAGTCCAGCAGCGGTCAAGGAGTTGGAAGGTGGCATCTGTGTGACCCCCGGGCTCTTGTATTGATAGGGCCATCCCCCGGTGTTTTCTTGGGATGCGAGCAAGAAATTAACCGTTGCCGCAACCGCGTCGGCGGGAACTTCGATGCCCAATTGGTTCATTGTCCAAAAGGACAACATTACGTATTGGGTTTGGGAAATATCGCCAAAAACGGCATTCGACCCTGTGAGATAGCCAAAACCGCCATTTTGTTTCTGAACACTCAACATGAAGTCGCGTATTTGTTTCGTTGGACCGCCGTATGCGTCAACATCGACGGACGGCAAAATCATTCCAGCGAGGGCAATAACATACATGGATTGCTCACCCCCCCGGCTTGCGCCAGAGGAAAGCGTTTGAGACAACTTAAGTGCCGCAGCCACTCCCGCCTTAACCAACTTGTCGTTTGGATCGCCATTGACTTTGTAAGCGCAATAGCCAACCAGAAGTGCTTCGCCTTCATCCACCGCTTTCGATTCATTTGCGAGGAAATTCATTCCCCGGTTGACCATCTCCTGAACAGCCGGGTGATCCGGCGTGTATTTCTGAGCAAACGCAGGCGTTTCGGTACCGATCAAGAAAACCGACACGAGCGTGCTCAGTAGAACGGCGGGAATAAAATTGCGTTCGAATTGGAAAGTCACGTCGCCAAATTCCTGATACGTTTTGTAGATGCTCTGGTGACACGAAGCGAAGACTTTGATCACTTTTTAGAGAACCAAGCTATTTCATTAGATTATCCGCTTGTGGATGCCGTGACAAATGCATTGACGTCGAATTGACAAAATCTAGGCGTCGAAATACATTACGGGGGCCTTTTGGTTGGTTAGGTAGCTCAGTTGGTAGAGCAATGGACTGAAAATCCATGTGTCGGCGGTTCGAGCCCGCCCCTGACCACTCTTTTTTCTTCTCGCGCAGAGCGTTGGTGGGGGATCTGGAATCCCAAAGCTCTATGCTGAGGTTCGTTGAGGCCTTTCGTCTCAAATGACCAATCTAAACGCTCGGGGCTCATCTCGCCTGAAAACAGGGCCGAGCAAGCGCTACCAACGCCCAAAAAAACAGGCTATCCTAGAGGGCATAGTTGCCCGCTTTTCTCCTGTGAGCCTTGCGTATTCATGAAACTACCCAACCGATTTTTGATTTGCGTCGTCGCGTTGATCGCGACTGGCATATTGACTGGCATCGGCGCGAACGCCGACGATAGCCAGTACAAACTTGGGCCTGATTCCCAGATCAAGCCCGATGTTCCTCAAGGCAAAATCACCGAACACACCTGGAAGAGCCAGATCTTCGACGGGACAAATCGTCGCTACAGCATCTACGTGCCAGCTCAATACGATGGCACAAAACCAGCCGCCGTAATGGTTTTTCAGGATGGGCATACCTATGTCAAACGCGATGGCAAGTTCCGTGCCCCTGTTGTGATGGACAATCTGATTCATGCAGGCGAAATGCCCGTCACGATCGGCATCTTCCTCGACCCAGGGCACAAGAAACCCCTTCCCGACAAAGCTGGTTGGGAACCAGCTCCTGAAAACCGATCGTTTGAATACGACTCGCTCGGCGATCAATATGCACGCTTTGTCATCGACGAAATTTTGCCAGAAGTTTCCAAGCAATATAAGCTAACCGACAATCCAGAGATGCGGGCTATCTGTGGAATCAGTTCCGGTGGTATCTGCGCGTTCACGGTCGCTTGGGAACGCCCCGACATGTTTCGGAAGGTGCTCAGCCACGTCGGTAGCTTTGTGGATCTGCGCGGTGGTCACAACTACGCGCCCATGATTCGAAAAACTCCGAAGAAGCCGATCCGCGTTTTCCTTCAAGATGGAAGTGGCGACTTGGATAATAAGTTTGGAAACTGGCCACTTGCCAATCAGGAAATGGCTGCCTCGCTCAAGTTTAGCGGCTACGACTTTGAGTTTGTCTATGGTACTGGCGGCCACAACGACATCCACGGCGGATCCATTATGCCCGAATCGATGCGATGGCTTTGGCGCGATTGGAAATCTGAAAAGTAGTTCAACAACTGGTTCTGGTTCCGTCCCAACCATCGAAGTGCAACGAAGGCATTATGATTCATTCCGGTTTATTTAAGAAACGACCTTCACATCCACTCGCAGTCGCGATTTTGCTAATGTGGTTAGCCTATTCGGCCAATCAAGCAACCGCGCAAGTCAACCCGCCCGAAGCGTGGAGTCAAGCGGTTTCGATCGCGGACAAAATTACCGAGAACTCGTTGCATGGCCACATCCAGTTTCTTGCGGACGATCTTCTGGAAGGTCGAGGACCTGGATCGAAAGGGGATGCCATCGCTCAACTCTATCTGGAAACCCAGTTTCGCAGCATGGGCTTGCTCCCACTCGATTCGCTTAAGTCATACCGACAAAAGTTTCCAATGCTTGGCTTGACGTCGAACTCGTCGAAGACTTGGAAATTCGGTCCCAGCAAAAACAGCCAGACCGAAATCGAGTTTCGTACCTTCGACGATTTCATTGCCGTGGCGGGTAAGCCTGCATCCAACATCAACGTGAAAGACGCGGAGATCGTTTTTGTCGGCTATGGTATCGAAGCCCCAGAATTCCAATGGAATGATTTCAAAGGCAAAGATCTCAAGGGGAAGATATTGTTGATGATGAACAATGACCCTGAGTCAGACCCAAACTTATTCGCAGGCTCACGGCGTTTGTACTACGGTCGCTGGGATTACAAATATGAAAGCGCAGCGCGGCAAGGTGCGGCAGGTGCAATCATCATCCACACCACACCGTCGGCTAGCTATCCATTCACCGTCATACAAACGTCATGGACGGGCGAAAGGTTTGAACTCCCAGATAGCACGGCACCGGGAATGGAAATGCAAGCATGGATGACCGAGGAGGCAACCGCTAGGTTGGTTTCCCATGCAGGCTTCGATCTGAACGACCTGCGATCGAAGGCGGAATCTCGCGATTTCCAACCGGTGCCGCTCGGTGTTTCGTTGAATACATCGCTCAATTGCGAAGTACGCAAGAAGGAGACTGCAAACGTGCTCGCTGTCTTGCCAGGTAGCGATCCAAAGATTGCGGATGAGTACGTTTTGTTTATGGCGCACCACGATCACATCGGCCTTGCTGCCGATCGCGATCAACGCGGGGACAACATCTACAATGGAGCGATCGACAATGCATCGGGGACGGCAGCACTTCTGGCCATTGCAACCGCGATCAAGGAGAGCGGAATTCGCCCAAAGCGATCGCTTGTTTTTGCTGCGGTTGGAGGAGAGGAGCAAGGCTTGTTGGGCTCGAAGTATTTCGCAGAGCATCCTCCCATACCCAACGGAAAGCAATCCGCAGTTATCAACATCGACGGTGTCAACTTTCTCGGAAAGACCAAGGACGTAAACGTGATCGGGGCAGGTAAGAGCTCGTTGGATCGTTTGGTCGAAAGCGTTGCAAAATACCAAGACCGGGTGGTCGTTCCTGACCGAGAACCGAGCAAAGGTAACTACTATCGTTCGGATCAGTTTTCGTTGGCAAAGGTAGGGGTCCCAGGCGTTTATTTGCATTCCGGACATGTGGTTCGGGGCAAGCCGGAGGGATGGGGCAAAGAACAACTCGATGTCTGGACGGAAAAAAACTACCACCAACGCTCCGATGAATATGATCCAAACTGGGATCTCTCGGGAGCCATTTTGGATATCCAATTGCTCTTTCATGTTGGCTGGTTAGCAGCCGACGCGGAAGCCATGCAATCGTGGACGCCAGGTGATGAATTCGAAGCAGCACGCCTCGAAGCCATTCGTTTGGCTCGCTAGCGTTGTCGTTCCGAGGCAGGGTCGGTGGGTGAGGGGAAGATCCCTGACTTGGTAGCCACAGGTTCAGCGGTTTGTTTACGCTTCTGAAACGAGGATAGACATTGAATTCACGATCAAAAACAAAATTAAAACACAGTGTAACCCCTCACCCCCGGCCCCTCTCCCCGAGTACAGGGCGAGGGGAGCAAGATCAAAAGATGTGGGTAAAGATGGGCGAGACGCCCATGCCACTTTCGAATACCCCGTCGAGAATGATTCAAGACGCACTGTGCTGACTGCCGAAGCTTTGATGACAGATCCGATTTTAACGGCGCTCCATCAAGCAACATTGCTAGCGTCTCATTCAATGAGTGCAGAATAAGCGATTTCGTTCATGAAAAACTCCCGGAATCTTCCATCCACGATCATCCTCCGCAATCTTTTCCGACGTGTTCTGCTAGCCTCGGCTGCTCTCGGTGGGGTGAGCTACCTGCCGGGTTGCAGTTCGACTCCTGGTGCCAGACCATCCATCTGGCCAACGAAGACGATTGACGCGTCCGCGACCGGTGCAGGAACGGGAGTGACTGGCACGATCGCTTCCACGTCCAAAGCAGTCAAAGGTCAATTCGCGTCCATGGGGACCGCTGTTTCATCGGCATATGGCAAGGCTAAGACAGCCATTACCTCACCGTTTAGTGCGTCAGACAGCCCAACTTCGGATCCGGCAATCGCGGCCACCCCGGGTGCAAAGCCAACGATTGGGCCGGAACTCTATGTGATGAATGGTCAATTGCACGAGTCGCAAGGAAACTACACAAAGGCGATTGATAGTTTCAGCAAAGCACTTGAGATCGAACCCAAGAACCCTGCGGCCTTGTTGAGTACGGCAAGACTTTACGAGAGGCAGAACGAAAAAGAAAAGGCCGTCCAGTTCTATCAAAAGGCAGCCGAAGTGGCGCCAAACGCCGCCGTTTTTGCAGATCTTGGAAACCTTCAAGCTCGAAATGGCAATCTCGTTGCAGCCAAAGACCAACTTCAAAAAGCAGTGAAGCTTGACTCGAAGAACACGACCTACCGATCCGCATTGGCTGGTGTGTTGTTGGACTCAGGCAACGCCGACTCAGCGATGTCGGAGTTGATGCAGGTCAATAGTCCTGCCATGGCGAATTACCAAATGGCATACTTGCATTTCGCTCGCAAAAATGTCCCTGCGACTCAACAGTATCTTGGAAACGCTTTGCAAATCGATCCAAATCTAAAGCCAGCTCGCGATTTGATGGCAAGCATGGGCGGAGCACAGAACATTTCGCAAATGGCACAGCAAGGGCAGAGTATGGTTCAGCAAGCCCAAGGGATCTACCAACAGGTTGGTGCGATAGGAAGCAACGTTCAAGGTCTGATGAACACGGCTCCAGTCCAATCAGCTCCGCAAATGCAATTGCCACCAGCGACTTCCGATTCAGTTGGCTTTGCTCCGGTAACCGCCTACATAGGTGCCCAGTCCAATCCCAACGCAACCGGCCTGCCACCAAATGAAAATGCATCGGGCGTCAATTCGAATCTTCGCCGCTAGGTGTTTTAGTCAGCCGGGTTAAATCGCTATGTCAGAGGACGTTCAGGTTGGCGACCAAGATGAGGAACTCCCTTTTCTTGATGATTTGGACCGCACGATATATCAATGGCAGATGTGGGCGGATGGTGTCGGCGAATTGGGGCAGCGCAAGCTCAAGAATGCTCGCGTCTTAATTTCGCGAGTCGGTGGAGTTGGGGGGGTCGTTGCTTACGAATTAGCCGCAGCCGGCGTTGGTAAGCTTGTACTCGCACACGGTGGCACGATCAAGCACAGCGACTTGAACCGTCAACTGCTCATGACCTACGATCGACTAGGGAAATCAAGAGTCGAAACCGCTAGGCAGCGGTTGCTGCAACTCAACCCGCGGATTCAGGTTGATGTCGTCGACGCGAATGTCAATGACGAAAACGTGGATGCTTTGGTTTCTCAAGTGGATATCGTGGTCGACTGTGCGCCGATCTTTGAAGAACGATACGCGATGAACCGAGCGATTGTCGCTCAAGGCAAGCCGATGGTGGAATGCGCCATGTTTGAGTTGGAAGGGAGCATTACAACAATCTTGCCGGGAAGATCTCCTTGCTTGGCATGTTTGTCGCCGAAATCGCCCCCAGCATGGCGCCGTCAATTTCCCGTTTTTGGGGCCGTTTCCGGTACCGTGGGTTGCTTGGCCGCTGTCGAAGTCATCAAGTTGATCACGGGCATCGGCGAGTCTTTGGCCGGTACGCTACTGGTAATGGATCTTGCCTCCATGACTTTTTCGCGACGCAAAATCCATCAAGATATGGAATGCCCGATCTGTAGCGTATAAAGTAGGACAGTCGTACCCGTGAGCCCCATCGCTAGGAAATCCCTTTGCCGTATTTATGGATGTTGATCGGTTCGGTTTGCTTTGCGGCTATGGCGTTGTTGGCCGAGTCGCTCAGGGATCAGTTCACTTATCCGTGGATCACCATGGTGCGGTCTGGTATCGCGACCACCCTGGCCATTGCCTTAACACTGTTGGGTGGAGCGCAACTGGTCTTTCTGCGTCCTGTAACTCTTTGGATCAGGTCGCTTTCTGGATGGGCGAGCATGATCTGTGGTTTCTACGCGATAACTCATTACGACGTCGAAATCGTTCTTGCTTTGACAAACATGTATCCACTGTGGGTTGCGATTCTGTCGTGGCCATTGCTGGGCAAAACACCTTCGCTGAAGACTTGGTTGGCGTTGTTTGTCAGTTGTATCGGTATGTGGCTGGTCTATGCCAGCAGCATTTCCTTCGACACGATCCATGCGAGTCGATCCTATAATCCTCGGTTGGCGATTCCCATGGCTGTTTTAGCAGGCATGCTCAGCGGTGTCGCATTGATCAATTTGCATCGAGTGAAGCACATCGATACGCGAGCCGTTGTCGCTCATTTTTCCGCCGTAGCAACCGTACTAAGCTTTGTTGTTTGGATTTTTATCCCTGTCTCTCCACCAGTCGATGTCGTAGATCGCGCAAGCGTGCTTCGTCTCTTGGGAGTTGGTCTAGCTGCAACCTTGGGTCAAATTTGTTTGACAATGGCGTTTTCGACCGGAGCGCCTGCTCAAGTAAGCGTTGTCGGGCTATCGCAGGTGGTAGTGGCAGTCATTGTCAAATTCATAATTGAGGGGCGAATCCCAACTGCAGGTAGCATGCTTGGAATGTCGCTGGTTGTCGCCTCAACGATTTGGGTAATCCTCTCGCATTCACCGAGAAAGGAACGCGTGTCACCGGGTGGCACGCCCTGAGGCGCCTAGCATTCATCGCCTCAGGCGACTGAATATCTGGACCACGCCGTTTAGACACAGCCAGCGAAAGTCAAAGTAGTAGGCACATTCCATGTGCCGTCCACCTAGAATCCTGGCAAAAGCTTGACTGCGAACGGCACGGCGGAGCGTGCCTGCACCTTTTGTCGGCTGTGTCAGTTTATCGCGGCTTTCGCCAAGGTCGGTTGTAGCCGAGCTTTTCTAGTGCGACGTATACCTCTTCGAGTGTCTTTTCGCCGAAGTTTGCGATGCTCAAAAGCGTCTCGGGAGTGCTGTTCAACAAGTCGCGTACAGAGAAGATCCCTTTCTCCTCGAGACAATTGGTCGTCCGTACTTGAAGGCCTATCTCGGCTGTACTCAAGTCCAAACGATCCTTCAATCGACGTGCTTGTTCGTCTGCTTGGCTAATGGGAATACGAGTCATTCGATTTTCACCTTTATGCAAGTCGTTGCCGCAGATAGCTAGGGACGAGTCACCATTGTTCGTCCCTCACCTGTCTATCCGCCCTATCTATAACTACCGGGCAAAGTATAGCAAACTCGTATAATTCGTAAGCACTTTCGTCCACGATTCGCTAAAATATTTTCAGCAACGCTAGCATTTGCAAGCCGTATCAAAACCAATGGCTGCACCTAAGCATTGCATCCCGCCAACCTTAGGAACCATGCATGTTCTTGCCGATGAAAAACTGGACTCGATCAACCTTCCCGCAATTTTTTCTTGTTGCGTTTGTATGTTGTTTTAGTGTGGGAATTCAAAAAACGGGAGGGGCAGATCCAAAGCCGCAGTCTCCTGTCGTTCCAGCCGACAGTCTCAAATGGTTGGAGACGCAGGCTGGTTTCCGTGTCGAGCTCGTGGCTGCAGAGCCGCAGGTCGTCGATCCTGTTTCGATGCAGATCGACGAGCAAGGTCGAATTTGGGTGGTTGAAATGCGAGACTATCCGACCGAGGACGATTCACCCAAGAGCCGCATCGTAGTTCTGCAAGACAACGATCAGGATGGGTTCTATGAGAGTTCAAAGGTCTTTGCGGACAAACTCCGCTTCGCAACCGGAGTTCAGCCTTGGCAAAATGGAGCATTAGTAACAGTACAAGGTCAGTTGCTGATGCTTCGCGATACCGACGGTGATTTACAAGCGGATACACAAGAGGTTTGGCTCGAGGGGTTTGCATCGGGCAATCCGCAACTGCGAGCCAACCATCCGACCATTACCCCGGATGGTTGGCTGACCATTGCAAGCGGCTTGCGCGGCGGCAAGATCAAGCAATCCATCCCATTTGCAAATCCTGATTCGCGAGAGACGGAGCTATTGGATATGGCCGGATGTGATTTGCGAGTTCATATGCTCACTGGTAAGGTCGAATGCATTGCGGGCCCGACCCAGTTTGGGCTTTCATTCGACAAGTTTGGGCATCGCTATGGCTGTTCTAATCGTCAGCCTTGCTTTGAGATACTAAGCGAGCGAACGGACTTAGGCGCGAGTCCGCTTGCTGGTCTAGCTGGTGCGACTTCCGAAGTCTCGCCTGGAGAATCGGCTTCCAAAGTTTACCCGCTCGTCAACGCATGGACGACGTCGAATCTGCATGCAGGTCAGTTTACGGCGGCATGTGGGCTACTCGTTTCTCACAGTCGACATTTTGGTGACGCACCTTTTGCGACCGCACTGACTTGCGAGCCGACTGGCGGGCTGGTTCAACGCCGATCAATGACTCGACAGAACGGACGCTCGAAAGTTTCAGATGAGCCTGCATTGAAAGAGTGGCTTGCGAGTCGCGATTCTTGGTTTCGCCCAGTGGACCTATGCGAAGGTCCGAACGGAGACATTTACGTCGTAGACATGTACCGGGCCGTAATCGAACATCCTGAATGGGTTCCAGCCGAACTCAAGGCGCGACCCGACCAACGCTTCGGAGACTCACATGGTCGCATCTATCGAGTATCACGATCAGCGGAAAAGAAAGGAAATAAGGTCGGAATAGTCCAACCGAACATCGTGGAGTGGATGCAGCACGAGGACACATGGAATCGAAGTATCGCGTCACGCTTGTTCCTGGAAGCCATGCATCGCGAACGCGACGAATCGTTGATCGAGAAAGTCCGAGCCATTGCTCTTGATCCGATGCTTGGAGATGGTTCGATTACATGTGCTTGCTCACTGTTGGCCTCATGCGGCGCGCTGGATGAACGTACCGTAAATCTTCTGCTTGAATCCCCAAACGCGCACCGCCGTACGCTTGCATGGAATTGCTTGCGTCAAGCGACGACCGAGACTTCGGATCGATGGTGCGATCGTGCAAGGGACGCGATCGGCAACGAGGATGCGACGTTGGACGAGTTGCGGGCGGCAGCATGGTTCGTCTCAGCCCATGCCAATCAAATCGATGTACCCGCAGAGGACGTTCTAAAGTTGTTCTCCAGGAACGCGGCCAACGCGCTGCTCGTGCACGGCAACGACGCCCACCTTTGGATGGCTATGTCGGCCGCTTGCAAAGGCAAGCTTTCTTCGCTCATCGAAAACTATCACTTGGCAATCTCGGAATCGAAAAACGATGCTTTTCCGGAAGTTGCGCGAGACGCGATCGTGCGACTTGCGTTGCGCGTCGCACAACAAGGGTCCGAACTCAACATTGCCGAATGGATGGAACGCTACACACAAAGCTCTGCAACTCTAGTTAATGCCTCTAGCCATCAATGTACCTTTGCTATTTTAGAAGGCTTTGTTCGGTCCGGTAAAGTTCGGGTTCCTTCCGGCAGCTCACTTGAGCGACTACTCCTAGAAACGTCCACGTCTGGTGTGGATCCGATCAACCAGCGCGCCGCGATTGCAATGCTGTCTGCTTGCTCGTCGGACGAGGCGAAGCGGACTTGCATGAAGTTACTAGAAGGATCCGACGCCAAGATATTGAAATTGGCTGTTGCGACTTGTTCCGCGCACGATACTCCCGAGTTTGGCATTTGGCTATTGGACCGCCTACCAACAGCAATGCCGGATATTCGGCAGGAACTCTTCGTGGCAGTCAAAAGCAAACCGAGTCGACTCATGGCGATGCTAGATCGACTGGAGTCAGGTGCAATGTCCACAAGAGTATTCGACGCGTCTCAGATGCAAAGTTTGCGAGCCATCCAAGATCCCATGATCGCGCCGAGGCTAGCAAAAGTGCTTGCAGCCTCGGTCAACTCGAATCGCCAGAAAGTGATAGATGACTACACTCAACAGCTCATGTCCATCGACGTTGATGAACATGCGAATCGGGGCAAGGCTGTTTTCGAGAAGAACTGCGCGGCATGCCATAGGCTCGACTCGGTGGGTACGATTGTCGGGCCTGACATATCGGATTCGCGAGTTCAGGCGTTTGACAAATTGCTTGTTTCGATTCTCGATCCAAATCGTTCGATCGATGCAAATTATTTCCGGTACCTAGCTCGAACCGAAGATGGCAAAGTGATCGAAGGCGTCATGAAAGACTCCAACGCGAGCACGATTACCCTCCAAAATCAGAATGGCGCTACGATTCTGGAACGTTCCATGATCGAGGAGCTGAAGAGCTCAGGAACTTCGCTCATGCCCGAAGGGATCGAGGCTCAGATCCCCGCACGCGACATGGCTGACTTGCTGTGGTACATCAAGAATTGGCGATACACTGCCGAAAAAATCCCCGCGAACGCAACGATTGGAAAGTAGACGTACGAGCGATTTTTTTGCCGCCGGGGCTCGCATCAATAGGAAAAGGGAACAGACTCCAAGCAATGCAATGCTGCTGGGTTCGGGGACTGCCGTAAAATTCCATGCAAGCCCGAAAGCGGAATTGGCCGTTGAGGAAACTTGAATGGTATACAAGCCGGCATTTAGATTTCTGAGGTAAATGTGTTCGATATTGTCGACCAAGCTTCGGCTTGACACAATTTCAGTCCCAAGAAAACTCGTTGTGGAGTCGAAGAGTTTGAGGTCCATATTTGCAAGCGACAGCGTGGAATTGAAATTACCAGATCCATCTTGATACTTTGCGTTCCAATCAAGCAAAATGGATGCTTCCGTGACCGTCTGTCCGACGTTGATGTTCCAATACATTGGTGTTGTCGGATCGATGGACGGTCCATAGTCCCAACCCTTTAGGTTACTATTGGCGACAGGGATTGTGATGACTCCATTGGACTCCCCAGCCTGGAGTATTTTGTAACTGTTGTACACGTTAACTTCACCTGCTCCAAATTTGCTGTCGAGCGGTTGAGTCGTCGTATTGGACCAAGTTGGGAAGGGGTCTTTGCTCGCACCAGCCATGATGATGGCCTTCATGGCTTCGCTGTTGCGAGCGTTGGTCATCCCAAAGTCGTTTGCCGCAGAGTGAAGCAGTGTGGCTGCAGAGCTGACAATAGGAGTTGCCCCACTCGTAGTTCCCGATGGAGCGACGATATCGGGTTTCGTTCGACCAGCAACGCCCAGGGTGGTCAGGCCAAAGCTATGTAGTCCATCGCTCCTCCCAACGACGATCGAATTGTACGACTGCCCATAAATGGCGGGCAAAGATCCAACGCCATTATTCAGAGCGACCGCTGACGTAAAATTATCTCGCGTAATTGTATAGTCCAACCTGGCATTCGCCTCGACGGCGAGAGAGGTCGGAAATCCAGCACTAACCGTCCCGATATAGGAATGATTGACGACTGAAAAGGAGGTTGCCACCGGGTTCGTGCCCGCTGCTCCGAGTGCTTGTTTCACACCCACAAAATTCTCCGCATCGTAGACGCGAATATTGGTGACTCCCGGCGACATACTCGTTGAGCTACCAAAGAAAAATTGCCCTGTGAGAGTCGAGTGGACCGACGTGTTTCTTGGGCTCAGATTGCTTTCGTCTACAAACGTTTTTAGTGCAAATTCAGGTATCGAAACATTAGGGAAGTAGGTGTTTGTACCTGCACCACCAGTATTGGCTTCGACGAGCCCAACGGTAATGCCTGAACCATTTGCCAGAGTAGGCCCAACCTCGTTCCTCAGTTTGTCGAAGCCTACTTGTGTCTTGTACCCCTGCGCAGCGACAAAGGAGCCTGAGATAAGATGGCATGCAATCGCGACCAACACGGACCGCCATATTTGAACTCGAATCATTACCATAATCATTTAGCCACTCGACAAACAAAGGAATAACATCGCCGATCGAATCCAAAAGCCTTAATCGCACCATCCTGGAAATGGGCTCTCCATTTTCGGTGCTCGTTTCATCGGATCCATCCACAAATTCACCGGCCGACATTCTAGTTCAAAACCGAAAAGAAAGAATCAAGAATGGGCGGTTTACGGCCGAAAAAATCCCCGCGAGCGCAACGATTGGAAAGTAAATCTACGAGGGATTTTTTCGCACACGGGGCTCGCACCAACAGGAAAAGGGAACAGACCCGAATGGCGCTTAACCCCGAGCAAAGCAATGCTGCGAGGTTCGGGGACTAAAAATACCACGCAAGCCCGAAAGCGGAATTGCCGGTAGAGGAAACTTGAATGGTATACAAGCCGGCATTCAGATTTTTGAGGTAAACCGTCGTGTGCGGGATTCCTGGATCACGTCAAATCCCGGTCGCGGACACCGAGGAGGTAGAGGACGGAATCGAGACCCATTGTGGAAACTTGGTGTTCTGCGGACTGACGGACGACTGGCTTTGCATGGAATGCGATTCCCAATCCAGCTCGAGCTAGCATCGGCAAGTCATTAGCTCCATCACCGATGGCGATCGTTTGTTTTCGGTCAATCCCCTCATTCGTTGCAAGCTGCTCTAACAAGACAGCTTTTCGCTGTGCATTGACAATCGGTCCAAGTACCTGGCCAGTCAATTTACCATCGATGATCTCTAGCTCGTTAGCGTAGACATGATCGATAGCCAGACGCTCCTGCAAGTACCTGCCGAAGTAGGTGAAGCCACCCGAGAGAATGGCCGTACGATACCCGAAACGGCGAAGCGTGGTCAGCAAGAGTTCTGCCCCTTCGTTGAGTTCAAGTCTGGCGGCAATCTTGGGCAAAACACTTTCCGACAAACCGGCAAGTTTTCCGACGCGAAGTCGAAGCGATTCATCGAAGTCCATTTCGCCGCGCATGGCTGCTTCGGTAATCAAGGAGACTTCGCCACCAACCCCAGCCTCCTTCGCAAGCTCGTCAATGACTTCAGCTCGCAAGAGAGTCGAATCCATGTCGAGTGCAACGACACGTCGATTGCGACGGTATGCGTCGTCTCGCTGCCAAGCCAAATCGAGGTTCAGTTGACTTGAAAGTTCGAGAAGGCGCGCCTTCAGTTGAGTCGAGTCGCGGGGCTCACCGCGCAGTGAAAATTCGACACAGGCTCGAGTCAACGCGCTGGTCGTGACACGTGGTGGTCGTCCCGATAGCCTGGTGATGACATCGATGTTTAGCCCTTGTTCAGATAACATATGACTGACTGCATAGAACTGTTTTGCGGAGATAGCTCGCGATAACAACGTGAGAATGAACCGAGACTTCCCCTGACGGTCAACCCAGTTGTCGTAGTCTTGATCGGGAATTCGCTTGGTATTGCATTTTAGGCCAAGCGAATGGCCTCGTTCCTGCAACTCGTGAATAATCGTCTCGTCACATTTTCCTGCTGGAATTCGAACCAGAATACCCAGCAGTAGCGATTGGTGTATGACCGCCTGATTGACATCGATAATCATGCAATCGGAGGTTGCCAGAATTTCGGACAGCGAGGCAGTCAGTCCGGGACGATCCTCGCCGGTAAAGCGGAGCAAGACGAGAGTCGAATCCTGATTGGGCGGTTTTGCATTCATGAAAGGGATTCTAGTGAATCCTCCGGGATTCAACGAGCCAGGTCCTACGGGATTTTAGTACTGTTCGGTTTTTACTAGGCATCACGTGGAGTACGCCATTCCCCTAACAAGCAACGTCATTGCACTTCGCAAGCCAAGGGCTTGCCCGTAAGGCCGTTTAGCAAATTCTCCACGGACAATTCAGCCATCCGTCGACGAGTCTGTACGGTAGCGCTCCCGACATGGGGCGTAATGGTGACGTTTTCTAGCTTCAGAAGAGGATGCTCGCGAGGCAAGGGCTCTGGTTCCGTCACATCCAACGCGGCCGCGAAGATTCGCTTCGCGATCATCGTCTCCGTTAAGGCTTGGGTGTCGACGATACCGCCACGTGAAATGTTCACCAACGTCGCGGTTGACTTTAACAACGCGAGTTCCCGAGCGCCGATCATGCCCACAGTCTCCGCTGTCAAGGGAACCATCAACACAACAAAATCGCTCTCCCGAAGAAGTGCATCCAGTGAGACATACTGAGCAGAATAGTCGCTTTCGGCAGCCATTCGGCGGTTTCGATTGTGATATAGGATTCGCATGTCGAAGCCGGTGGCTCGCTTGGCGATTTGTGTTCCAATGCTTCCCATGCCAACAATCCCCAATGTCGCGCCGTGAACGTCGCGTCCATGACGGTCGTTGACGTCGAATACCGTTGTATCTAATCGTCGAGCAAATCGGTCCCCCTCAACCAAACGACGAGCCGCAGCCAATAACAAGGCCATGGCCATATCCGCGACTGCTCCATCCAAAACTCGCGGTGTATTGCCAACTGGAATTCCGCGTTGCTTCGCGGCGACAAGATCAATATGGTCGACCCCGACTCCGTGATTCGAAATGACCCTCAAATGAGGAGACCGGTCCATGAGTTCTGCATCGACACTTGCATGCCCATAGCAGTAGATGGCATCGACCGGTTCCTGGTTTTCATCCCAAGGCACCAACTCGACACGTTTCGCCAGCAGTTCTTCTATCGTAGGATTGAGAATGCGTTTTGCGAGAACTCTTGGTCGGCTTTTCATGCAAGCATGATAGCGAAGACCCAGGGCAGCGTCGAGGTTCGTTGCGTGGACCTGGTTCGCCTGGCTCGACGGTTTCACAGGTTAGAACGCTTCGCCGCTTCGACATGCAAACGCTATGACCCTCGCAATCCTTAACATTTAGAATTTTATTCACGTGGAAAAGCACATTGACTAAAGCCGTGACGCGAGCGACTCGATGTTCCGGAAAGATTCCATTCGGAGTCGACATGTTTTCCAGTACGCACATGGATGTGCTCGGTCCGCAACAACCGGGAGTCAGGCCAGACGCTTGACCTATCACACATCCTATGATCTCCAATTTTCTACAAAAGCCGCTTGGAATCGTGACGGTCCTAACCGCCGCAGTAGGTGGCCCTTACGCTGCTTTTGAAACCGATCTTGGCACCTCGTTGCGCCAGTCGTTGGTCAACGCGAGTTCCATCGCGACAACCAATAGCAGCGAGTCCCAGCTCTCAACGCCCGAGCAATTGGATCCGTACTCGCTCTTGGGATCCAAAAGCAATTCGACGCCTCAAAGCAATTTGACACCGCAAAGCAATTTTATACCGAATGGATACGTCTCAGGTGCGAATGCTGCGGTAACGGAAAGTGGTTGGAGAAGCGATTCCTCGACGCCTGCGGGGCAATTGGTGTCAACCGTCTATGGACCAACCACCGTTTATCCAGTTGGTCCCAATACCCCGTTTCCAAATGCGGGAGCGTTCCAACAAGGTACTTACCCTCAAGCAAGCCAACCGTTCCGACAAGAGATACCGCAGGCTTATGCATCGGGATACTTAGGCAACCCGATAGCCCTACCTAACCCTGCCGTAGAGAACCGTGCGGGAACATCGCAGGTCATACCGGGGGGAACAGATCAGCTTTGGGATTACACGTTGGGCACTCCCTCGCTGCCACAGCTCCAGCAGCAACCACAAACTGCGGTTGGAGGTGGAGTTGTGAATGACCTCCGAGAAGTTCTGCGCTTTGACATTGTTCCAGGCTGGCTACCTCAGCGATTTGCTAGGGTAACCACCGTGACCTCCAACGTCCAAATGGACGGCTTGCGAGTTCCGCTGATCACTGGCACGCAACCCAAAGATATCGCGGGCTCGTTGACCTATTACTTCGACGCGTCCAAGGCCTTGAAACGTATCAATCTGCATGGTCTGACAGGTGATCCGACGCAATTAACCACTCTGATGGTCCAATTCTATCAATTGAAACCCGAGCAAAGCTTAGGTGGACAATTGTTCACGTCTCGATGGAACAATCGCGTTACAAGCGTCATGCAAATCGCCCCGGCACCCATCATTTATGCAGGCGCAGATCATTCGAAGTACATCATTTTCCTCGAACTAAACCAACCGTCGAGCCATTACGCGATCAGCGAAGAAGCTAGCGAAATCCTTCGTACCTTGCAAGCCACGCAACGCTGGTGATTTTAGCGGTTGCTGCACATGATCTGGCTAACGCTGCGAGCATCCGGAAACCAACAAATCACATACGTGTTTTGACCGTCGACAACGCGGACGGGCGTTTGCTGGCTTGGCCCAACCGGTCGGCTTGCACTCAATGGGCTCAATTGCAATTGATGATCGCCCGTTGGCACTTCGACTCGCAGGACTTGGATGTCGCGTGGGAGCAAGCCCCAGCAGCGCGTATCGGCTGCCTCGCTTGCCTCCCAAGCGATACCGGCCAAATCCATTCCGATCGCAGTTAGACCACCCTTGTCCATCGAGCTTTTGGCAGCCACAATCGTCGCTTTCTTGATAACTCGCCGTGCAACGGCACGAGCCATGATCGAATTCCGATTTGCTTGAAACGTCGAAATGGCGAGCTGCTCGATGTTGGCCAGGGAGGATGTGGGTCCAATGCGCTGAGCGTTGATTTGAACGCCCACAGAGTCCACGTCAGTAGGAGGAACAACGATGTCTGGTATCTTGATCGGCGCGATGGTCGGCGGCAGTTTATAAGGCCCGACTGCGGATATGATCTGGTCGGCTATGAGCAACGCGGCGCTGGTGGGCTGCTCTGCAACCTCGACTTTGTATGGGCCTCGACCAACCATCGCAAACACATAAACTACGCCGTGACCAGGTTGTGAATGCACTCCACTCTGAACACGAGCCAAATCCCATTGCAACGGCTCGCTATTCGGAAGAAGGTTCGAAGCGATCGCGTAGTTTCGTGACGCATCATCGTAGTCGTGATGTGTGGCCTCACGAAGCATGCCTCGCATATAGAATCCAAGGGGCAGCGGCGTATATTCATCTTTCTTTTTGCCACTGCGCGATTCGAATTTATCCGCAAGTTGTTCGTGCTTGTCTTGGATTTGAAGCGTGTAGCTCTCGGCGTCCATTCCATCCTGCATCAGATTGGAAAGCGACAGAAAGACTCGCAGCAAAATTTTTTCGTAGTCTTCACCGGAATAGGATCTCACTTGATCGTCCGTCCACATCGAGACCGTTTTCTCTGCAAACGAGTCTTGTTCGAGATGATCAAAGCGATCGCGAACATCTTTGAGACGCGTCTCGGCTTGCTTGGCTTGGCCGCTCAAAAGATCGACAACCGCTAAATCCAAATTGACAACATCGCGATCATGTCGGTTGGTTTTGGAGAGCTTCTCAAGACTTTCGCGGCAGGCCTGGAGTTGGCCATCGTAGAAGAGATTGCGAGGTTGGGCGATCCGTTTCGCATGCGTGGAACAGCCACTCTGGCTCACCGACACCAGTCCTGCTAAAAGAGTACCAATAGCGAGAAGGATTGCGGCCCGATGTTGATTTGCCGATGTACGGGACGGGTCGCATCGAATCATCGCTTGAGTGGATTGTAGTTCCAGATCTTGCCCATCGCGGACTTGTGATAACCCTTGCGCACTTCGGATGAGAGCTTGTCGTACTCGCCGGTGTGCACGTTCGTTAACTCAAGTGTTAACTCATAATCGCGCTGCGTCGAACTGTTGCGTTTGGTTGTTCCGCTCGTTAGCGTCGCGTACAAGAAGTAATCGACCGGAGCACCGCTGCGTTGGAGTACCGCAGTGAATAACTGCATGTTGTCTGGAAGCATTAACGCATCTGGTCGCATACGTGTCTCGTGTAACGCAGCATCCACCATTCGGCGGCTGATTGGGGTAAACGACTGCGACTCCAGAATTTTGGAATCGATTTGATTGTAGAGTTTATCTTTGTAGTCGCCGATGTCTTCCGCGCTCTTGTTCTCGATCCCGATGAAGCAGATCGTTTTCTTGGCTGGGAAGCCATCCGGCCCGATTATGCAATCCTCTGGGGACACTTGTTGCCTTGCCAAAAATTTGGCTACGGCTTCGTCTACCAACGGATCGAAGACCTCCGCACCTGCTTCGTGGCTACCGACAAGATTCTCCGCACCCGGTTTGATCACGTGTCCATATTGATAGCCCCTGCATCCGGCAAAACCGACGGCAGTGAGCATTGAGAAACAGGTAAGCCATTCTCGACGATGCATATGGGATTCCTTTCCCCGCAAAAACCATTCGACACTTTTGGCGAATTGTGCAATTCCGCGTCCTTGTGGACAATAGGAATATCGGAAAAACAAGTGACGATCATGCAGGACAATGGGAACATAATCGAAAGCCAGCAATCGTTGAATCAACCAAGATTCGCTAGCAAACCATCGAATCGCTAGCAAACCATCCATGTAGAAAAAACGGATCCGAGTTGCGAGAATGCCCGAAAGTTTGGTATGAAACGCATCAGTCGAGGACAGGGGAATTCCTAAGTTCAGCGGATCATGAAGTGCTCAGTCTTTTTATTGCAGATCTCGAAAACCAGGAACATGCAGCCGCAATCCTAGAAGTCTTGCAAGGCACTCGAATTGCAATGGCGCTAGTTTCCAAAGTTGGATTTGCCCAATATGAGCTTGACCCAACCTCGGTTGGAGCGATCTTCATGCAAAAGCGTCTCGAGGATCGATCAACATGACCAAAATCGATCGCTATCTGTTGTTTTTGTACTCTCGGGTCTTTGTCATTTGCTTTTTGACTTTGTCGGGTTTGCTGATCGTTGTTCAAGTCTTCACCAACTTAGAAGAGCTGATTGCGTTCGGCAAAGTGCGCGGTGGTTTTCTTCTCGGACTTGCTGAGTACTTTAGTCCGTACATGCTGAGTATCTACGATCGAATGTGCGGCCTGATGACATTATTGGCCACTATGTTTGTAGTGGCTTGGCTTTATCGAACCAACGAGATGACTGCTCTGCTGGCGGCCGGTATTAACAAAGGCCGGATTCTACGCCCAATTCTCATTATGTCAGCCATTCTCATTGGTTTGGCTGCCATTTCACGAGAATTATTGATCCCAAATTATTCTGCCATGTTGAGCAAGACACCTCAAGAATTGCTTACGGAAAGCGTTCGCCCTGTTCGTCCCACAGAAGATCTCGAACAAGGTGTTTTGATCGCAGGCTTGCATTTGCAACCTGCAACGTTGACGATCAACCAACCGATTTTTAAATTCTTGGGGCCAGCAGTTGAGGTAACGCAACAAATCACGGGCGTCTCAGCGAAATTTCTTCCGGCAGATGAAACTCATGCTGCTGGTTATTTGATCGCGGGAGCAAAAGGTGCAGAGCCATTGATCGGCAAGTCCTCTGTTCGCACCAAGACAGGTGTCTATCTTTTGCTACCAACAGACACACCATGGTTGAAGCCAGACGAGTGCTTCGTTCCGAGCACGCTTGAGTTCGATGTGCTGCGTGGCGGAGGCGCCAAGCAATTTGCATCCACGAGCGACCTAATTTGGCGGATGCGGAACCAGTCGCACTATTACGGAAGCGAGCTCAAAGTGGCCGTTCACACTCGATTTCTGCAGCCATTGTTGGATTTCACTCAACTGTTGATCGGGATACCCATGATCTTATCCAATCGCAACCGCAATTTGGTCAGCATGATCCTGTCCTGCATACTTAGTTTCTCAGCTTTTTTCGGTATTAGCATTGGACTCAATACATTGGGGGCTCACGAGATGCTACTCTCACCTGCCGCCGCCGCTTGGGCCCCCCTTTTGATTTTTGGACCATACGCTTGGGCACAAGCCTCGCGGGCCATGCAATCTTAATCTCGTCCTATCGGCGGTGCATCATGAACGCAAACAAGTCGCGAACTTGATCTGCCGTCATCACATCCAGCATCCCGTCCGGCATTAAGGATTTCGCCGAATTGCGAGACTCTTCGATGTCCTCGGTCGCAATCGTAAGCTGCTCTTTGTCCGTTTGGACTGTCATCGCATTTTCCGTTCGTCCGACAATGACCCCTGTAATCACGCGGCCTTCCTTGAGGGCGATGATCGACGTCGTAAATTGTTTAGGTACTTCTGCGCTCGGATCGACAATATTCATTAACAAGTAGTCGAGATTCGTGCGATTCGTACCCGTTAGATCGGGCCCGATCGACTGACCTTCACCATATAGTTTGTGGCAGTTCGCGCAAGACTTCTTGAACAGCATCGAACCATTTTCCAAATCGCCCTGGGCAAGCGTTGGGCCCTTGAGTTCATTTTTCCAGCGATCGATGGTCTCAAGTTTGGCTTGCGGTGTTTCGTGGAGGACTCCCCATTTCGACTCAAGAACCGCTTGGATGCGTTCGTTTCCAAAGGCGAGCAATTGCCGAACCTGCGCCGCCGACAAATCGCGAGCATCTACCTTGTCCTTGTCGATTCCATCGATCAGTTCCATCGCATACGATTGCCGACTGCAGAGCGTATCCAATGCCAGACCTCGATTGCCATCTTTCAATCCACTGAGGCGACTGATGAGCTCTTTGCCGGTTTTTGGATTGTCGAAGCTCGCTAAGGCTCGGATGGCAGCATCGGCGACGGCACGATCTCCCAGCAGTTTGTAAAACGTCTCGACAGCTTCAACGTCCTTGGCTTGAGCCAACGCCTTGATCGCATCTTCCCTTGTGACGGAATCTAAATTCGTATTCCCGGCCAAAGTTCGCAAGTCTGCGAGCGCGGTTCCGTCTCCAAACAAGACACCCAACGCATCCATCGCAAACAGGACCTCTTTGTTTTTTGAAGACCTGAGCGTTTTTTCGATGCTGGTCCAATTGTCCGGTGCTTTGACGCGTGCCCGGCCCGCCAACCCAGTTCGAAACGCGTTCAACAGTTCGGCTGCGGTCGCATCGTCGTGCGCGATGTGGTTTGAAATAAACGTCAATACTTGATCCGCGAGCGACATGTCTTTGTCGATCTCGTAAGCCAAACGACGTACCGCAAACTGTTGGAGCTTGGGAATCGAATTCAGCAAACGCACTTCCTTCACGGTTTTCACAATCGGTTCGATGCCATACCAAGTCATCAGAGTCAAGTTCGGATCGGCGGCAATCGTGCGCGCATTCTCCGATTGTGATAAAATCGCGGTGGCCAACTCATGTCGTTCGCTCGAATCAAAGCGTCTCAAAACGGATACCAAGGCCAACAAAACATTGGCGGCTGGCTTTTGCTTTGCCAATAGAATGAGATCTGGGAGCAGTGCCTTGCGACGTTCCGGGTCATAACATGAGATCTGTACCGCATGTTCAAGCAGTTCGAGATTCGAAGTCTTCAGCTCACGACGCAAGTCGTCCTGGCTGTTGAATCCGAGTGCTTCTGCCAGCAAAAGGGGTAGTGGACGCCCATCCGGGCCCAGCCTAGGTTCGCGAAGCCGGGAATCTCCTTGTTGCCTTTCTTGCAAAATGCGAGTTGAGTGCCGAGCAAACCAAGCATCTTTTCCAACTGCTAATTCAAGAAGTGCTGCACTTGTCTGATCATTCAACGGAGGGTTAGGTTGGAAAGGCTTTGGCTTTCCATAGGCAATGCGATAGATCCGACCGCTAGTACGGTGAATTCCGTCATGATCATGGCACTCGCCATTGTCCGACCAGTCCGAAACGTAGATAGCACCTTCGGGGCCGGATTTGATGTCGACACCGCGAAACCAAGGGGATTTCACCATCATGAAATCGGGCTCGCGTTTACCCACGAATCCGCTGCCTGAACGCTCAAGCCGATTCACATTCAAACGCCGACCGTGCGTGTTGCACATGAAGATCTTGCCGCGATACTCTTGAGGGAAATTGCTTCCTTGGTAAATCAACCCACCGACATGGGAATGACCGCCCCCTAAATCACTTGCGACTCCATCTCGGCTTTCGCTCCACTTGCGAGTCGTGTCCCAGTGGTAATGATCAGCCGTCATGTCCATCAGTTCATAGAAATGAGGGTTGGAGTCCTGGCCATACATTCGTTTGAAATGCGCGCCCGGCATTGCATGCCATAGGTGCCCTTGCACGTTATTGGTCATAAAGAACTGGCCGTCCGCGTTAAAGTCCAACCCCCACGGGTTGGTCGTTCCGTTACAAACAACTTCGACGGTTTTCTTGATGGGATGATAACGCCACACGCCGCAGTTCATGGCGGGACGTTCGGACTGTGGAGTTCCAGGGACTCCAGGGTACGACGTATCCACGATTCCATGTCGACCATACAACCAGCCGTCTGGACCCCAGATGAGACCGCTGACAAAGTTATGTCCGCATTCTTTGCTCCAACCGTCGAGCATTACAATTGGTTCGCCATCCGGAACGTCGTCGCCGTTCTTATCGGGAATGAAGGAGAGTGTCCCGTCGTGAAGGATCCAAACTCCACCGAATCCCCAGGTCAAGCTGGTGAGCATGAACCCCTTGTCCCAAAACACTTTGCGAGTGTCGTGCTTGCCATCGAAATCGGTGTCCTCGAAGACGACGATTCGATCTCGCAACTTCGTTTCGTATGGTCCACCGCTGTAGGTGTAATTTTCAGCAACCCATAACCGACCTCGATCATCGAAGTCCATACAGATCGGCTGCTGAACATCGGGGTCTCCTGCAAATAGGGTCGCGTTAAAACCCGGCGGAAGCTCGATCAAGCTGACCATCTCGGCTGCTGCTGGTGGGTTCTGGCCGGCCGCTTCGGTATTGAAGATTTTGGGAAAGTCGCTCTGTGAAAAAGCTCGACCTGGCCCAAATGTCAAGGCAAAACACACACAGCACGAAAGGATTTTTGCAAAACCACCAACCCTTACGGGCATGCCGTTCGACGCAGACAAGAGATACTTCATTACTGCACGTTCTGTAAAATAATTCCGAAACTTGGAGAGGAAACTCCCTCGAATTATAGCTAACAAATTCGGAGACCGGGTTATTCGGGAAGGGTGATGGTACAATTTCGTCAAATCTGAGACGATCGCATCGACAAGGCGCATCGACAAGGCGCATCGACAAGGCGCATCGACAAGGCGCATCGAAAAGGCGCATCGACAAGGCGAGATGCCGCTCGCCTAATGACACATGGGTAACAATCGGATTGCCCCAAACTCCTGACACTTTATTTGCTGTTGTTAGCCAATTGCTTGCTCGCCAACCTAAATCGATCGGTCACTACGTTTCGGCTTCCTGGCCTGTTTTGGTGGGGTCGCTGGTTGCCGGAATCTGCCTTGCAGCCATCGTTCTAGCGATTCTCGGAGAGAGTCATCGTCAACGTTGGCAATCCGCTCAGCAAGCTCTAGCGATCGCCGACGTGACCGCGATTGAAGCCATGCGTCGTATTGGAATTGTCGCTGCGACGACACCTGCTCTGCAACGCCCAGAATCGATAACGTCCGCGTTGCAAACGTCGATCGACGCGTTACGAAAAAATGGCGAGATCCTTTGGCTAGAATCGCCGGATTTTTTCGATGCAACCCATGCCAAGGAGCAAGTACCCGAGAGCATTGGAACCGCCTGGAGCAACGAACCCAACAACTATCAGCGACTCAAAGTGACAAAACAATTGGACCCATTGTTTGCGCCTTTGAAGCAACTCACCCTCATTCGGAGGTTTTCACCTCAAGACATCGACGGGCTGCATTTTTTCGATTGGTTGCTGGGGATCGGTTTGTGTTCCTTGAGTTGCGGTGCGGGCGTTTGGCTGACCACCTCGCGATATCGTCGACAACAGTTATTGCAGTTGCTCGCCGAGTGGGCAAAGGACAGTGATCGAGGGCTTCAAGCCAGCGACGCCTTCCCTAACACGACAACCCTCCAGTCGATCGAACCGCAGATCTCGCAAATCGTTCGAAGTGCCTCTCAATCGATGCATGCACGGCTTGAAACCGTTCAGCAGTCTGCGGAACAGTCCGCCCGCGTGATGTCGGCAATGCCGGTCGGAGTCGTTGCGTTTGACCCGTCATTAAAACTTCTATTTGTCAACCGAGCTGGTCGGGAACTACTCAAGTTATCTGAGGCGACGCAATTCGGCCAATCGCTTGTGGAAGTCGTTCGGCACCCAACCGTTGTCAGTCTCATTCAGCAAGTCTCGCTCGAGCCTCAATCGCAGGAGATTGAGTTGGAACTACCATTGAGCAAAGTAACATTGCGATTGCGAGCACAGCCTCTTCAAGAGCCCCATGCTTTGCTCGAACCCACCGCTCGAAATGGTGTGTTGTTAACCATCACGGACGAAACCCGACTCAAGCAACTTGAGAACGCCCGCCGCGATTTTACGGCGAACGTTTCGCATGAACTCAAGACTCCGTTATCGGCGATCAAGGCATACGCAGAAACGCTTCTCATCGGAGCCCTGGAAGATGCAGATGCCAGTCGCAGATTTGTCGAACGGATCAGCGAGCAGGCCAATCGGCTGGACATCTTGATTCGAGATCTGCTCCATTTAACTAAGTTACAGTCCCAACCGGACAAGCCCTTGCTCAGAAACCTGCAGCTAGAAGATGTGCTCAAAACGTGCCTCGAAGAACATCGCACCATAGGCCTCTCCAAGAACGTCGCAATCGATGCTTCTGGCGTTGGCAAGAACTGCCTCGTCGAAGCGGATCTGGAGTCGCTGCGAACGGTTATTGGAAACTTGTTAAGCAACGCCGTCCGATACAACCGACCCGGTGGCTGGATCAAAGTCTCGACGCGAATGGAAACGAACTTTGTTAACTTAATTGTAGAAGACAACGGGGTCGGAATACCGCCAGAAGACCTCGATCGTATCTTCGAACGCTTCTATCGTGTTGAGAAAGCCAGAAGCCAAGATCTGGGTGGGACCGGTCTCGGGTTAGCCATCGTCAAACATCTTGTTCAGGCCATCTCTGCCGACATCAAAGTTCGCAGCGTTCTCGGCCAAGGGAGCGCATTCGAACTACGACTGAAACGGTCTACTCTCGGAAACATCCGAGAACATGGCGAAGGCATGCTTCAAGCTTAGGTGTGCGAAAAGGAAACCCTTCCTCAGTTAATCGTTTGCAGTCCGCACGCGTACTTGTTAAGAGCATTGCGTCCGCCATTTCCCCTAAAAGAATCCTCAATGCAAATGCAGGTGCGGGAAATATCGCTGGACGATGAATGACGTGCCCCAACGTTCGAACAAAGGCACGGTTATCCGTCTGCTCAGGTGCGACCAAATTGGTTGCCCCTTCGCTTTTGGGATTCACGGCCAAAAAGAGAAATGCTGCCGCAGCATCGTCGACATGGATCCAACTCCAATATTGCCGACCGTTGCCAATCGGACCACCGAGCCCCAGCCGAAAAGGTACGAGCATTTTTGCTAACGCACCTTGTTGCGGATGCAACGCGATCCCCAATCGCCCAATGGCAACACGGTTGCCTGAGCAGCGATTGAACTCCATGGCAGCAGATTCCCAGTCGCGCGCCAGTGACGCCAAAAAGTCATCGCCAAAGGGTTGGGATTCGTCAACTACTTGATCGCCTCGCTCGCCGTAACATCCAACGCCAGACGCGCATACGAATGCTCTCGGCGGAGATTGCAATCGGCAAAGATCGCGGACCAGAGCGGTCGTCCCTGCAACGCGACTGTCCCGAATCGATTGCTTGGCCGACTGGGTCCACCGCGACGAAGCGATCCCTTTACCAGCAAGATGCACGACTGCATCAAGATTGGACATGGCGTCAAAATCGCTGAATCCGTCTGTTGGGTCCCATACGACCGACGACGAGGACAAGGGGAACAGTTCGTTCCGCGAGTCTTTGCGAAGAATGCACACTGCTTCATGCCCAAGGACGGAAATGAGGTCGACCAATCGCCGACCAATCATCCCGGTACTTCCGGTGACACCGATACGAAGCTTACGACCAAAGACATGCGGTTCGAGAAAATCCTTTAGCTTAAGATCCGCTTGAGTCGTCAAGTGACGATAGGCAAACATCGAATCAAGTTTAGACTGGACGATCGGTAGAGCCAGTTTCCCCAGCGAACCGAATTTCATCTCGAATTGTATGCGGTCGTGAAGGATTGAATTTCCTGAATTCACGTTTTCGAAGTGATGATCGTGAACCCAACTCTGAAACGGTCCGGAAAGCTGGACGTCTTGGAAACTGTTTGGCCCATCCAGTTGTGTGTGTTTGGCGTGCCAACGCACAGGAACTCCGAAAATCGAGTTCCTAATGATGACTTCAGATCCTATGGCTAGCGAGTCACTGCGGCGTTCAATGCATACTTTTTCCCAGGGTGGGATGAGGCGATCGATGGCGCCGGGATTGGCGTGATACTCGAATAACTCTTGGCGATCTTGGAGGATAGCTGTGGATCGCTCGAAGAGATGCATGGTTCAAACGTCTGGTTCTGAAAGCGGAGTCAATTCAACCATACCACGAAGCTTGTCGAGAGCACGCTTTTCCAACTGGCGAATGCGTTCTTTCGACACGCCTAGCTTATCCGCGAGTCGCTGTAGAGTCTGAATGCGGCGGTGTCCACCGAGCGAGAATCTTGCACGAATGATGAATTTCTCTCGCCGATCCAAATCATCAAGCATGGTCGACAACTTGGAACGAAGTTCATTCCACCGCGCCTCGCTCATCGAAGATTCCTTTTGATCGTCACTGATATCTATGCCGTTCTCGTGGATGCTGCCTGTGTTTCGCTGACGTTCGGCTTGCTTCTCCATGACGCGACGATAGGAATTCCGGCGTACGACCTGGGTAGCATACGTGCTAAAACGGAAACCAAGACCAACGTCAAACTTATCAACTGCCCGCAACAATGCAATGATTCCATCGCTCAGCAAGTCATCGAATCCGTTTTGAAGATTGACAAACTTTTTCACGATAGAAATGACGAGCCGCATATTCGACTTCACGATGAAATCTCGGTACCAATCTGCGGCTTTTAACAAGCCCTCGATTCGACGAAGGTTCCAGCAATGGGGCTTTTCAATATCCAATGTCGATCGCAGTTGTTCTGCACGAAAACGAAGATAATTCATCCGATGAAACAAACTTCTTTCTTCGTCGGGCGACAGCAGCTTTGATTCGCAAAGCCGGGCCAAATGGGACGGCAGTGCAGCCACTTTCGATACCTTGGCAGGCGATTGCTCGATTCCCGACCCAAGAAAGATATCTCCAAGAATTTCGCCTTCCGCCGAAGGTTCCGAAAAGCGTTCACTGGCAATGAACTCAACCTTTTCGGCGAGCAATCGCTTCACTTCCAAAGTTAAGTCCAACGCCGATTTCTGTTCCGGGCAAGAAAGCTGCAGGAAGTGGATGAACTGATCTTCCAAGGTTTTCTTCTTGAACGTCTTCAGCGTTTTGACGCTCGCAGATTTTGCCGACTTCGAGATTGGAGATTTCCGCTTCACCGAACCAGTTACGGGTTGGCTCAGTGCCGTGGATTGCAATACTTTGGCCATAATCATCACCAATGAGATGTCCTATGAAAGGCACATCGAAATTCAGGTCGGTAGGAGTCTTTGTCTGGGCAGCTAACTCGCCCATATCGTTCAACCCGTTCATTTGTACCGAATGTTAACTGGGTGATCAGGTCGTTGTTTAAAGTTTCTCGCCAAAGTCGTCAGAATCGGAGTTGCCAACATCCCAATAAATTATCAATGATTTTATTGCTTGATTTATCAGGGGTGAGCAGCATATACTCAGCCATTGGGGCGGTTTGAACTTCGAGAGATTCAATCAGAACCTCTGTGATGAATGACCGTTTCGGACGTATTTGACTTACTTTAGGTGCATTTTGGACGAAAATTTTACCCCGAGGCAAGTTGCGACGGCGCTGCAAGTCAGCGAGTCCTCAGTAAAGCGATGGTGCGACCGAGGTGTCATACGGACGGACAGAACGGTCGGGGGGCATCGCCGAATTCCTCTCGAGTTCCTCCTGGATTTTCTTGAGAAAACGAATCGTCGCGTCGTGCAGCCCTCTGCGATAGGGCTCGATCAGCCTCATGACTTAGGTCGCATCAGCGACCAAGGAGTCATGAACAAGGAAAGCTTACAGGCGACATTCGAGACTGCTTTGATTGCTGGCGACGAGTCAATCTGTCGCAAGATTTTGAGTGCTTGGTACGCCATGCACGGGGGAATTGCTACCGTCTCGGACGAACTATTAGGCCCAACATTTCGCTCCATTGGCGAAAAATGGGAGAATGGAAAAGTCGAGATCTACGAAGAGAGAAGAGCCTGCGATGTTTGCTACCGTTTACTTCACGAGCTTCGTCGACTGCTACCGGAGCCACAAGGGTTTGCTCCGCTAGCGATGGGAGGAACAGCGTCAGGGGATGGCACACAGCTCCCCTCGCAAGTGATTGAAATTGTGTTCCGCGAATATGGCTGGAGGACGACTGGCCTTGGTTCTAACCTTCCTTTTAGCACCATGCTATCCGCTGCACGCAAGCACATGCCCAAGATATTTTGGCTTAGCAGCAGTTACATCGAAAATACCGAAGTATTTCTGGACGAATATGCACGGTTCGCAAAAAGTCTGCCCAAAGGAATCATGTTGTTGGTTGGCGGGCGTGCGCTCAATGACGAGATCCGACAGAAAATGGTCTTTTCGTCCCATTGTGACACAATGTTACAGTTGTCGAATCTAGCCAAAACCCTCCAAGTCGGTTTGCGGGCTGCGGATCCGCAAATTTAGATTTTGGTTGGAAAAGAAGTCGTTCGGTGCTTCTTAAAGGCGAGCGGCGGACCACACGCCGTTCGTTCCTCAAGGCGTGCCACTCAATTTATTGGTAGATTTCAAACTGCCACTCGCATACAATCTGAGTACACAACGAGTTTTTGTCTGCTACGATGCGATAGTGACCTTTCGAACGTCCCTCGCGAGTCCGTATGACAGGTCAATTCTCCTCGATAAAAAGCTTGGATGGTTATGTCTATAGGCACAAACGAAGTCAACAGCTTTGGCACTGAGCTTCCCGAATTCAGCGAATCCGAGAAACCGGATTCACGGTTGCCACTTCCGCAACCACTCGCCTCTATCGCCAAATCCACTGTTCCTCTTGAATTGCCTTCGCTGTTAGGGCAGCCAGACGAAGGCGTTGTTCGACGAGTTGGATGGTGGGCTGCCGTACCGAGTTGGTTTGTAAGCATGGTATTGCATGTTGGAGTCATTCTCACCCTCGCTGCGTGGAACATCGAGCCGATCAAACGAGAACTGAAACTGATGTTGGTTTCGTCGGAGTCACTCAACGACGGCGAAGCCCTGGAAGAGTTCGCAACAGACGAGGCAATGGCATCCGAGCTAGAATCGAGTGAGACTGAGGACACGGCATCTGCGTCCCCGGTCGTGGACTCAACTATCGCTGAAGCGCAGGTTGAAATGAATTTCGGAGACGTGGTTGCTACCAACATGCCAGCCGTTCAGATGACGAGCATGACTCAAAGCTTGATTCCCAAGAGCGGATTGTCGGCCCAAGCAAACGCAGCCATGCGAGCCGCACTGAGTAGTCGTTCCAAAGAAACGAAACGGGATCTTCTCAGCAAATACGGCGGGACTTCCGACACGGAGAAGGCGGTGTCGATGGCTCTCAAATGGCTGGCCGCTCACCAAGATCCCAATACGGGAGCTTGGAGTTTAACCCACTCCATCGTTTGCAATGGGCAGTGCGACCACGCAGGTAAACGTCGCTTTAGCCAGAACGCCGCAACAGGGCTCGCACTCATGTGCTTCTTGGGAGCCGGCCAAACCCATTTGGAGGGCGAATACAAGCAGACAGTATTCAAGGGCCTTGGTTTCTTGATCAAGAACATGAAGTTTCAAAAGGGGCTTGGCTCTTGGTATGTCGGCGGTGGAGGCCAAGGATACGATGACATGTACGCGCATGGCATCGCATCGATCGCTATGTGCGAAGCATTCGGAATGACCAAAGACCCAGCACTTCTGGAAGCTGCTCAAAACGGTGTTAACTTTCTTGCCTATGCTCAAAACCCTTCCACAGGTGGTTGGCACTACGCACCACAAGGACTTGGCGACACCTCCGTGGTTGGCTGGCAAATGATGGCGTTAAAGAGCGCTGCGATGAGTGGGCTGTCCGTTGATTTGAATGTCGTTCGCAAAGCGAACTCGTTCTTGGATCAGATGTCTTGGGGCGACTACGGTAGTTTTTATCACTACGACCATCGTAGAGTCAAAGAAAACACAGGATACAATTCGAGCACAACCGCCTGTGCCGTCCTGTGCCGAATGTACTCTGGCCTTCCGAAAGATCATCCATCGATCAAGATTGCAGTCGAACGATTCAGCAATGACGGACCTAGCCCAACCAACACGTACTACAATTACTATGCAACTCAGGTCATGAAACAAGTCGGCGGACCTGAGTGGGAGAAATGGAACGTTCGAATGCGAGATAAACTCGTCGCGTCGCAGGAGAAATCCGGCCACATGGCAGGCAGTTGGTACTGGGCGGATGTGCACGGTGCCGATCCTGGCGGGCGTTTGTACATCACCTGCATGGCGACGATGATGCTGGAAGTCTATTACCGCTACATGCCGCTCTACGGCGACAAAGCTGAGGAGGATGCGTTTGCGCTGTAGTCGCGAGCTGGACGGTTTTATACCCACCAACCGCCATTGACATGCAGGGTCTGTCCTGTCATGTACGACGAAAGTTCGCTGCACAAATACAGGATTACGGATGCGATTTCTTCCGGCTCGCCAAACCGCTTCAGAGGAATCTGCGTTAACATTTGTTGGCGGGCTGTCTCAGGTATCGAAGCCCCCATGTCGGTAAGCACCACACCCGGTGCAACCGCGTTGACGTTGATTCGTCGCGATGCAAGCTCGCGGCTCAAAACCTTCGTCAACGCAATGATGCCCGCCTTTGCGGATGCGTAATTGGCTTGCCCGTAGAAACCCACTACGCCGGATATCGACGCCATATTTACAATCCGCCCTCCATCTTGGAGATAGGGAAGCGAGGATTGACAGACTCGAAAGACCGAGGAGAGATTGGTGTCCACAACACTATCCCATTCCTCGTCAGTCAGGTTTTTTATCGTGCGATCTCGCAGAATTGCCGCATTGTTAACGAGGAAGTCCATTCGTCCGAATTTCAACTGAACGGCGTCAAAAAAACTTCTCATATCATCACGGCTTCGGACGTCTGCTCGCATAACCAATGCAGAAGCACCCCATTGCATCGCTACTTCGTCGGCTCTGAGGCGACTGATTCCGCTTTGATCGTCGAAGTAATTAACCGCAACCGATGCACCGGCTCGTTGCAACATTGTGGCGGTTGCTTTCCCAAGTCCCTGAATACCGCCTGTAATCACTGCCACACGCCCAGACAAATCAATCGGTATCATACTTGCACTTCTTTCTACAGAATTTGGTTGGGTTGGGTATCGCTTCCATCGAGACGAGCTCGAATGGCGTGAACTTACGTTCTCCACGTAGCTTGCCTAGGTGGTGAATCCCGGCGACCGCTGCACCACCAGAACATTGGTGAGTATATCGAATCCCCCGATCTCTCCCACGCCGCTTGCCACAGCCGACGATCCAAGCATACGTGCTACAATGCAATTTCCATTAGGCGGCCAGTTCAATGTCGAGTTCGTGAAACTTCGAACGCGAGCCTAAGCTCCCTCTTAGCCATCCACTGTGAAACTCTCCATCCTAATCGCCATCGAAAAGTACCACGATAAAAGGATCGAAGGTGTTTCGTTCGCCGAATCCAATGCCGTCCGATTGGCGGCAGTCTTGGAACAACATGATTTCGCGCCCGAGGATCGCATTCTACTCATCAATGAGCAAGCGACCAAAACTGCCATCGAATCCAGGGTTCGCCGAGCAATTAAGTCCTGTCTGAACGACGACATTTTGTTCGTTTATTATGCAGGTCATTCCTTTTCGCGAAATTCGGTTAACTATTTAACTTGCACCGACAGCGATAGCCATGACCTCGACCATACGACCATTCGACTCGATTGGCTTCTCACGCAATTCCGAGAATCCGATTGCAAACAAATCGTATTCTTGATGGATTCCAGTGAGAAGCCCTTCGGTAGGATCGACACCCAAACAAATATCGACTGTCTTGACGACACCGAGCTCAAGCGATTTTTTGAAACGAGTACGAACGGCGTCTGTTTTGCTGCGTGCAAACCCAGCGAGATATCCTATGCAAGTCGAAAACTCAAAAGCGGCATTTGGGCTCATCATTTGATGGAAGGTTTTGATGGCAAGATACTGTCGGCCTTGGTCGACGGTTCGCGTTTAACGTGCTCGTTGCTCCAGGCTCATTTAACGCGAGCTATCGCTCTCACTTTGACAACCACCTTTTCAAGCAAAAAGCAACAAACTCCATGCCTTTACGGCAGTCAAGCGAATGACTTTGTTTTGATGGAATTTGCCGAAATCTTCGCAGACCGAAAAGCGACTTCAAACCCGTATTCGGGACTTATCCGAAGTGTCGCTTTTTGGGCTCACGAATCGTCAAGCGTGAAGGGGCTATCCGGATTCAAGAAGGGGTATGCGATTCCGGATCGCGTCAACATCTCTTCCCAGACGTTTGTGGCGAAACTTGCGCAGGAGCAAGTAAGTCAAGACATTGATTCCATCTTTAAGCAATTAAAGAGCGCGTTCAAATTCAAGCGTACCGAGATCCGAGTCACGGACCAAGGGGATGGGACTGGCACCATCATTACGCCTTATTTCAACTACTCGATCGGTGTCGGACAAGATGCGGAGAATCCTGCCAAAGTTGTTTGGCATCGTACCATCGATTCGATCAAGGACTCGGAACAAGTTTTCTCAGACGCGTTTGCATCCCTGTTCGAAGGCGTCTTTACGACAGTTGAATTTACGACCCAACAGCCGGTCGATTTGGATGCGATCATCGATTCGCTGGAAGCTCTCGAAGACGAACGCATTGCAATCGAATACGATCACAATGCAACACGCTGTCTTTTGAGAATTGAAGGTATTGCGGGCGAAATCCAGGTGACAAGGAATACATTGCGAATCGTTCATCCCATGCCAGAAGCACCGCGGAATCTGCTTCGGTCGTTCCTGGCGATCCAAAATGCGTTGCTAGGTCCGGATGGCGTAAGCATGATCCCCATCGACGGCTTCAGGGGTTAATTCGGCACGATGCCAGTCGGGTCACTGCGCTGGGGCTGGGAACGAATCGATAAGGAGGTTTTGTTCTTTATGAAAATTGAAATCGTCGTAAGTTGTGAACGCTTTCGCTTTGCGTAGTTGGGCACCCGACAGTTTCGGTTCGGTTTTCTTGGATGATTGCTCTTTCTTATCTTTGCCCCGAATCATCTTTTCTGCCTTAGTAAAGGACTCGGTTTGCATGGCAAAGGTCATTCCCAGTTTCTCGGCCTGAAGGCGAATCGTATTCATTTGATTCTCGGCAATCATTCCATTGCGGTTGGCAACGTCATACTGTGAAGACAACTGATTCAGTTGGAAATCGAGATTCGTAATCGCATTGTCCGATTGACGCTTGTCATTTTGGTAGCGATTTTGAGCGATTGGATCAACGTTTCCTTTGGCATCCGGTACAGGTGGTCGCAGCAGGGATTGACTGGCTATCAATTGGTTCTTCTGCATTTGTAGGACGTTTGCATTTTGCGAAAGGGTTTTGCATTTGGCCCAGGCATTGTCCCAAGTTGACTTCGCTTGTCCGAAGTTTGACTCTAGTTTCTTTTTCGCAGCTTCTGTTTCTTCTTTCGTTTTCTCCTTTTTGGCGTCTAGTTCCGCCTGCTTTCGTTCGGAAGCTTGCCGCTCGTCTTCGCGAAGTTTCTCAAGCATTTCTTCGCCGTTCTCGACGAACATCCGGTACTCCTCCTCAATAGCTGCGCGCGCCGTTGAAAACGATTCCTGGAGAGCCTGTGGAATCTTGTCGGTCGTTGAAATCAAATCTTTAAGACTGGTCGCTTTTACGGCCGCGTCCTTGCCAGGACCTTCAAGGTATCCAACTGCCAGTCCAAGAAACCCGGCTGCGGATTCCAATTGTTCGGGTGTGACGACGGATGCAGGTGACCCTAACCCTTTCGCCAAGATCTCAAGTTCATTGATCGCAAGAAGTTTCTTGTCGAGAATCAGCAGCATTCGAGCTTTGGCGGCACGCGCCGGAACATAGTTTTTGTGCCGATTTAATAATTCGGTGGAAAATTCCTGAGCGAAGTCCCATTTTTTCCCAGCCATGGCTACCAAGGTGTAGGCAAAAACCGCCCGTGGATCGCTCTCCATCGAGGGTTTGAGGGTGACCAATTCTTTGTTAGCTTTGGCTTTCAGTTCTTTGGTATCTTGCTCTTCGCCACCGATTTCCAAGATACGTTTGGCGCTCGCGATCCAATCGGAGTTGTCGCCAACCGCCGATTTTATGGCTGATTTCGCTGCATCCTGGGCGTTAATCTCGGTAGAGCAAACGCAAATCAACCCAAAGGCCAAATAGATTTTCAGCCAGGAATACCGCATAAGAAAGATCCTAAAAAGGCTCCCAGTACACCCGTCGTGGTCGTCCAACATGAAAACCATGAAACGGATTCTAATGTCTAAATATATCTCCCTGCCATTCCAGGTTCAAGCGAATCTCAGTGCTTTACGAAAAGATGAGCCGTTGGAACGGCCTCAATTGCTTGGCAACGGCTTGATCTTAAAACTGCGAAAGGCGACCGGATCGCTGTGGCCGGCGAAACCGATGTGGCCTTTTCGATTGTCTAAGCCTTTTGGAATGGTCTCGATCTGGCTTCGATCGAAATTGTCGATATCCACATCCAGGATTTTAGTCCCATTGAGTGTGACTTTGATGTTTTGCCCACGCACCTCGATCTCTTGAAAGTTCCATTGGCCGACTGGACGCAGATATCCATGTTTAGCGCCGACGCAATGATAGAGAGAACCATGATACTGAAACGGCTTGAGCGGAGCCGTTGGGTGAGCAGCATTATAGCCATCGCTATCGATGACTTGAATTTCAAGTCCGTCGCTGGACGAATGACCATTCAATGGAGTTCGCAGCGCGATACCGTTGTTGCCTGCAGGTGGAAGTTGGAACTCCACGCGAACAATGAAGTTTTCATATTCGTCCTTGGTGAGCAAGTCGCCACCTTTTCCTTTTTTGCACACAATCGCTCCGTCTTTGATTTCGTAGTTTGCGACGGCTCCTCTCCAATCGGAAAGGTCGCGACCGTTATTCAGCTCTTTAAAACCGTCCGCATCTCGCGCTGCTAGAAATCGGTTTGCTTCCTCCGTACCGATCTCGCGCACAAATACATTTCGCCACCGTATTTCGCTTCCGTGTGTTTGCAATTGGATCGGACCCTTGGGATAGACAGGATCTCGCATGACGCCGTTTGGTTGTTTGACAGTCTTGCTTTCTTTTTTCTCGGCTGTTGGCGCTGCATAAGCGGTATAGCCGCTCTTTTGGTTTGCAAAGAAATTCTCAAGCACTGCATCATCGACGACGCGTTGACCGTTCATCACAACCGTGACACGTTCACCAATCATGGTGATCTTGAGGCTATTCCATTCACCGAATGGCTTGTCCATTTTCTTGAGCGGATCCTTACCTGGCGCACCTTTGGAGTTATTCCAGAGACCGCCCGAACCTTTTTCGCGTCCAAGACCATTTGGATCACTTTCCGCTGGATCCCAGATTTGGACCTGCGGAATGCCTCGCAAATAAACGCCACTGTCCCCTTTTGGCAACGCTTTATACTCGAGGTGAAGCTCAAAATCGCCGTAGTCTTTGTCGGATGTTAAATAAAGGCCAAGTCCGTCGTTGACGAGTTCTCCGTCGACCACCTTCCAGTGTGCATTGATGTGCTCACTGGTGGGTTCGCCCTTCTTGTTCAGAGTACCGCCTACAACGGATTCCTTTTTGGTTTTTGCTTGGTCCTCAGGAGACATTTCCCACAACTGTTTTGGATCGCGAGTGGACCAGCCATACCATCCCGATAGATCCTTGCCATTGAACAGTGCGGTGAATCCAGGGGGCGGTGAAACTTCTTGGGCGTGCAGAGGAATCGGCACGAAGAGGGATGCCGCAAGAAAAATCGGCGTTCGAATCGCCTTTGAGAAGCAAGAGTAAGCAATTGTCATGGTCGGTCCGAAACGTAGAGACATGATTTTGTTGAAAAACGACGCAATGTCATTTTTCGATCCGTGTCTCATTTTAGCAACTCCCGCGACCGTTCGCATAACCTTTTTTAGCCCAGTGGTGTGAGCGTTTTTCATCTCGATGCGAGGCTATGCTGCTAAAAAGTAGCGACAACACCCAATTTGTAGCCGTGCCACTGAGGGTCGTCCAAGGTGATCGGGTTTGTTGTCGAGAAGAGTGAGGAATCGCGGCTTTGCGAAGTTGCAAGCCCAACTCCCTGGGCAATCAATCCCTGATAACCACCGTAGATGGACCAGTTTCTCGTGATGGACACCGAACCAGCCCATTCCAGGTCAAGCAACTGGGTCGTCGTCGAACCGGATAGAATTGAGACTACTGGATCGCCCGTGGATGGGTTTACAGCGACAGCATTTCCCGTGACTTCATTGTTGAGCGCCGCCCACTTGGCGGAACACCACATCTTGGCGTGTGCATTCGAGATGAGCACGACTTCCGCACCGATCTGCCCTCCCCCCATTGAGTTGCGAGTGCGAGATCGAACCTGCGTGGGAGGCTGAGCAATATTGTTGTTGATATTGAAATCGTCGTCCACTTCGAAGTAGCGGAAACCGGCGAGCATTCGAATGCGCCATGGAGTTCTAGCTACTAAATTCGATTCAAAGCTGCGGATAAGGCTGTTGTAATAAACTTGGTTCGTGGAAACAGGGGATGCGGGAACAGCGTTAAAAAAAAGTGGTATGACTTGAGTTGCCGTTAGGGTTTGATCAAAGGTCATATCCGAGACTTGGAAGTATCGCATTTCGACATCGATCGCTTTCGAATCGCTGAACAAATTGTAGAAATGTAATTTGGTGTCTAGACCATAGCCCGATCCACCTTGTAGCTGATCCATGTTGAGCAGTTCCGCCCCATTTTGATCCTGCACGAAGGAAAACGATTGCGGGGTAGAACGACGCATCGAGATAAACCCAATCTCTACCCCCATGATGGGCTTAAACCGAAGTGGACTCGCTAGATCGAGGGCTTCAATTGGTGAAACGACCGCATAATCGTACTGCTTTGGTCCATCCGATGTTTCGAATGCCGGGCGGTGGGGTGAGTCCTCGTTTTCCTGAGCCATACCAACGCAGGCGAGAACGCTTGAAATTCCTATGGCAATCCAGTGGTTCGCTTTCATTTTCATCACGGCAATTCTTCCATCCCTAGGCAAATTCGTCGCAATCATGGCTCGAATCGCGGGGACGCGAATTGAGTTTGGCTTAACTGTTTGGCTTATTGGCTTAATTGGGGGCATAGGAATCCATCCTCATTGCCCCTCGCTGGTGGATTTATCGGAAGCAATCGGAATTATCCTAAAGAATTGAATAATCGTCCCTACATCCATCACGACACACAGAGTTCGGGAGTGCATTTGCGATCCGGGTGCATGCTCCGGCATACCTTTGCCAGCGAAATACAAAGCTGCCAGTGAAATACAAAGCGAGACTGCCTCCTCGCCACATTGGAACCAAATCCCATGAATCCAGAATGCCTGGTCCATCGTCGGAGGCGAGCGCTTTCGCATCGCAAGACAGATTGGGCCGGGTCAGATATAATAAAATTAGTCTGTGCGGATTAAATACTCACGAATCGAACGTTTGCATGGTCGCCGTCGAACAATACTTGAAACCCGAACTTGCTTCGCAAATAAAACGCTTGGATTTGCGAGCGCAAATGGTCGTTCGCGGATTTCTACATGGCATGCACGCAAGTCCCTACCATGGATTTTCCGTTGAATTCAGCGAGCATCGACGCTATTCGCATGGGGATGATCCGAAAGACATCGATTGGCTTGCTTACGCCAAGACCGACAAGTACTACGTTAAGAAATTCGAATCGGAAACCAATGTAACCGGTTACCTAGTGATGGACCTCAGCCAGTCCATGGGTTACACCTACCGTCAACAGCTTACTAAGTTCGACTACTGCGTTTGTTTGGCCGCAGCGCTATCGTACCTGATGCTCATGCAACAGGATCCGATTGGGCTGATTACCTTCGACAAGAAAATTCGAGGCAGTATCCCTCCTCGGTCTCGACGCGGGCAATTCTCTGCCATATTGAGCCAGTTGACGAAACTCAAAACGGCTGGCGAAACCGAACTTCGCGGCCCGATTATGCAGTTAGCAGCCATGTTACGGCATCGTTCGCTGGTCATGCTCATGAGCGATTTACTGGCGGACGTTCAACCGACGCTCGATGCGATCCGTATGCTGCGTCATGCCGGACACGATGTGATCGTGTTCCATGTGCTAGACGAAGCGGAAGTGAGCTTTCCATTCGATGGCTTGGTACAGCTAAGCGATCCAGAAACAGGCCAATCGCTCAGTGTCAATGCAGACGACATCGGCCAGGAATATCGCGAGAACATTCGCAAGTTCCGCGAGGACCTGAAACGAGGCTTTAACGAAAGCCGCATCGACTACGTTCCGCTCGATACGAGTATGCCGTACGACAAAGCGATCACGGAATATCTGCTCAGCCGCCGCAATCGCTTTTAGACTTGGGAGCCGTTGCGCGAAATGACGTTCTTGCATGCTTCACTTTTGTTGGGTGGTCTTGCCGCTGTCATTCCGATCGTGCTGCATATGCTTGGCCGTCGACAGCCCAAGCCGATTGTGTTTCCCGCGATCCGATTTGTCCGCCAAACAGCCATCAACGCTCAACGCGGGTGGTCCATCAAACGCTGGATCCTTCTGACCCTGCGGATCTTGTTGTTGGCCTTGCTCGCGATTGCATTTGCCTCACCTCGCGTGCAAAGCAATATGTTTGCGACTTATTTGATGATCGGACTGATCGGCATTTTGGCTCTGGTTGCGACGGCGGCGGCGTTAACTTCGTTTGGTTCGAATCGTTCGGTAGCAATGACTGCCATCACCGGTTTGATTGCGTTGGTGCTATGGGGAGTTAGTGGTGCCTGGTTGGGCATGGCCGTTTCGACCGGACAAAGTGTTCTAATGCCGACCGCGTCGGGTCCGATTTGCGCGGCGGTCGTCATCGACACCTCGCCGACCATGGGCTACCGATATCACAACGTCACGCGACTGGATGCCGCTAAAGAAATGGCTCTTTGGTTGATGGATCGATTGCCTGTCGGTAGCCAGATCGCGATTGTCAACAACGATTCAGGAGTGCGTTTAAATCAAGATCGCATATCCGCCAATCGACTTCTGGATCGAACCATTGTGGAGGGTCGGGCGGCGAACTTGCCCCAACGCATTAGCGCATCGATCGATGCTTTGCGCAAGTCCGAATTGGAGCGACGAGAGATCTATGTTCTAACCGACCTGACCACGCCTGCCTGGCGCAACGCGGAATCCTCGGATATCGCTGCCAAGCTGGCTCGCGATGAAGACGGAAAGGGTAGCGTTGGCGAAAATGTCTTGTTGCAGCTTATCGATGTAAGCGTCCCTGTTGCGGAAATTAAGAACTGGTCCCTAAGCGAATTCAAACTCAGTCAACAAACAACGACTCCAGGTTCTCAAGTGACTGTCAGTGCGGAATTGCATTCGGTCTTGGGCAGTGACAAAGCGCAAATGACGGTGGAGTTGGTGGCTGAAAATGTCGCTCGGTCACTGCAGGTCAGCGATGGCAAGGTTACCATAGCGTCCCCTCGCTTTACGGACAAACAGTTGATCGAAGTCCCAGATGGCGGATCGGTTCCATTCAAGTTTACGCTGAAGGAGCTTGTCGAAGGAACAAATCATGCCCAGCTCAAAATCTCTCGTTCCGATCCGTTGGAAGTCGATAATGTTGTTTACCTAACGATTGACGCTCGAACTCAAGGTCAAACGCTTGTGATTGCCGACAACAACGAGGATGGCAAGCAAGTATGTGCGGCGATTGATTCCGAGGCTCAAGCAAGTGCCAACAAGGACGCGACAGCAGAGGTTCGCCAGGGCGAGCAAATGGTCAAACTGGAAACAACGGCGCAATTGGCCACGTCCGATCTATCGCGTTATTCGAGCATTGTGCTCTATGATCCGACCAACATCACCGCCGATTCCGTGGATCGACTAGCGAATTGGGTGGAACAAGGGGGTGGACTGATGATCGTGCTTGGACCGGGCTTCAAGTCTGCCGAAGAAATGATGGCTAGCCCCTTGGCTAAGTTACTGCCTGGGAAAGTCAAAAGACTGACGCGACGTGCCCGCAGCGACCCATCGACGAGCTTAATTCCATCCATGAAAACGCATCCCATTTGGAGTATTTTCGAGCAACCGGTCGAAGAGATCCCGTGGTTCAAATACACCGTTTTTCGACATTGGGACATTGAGGAACTGTCGGACAACGCCTCTGTCTTAATGCGATTTACCAATAGCGATCAGCCAGCTATGGTCGAGCAATTCGTAAAACAAGGTCGAATCCTGACGTTCTCATTGCCAAACCTTGAGCCAGCGCGAGTTTGGAGCAAGCTCTCGGACGAATGGCCTGGTTTCGCTTTGTTTCTTGGATCTGTGCGATATTTGGCAGCCTGGAACAATCAACAACTCAACTACCTGGTTGATGAGCCCGCCGTTCTCGAAAACAATGCGTTGCAGTTTCCACAAGTTTACAAGTTATACAATCCGATCGGCGAAGACACTCGCGTCGAGTCATCGGAGGAGTCCTTGGTTTTTTCATTTACACGCTACCCAGGTCAGTACCGTCTTCAAGGACTTCGTCCCCAAGGGCCGGTCATTCGAGGATTTAGCGTCAATGTGAACCGGCAGGATGTTTCGCTTGAACGTGTGATTCCGGCCATGCTGGACAAAGCATTGGGTAAAGATTCATACCGAATTGCAAAGGAACGAGACGAAGTTCAATCGTCGTTGGGCGAAGGCCGTTATGGTCGCGACCTGTCGCCGTTCTTGCTGATGATATTCGTCATGATGATCATGGCCGAACAAACCATGTCCAGTCGGTTTTATGCATCCTCAAGAAAGACGGCCGCATAATGGACTGGACTCTTGAACCAATCTTCGGAAGCTACTGGATGGTTTTGGGTGCAGCCATTGGTTTGGTGGTGATTCTGTCCTTGGTGCGAGAAACGGGCAAAGTGACGCGGACGCAATCCGCAATCTTGTGGGGCTTGAGACTATTGATGTGCGTGATTGTGCTTCTGGTATTGCTCAAGCCAGGGTTCACATTTACTCGCCAGAGCACGCCGCGAGGAACCATTGCTGTCCTGATCGATGCGTCTGCCAGCATGCAGTTGCCGTCGGGCGATGGAAAGATGTCTCGATGGGAATCGGAACGATTCATTTGGGACCAGCTCTGGAACAACCGTGAAGCGTTTGGCAAGGATACCAACATTATCCCTTTTACCTACGACTCATTGCTCAAACCGATGGGAGTCGGCAACGATGGCATTCTGACGACCGTCGCGAATGCGATGCCCAACCGGCCTGAAGGTGTGACAACGGATATTGGCGGGCCTCTCAATCAATTGATGTCAGCTCCGTTTGAATCTCCGCTATCCGCAGTGATTTGGATGGGAGATGGTTCTCAAACGCACACACCTTCTGGTGGTGATGGGCAGCAGATTGCGAGGCGGCTTGCACAGATCGATGTGCCGATGTACATCGTCGGAGTCGGCCCAAGAAGCGACAGCGAGAACGCACAGGACCTTTCGGTAGAAGAGGTGCCGGAGCAGATGGATGTATTCACCAAGAACCCTCTCAACGTTCGCGGCATATTGCGATGCCGGGGAGTTGCCAATCGGGAACTGCCCGTCAAGTTGCTCATGCTACAGCCCGGCAAGCCACCGAGAGAGCTTGCTGTCGATCGCGTGCGTCCCACGAAATCCGATCAAGCCTTACCCTTTCGATTGCCGTTTCTAGCGCCAGGCGAACCAGGTGCCTACGAGCTTGTCGTCCGAGCGGAACCCGTTGCTGGCGAAGCGGTCGATGAGAATAACGATGCGACTGTCTTTCTCAACGTCCGCGGAGGTGGGGCTCGCATCTTGTATATCGAAGGCGAGATACGACAGGAAACGAATTTTATCAAGCGAGCGATGTCCGAGAGTCAGGATATGCAAATGGTGACCCTCTTGATAGGCAAGCCGCCGGTTGAGAAATGGCCGATCGATCTTTCTCAGCAACTTTCCGATGGCGTCTACGACTGCATCGTGTTAGGCGATGTCGATTACAGCGCCATCGGACCTGCGGGGGCGGCAATGATTGCAGAGCAAGTGAAAAAGGGGGCTGGTCTGGTCACTCTCGGCGGCTATTTCGCGTACGGAGCTGGCGGCTGGGACAATTCTCCACTTCGCGAACTGCTGCCCGTAGAAATGTCTGGTCTACGTCGCCAGGAACAAAACAAACCCAAGGATTTGCAGAATCATTTGCCTGGTCCCATCCAAGTCGTTCCCATTGAAGGTGAAGAAATAGTACAGATTGAACCACCCGAGAAAAACTCGGCAACATGGGGGCAGCTCAAACCGTTGCTCGGAGCAAATCGCTGGCAGGGAATCAAAAAGACGCCCGGAACAGTACTCCTGGCCGAGTCCCAGCAAAAGCAACCACTCATCGTAAGTGGAACAGCGGACCAAGGCCGCGTTGTTTCGATCGCATTCGACTCAACCTACCTTTGGTGGAGGCAGGGTAAATCAACGGAACACAAAGCCTTTTGGCGCAAGATCCTGTATTGGTGTATGCGCCGCGAAAAGACCGAGGAAGGGATGCAATTGAGCATGCCCCAGAGGCGATTGTTCTTGCAGCAGCCGAACGAAGTCGTGGTGACTTGGAGCGGCGGTTCGGACGCCATAGAACTCCCGAAAAATATACAGTTGCATCTTTGGAGAATGTCGGGAACCAACGAGAAAAATCCAATGGATCAAGATCAGCATCTCGGCGAGTTTCAATTGCTTCGTCGCGATGGCCAAACGATGCGGGCTCCGTTTGCTGGCTCCAAACAAAGCGGTCGATTTGAGTGGCGTGCGAGCGTGATTGGCTCCAAGGGTCAGCAGCTTGAAGCCAAGTTGCCATTCGTCGTCATCGACCGATCCCTTGAGACAATGCAGCCGATGCCTGATTGGCAACTCCTAAGTCAGATGGCCAAAATGAATGCGACTGCTGGCGGAATGTTGGTGGCACCTGAGCAAACCGACGACATCGTCAAACAAATTCTGGAGCGGCGAAAGCAATCGACACAAACCGCAGTCGAGAATCGCCGTCTTGGCGACGGTGCCCTGGACACATGGATCACATTCTTGCTGCTTGCGCTGGTCATGGTCGGCCAGTGGACATTGCGAAAGAAATGGAATTTACCGTAGATAGTTACGAAGTTCAGTGCCCCAAAACAGAGATCGGGCAAGCGACCGCAGTCCAGCCCGCGTATGTCCCTAGCCTGTCCATTGCAGTGATCGATCCTCCTCATCCCCCGGCCCCTTCTCCTCCTGAGTACAGGAGGAGAAGGGGGGAAAGACAAGACGCATGGATCTAGTTTCCTGTGTTCTTGTCACCCCCGAGCGATTGAGGGTGCCCCTTCTTTCTAGCTCCCCTTCTCCTCGGTAACCCGAGGAGAAGGGGTTGGGGGATGAGGAGCAACGCACTGGACAAACCATGACTAGTCATCACAACGCCTCGTTGGGCCAAGCACGCATCGAACCTTTCGATCGACCAGATGCAAGTTGGGAAAGAGAATCCGAGTCCTCATCGAGCACTGACAATCAGAACGACACGCGTCACCCGGCACGCGTGAAAGATTCTCAACTTCAAAACCGCTCGGCTCGCGTGCACGCGATGGTTCGCGGCGAATCTAGGATGGCGCCTATAGTTTCGGGGGCCTGCCTCGCGTCGAGAACAGCGTAGATATCGACGCGATCATCGGCCAGCGTGTAGTAAATCGAAAACGGGAAACGCTTCGAAAGAGACCGCTGGAAGCCACGGTAGGTTTCATGGATGCCAGCATAGATTCGATGTCTGCGGTGAGGCAGTCATTGAAGTAAGAGCCAAGACCAGACTGTTGTGATTCGTAAAAATCAGCAGCGATCTCAAGATCTCTTTCGGCCTCGGGCAGAAGCCGCATTTTCATTTGAATCGATTCCTTAGACGCTCCTTGGCAGCATCCCAATCAACGAATTCTGTCCGACCTTCCTTGACGGCTGCTAGTCGGGCAGCCAGCACATCTCCGTGCCACTCAGGTGGCGCCACATTCGATGGCCGCTTCGAGAGGTCTTCCCAAAGACGTTCCATCAACAGGAGCTTTTCAGCTACAGTAAACGATTCGATCGGAATTGTTGTCACGTTGTTCATGGCTATATCGTACACCCAACCGAGAAAACTTGCAAAATGGTGCTCCGCCTCGAAACGTCCAAATTCAGCCAGTGCGAGTAGGAGACTCAACGCAAGTCAAAACGGATGCTGTTCAATAAATGTGATCCATTTGTCTTCGCCAATGCTGATATCGTCGCGATTCGGTTTTGACATGACATTCACGTACGGACGTCGAGACGGCTAATAGCGGGCATGCTTGAGTGGGCGAACGGTTGCATTCATCGAGTCGCCGGAGAAGTGCCACCATCAGGAAGCGGTTGATCGGCGACTTCGATGCAATGCTTTGTTCGTTGCTTGTTTGGGTCTCTAAGCAGCCCAGATGCTAGTTCGCGTTTCCGAACACCCTCAAGGTACCGATGTACATCACCGCCAGCGTCAGCCAGTAGCTTTTCACGGGCGGCATAAATCTCTTCTAGGATTGGATTGTCTGGCATTTTAGGGGTTCCCAAGAAATTCCGCTGGCGTGTAAATCAATAATTCTGAGTAACCAAGGTCTGCAAGCGTCTTGTAAACCTTTGGAAGCATGTGTGCGTTCGCAATATGTCGGCAATTCTGAGTCAACAGGAATTGTACTCCCCCAACTGCTGCTGTGGCAACATGCAATGCATCAAGTCTTGCTTTCGAGGGCATTAGGGATCGAGCGATCAATTCATCCGCAATTGCCTCAACTTTTGAGTCGGTAGGAATCAGTTGGATTCCCGCGAGCGCCGCCAACCGGTCACGTGCAGCAGACGGGTCGCCAAGGGCGGCCTCATCCAAAACAAGTTGAGATGTTACGATTTCGAATTTTGGGCGTTCGATCGCCCACCAATCACGAGCCTGACTCTGAAGCACGGAAATCAGCGGGTCGTTACTTGGCCTCGCCGTCGCATGGCTGATGATCGACGTTTCGATGTAGACTAAGTCCATGCTTCTTCCTGTTGCAACGAACG
>Ga0247833_1000180_pt1 | contig 109366 bp, 102 predicted proteins | sample LaCruzMarch2015__7_FD_187117 | JGI IMG/M metagenome (GOLD analysis project Ga0247833, IMG submission 187117) | Freshwater microbial communities from meromictic Lake La Cruz, Castile-La Mancha, Spain - LaCruzMarch2015_8m | ecosystem: Environmental > Aquatic > Freshwater > Lake | place: Spain...
TTTCAATTTTTTTTCCGTGAATCTTACACTTTAAGTTCAATTGTTCTTCAGTAAATTCTAAACTCATAAATGAATAACTTTAAAAATAAAAATCAAATATAGTAAAATAATCTTAGGGATAAGTACGAATAAGATTTCCTCGTTTGGATAGAGCAAATATACAATTATTTCACGAAGAGTGAAAAAGCTAATAAAAAGTTAATGTTAATTTTTTTTTCTTATATTAGAGTTATGGATAAAAACTCAGCAATAAAGCTTTTCAATCAAAATGAAATTCGAACACATTGGGATGATCAAAATGAATGTTGGTATTTTTCTATTGTGGATGTGATTGAAGCACTAACTGGGACAGATCGCCCCAGAAAGTATTGGAACGACTTGAAAAGTAAACTTATTAAGGAGGGAAGTGAGTTGTCCGAAAAAATCGGACAACTAAAATTAATTTCCTCGGATGGAAAATTCTATAAAACGGATGTTGCAAATACTGAACAGTTATTTCGCTTAATTCAAAGCATTTCATCACCAAAAGCAGAACCATTTAAATTATGGTTGGCACAAGTAGGTAGAGAACGTTTGGATGAAATTGAAGACCCTGAAATTGGTTTTGATCGTTTATTGGAAACCTATTTAAAAAAAGGATATACTAAAGAATGGATTAATCAACGTCTTAAAAGTATTGAGATTAGAAAAGAACTTACAGATGAATGGCAAAATCGAGGAGTCAAGCAGGGAAATGAATTTGCAATATTAACAGATGAAATAACTAAAGCTTGGAGCGGTTTAACAACGAAAGAATACAAGAAGTTGAAAGAGCTAAAAAAAGAGAATCTTCGCGATCACATGTCTAATCTTGAGCTTGTATTAACAATGCTTTCAGAGGCAACAACAACAGAAATTTCAAAAGAAAAAAAACCTGCAACGCTCAATGAAAACAAACTAATTGCAAATCAAGGTGGCACAATTGCTGGAAATACTCGAAAAGAGATCGAAGAAAAAACGGGTAAAAAAGTCATAACTGAACGTAATTCTAAAAAGATCTCGGAATAACCTAGGTTAAAGGATTTAAACTCCTTATCAACTTTTCATTCCAGCGCGATGAATGCGATCATTTAAACTTTTTCCTATTCCATCAGATGGAAATTCTTTCATATAGATAACTTCTAAATTCAATTTATCCAATTGATAAAAAGCATCATATAATTTTCGAGAGGCCTCTTCCAAATCATTCTTTTCGGAGAGAATTAGCTGGTTTTCAGAAGGAATCCCTCTTATTTTTTGCTCATTAAACAAGATGATTCCCGTTCGGTTAGTTAATTCTATTTTCGTAAAATCGTCGACAATTTTTAACGTTGTTTTGGGCGCATAATGATGCTTAACCATTCCTGGTCCAACAATGATTTCACCTGCTTCATTTTGAATTTGAACTGATTGCCCGCAAACTTCTTCAATTTGTTCAACCGTGATTTGACCTAATCGATAAACAATAATTTTATCTCCTTCAAATCCCACAATGGTCGATTCTATCCCCAAGCTACATTCTCCTCCATCCAAAATCAGCGGAACTTGGTCTCCAAATTGAATTTTCACATGTACAGCGCACGTTGGACTAACCGAACCATATTTGTTTGCACTAGGTGCTGCAATTGGAAAATCTAATTTGTTCAGTAATTTTAGAGTTAGTGGATGATTTGGAATGCGCACCCCTACCCGATTACTTCCTGCCGTAATTTGATCTTGAATTTTGTCGTTTTTAGGCAGCAATAAAGTCAAGGGTCCAGGCCAAAATTGCTTGGCTAGTTTCTTTGCTAATAATGGAAAATCAGAAACATACTGTTCCACTTGTTCGATCGATCCGCAATGAACGATGAGCGGATTGGTCTGAGGACGATTTTTTAACTCAAATATTTTTGAAATCGCGTCAATGGACAAAGCATTTGCGGCAAGTCCATAAACTGTTTCCGTTGGGATTGCAACACATTCGCCGGTTGTTAGAACTTGAATGGCTTTCTCCAATTTATCGTTTTCATCCATTAAGCGCACAAACCGATTGATTACAAATTGAATTGATTGATAGGTTTTTGTCTCAATTTCAGAAAATTCACTTCTCTTAAACCAGCGCGCATCAGTTATTCCTTCCTCGGCTTGGCAAACAGTTTGTTTACTTCCATTATATAAAAAATGAAACCAGTGCGTTTCTTTTAAATGCCATTTGTTTTTAAAAAAATAGGTGTGGTAGGTAATACAAATTAATTCATTAATATGTAATTCATTGATTCCGCACTCTTCTTCAATTTCTCTAAGCGCTGTTTCTTCGATTAACTCAGCTTTTTCATGTTTTCCTTTTGGAATATCCCATAGATTATTTCTTTCAATGAACAAGAATTCATCTTCTCGTTGTACAATACCTCCAGCAGCCTGAACAAATTTACATTCTGACTTAAAATTCTTCCATACTTTTTTAACAGAATCACAAAGAACTGCAACCACCGTATTTTCTGGAGTTTCTAGAATTCGATTAAGTAATGTCTTTTCGAATGATTCGTTGGATTTTGCGTAAATAACACCATTTGATTGCAATGTGCTAGACTGATTCCTAAAATTAACTTCTCTATTTTCAATAAAAACTTTGTACATTTGTTACTATGATATACCACAAAGATAAAGCTTTAAAAATTGCTGAATTCCTTTTACAAATCAAAGCTGTAAAATTACAACCAAAATCACCCTTTACATGGGCTTCTGGATGGAAATCTCCGATTTATTGTGACAATCGAATTACGTTATCCTTCCCAAATATTCGAACATTCATACGGCAAGCATACGCCCAATCGATCTTGGACTATTTTGGAAAACCGGATTTAATTGCTGGAATTGCAACAGGAGGTGTTCCACAAGGTGTACTTGTTGCTCAAGAACTTGGAATACCTTTTATTTATGTTCGAAGTTCTCCAAAGGAACACGGAATGGGAAATATCATAGAGGGTTATTTTGAAAAAGGTCAACGCGTTGTTGTAATTGAGGATTTAATTTCCACCGGTGGAAGCAGTTTAAAAGCGATACAATCTTTGCGTGAAGCTGGTTTAGACATTAAAGGCTTAGTAGCAATTTTCACATATGGATTTGAAATTGCGACAAAGAATTTCGCTGAAGCGGATTGCCCCGTGCTAACGCTTTCCGATTATGACACCTTAGTTGAATCTGCTTTAAAAACAAAGTATATCACGGAAGTTGACATTGTTTCTTTGCACAAATGGAGAGAAAAACCGGAAAGTTGGAATCCTTAATTTGATTGTATGCAACTAATTAGTAATGAGGTTGAGATTCATGCAAACCCTGAACAAGTTTTGAATTTTATTTCGATTCCTTCCCAAATTGAAAAATTACTGCCTTTAGATAAAATCTCTGATTTTAAATCAGATGAATTGATGTGTTCATTCAAAGTTCAGGGAGGAATAATCATTACTTTAATTCAGAATGGAAGAGAGGAAAATGATAAATTATTTCTTAAATCGGGCGAAAAATCACCCTTTCCATTCACTTTAACCATCCATGCCGAATCTACTTCCGCCGGAACAAAGGGATTTATTGAATTCAACGGTGAGGTAAATGCCTTTCTAAAAATGATGGTGGAAAAACCACTCAGTGCACTATTTAATTATATGTCTGACAAGCTAAAAGAGCAATTTTAATATTACCTAACTTCTTCAAAATCCGCATCTTCTGCTTGAATTTTACCTTTTGACAGAATACTCGTTTTACCCTGATTTTTTCGAACAAATTCTTTTTTCTTTTCAAATTCACGTTCGCGCGCGATTAGATCTCTTTCATGTTCCAGATTACGTTTAGCAATTAAGGTTCTCCCGATTATACGTATGATAACAAGTACCCCAATTAAAATGAGTACTGTTTTAATTACACCCGTAAAACTTGCTGCTACAATCATTCTTATTTAGACAGGTGCATATTCCGCTCCGAATATATTTTTGTAAAAAATGGATCTTTCAAGTTTTTAATAAATCGAATTGCTTCACCGGTTGATTTCATTTCAGGACCTAATTCTTTCTTAACATCCGGAAATTTCTCGTAAGAGAAAACAGGAATCTTAATGGCGTACCCCTCTTTCCGCGGATTAAAATTGAAATCTGTTACTTTTTTCTCACCCAGCATCACTTTTGTTGCATAGTTTACATAGGGTTCATCGTATGCTTTTGCGATAAATGGAACGGTTCTAGATGCACGTGGATTTGCTTCAATGACATAAACTTGATCATCTTTTATCGCAAACTGAATATTAATCAACCCAACAGTACGTAATTCAACAGCTAATTTTTTCGTAATATCTTCAATTTGTGTCATTACAAAATCCCCCAAATTATAGGGAGGCAACACTGCGTATGAATCACCAGAATGAATTCCTGCAGGCTCAATGTGCTGCATGATTCCGATAATATACACATTTTCTCCATCACAAATAGCATCCGCTTCAGCTTCAATGGCACCTGAAATAAAATGATCTAATAATATTTGATTATTCCCCATTTCATTGATAATATCAACCACATGATGCTCCAATTCTTCTTTATTGATAACAATCTTCATTTTCTGTCCACCAAGAACATACGATGGCCGAACTAGTAATGGAAAGCCCAATTCATCTGATAATTCCAATGCCTGTTCTGCACTTTCAACGATTCCGTATTTAGGAAAAGGAATGTTATTCGCTTCCAATGTTTTAGAGAACCTTCCGCGATCTTCTGCCAGATCCAGGGATTCGAAACTTGTACCAAGAATTTTTATGCCATAGCGACTTAACTTTTCGGCTAATTTCAATGCTGTTTGTCCGCCCAACTGAACAATAACTCCTTCAGGTTTTTCATGTTGAATAATATCGTAAATATGCTCCCAAAAAACTGGTTCAAAATACAGTTTGTCCGCCGTGTCAAAATCAGTGGAAACTGTTTCAGGATTACAATTAATCATAATCGTTTCATACCCACACTCTTTAGCGGCCAATACACCATGAACGCACGAATAATCAAATTCTATCCCTTGACCAATTCTATTTGGACCTGAGCCTAAAACCACAATTTTTTTCTTATTCGAAACGACACTTTCATTTTCATATTCAAACGTAGAGTAGTAATAAGGTGTATGAGCCTCGAATTCTGCAGCGCAAGTGTCTACTAATTTATACACACGATTAATCCCAAAATTACTGCGTTTGGTATAAACCTCTGATTCCAAACAACGAACCAAGTGAGCTACTTGACGATCAGCGTATCCCTTTTGTTTTGCTTCAAAAAGCAACTCTTTCGGTAGATTTTCGATGTGAAATTTCTCGATTTTACGTTCCAACTTAATTAAATCTTCGATTTGCTTCAAGAACCAAATATCGATTTTTGTCTTCTCTACAATCGTTTTGAATGGAATCCCCAATTTGATAGCGTCATAAATATGAAATAGTCGATTCCAACTCGCGTGACCCAAAGAATGTAAAATCTCATCTTGATTCGTGAGTTCTTTTCCATCTGCACCCAGTCCATTTCGATTTATTTCCAGTGACTGACAAGCTTTCTGAAGAGCTTCCTGAAAAGATCTACCGATTGCCATAACCTCCCCTACCGATTTCATTTGGAGCCCTAATTCCCTATTCGTGCCAGGGAATTTATTAAAGTTCCAACGAGGAATTTTAACAACCACATAATCCAATGTAGGTTCAAAAAGTGCTGAAGTGGTTTTTGTAATTTGATTTTTTAACTCATCCAAATGATAACCAATGGCCAATTTTGCTGCAATTTTTGCAATTGGATATCCGGTAGCTTTTGAAGCTAGAGCAGAGGAACGGGAAACACGTGGATTAATTTCAATGGCAATTATATCTTCGTTTTCATCGGGAGAAACGGCAAATTGAACGTTACATCCTCCGGCAAAATTTCCAATTGAGCGCATCATTTTAATTGCCATGTCGCGCATCCTTTGAAAAGTTGTATCTGAAAGGGTCATTGCCGGCGCAACTGTTATTGAGTCACCTGTATGAATCCCCAAAGGATCAAAATTTTCAATAGAACAAATAATCACAACATTATCATTGGCATCGCGCAAAAGTTCTAATTCATACTCTTTCCATCCAAGAAGTGCTTTGTCAATCATCACTTCATGAATCGGTGAAAGCTGCAAACCACGTTGTAATAGATCATCGAAATCTTTCGGGTCGTGGACAATGGAAGCACCCGCACCACCAAGGGTGTAAGACGCACGTATGCAAAGTGGGAAACCGAATTTTTGAGCAACCTCTTTTCCTTCTAGAAATGACTTGGCTGTAGTTTGCGGTGCCATCGGAATATCAATTTCATTCATTAACCCACGAAACGCCTCTCTGTTTTCTGTAATTTCGATTGCTTTAATGTCAACACCAACGATTTTCACCCCATAATCTTCCCAAATTCCCATTTCATCACATTGGATGCAAAGATTGAGTGCAGTTTGTCCGCCCATTGTTGGTAAAACAGCGTCAATCTTATGATTTTTAAGTATTTCAATGATACTTTCAGGCTCAAGAGGTTGCAAATAAATATTATCAGCAACCACTTTATCAGTCATGATAGTTGCCGGATTGGAATTTATTAAAGTAACTTCAATTCCTTCTTCGCGAAGGGAACGGGAAGCCTGAGAACCTGAGTAATCAAATTCACATGCTTGGCCTATAACAATTGGACCGCTACCGATGATAAGTATTGAGCGTATAGAAGAATCTTTGGGCATAATTTCAATTTACAATCTTCGAAGCGAACTTTCGCTGCAAATTGATCACAAATTTAATTGAAAAATAACCTACTCATTCAAAATAGAGCAACTGTTTTTGAACAAAATGAATCGAATTGTTAATATTGGAATTATTTTAGATTGGAGAAAAGAAAGACCTTCTGGTGTAAATATGCTTTCAATCCGTTTATTTTATTTTACTAACTGAATTTTTCGTTTATCTCACAGGAAGTATTTTATTCGTTTAGAGTAAGACTAAACAGCGGTAATCGATTTCTCCCCGCTCAGGCAACAACCTTTCGAATAAATTTAGTATCCTTTAAAAATCGGGAATAACATTAAGCAAATCGTTTTTGAGTCATTCGTCTTTTACTTGACTAAATTTTAAAAAATTAAGTCCGTCAATAATGTGTGTTTTAGCATCTGGATATAAATTGGTAAACGCTTTTGTAATTTTTGGCTGACGAATAGGTTTCCATTTTATTTCAACCGCTGATATTTTATCTCCTAATAGTTCTATGTAATCCACTTCTGCTTGATTGTAATTGCGCCAAAAATAACTTTTCACATTTCGCTGCAAAAAGGCATTGTTCTTCATTCTTTCGGAAATAATAAAATTTTCCCAAAGAGCACCAATATCTCGTCGGTTTGAAGTATATGAAAAATCTTCAATAATTGCATTTCGAATTCCATTGTCCCAAAAATAAATCTTCGTCATTTTGGAAACCTCTTTTCTGGGATTGTTACTAAATGCATATAACCGAAAAATGACAAAGGCTTTTTCAAGTAGATCAATGTAATTTTCAACTGTTTCAGATTTAACTTTTAGTTGTAATGCTAATTCATGAACCGAAACTTCACTTCCAATTTGATAAGCAAGTAATTTCAATAGTTTATCTAACAAATCCGGTCGTCTAATATCTTTCCATATTAATACATCTTTATACAAATATTGATTTGCCAAATTTGTCACTAATACCTTAGCATCTTTATGATTATTACAAATTTCAGGATACATTCCATATACCAAATGAAATGGTATTTTTTCCTGCACGTCAAGCGCGGATTTTTTAGGATAAATTTCCTGTAAGGTAAACGGGTATAGGTAAAACAATAAATGTCTTCCTGTCAATGGCTCAAATATTCGGTCAGCAATTTCCAACGCAGAAGATCCAGTAGCTATCACTTGTAATTCAGGAAAAGAATCATGAAGTAATTTTAATGCCAATCCGGGGTTAGGTATCCGTTGAATTTCATCAATTACGATCAGTTTATTATCACCAACCACTTCAGTTAGTTGAGGAATACTTAAATCTTCAAATAGATCTCGGATGCGCTGTTCGTCTGCATTAAAAAACTGAACATTACTATATTTTGCTAATAAATACTTCAAAAAAGTTGATTTCCCAACTTGTCGTGCACCAATTAGCACTAGCGTTTTTCTTCGAAACAACCATTTTTCTATTCCATCAAAACAAATTCTTGAATAATAATCCATAAAACAAATGTATTAATTTTTCTTTAATAACGGAAAAATTAATAGTTTTATTTATTATTAAAAGGAAATATTATCACAAATATTTCTATTGTAATGGAAATATTAATAGTTTTATTTGCTGTATAATGGAAAAATTAATAGTTTTTTAGATGTTATTCTAAAATCCGTTCCCAAAAAAGGACCTTTGCATCTAATTGATTTTTAAGCCCTTCATATTCGCTCACTATTTTTTGAGCTTTGGATTCATCTGTATAATCTAAATCAGCTAAAACTAGATTCATAGCCTCTATTTTCGATTCCAAATCGGAGATTTCCTTTTCAATGCGTTTAATTTCCTTTTCATTTGAGGTTGTAACTGGTTTTGAAACTTCTTTTACAACTTCTTTCGGGGTAACAATCACTTTACTTCCTTTTGCACTTTGACTCATTTCACGTTGTTCCTCTGCTTTCTTTTTCAAGAATTCCTGAACACTATAATGATGAATTTTTAATGTTTTATTATAAATCTCCCAAATACGATTAGTTAATCCATCCAAAAATTCACGGTCGTGAGAAACAATAATAAAAGTACCTTCGTAATTGATCAATGCTTGTTTCAATACTTCTTTACTGGCTATATCTAAGTGATTGGTCGGCTCATCGAGAATTAAAAAATTCGATGGACTCAACAATAATTGACACAATGCTAACCTTGTCCGCTCACCACCAGAAAGCACTTTCACTTTTTTGTTGACATCTTCACCCGTGAAAAGAAAAGTTCCTAGTATTGTACGTAAATCTTTTCGGATTTCACCCACAGCAATTGCGTCCACTGTATCATAAACCGAAAGTTCCGTATCTAGTTCCTCAGCCTGATTTTGAGCGAAATACGCAATATTAACATTGTAACCATACTTCACCAAACCATCTCCTTCTACCTCATTCATTACTCGTTTCAATAAGGTTGACTTACCAACACCATTGGCACCTATAAAAGCGATTTTCTCTCCCCTACCAACCGTAATATTGATATCCTTAAAAATCAATTTTTCACCATACGTTTTTCCCATTTGATCTAATTCCAATACCCATTTTCCGGGTTGAACGCTCAAGGGAAAGGTTAAACGCATGCGAGAAGTTGAGTCCTTTTCAATTTCTATACGTTCAGTTTTCTCTAACTTTTTCATTAAAGATTGAGCAAATGAAGCTTTACTACTTTTTGCTCGAAATTTATCAATCAACATTTCGGTTTGCTTGATATCTTTATCTTGTTGCTTTTTAGCTTGTTCTAAACGATCTAAATCTTCTTCCCGTAATGCCTTGTATTTACTGTAATTATATGGAAAATCAAGTATTTTACTCAAGGATATTTCTAGCGTTCGTTTTGTTACGTTGTCCAAAAACAAGCGGTCATGAGAAATCAACAGAACGATACCTTCATATTTTTGCAGATAGGTTTCCAACCAACTAATGGAAATAATATCCAAGTGGTTTGTAGGCTCATCCAATAACAACACCTCCGGTTGATTCACAAGAATCCGAGCCAATTCAGCGCGCATTTTCCAACCCCCAGAAAACGAATTTAACGATTTACCCAAGTCTTCTTCAAGAAAACCTAAGCCTTTTAAAGTAGTAACAATACGTTCCTCCCAGGTATGTCCTTCGAACAAACTATAAGCATGATTCAATTCCGATAATTCATCCAACAATGACATGTAACTATCAGACTCATAGTCAGTTCTAACTACAAGTAAATGATTAATCTCATCTAGTCGAGTTCTAATCTCATTGATTTTTTCATTCGATTGATTCAAAAATTCAAAAACACTATTTGTTGAATCAATTACAATATCTTGTGTTAAAAATCCAATATTGGTTCCTTTAGATAAGTGGATTTTTCCTTCAGATCCTTGCTGCTTTCCAGAAAGGATTTTGAGCAAGGTAGATTTTCCCGCACCATTTTTTCCAACTAGGCCAACGCGTTCACCTCGATTAATTTGTAAATTAACCCCTTTAAATAAATATCCTTGAGGAAGATGAACCCCTAAATTCTCCAACGTTATCATGCGGCAAAAGTAGTTAAATTAAACCGTTTAACTAATTATATTAGTACTTTTGGTTCAAAATTCGTCAATGAAAATAGAATTGTGTGCTGCTTCATTTGAATCCATTCAACTTGCTCAAGAATTACCTATTGATCGAATTGAACTTTGTCAAAACCTAGAACAAGGAGGTCTTACTCCATCTATTGGAATGATTGATTATGCTTTAGGAAAACAAATTGAAACGCATGTGTTAATTCGACTTCGAGCAGGTGGGTTTTGTTATTCAGAGGAGGAGTTAAAAATAATGTTGATTGATATCGCCCATTGCAAGCAAATTGGTGTAAATGGTATTGTAATTGGATTACTCACTGAAACGAATGAAATCAATCGATTGCAACTCGAACAAATCAGCGAGGCAGCTCAAGGAATAGACATCACCTTTCACCGGGCATTTGATGACACGATTGAATGGAAAAGATCCATGGATTTACTAATAAATATGGACGTTAAACGAATTCTTACGTCAGGTGTATCAACAAACGTTGATTCAGGTTTTCTTGTTTTGAAAGAAATGGTGAAATACGCTAAAGGGCGCATTGAAATTATGGCCGGTGGTGGAATTAATGCGAATAATGTTGGTAAAATTGAAACTGAAATTAAACCAGATGCCATTCATTTTTCAGGAACATCAAAGATTTTATTAGACGAAGAATCTTTGTTTTCTGAAACAATTCTCAAAGTAGATCGAAAAAAAGTAAGCAGAATAATAAGCTCACTTTCAATCAATTAATTTTTATCGAATTTATAGGTGTATTGAACCATAATAGTTCTTGGTGCCTCAATCTTAAGTGGACGCAGAGAATAACTTCTATTTAAAATATTACTTCCAATTAAAGCAATTTTGTGGGTTTCATTGATCGAGTATGAAATTCGTGCGTCAAAAATCCAATTCCCATGTCGGTGCGCATTGTAATAATCCATATATCTTAAATCTTGAAGCCAATTACCAATATCAGAGGTTGTATCAGAAGTTAATTCTTCAAAATCTTTGATAATTGCGTCCATATTTACAATCTTGCTGAAGTATTTGGCACTCATCCCAATGCTCAATTTTTTATTATAAATCAGCTCAGCATCTAATTTAATATTGTGAAGAAAGCGATACTTTAAAATTCCTTTTGAACCATCCAATGAAGTTGAAGTATAAGTAAATACTCGATTCAACGAATCTGTGGCATAAACAAAATCAGGCGATAGAGTTTTTGGCACAATATAATTATAACCCGTCATGAATGTTAAATTGGTTTTTTTACTCAACTTAGCCATTCCCATGAATGATGCGTCAATTCCTGTAACTCTTGATTGACCTGTATTGAGAAACATAAAACCAGCACTTGAACCCAATGTTTGAGGATCACCGGATAAGCTTCTCCAAATACCAAACATGTATTCAATCGTATTTTGATATTCTTGCCAGAAAGCAGCAACATCAATATATCCGTAAATTTTTCCAAATTTTAATCCTTGTTTGATACCAATTTCGGCATTCCAACTGCTTTCCGGTTTCAAGTTTGGATTAGGAAAAACCCCAAAATTACCAACTCCTGTTTTAATAAATCGTTCAGTAATCGTTGGAAATCGGTACCCTTGTCCGTATGAACCGCGCAAATAGGTTTCCTGGTATAATTTAATTGTTGAGCCAGCCCTAAATATTGGCTTGATTGCCGTAATAGTATCATTCAATTGGAAATACTCAAGACGCGCTCCGGCTGAAAAATTGAACGTTTTACTCACTTTACTTTCAACCTGAGTATAAGCACTAATATTCAAAAGTTGATTATTTGGAGTTCCTGATCCTACATAAATATTAGAGAATGAATTTGTAAAAGAACTCGTAATTCCTCCAATAAAATCAATGTTTTTTAATTCTGGATAACTCTTTTGGAACATGTAATCACCATAAATAGTTGTTGCATTATTAGATTGATTTGCGCTCATGTTATTATCAGCGTGCAAAATTCTAGCTCTCAATGAATGCTTACCGTCTGTGGCTGTATTAAAATGAATGTATGGGTCTAAATTAAAAATTACCTGGTCTTGCAAAAAGATCGCTCCCGGATATGCACGATACAATCCAGTTGAATCATTTAACCAAGCCAAAGGCATATTGGAATGAGCGAGCATAAAATTTCCATTCATCCCATAATTTAATCCTTTGTATTTTTTAGATCTGTATCGTAAATTGAAATTAATCCGCGCTCGCTTTGAAATAAGTTGCTTTTCGGTAAAATTGGTTATCGTATCAGGGAAAACGGATGCGACAATAGAATCAGTTTGTGGTGGACCAATGTAACCATGATCGTAGTTTAAATTACCACCAATCACGACATCCAAATTTGAAAATTTCCTAGCATACAAGAAATTCATCCCATGTATTCCTGGATAACGTTCATTCCATTTAGCATCAGGAGATGAGGAAGGAGCGGAATATGCACCTGAATAGATATTTACTTTAAATATTGGTTTTTGTTGAGGAAATGCGGTTCGAATATGAACTGAACCTGATAATGCAGAACTACCCGAGAGAACAGATGCTGCCCCTTTAATCACTTCTATTTGGCTAATGTTTTCAACGGGAATAAACCCCCATTCCGGTCTTCCAGCATCACCAGAAAGCATGGGCATATCATCCACAATTATAGCCACTTTTGAACCAACTCCAAATGTAAAACCACTTCCACCGCGAATTTGGGGCTCACCGTCTAAGATATTTAACCCAGGTGTTTGATCTAATGCTGTTTCAATACTTCTCGTATTCTTGTTTTCGATCATTTGTGGCTTTATCACCACCATTGATACAGTTTGCTCTTCAATGGATTTATCAAATTTACCCACCTTTACCTCAAACTGTTCCAATTCTTTAACTAATGATTTTAGTCGAATAGAGTGATTAACAGTAGAATTCGAAATAACGGTAATGGATGAAGTATCAGTTTTCATATCGGAAAACCGACAGACAATTCGGGCTTTTCCTGCTGGTAGTTCGAGACGATAATATCCTTTTTCATTCGTTACCGCACCGCGTGTTACATCCTTGCGATAAATCACATCAGCACCTTCGATTGGATTTCCTTTTTCGTCAGAGACAATTCCTTCTAAAGATCCATTTTGTGCCCACAAGACAGTTGTTGCAAAAAATGCAAAAACGAGTAAAAATCCCTTCATTGAAATTATGGGACTAGAATTTTAATGGAAGACTTGTCAGATTGAATAAAATAAACACCTGAATTTAATTTGGTTCCATTTACTTTATCAATCGATCCATGACTTAGAATTTTTCCTTCCATGGTTACGATTGAAACATTTGTCTCGCTGCCTATTAATACTATGCCCGTTTCAGTTGAATAAAAGGCGGTAAATTGTTTTTGACTATCAATCGATACGATTCCAATTGTACTATTGTAAATCAACTCTATATCATCCACGAGAACCTCATCATTTGCTGAGCCTCCACCTGGAATTTTATTTGTTGTAAACGTGAGTAATAAAAATGCTGGAGTTGGAGCCGGTGCACCTGAAACATAATTAAATGGAACAGACATTCGTATCCAAGAACCACTTGTTTTTGCATAATTTCGTTCTGCTCTTGCCACAACATGAGGCAATGAATTGGCATCAAGTGGATCACGTAAATCATAAGTATCGTGCATGATTGCATGTACTCGTGCAGAATCGGAAGCATTGGTCGCGGTGTATTTCACCCAAAAAACGAGTGAATCTGGTGCTGAAGTTAACGCTTCAGAAAAATTGGCATCCGCAGTAAGTGAAATATTATAATTGCCGGGATCATTTGCCGTTGTACTTCCCATATTAATTCGCCCCAAAGTCATATTCCCATTCGCAATGATTCCCAAGGTGCTTTTAGACCAAACACGGGCACAATACGCACCTGTTGCACCTGAACGAATGCTTGTAGAACGCTGAACTTGTTGTGACCCAAAGGAGGTAAAACTTCCCTGAGCAGATTTAAAACCATTCCAATTGGTTGGTTCTTCTGTTGATTGACCCACATTATCCCAAGACTCCAAATTGCTATTTCCAATTTGCTGTTGAGCTTGTGCAAAAGAAAAAGCAAAACTTAAGTATAAAAATGTAAATTTTTTCATGCTATTATTATTAATTACAATACAAATAAAAGGAAAAAAATAATACGAAAATTCGAAAACATGAAAAGTTTACGAACGAATTATTAACGAAAGATTAAGCTAATTGGAATTCTTCTTCCCAAATTTTAAAGAAAAAAGGAACTCGAACCATGTGTTCATAATCTTTGCCAACCTCTAGCATATCCTGATCAGCAGCATGATAGAACCATTCTACTCGCGCGTCAAAATTACGATCTGTTAATTCGTTTAATTGATAAAGTAAATGAAGAAGATTCTTAGAGGACGAAACATTTAAATAGGCAATATCTAACTTAACAATCGTTTGATTTGCTGGAGTATTTATGTATTCTTTAAACCAATTCAAAACAGGCATCCAAAAATCATCGCTATTTTCAGGAATAGACTTGCCGTGTATTTCCATAACTCCACAGGATTCAAATCGAATAGAAGGTGTCAACGATGTTGCCGTAATTATTAATGATTTCATTGGTGTTGTACGAATTGGTTTGTATTTTTCTTCAATAAAGAGAGCTAAATTAAGCTAAATATTTATTCCAACCAAAAAGAGTGTAAGATAAAAAGAGAGAAACATAATAGTCATGAAGATTACTTTTTTCTGAAAAATACTTTTATTGGAACTCCCTCAAAGTCAAACTCATCCCTCAACCTATTTTCAACAAAACGTTTGTAAGCATCCTGAACGTATTGAGGTAAATTACAAAAAATAGCGAACGCGGGCGAATGCGTTGGTAGTTGTTGAACGTACTTTATTTTGATATACTTCCCTTTTACGGCAGCAGGTGGTGTTGCATGAATAATTGGCAATAACACATCATTTAACACAGATGTAGCGATTTTTTTAGTTCTGTTTTGATTCACTTTAATGGCCGCTTCAATAGCCTGATAAATACGTTGCTTCGTAATAACGGAAGTAAAAATAATTGGAACATCATTGAATGGAGCCAATTGTTCGCGCAATTTTGTTTCGTATGCTTTCATTGTTGTATGGTCTTTGTCAACTAAATCCCATTTATTAACCAATACAACAATTCCTTTTGAGTTTTTTTCCGCAATGTAGTAGATACTCAAATCTTGCTTTTGAATTCCTTCAGAGGCATCAATCATGACAATACAAACATCTGCATTTTCAATAGTTCGAATAGAACGCAAAACAGAATAATATTCGATGTCTTCATGAACCTTGGCTTTCTTTCGAATGCCTGCAGTGTCAATTAATATAAAGTCAAATCCAAAGGAATTGTAACGCGTGTGAATTGCATCCCTTGTTGTTCCTGAAATATTAGTCACAATGTTTCTTTCTTCTCCTGTGAGAGCATTAATTAAAGAGGATTTACCAACATTTGGTCTACCAACTACCGCAATTCTTGGCAATGAATCTTCTTCACGAGAAATATCTTCATCAAAATTGAAAAAAGGAACAATTGCATCTAAAATTTCTCCCGTACCTGTGCCATTTGTTGCTGATAAATCAAAGACTTCACCGAGCCCAAATGCATAAAATTCAGCTGACATTCCAATTCGCTGCGTATTATCTACTTTATTGGCAACTACAGCTACGGGCTTGCCTGATTTTCTTAGTTTTTTAGCAACTAATTCATCCATCTCGGTGATACCAGACATAACATCCACCATAAAAATGATCACAGTTGCTTCTTCAATTGCTAGGTCAACTTGTCGACGAATTTCAGCTTCAAAAATATCATCTGAATTCACCGCATATCCTCCCGTATCGATCACTGAAAAAACTTTACCATTCCATTCCCCTTTCCCGTAAATTCGATCGCGTGTAACTCCACTAACCTCCTTCACGATGGCATCTCTCGATTCTGTAAGTCGATTAAAAAGAGTCGATTTACCAACATTTGGCCTACCTACTATTGCAACAATGTTAACCATTGAACTATTTTATTTTATTTTGATTAATGTCCGTATCCGTATTTCTTCAATTTACTATCGCTCGTGCGCCAGTCTTTATCGATCTTTACGTATGTTTCCAGGAACACTTTTTTATCTAAGAATTTCTCAAGGTCTTTACGCGCATTCGTACCAATTCTTTTTAGCATTTCGCCACCTTTACCGATAATAATTCCACGCTGAGAATCCCTTTCAATAATAATAATCGCTCGAATGCGTATAATATTCCCTTCATCTAAGTAAGTATCTACCTCAACTTGGCTGCTGTAGGGGATTTCTTTTTTGCATAATTCAAAAATTTTCTCCCGAATAATTTCAGATACAAAAAACCGTACGGGCCTATTGCTAATTTCTTCTTTATCGTAGTATGGCGGACTAACTGGCAATAAATCTATTATATGCGCCCAAATTTTTTCTAAATTAAATGCATGTAATGCAGATATTGGAACAATTTCAGCTGAAGGTAATTGTTCTTGCCAATAAGCCATTCGCTCTTCCACAAGTGCTTGGTCGACCAAATCTATTTTATTGACTAAACAAAACACAGGAATTTTCATTTTCTGAATTTTCATCAATGTTTCCTTGTGGTTCATTTCAGATTCATACGGATCAGTGATAAACAACAAAATATCAGCATCTTTTAATGATGAATTCACATACCCCATCATCGCTTCATGCATTTTATAAGCCGCATTCACAACACCGGGTGTATCAGAGAACACTACTTGATATTCAGGTTCATTCACAATGCCTAAAATTCTATGTCTAGTTGTTTGAGCTTTTGATGTAACGATTGATAATTTTTCACCTAACATCGCATTCATCAACGTGGATTTCCCCACATTCGGACTACCAACAATATTTACAAAACCGGATTTATGATTTTCCATTCGGGCGCAAAGTTACAAATAATCCACCAAGCAGCCTAAATCAGTAAAAAAGGGAACTCAAATAAACACAACAAATCAAAATCTTCTTGTAAAGCAATAAAAAAAGTGATTCCTAATTTTGTTCAATACACATTTGACATTAAATAAAATGACAACACTAACAAAAAGCAAAACCTTACTACCGACTTGGACAGGTAGTTTATTTGATAACGGAAGATTATTGAGTCCTCGAATGCTTGATTTGAATACCGAATTTCTGCCTTGGGATTATGTTGATCGAATTCCTTCGGTTAACATCAACGAAAACGAGAAAGAATTCTCTCTATTGAAATGGCAGCGCCTGGACTTGAGAAAAGGATTTTAAAGTCGAAGTAGAAAAAGGAGCATTACATATCTGGTCTGAAAAAAAGGTTGAAACCTTAGAAGAAGAACCCAATTACTCACGTAAGGAATATTCCTATGACAGTTTTCAACGCTCTTTTACCTTGCCTGAAAATTGTCTTACAGACAAAATAAATGCAACATACGACAAAAGAATTTTATATGTTTCTATCCCGAAAAAGGAAGTAACCGTAAGTAAGGCTACAAGCGAAATCTCCGTTTTCTAGTTATCCAAACAAACCTGAAAAGAAAAACTCCCTGTTCTGAAAAAACGGGGAGTTTTTTTTATGTTTTCAACAAATCAATATTCATTAGAAAAAGAGGAGTTCAGAATTCAGTAATGTTTTTTTGGATAAATTTGAATCATGCAATTTTTGAATAGAAACACTCCCTTTTTTAATCGACAATTAATTACGCTTATTCTAATTTTCATTAGTACCAATTCTTGGTCGCAAAAGTCCTGTTATTTAGTAGAGGACGATGAAAAATACACGTACGAAATGATTCAAGAAGATTTAGATTCATTGCATAAACTATTCCCTGAGCGCACAAATTTATTCGTTATTGGCCAATCAGAGTTTGGGCTTCCGCTTACCGTTTTGAGAATCGGTAGTCAAATCCCAAAAAAAAGATCCTTGTTATTTGTTGGAAATGTGCATGCTCGAGAAGATTACAGCTCTAAATTTGTGATGAAATTTCTCAATCTTTACCTACTATCATTCAGCAAAGACTCCATCATTTATAAAAAAGCAGCCGATTATTTAAACGATGTTGATTTGTATTTTTTACCCGTAGCAAATCCCGATGGATTAAAAATTGCGCATGAAAACTGGATTGGAATTGAAAAATACCTACCCCAAATTAATGAAATAAATCGAATTGAAACGTTTGCAGAATGGAAAGCGAATGGAAAAGGAATTGACTTAAATGATTCATTTGATGACAGCACGCACGCCCTAAATCAAAGTTATAATTATTCGCCCGTTCCATGTTCTGAAGGATTCAAGGGGAAATATCCAGCAGAGCCAAAGGAAACGAAAGCAATTCAATCTTTCGTGGATGAACTAAAACCTTTGATGACATTATCCTTTCATACGAAAGGTGATATTATTTACTGGGCAGATTCAAAAACGCATCATTATTTCAACGGAATTGATAGTTTAATTAATGAACGAGCGTTAAATTCCAGTGGATTTCCCTTTGTTCCGGTTTCGCCGAACCCTGCAACTTATGGAGGAGGATTAGAGAATTACGTGCGTTTTAAACTTGGACTTTTAGGTAGTTGCGTTGAACTTTCGTCTGGAGACAGCTACAGAAAACAGTTTGCCGATGATCAATTTAACACACGCGTCTGGAAAAATGCTTGGCAAATTCCAGTTATTTGTATTGAAGAGGTTATTAAACACGCAGCTGAACTTGAAGGAATTCATACTAAATTCAAAAAAGAAAAGTGATTTAGTCAATTCTTAAAAGCAAGTTTACAGAATCTTAACCTAAAAATATTCAGTTTTTAACACCTTATCGCCAGAATTCCCCTTTTTCTGTTAATAACTTAGTTGATAACACACTTTTACTGACCTTGAAACAAGTTTTTTTGCTTGTTAAATTTGTATTAGAACTTACACGTAATAAACCGAAGAATATGTTTAGCGCAATAATGAAACGAAAACTAACTGATAATCAAGTTGCGAATATTTTCATTAACGCAATTTTTGATTCTGTAGATAGTGGTTGGAATGAAATTTCTTCCTTGATAAACGAAGATCCTGCTTTTGTTCAATCGCCAAATTTGAATGCAAAAGACAGTGGGGAATTTGGGCTCATCGTTATTACTGGAAACTTATCCTTTTTAGAAAGTACTTTTGAGGCTGAGCAGGCAATGCGTGTTGAACGAATTATATTTCAAAAACTTGCTAAAATTTATGAAATGAATGAACTAGATTTTGAAAATCTAATTCGCAAATATCAATCCTTTATTTCACGTGTAAATCATCCATCAAAAAACATGATTTACGGCATGTCAAAAGCTATTTTTCATAAATACAGATTAAATGAGTTTCAAGATGTTTATTTTAAACGCATGCAAGCACCAAACCCTCTTTTCTTAAAACGAATGGATGAAGTTATGTCAAATTTCATTTGGAATTGGGACGCGTTTTTCAAGAAATACAAATTGAGCTAATCAATAATTAGACTTGTTTTTATTTAATTCCAGCCCTTTATTTTTCTATTAGAATTTTATAACGAGTGAATTTTCCTTTGTAATCCACTATTTCTAGGAAAGCTATACCATCGGCTGTTTTTTCAACTAAGTAAAAATCATAATCAAGAGTGTTGACTATTGGAATTGTTCGTCCGTCTATCGCAACTAATTTAACTGACATAATTGGATTCGTTGTTTGTTTAATCGAAAAGTGATTTGGTATTGGGTTTGGCACAATAATCATGTTCGATTCTCCAATTTCTTGATTGCTTGCTGTAGCGCATTCACCCTCGTAATATTTTGAAACTCCATGATCATATATGGCCAGGGAAGAATTCTGATAGGTAACAGAATCACATCCGCAAACAGGTTGGTATATATCCGGAATTTGTACGCCGATATTAATTAATGAGCTATCGATGCAATTCAAAAATACAACCGTATCCGTTGAACACAAAGAATTACAGGCATAAGAACTTCCGTAAAAATAATTAGAGTAATCTATTCCATCGGAACCAAGCATGGAACACCCTGATAATTCAATACACTCATCGCCTATTCTGCACCAACCTAAAATCGATGTGCACGCGCCAAAATTTATTCCGGCAGGAATTTTCATGCACGTATCAGGTTCATGAAGAGGACAAGGTCCATTCGAAAATTCTGTGACCCCATAATAGTTAATGGCAATGCAAGAATTCCCATAGGTAACTCCATCACACCCGCAAACTGGTTGCAGCAAGGCTATGCATTCAATAGTTGGGTTAATTAAACTTGAATCAATACACGTCTGTGAGAACGCTGAAAATAATGGCGCAAAAACAAGTGTTAAAATGAACTTTTTTATCATTTTTTATCCTCCTTTTCTTTTTACCTGATACCCTTCTTTTACTAGGATTTCACTGATTTTATCTCTAAAATTCCCTTGTATTAATATCTCGCCATCTTTAACTGTTCCTCCTACCCCACATTTATTTTTAAGCAATTTACCCAATTCCTTTAAATCTTCGTCAATTCCTACAAAACCCTCTATCAAAGTGACTTCCTTTCCTGCTCGCTGTTTTTTATCTATCGAAACATATAACTTTTGAAATTGAGGGGCTAAGGTGTCTTGCTCCTCCTGTGATTCAACCTCGAAACTAAAATTTGGGTTTGTTGAATACACTACATTTAAACGGTCTTTATTTTTCTTTGCCATAATTCAAAAATAATTATCGATTTTCTTCCCACCAACATTCACAGAGATAATCCAATGTTTCTAGATGTCGTTTCGCTTCAACTAAATTTTTTCCCCAAGCGTAAGTTCCATGTTTGCGAATAACGAAACAAGCATTCACTAATTCGTCTTTTCGAAGTTCCAATTGTTCTGAAAAAAAACGCATGTCCTGGTTATTATCAAAAATTGGAATTCTCACCTTGCTTTCATGGGTTGTTTGACCAATAAATCCTTTTTGAATTTCATATCCTTCAAATTCAATTGAATATTCGAATCGAGAAGAAGCTATGACCGGATATTTACCATGACTATGCAAAATCACCGTTGCATCCGGGAAAAGTGAATAAATATCGCAATGAATTTGAGTTTCTGCTGATGGCTTAATTCCCATGAATTCACCAATTGATTCAGCGCTTTGATTGACCGTAATGAAATCTTCAAGAGTAATTTGCGACTTATCAACTCCTGAACGGGTTACCCAAATTTGATTAGCCTCTCGATACGAATAATTTGTTGATGTTGCAGGCGACCATCCTTTTTGATTATACAATCGAATTGTTTCAACTAGTTGCTCTTTCATTCACACAAAGTTAATGGAGAATTTGATAAATGAAAAATTAGAGTAAAATACTAGAATACCACCTTTCAATTTCTGAAACCTCTACTCCTTTTCGCGAAGCAACATTTTCCACTTGTTCGGCAGTGATTTTACCTAAACCAAAATATTTTGCATCAGGATGAGCAAAGTACCAACCACTAACGGAGGCAGTAGGCAGCATCGCTAAACTTTCGGTTAGACTAACCCCTGTTAGTTCTGTAGCGTTCAATAAACGAAACAAACCTATTTTTTCTTGATGATCCGGGCATGCGGGATATCCTGGAGCAGGTCTGATTCCACGGTATTTCTCCGCAATTACTTCTTCATTGGATAAAACTTCATTAGATGCATATCCCCAATATTTTGTTCGTACTTCGGCATGCATATACTCGGCTAGGGCCTCTGCTAAACGATCAGCAAGCGCTTTTAACATGATCGAACTGTAGTCGTCATGATTTGCTTCAAATCGTTGTATATGCTCCTCAATCCCAATTCCGGCTGTAACAACAAATCCACCAATATAATCCACTAAACCACTTTCCTTTGGAGCAATAAAATCAGCCAACGCTAAATTAGGTTGACCAGCTGTTTTCTTTATTTGCTGCCTTAACGTTCGTTGAATATTTAAAATATTATTTCTTGCTAAATCCTCATAAATTTCGATGTCGTCACCAACCGAATTAGCTGGAAAGAGACCAATGATAGCCCTTGCTTCTAACCACTTTTCAGTTATAAGTTGTTGAAGCATATTTCGCGCTTCTTGAAAGAGTTTAGTAGCAACGTCTCCCACGACCTCATCTGAAAGTATTTGAGGAAATCTTCCATGCAATTCCCAGGTTTGAAAGAATGGGGTCCAATCAATATATTCAACTAAACTATCTAAGTTAATATTAGTTAACACTTTGTTTCCCATGAAATTAGGAGCACTTATAGTTTCAGAATTAAATTCTAATTTTAGTTGGTTTGCTTGAGCTTCTTTTAGCGATAAAACTTCTTTAGCACTGCGGTGTTTTTCGTGATGCTCTCTTACTCTTACATATTCAGTTTTTAAATCAGAAATAAAACCTTCTTTTTTATATCCCAATAAACTTTCAACAACGGTTACTGAGCGAGAAGCGTCTAAAACATGAATTGTTTGTCCCTTTGTATAATGTTGGTCAATTTTTACCGCTGTATGAACTTTTGAGGTTGTTGCTCCGCCAATCAATAATGGGATTGATAAACCAGCACGTTCCATTTCCTTGGCAACATGAACCATTTCGTCTAATGAGGGAGTAATCAATCCACTTAATCCAATAACGTCAACATTCTCTTTGATAGCAGTTTCAATAATTTTTTCAGCCGGAACCATTACACCGATGTCGATCACTTCATAATTATTACAAGCCAAAACTACCCCCACAATGTTTTTACCAATATCATGCACATCTCCTTTTACTGTAGCCATTAAAATTTTACCAGCAGAGGAGCTTTTACCATCTTTTTCATCTTCAATAAAAGGCAAAAGATAAGCAACTGCTTTTTTCATTACACGCGCTGATTTAACCACTTGAGGAAGGAACATTTTACCGCTACCAAACAAATCGCCGACTGTATTCATTCCATCCATCAACGGCCCCTCAATAACTTGAATAGGTCTTTCAAATAAATGCCTGCATTCCTCAACATCTTCATCAATAAATTCAACCAATCCTTTCACCAAGGAATAGCTGAGCCTCTCTTTAACAGGCACATTGCGCCAAGTCAAATCTACTTCTCGTTTCTTTCCATCTCCTTTTACTGTTACTGCATACTCTAAGAGTCTTTCAGTCGCATCAGATCTTCGATTCAACAACACATCCTCAACATATTCAAGTAATTCCTTGTCGATATCAGAATAAACTTCAAGCATTGTTGGGTTAACAATTCCCATGTCCATGCCATTCGAAATAGCGTGATACAGAAAAGCAGAATGCATTGCCTCTCTAACCTTATTGTTACCTCTAAATGAGAATGAAACATTAGAAACTCCACCACTTACATGCGCTCCAGGTAAATTTTCACGAATCCATTTGGTGGCTTTGAAAAAATCTAGGGCATTATTATTATGCTCTTCCATTCCCGTTGCAACCGGAAATATATTTGGGTCAAAAATGATATCTTCTTTCGCAAACTGAACAATGTCCACTAAAATATCATAAGATCTTTTACAAATTTGAATGCGACGTTCATACGAATCTGCTTGTCCATTTTCATCAAATGCCATAACAATTACGGCAGCTCCATATCGTTTTATGGTTTTAGCTTGATGAATAAAATTTGCTTCACCTTCCTTTAATGAAATTGAATTAACAACTCCCTTTCCCTGAATGCATTTCAAACCAGCCTTTATAATTTCCCATTTGGAACTATCAATCATTATGGGAACGCGAGAAATATCCGGTTCAGACGCAATAAGATTCAAAAAACGAACCATGGCTTCTTTACCATCGATCATCCCTTCGTCCATATTAACGTCTATGATCTGAGCACCACCTTCCACTTGATCGCGAGCTACGGCAAGGGCAGCTTCAAAATCACCCTCTTTGATCATTCGTAAAAACGCCAAAGAACCGGTTACATTGGTTCGTTCACCGATATTCACAAAATTACTTTCGGGGGTTACGATTAATGGTTCTAGGCCGGATAGTTTTAATATCATGTTTATTGTTTAAGATTAAAGTTGAAAACGGATAGATTAAAGATGAAGGAATTTGTGACTCATTTGTTATTAATTCTTTTCAAAGTTTTTATACTACTAATCAACATTCGATTTATTTCTTGATTTTGATTTTGGAGGTTTATAAAATTATCGAAACCAATATAAGATGAATCTTTTAATAGTTCCAACCAGTATTCCGTTTCATCACTTTCTTTGAGTGAAATTGATAATTTACGGATAAAATCAGCCTTACTTTGAGCGTTATTCGCTTCACGAATATTTGCACCTATGGAGGTTCCTGATCTTAAAAGTTGCTTACTCAAAATAAATTCTTTTTCAGATATTAAATTCTTATAAGTTGGAATAACATTCAATGCAAAATTGTAGCTTTTTGTTTTTAAAATACTTTCCTTCATACTTAACTTTTACTTTAAGTTAATCAAAAAATAGAGAATCACGTTCATTCATAAGACCTGTAATCATTACAATTTTAGTTTTCACTTTTCAACTCTCTTTTATTTTATCTTAAAACATTCACAAAAAAACATTCATGGCATTATACTTTGAGTTTTCAACTCTAAGTTCTTCACTCTAAATCTTCCTGGGTTCATAATTCTTCGCTAACTCAGCTATTGCTTTAATATGATCTGGCGTTGTGCCACAGCAGCCTCCAATTATATTTATCAATCCTTCATCTAAAAAATCTTTGATTTGTATAGCCATCATTTCAGGTGATTCATCGTATTTACCGAATTCATTTGGCAAACCAGCATTTGGATGAGCACTCACAGCAAATGGTGATTTCTCATTTAAAATTTGAAGATATGGACGCATCAAACTCGCACCTAAGGCACAATTTAATCCAATACTTAGCAAGGGCATATGAGACAATGAGATTAAAAATGCTTCGGTTGTTTGACCAGTCAAGGTTCTTCCACTTTGATCCGTAATTGTTCCTGAAACCATTATTGGAATTTTAACTCCTCTTTCATCAAACGCTACATCAATTGCAAATAATGCTGCTTTAGCATTCAAAGTATCAAAAATGGTTTCAACCAAAAGAATATCAACACCTCCATCCATAAGGGCATTTACTTGATCCTTATAAGCATCCACCAATTGATCAAATGAAATAGCGCGATAACCCGGGTCATTTACATCTGGTGAAATCGAGGCAGTTCTATTTGTTGGACCAATCGAGCCTGCCACAAAACGCGGTTTATCTGTAAATTCTAGAGCAACCTCCTTAGCAATTTTAGCGCTTTCAAAATTAATTTTATAAACGGCATCTTCCAGACCATAATCTGCTTGAGCAATCCATGTCCCTGAAAAAGTATTTGTTTCAACAATATCTGCTCCCGCTTGAAAATACTGACGATGAATATCTTTGATGATTTCTGGTCGAGTAATTGAAAGTAAATCGTTATTCCCTTTCAAAGACTTCTGATGATTTTCAAAAGCACCTTCCCGGAAGTCAAATTCTTCCAGTTTATGACGTTGAATCATTGTGCCCATGGCCCCATCTAAAATAAGAATACGTTTTTCTAATGCTAATTCGATAGCTGTTTTCATTTTAAAAATTTTGCACTTAGAAGCAAGAGGAAACAGCGAACTGTCAACTTATCTCTTCCCAAATCAATGGGAAAGGAATTGGCACCTTTTCATGTTTTGCTAGGTTGCCAAGGTTTCATAGGGCCTATCCCTCCACCTTTCTTCATAAGTATATGTTAATGAACTCGAATGCAAAGATAATTAGAAATATTTTTATTCAAAGTTATTTTCCATTTTTCTGACCCCAGAAGGTAATAAAGTTTATTTATTTTTTGTTAAGTACTTTTTACTAACTTTATACAATGAAACTATTTGGCCTGATACAAAAATATTTCCCTGATGTATGGCAATATTTAGTGATTATCTTCATATTCATAATTGCTTCATTTCTAATTTTATAAATAGACTTTATCATGAAAACAACCTATTTATTATTCGTTTTCACATTGGTTCTTTACACCTGCAATGCCCAATTGAACGTAGACTCTTTGTCGCATATTGATTATCAACAACTCCATGGAGCGAACCTCAATGATGTTTGGGGTTATGTGGATGAACTAGGGAATGAATACGCAATTGTTGGCACTTCAAAAGGGACATCCATCGTAAACGTTACAAATCCTAATAATCCAGTGGAAGTTTATTGGCTTCCTGGATCTGAATCTATTTGGCGCGACCCCTGTGTTTATGGGAATTACGCCTATGTAACTACCGAGGCGGAAGACGGACTGCAAATCATTGATTTAACTCCTCTTCCTCAGTCGACCAATCTAAACTCAACATTATATACTGGACCAATTGGATCTAGCTGGCAATCTGCTCATACCTGCTTTGTAGACGAAAATGGATTTGCATATATTTTCGGAGCTAATCGCGGAAATGGTGGAACAATTATTTTAGATGTAAATACCGACCCCATGAATCCAATTGAAGTGGGTGAATTTGATACTTGGTATATTCATGATGGATTTGTTCGCAATGACACCTTGTATGCGGGACACATTTACGATGGGTTTTATAGTTTAATTGATGTAACGTCAAAGGCAAATCCAATTTTATTAGGGACGCAGACCACACCGAGTAGCTTCACACACAATATTTGGCCATCCTCAAATGGACAATATGTTTTCACAACAGATGAAGTTTCAGGCGCATTTATTACAGTTTATGATATTTCAAATCCTTCCAACATGATTGAGGTCGATCGAACGCAACATTCTCCTGGGGCTGATGTTGTTCCTCACAATACGCATGTAATGGGAGAATATTTAATCACGAGTTATTATTCGGATGGCATTGTGATACATGATATTACTCATCCAAATAATATTATCAAGGTAGGACAATATGACACCTATCCTGGTCAAACAATCGGATTTGATGGGTGCTGGGGTGTTTATCCTTTTTTACCTTCAGGGACTATTCTTGCTGCTGATATTACAAAAGGGCTTTTTATTTTAGGTCCAACTTATGAAAAAGCTTCGTATTTGGAAGGTCTTGTAACGGACATTAACACCAATTTACCCTTAGGCAATGTAAAAGTTCAACTAGTTGGAAACGATCAAATTGAAAACACGACGATCAATGGATTTTATGCCACAGGAATCTTAGGAACGGGAATGTATTCCGTAATATTCAACAAAGTTGGGTATTATCCAAAAACAGAAATAATTGATTTATTTCAAGGAACTATAGTTAATCTACAAACTCAATTAATCCCCATTCCTCCCTATAACCTGAATATACAAGTAGTTGAATCTGGCACATTGATACCTATTACAAACGCTCAGATTAAATTAATTCATCCAGAAATTGAACACCTTGGCACAACAAACGCACTTGGTCAAGAAGCTTTAACTTTGTATTATCAAGATGGGTCATCCTATCAAATAATGGTTGGAAAATGGGGTTTTATTACCTCTTGCTTTGATTCTTTGATAACGGAAAACACAATTTCGTTAACCGTTGAATTAGACAAAGGATATTTTGATGATTTTGAATTTGATTTTGGATGGATTGAGTCCGGTGACGCTGAAACAGGAAAATGGGAACGTGGAATTCCAAATCAAACAAATAATACGATGATTGGTGAAGATTCTCCGTTTGATTGTGGTGAAATTGGTTTTGTAACAGGGAACGACGCTAATTTAAATCCAGTTTTTGATGACGTACATAATGGTTACACCAAACTCACCTCTCCCCAAATGGATTTAACATTATTAAGCAATCCACACATAAACTTTGCCAGTGCATTTTATTGTTTTTATGGACCCGGTCTTGTTGATGACACTCTGAAAATAATTCTGTCGAATGGCACAGACCAAGTTGTTATTGATCAAATTGGCGGGCCACAAAATGAGCTGATGTCCTATTTATACAAAAGTATTCCCATTTCGGGATTAATTACGATTAATTCAACCATGCAATTATCTGTTTATGTTTCGGACTTTACTTCCAATAATAATGTAACAGAAGCTGCATTTGACCATTTTAGCGTTACCGATTTTAGCACAATTGACTTGAATGAAATTGATCGCAAATTGTATAGAATTTATCCAAATCCAAGTAGTGATTATTTTATAATAGATGGAATTATAGAAGAAGTAAATTTCCAATTATTTACCGCAGAAGGAACCTTGTTATTGGATAGTTACCTCAGTGAAAAAAATAATCAATTGGATATATCCACCCTTCCAAAAGGACTTTATGTAATGGCAATAGGAAATCAAATCCTGAAGGTTATGAAATATTAATTGTGGAAGAAACTCAAAAATGTATAATCGTCATTCCTTAAAACAGTTTAACTTTGGTTTCACAATATGCTAATATGTCCTATAATTTGTCCCTGGTAATACCATTATTCAACGAAGACGAATCCCTGCCTGAATTATATCATTGGATTAAAAAGGTTGTAGATAGCAATCAAATAACGTGTGAAATTATTTTTATTGACGATGGTAGCAAGGATAAATCTTGGTCTGTTATCGAAAATTTAGCCGCCAACGACCCATCTGTAAAAGGGATTAAGTTTCAACGAAATTATGGTAAATCGCCGGCACTTCAAGTTGGATTTGAAAGGGCTCAAGGTGATGTTGTCATAACAATGGATGCAGATTTACAGGATTCACCAGACGAAATTCCAGAGTTAGTAAGAATGATTAACCAAGATGACTTTGATGTTGTTTCTGGCTGGAAGAAAAAAAGACACGACCCATTAACAAAAACAATCCCTACCAAATTATACAATTGGGCAGCAAGACGAATAACTGGTATTTATTTACACGATTTCAATTGTGGATTAAAAGCCTATAAATTGTCCGTAGTTAAAAGTATTGAATTGTACGGCGATATGCATCGGTACATTCCCGCTCTTGCAAAATACTCAGGGTTTCATAAAATTGGTGAAAAAGTTGTACAACACCAAGCCCGCAAATTTGGTGTAACAAAATTTGGTCTAAATCGCTTTCTCAATGGCCCGCTTGATTTAATGACGGTTGCCTTTATGGGGAAATTTGGTAAAAAACCAATGCATTTTTTTGGTGCTCTGGGTACATTAATGTTTATCATTGGATTTGGGCTTACTTTTTATCTAGGAATAGACAAGCTTTTCATCCATAAGACCGGAAAATTACTAGCCGAAAGAACAGAATTTTTTCTTGCTTTAATATCAATGGTTATGGGAGTTCAATTTTTCTTAGCCGGATTTATTGCTGAATTAATAGGAAGGAACTCTAGTACAAGAAATCACTATTTGGTTGAAAAAGAATTAAAATGATCAAAGAGTGGAATATTGATTCTTCCTGGTCTTTATTCTTAGATAGGGACGGTGTAATCAATGAACGAATATGGAATGGTTATGTATTAAACTATGAACAGTTCGTATTCAAAGCTCACTCGCTAGTAGCATTGAAGTTTCTAACTCATTATTTTTCATATACCATTATTGTCACGAATCAGCAATGCGTATCAAAAAAGCTTATTACGGTTAAAGAACTAGATGAGATTCACGATCAAATGTTAACTGAAATAACTCAATTTGGAGGAAAAATCAATTCTGTTTTTGCTGCTACAGAACACAAAGGAAAAACTCCGTTTCGACGTAAACCCAATAATATTATGGGATTAGAAGCTCAAGAAATGTTCCCAAGAATTGATTTCACCAAAACTATAATGATTGGCGACACGGATTCAGATATCGAATTTGGCAAGAACCTTGGTATGAAAACAATTCTTTTAAAATCTGATGAGAAAAACACAATTCAAGCCGATTTTGAAATTAGTAACCTTATCGAACTAATTGATTTTATTAACTAATTACGCTAAATATATGAAACTAAGCCATTATTTTCTTTTACTCACTTTCCTGTTATCAACCATTTCATTTAGTCAAACCATAAATCAAGTAGATAAACAGGGTAAAAAACAAGGTGTTTGGAAAAAATACTATGATAAAAGTGGAAGATTACTCTATGAAGGATCATTTAAGGATGATAAGCCTTCTGGAATTTTTAGATTTTATTATGAAAACGGAAGTAAAAAAGCTCTAATTGACCATAATCTTTCAACCGGCAGGTCGTTGGCTAATTATTTTCATCCCAATAGTCAACTAATGAGCGGAGGTATTTTCAGAAATCAAATGAAGGATTCGACTTGGGTAACTTTTACTGAAGGTGGGCTCGTTAGTGAAATAAGTAATTTCCAAAACAATGAACTTCATGGGCCAAGAACCACATTTTATATTTCTGGTTTAGAAAATGCAACAGGAAGAATCACTTACATAAAATCAAATTATAAAAACGGAAAATTAGACGGTGAATATACTGAGTTATTTATGGACGGGCGAAAAAAACTGTATTGTTTTTATAATGATGGGAAACTAAATGGACTATATATTGAATATCATCGGAATGGAAAAAAAAGTAGTTTAACTCGCTATAAAAATGGAATTAAACATGGTTACTGCTCTGGGTATGATGAAATGGAGAAAGAGATTGCGACGGCTTATTTTTATAAAGGGCGTCTTTTAGCGGGGAAAGATCTAGAAAAACACCTAAATTATTGCAAATCAAAAGGAATTGATCCGAATAATTAATTTACTTATATTTGTTTCATGACGATTCGATTAAAATCATTTTCTGCACTTTTCCTTTCAAGTATTATCTTGATTGCTTGTTCGAAAAAAATAGACGATTCACAAAATCAATTGCATACCGAATATTATGATTTGACTCCTGGAAGATTCATAGAATATGAAGCAACTGAAATAACTCATAATTCTAATTCAGCAATTCTACACGATACATTAAATTATTTCTTACTAGTTCAAATTGAAGATACTATTTATGATAATCTAGGAAGAATCAACCGAAAATATGTTCGCTATAAAAGATTTTCAACCAACGACAATTGGGTGATTTCAGACGTTTGGATGGCATTTAAGGACAACAGTAATGCTGAATTGATTGAAGAAAACGAACGAATAATAAAGCTAAAGTTCCCTGTTAATTCCTATACTAATTGGAATGCCAACGTTTTCAATAGTTCTAGTTCATTGGAATGCTTTTACGAACAAATTCATTCACCTAAAATTATTAACGGGTTGTTTTTTGATAGTACTGCAACTGTTAATCAGGGATCTGATAGAAATTTAATTCGTTTCTATAAAAAACAAGAAGTATATGCTAAAGGAATTGGATTGGTTTATAAATATTACAAAGATTTAAATATTTCAAATTTTGATACACTTTCAATAACAACTGGTAAAGAAATATTTCTAAGACCAATTCAGTACGGAATTCAATAAATGAAGCGAATCTCCATTTTTTCAGCCTTTCCTCCATTTCGTGGTGGCATTTCACACTTTAGTTCTAGACTTACCAAGTCACTTGAAAAAAACAATAAGGTTCAAGCTTACACTTTTAAAAAACAATACCCAAATTGGTTATTTCCCGGGAAATCACAATACGATTTCAATCAAAGCACCGTTTTTCAAAATCCGATTAAACGCATCGTTAGCACCTTTTCGTTTCCTAGTTATTTTGCACTTTTTCGCGACGTAAATAGAGATACACCATCCATTTTTATCACCAATTACTGGATGACTTTTTTTGCTCCAATGATGGGGTTCGTTGCAAGAAAAATTAATGCTAACACCAAAAAAATAGCTATCGTTCACAACTTAATCCCCCATGAAAAACGTTTTTTTGACAAAGCATTTAACGCTTATTTCTTGAAATCTTATGATGGTTTTGTAGCGCTATCACAACATGTGTATAACGATATAACTAAATATGTAGAAAAGGAAAAAGTTATTTTACTTCCGCATCCGTCATATGACCAATTTGGAGCGCGAATTAATAAACCACAGGCCAGAAAAGACTTACAGATCAATGAATCAAAAAAAACCTTACTTTTCTTTGGGATTATCCGACATTACAAAGGGTTAGATTTATTAGTTGATGCTTTTGGATCACTTGATGATTCATATCAACTATTAATTGCTGGAGAAATTTATGGGAAAGATGATCAATTGATTCAAGCAATTCAAAAAAACATTAATGCAAAACGTATATTTTTCAGAAATGAATTTGTACCAGACGCTTCCATTCCGATCTATTTTTCAGCAGCAGATTTCTTGATTTTGCCTTATCGATCAGGCACTCAAAGTGGCGTAGCATCTATTGCACACACGTATAATCTGCCCGTAATTGCAACTAATACTGGTGGCATTGCAGAAAATCTATCAATAAATAAGGGAATTATTATTGAAAGTCCCGAATCATTCTGTATACAACAAGCCATAGAACTAGCATTTTCTCAGAATCCTTCAGGAGCAGAAGTTTCAGAAACCGAATTTACATCCCTGCATTCATGGGATGATTTTGCCCAATTATTAGTTCGTTTTGCAGATGGTATTTCCAAATAATCTCCTCGATTTTGAATATTTAAATTTTTTTATTGATTTTCACGATGCAAAACTCTATATTTGCAGGCTTAATTTGAAACTAACATAACTCTGTCATGCGCAATAAAGGATTCTTTTGGTTTATAACTATCTTATTAACTGCTGTTTGTATTTATCAACTTTCTTTCACCTGGGTTGCAAGTAACGAAGAATCTCGTGCTGCAAAGCAAGCTCAACAGAAGGTAATAGAACTCAAGGCTCAAGCAGTTAAAACTGGAAACAAGGCTATGTTGCCTAATAATACAGAGGTTGATTTCTCCAAACCGGAAGCCGAAGAAATTGCAAAAGCTGCTTTTATCAATCAAATATTAATAAATAAATCAGAGAAATCTGTTTATCCCTTATTGGGTTCTACCTTCGAAGAAGTTAAAAAGAGAAGTTTGGCCTTCGGACTTGACCTTGTTGGAGGGATGAGTGTAACGTTGGAAATTTCTATTCCAGATTTACTTAAAAACTACGCAAGAAATCCAAGAGATATTAAATTCAAAAAGGTTTTTGAAGCAGCCTCCAATCGATATAAAAACGGAGGAGACTTCATCGATCTATTTTTAGATGAAAATAAAAAACAAAATAATGACTTAGCAGTCAAATTATTTAACTTGACAGATATTGATGGATTGACAGGAAAATCATCTGATTCGGACGTAGAGAATTATTTTAGAAAAATTGCTTCTTCTTCAATGGATGGAGTTGAACAAATTATGAACAAAAGGATTAATCAATTTGGTGTTGCTCAACCAAACATTCAAAAAGATCCATCTAAAAATCGATTGTATATTGAACTTCCAGGAGTTCAAGATGAAACTACTGTGGCTGCTAAATTACAATCTACAGCCAACCTTCAGTTTTATGAAACATATGTTTTCAATGATATCACTTCTCAATGGAGTCAAGCAGTTGCTTTATCAAAACAAGCATATGACCCAACGAATAGTGACGATGGTATTATTGATGAGGATACTTTAGTTGGTTCAGGCAACGCAACTGCAACAAAAGATTCCAAAGACACTGCAGGAAAATCAACGAAAAAAAATGAAAAAACATCGACTTTATCTACAAATCAAAAAGGATTAGGAGATTTAATAAAAGGAAATGCAAATGATTTTGCAATTGGTTCTGTGAAAGTAGCAGATAAAAGTAAAGCAGAAGAATTACTAAGAAGAGCCGACATTCTTTCCTTGTTTCCTGAAGATTTGAAATTCATGTGGTCTGCAGAGCCAGAGAAAATGGACGAAAAATCCAAAGAAATGGGATATAGATTGTATGCTTGTAAAGTACCAGAAAGTGGAAAAGCAGATGTTGGTGGTAAAGACATCTTAAAAGCAAGTACTGGTTACGATTCTCAAAATGGCGATATTACAGTTGATCTTCAAATGACAAGTGAAGGTGCTGATAAATGGGCTAAAATGACCGCTGAAAATGTAAATAAATTCATTGCAATTACAATGGACGATGTTGTTTACAGTGCGCCACGTGTTAATCAAGCAATTAATGGGGGTAACACACAAATATCTGGTAATTTCACGGTTGAAGAAGCAAAAGATTTAGCTGGATTACTTAACGGAGGAGCTTTACCAGCACCTTGCGTTATCAAAGAACAAACAAAAGTAGGCCCAACAATTGGTGCCGAGAATACTAAAGCTGGATTAATTTCCTTCGGAATTGCCCTATTCGTAGTTTTCTTGTACATGTATTTCTATTATGGTAAGTCTGGTCTAGTTGCAAACATTGCATTGATAGCAAACATCTTCTTCATTTTTGGTTGTTTAGCAAGTTTTGGCGCAGTATTAACGTTGGCGGGTATGGCAGGTATCGTACTTACAATTGGTATGGCCGTGGATGCGAACGTTCTTGTTTATGAACGGATACGGGAAGAGTTAGCCAACGGAAAAGATCAAGCTACTGCAATTGATACAGGATATAAAATGGCATTATCTTCAATCATTGATGCAAACGTAACCACATTGTTAACCGCGATTGTATTGAAAATATTTGGTTCAGGACCTATTGAGTCTTTTGCAACCACATTAATTATTGGTATTTTCACTTCTGTGTTTGCTGCCCTAGTAATTTCACGATTAATATTTATTTGGATGATGAGTAAAAACATGTCCATTGAGTTTGATACAAAATTGACTAAAAACGCATTTAAAAACCTTAAAATCAATTTTATCGGTAAACGAAAGATATATTACATCGTTTCTTCGGTTATAGTGATTGGATCACTTATATTAATTGGTACGAAAGGACTTAAACCATCTGTTGAATTTTCTGGAGGGAGAACCTACGGAATCAAATTTGATAAATCTGTTGCTAATGAAATCGAATTTGTTAAATCCAACTTGACTTCTTCATTCGGAGGAGCGTCTGTTGACATTAAGACGAAATCAAACAACTTCTTTATTGAAATAACAACTAACTATTTACTATCTGAAGATTCTGGTGAGGCCAAAGTTTTAGCTAAATTAAACGAAGGATTGGATAAATGTAAGTCGAAACTAGGGAATTATAAAATAGTCGAAAAAAGAAGTGTATCCTCCACTGTTTCCGGTGAATTAATTACATCATCCTCCCTGGCAATTGGATTGTCATTGGTAATGATTTTCGCATACATCTTATTGCGCTTCGGTAAATGGCAATATTCATTCAGTGCAATAGCTGCTTTGTTCCATGATGTTGTTATCGTTTTAGGTGTTTTCTCTTTGTTTAATGGGATCCTTCCTTTCAACATGGATGTAGATCAAGCATTTGTCGCTGCAATCCTTACAGTTATTGGGTACTCAATCAATGATACGGTTGTTGTATTTGATAGGATTCGTGAAGACCTTTCATGGAAAAAAGACACAGATTTAGCAACCGAAGTAAATGGAGCGCTAAACGCAACATTGTCAAGGACAATCAACACCTCTATGACCACAATTGTTGTATTGATAGTAATTTTCTTACTAGGTGGAGCATCAATTAAAGGATTCGTTTTTGCTTTGTTAATTGGGATTGTTGTAGGTACTTACTCTTCCTTACTAGTAGCATCTCCAATGTTATTGGATTTGACAAAAACCAAAAAATAACTATTAAATTGAAATAATTTTCATGTCAGGTTTTTTCGTTAAAGCCTGATTTATTATTGTCTTGTCATCGTTTGTTTCCGTTTGGATTTTTATAAACCTATTCCAAAAAATAGGATCCAAGTTATTGAAGTGATGAGGCGCAAATCCAAAGCCTCTAAACACTCCCGATTCTACCCAAATCAGACTTTTTTCATATTTCTCTCTGCCCTTATCGATGATGTAAAAACTTTTGCGTTCGAAGGTTAATTGATTTATTGCTTGTTGAACGCGAATATTATAGTCAACAGGTTTTTCAGAATCTATACAAGCCCCGTTACAAGCGTCAATTTGGTGGTAAAAACAAGCATTTTTTATGGGTATAGAACCACAATATTTTTCACACAATTTGTATTCTGTTCGTAAAGATTCCAAATAATCCTTACCTTCTTTTCTAGAACTGAATTGAATAATCGGAAAACTTGAAGATTTAGAATTCAATTGAACATGCAAACGCAAGTAACCATTTAGTTCTAAATCATCATATAACCCATAGCTAAATTGATCTTTCTTCAATGCTCGATTATATTTTGGTTTATGATTCTTAATTAAGCTAGACTCATAAAGCAATGCTATCAATTCAGAACCAGTCAATTTATACTCCACACGAGCAATGTCTTTTATTAAAAGTGTTCCTTTTTCATTCTTGGTATTACGCAAATGTTGCTCTATCCGACTTTTAATACTTTTACTTTTTCCAATATAAATCAATTCATTGTGCTCATTATAAAAAAAATACACCCCCGTCTTCGAAGGTAAATTATCGATTGCGTCTAAATCAAGCGACTCATGCAATAATTTTGGATTTAACTCATGCTGTATCAACCCACTTAACTTAAAAGAATCTGTTTGATGCATCAGTTGAAACAAATGAGTTGTTGCCAACGCATCCCCACCTGCCCGATGTCGCCCATTGATAGCAATACCTAATTCCCTTGTTATATTCCCTAAACTGTAAGATTTATATCCTGGCAAAAGTAACCGTGCAGCGCGTACCGTGCATAAATGAGGCAAACGAAAATCAAATCCCAAGCGTTTAAATTCACCCCGAACCACATTATAATCAAAAGAAACATTGTGAGCTACAAAAACTGAATCATTGCAAAATTCAACAACTTCTTTGGCTATTTCAAAAAACCGAGGAGCTTGAGCAACCATTCCGTCTGAAATACCTGTTAATTTCACAATGAACTCAGGTATCCTTTCCTCCGGATTAACTAGTGTAATAAATTCATCAATTATTGATTCACCATCGAATTTGTAAAGTGCAATTTCTGTAATCTTTGATGTCTTTGGACTTCCCCCAGTAGTCTCAACATCTATAATCACATACTTCATAAAACGAAGATATTCAAAAACTACAACAATCGAATCATCTCAAACAAAACTATTGTTCGTACTTTTGTAGCTTGAAAACAAGAAAGTACTTTAATTACGGTTCGAACTTTTGGTTAATGTCACTTTCCATGTTTTTTTTCATGATGAGTTTCAACCTTATCATGCCAGAGTTAAATGGTTATTTAACTGCGCTTGGAAGCTCCGATCTTAAGGGATTGATTATTACTCTTTTCACTATTTCAGCCGGGATTTCCAGACCTTTTTCTGGTAAAATAGCTGATTTAGTAGGTCGTAAAACATCTATTTATATTGGTATTGTTATTTGTATTTTTGTTTCAATCTCCTACCCCATCGCACAATCTTTATTTTTCTTTTTTACACTTCGTTTTCTTCATGGATTTAGTGCGGGATTTATGCCCACAGGCGCAACAGCATTAATAACGGATGTTTTACCAGAAAAATCGAGAGGGCAAGCAATGGGTATATGGGGAACATTCATTTCGCTGGGAATTGGAGTTGGTCAAGCATTAGGATCATGGATATTTATTCAATCAAACTATACCGTATTATTTGGATTTTCTGGTTTAATTTGTCTCATATCTCTTGTATTAGCAACATTCGTGAAAGAAACTTTAAGAGAAAAACAACCCTTTCAGTTAAACGTTCTTCGTGTTAAATGGAATGACATTGTTGAACCCTCTGTATTTCCAGCTGCAGTGGTTATGTTTCTTACAGCTACTTCTTCTGGAATAATTTTCGTCATCACCCCTGATATTTCAAATTTTCTAGGAATAAACAACAAGGGTTGGTTTTTCGGAATCTATGTAATATCAACTATTTTAATTCGCCTTTTTTCAAGTTCCCTTTCCGATAGAATTGGACGCAGAAAGACTCTCCTTATCGGGAATCTATTTTTGATAACCGCTATGCTCCTGATTGGTTTATCATCGACTATAAACTCATATACTTTTGCTGCGATTATTTTTGGTTGTGCCACTGGAATTTCAAGTCCAACGTTATTTGCCTGGACAGCTGATTTATCGCACATAGATAGGAGAGGTGTTGGAGCGGGGACTATGTTTATCGCATTAGAAGGCGGAATTATGCTAGGCTCCATTGTAACTTTAATGCTTTACGACTCAACTAAAAATACAGTTCTTTATTCGTTTGTTTTTGGTGCTTTTCTAGCCTTAATAGCCTCAATCTACCTCATTTGGCACTTGCTCAATAGAAAATCCTTGTTTTGACAAGTATTTTTTAACAAAATAATGTCCAACATAAATCAAAGGAGTCAATCCAATGGCAATGAAAATTTTCAATGAATAATTAGTGAACGCTAGACTGGAAAAGTCAGAAAATTGAATTTTACCAGGTAAAACGAAACCTACATATAAGACAATAAATGAATCGATTAATTGAGATAACAAGGTGCTACCGGTGCTTCTTAGCCAAATAAATCGATTACCCGTGCGTTTTTTAATCTTATCAAAGACAAAAGCATCTATCAATTGGGAAACTAAAAACGCAATTATACTCCCTAAAATCACCATTTGAGCTTGACCAAACACTTGATTATATGCTTGATCCGAAGCTAAATCAGCACTCGGTAAACTAAATGCTGGTATACTAATAGTAATCCCAATTATTACGAAACAATAAGCAATCAGAACTGCGGTTATCCAAGATACTCTCCTAACAGCCTTTGGACCATAGAATTCATTGAGTAAATCAGTGAGTAAAAACACAATTGGCCAAGGTAATATTCCTATAATTGTTACGAAAGGGCCCATTTTCCAATCTCCAATAGAAAAGCTAATAGGAATTTTAATTAACTTATTGCTGATCAATTCTGCCGTAACTGCATTAGTAACAAACAATCCCGTTAGAAAAACAAATAACCAAACCCGTCTTTCACTCCATTGATTTTTAGATAATTGAGTCATTTGTTGAAAAAAGTACTTTAAATAATAAAACCGAAATCACTAATTTTCACTATCTTCGTTACAATGAAAAAAGAAATCAGTATTGATTATTCAAAATTAACTAAATTGTATTACTCTATTGGTGAAGTAGCACAATTATTTGAAGTGAATGCTTCATTAATTCGTTTTTGGGAGAAAGAACTGGAGCTAGAACAACCAAAAAAAAACAAGAAAGGAAATCGATTATTCACCACTAGAGAAATCCAGACTATTCAAAAGATTTATAATCTTGTCAAGGTTCAAGGATATAAATTAGACGCTGCAAAGGTTCAATTAAAAACAAGAAAGAAAAAAGAAGTTTTTAAAGAATCATTATTCGAGTTTTCTCCTGAAGAAATCATCATTGATCGATTGGAGAAAATCAAGTATAAATTAATTCAATTAAAACATTCAAAGAACTAATCTAAATAGCTTAGTTTCAACATATTTGAGCCACCCAAATCTTCTAATGGAATAGATGCAATATTCACAACAAGATCACCTTCTTTTAGAAAACCATTTTTTTTCATTAAGTACTTTATATCTGCAATTGTGTGATCTGTGCTTATTTGCTTGTTGTAATAAAATGCTTTCACACCCCAAATTAAACTTAATTGAGTAAGAATTTTTGGATTGCTAGTAAAAATAAATATGGGAGCTTTCGGTCGCTGAGAAGCAATTTTATATGCTGTATATCCAGAAAAAGTCATGGTTAAAATTGCATTTGCCTCAACGCGTTGTGACAATCTACAGGCATTGAAACAAATGGAATCAGCAATAAAACGATCGTGAATCTTACTAGGCAATTCTTCTTTGTTATAAATACCATCATGGTTTTCCATTTCCATTACGATCTTACTCATGGTTTGAATTACCTGAATCGGATATTTACCAACCGAGGTTTCTCCCGACAACATTACAGCATCCGCCCCGTCTAATACGGCATTCGCCACATCATTCACTTCTGCTCTCGTTGGAGTAAGACTAGTTATCATACTCTCCATCATTTGAGTAGCCACAATAATTGGTTTGGCTTGGCGAATGGATTTTTGGATCAACATCTTTTGAATAAGCGGAACTTGTTGATAAGGTATTTCCACCCCTAAATCACCACGAGCGACCATTAAACCATCACTCTCACTGATAATATCATCCATATCCGCAACGGCTTCTGGTTTTTCAATTTTTGCAATTACTTTAGCATTACTTCGTCTTTCGGAAATGATATGCTTTAACTCAATAATATCTCGAGCAGAACGAACAAATGACAAACCAATCCAATCAACTTCATTTTCAATAGCGAATTCGAGATCTAATTTATCTTTCTCCGTAAGTGAAGGCAAAGAAATCGTTGTATTTGGAAAATTAACTCCTTTTTTTGATGAAAGAATTCCTCCATTGATTATTCTAGTTCTAATTTCTTTTTCACCATCTGAGGCGATAACTTCTAACACAATTTTTCCATCGTCCAACAAAATTCTTTCTCCAGACTTCACTTCTTTGGGTAATTGCGAATAGTTGATAGAAAATCGATTTTCGTTACCAACTACCTTTTCAGTCACAATCGTTATTTCGTTACCAGGTATAAGATTGACTCCATTATTTTCCATTTCATGCGTTCTTATTTTAGGACCTTGTAAATCTGCCAGTAATGCCACATTTAATCCTAATTCAATGTTTAACTCACGAACATTTCGAATAACCGTTGCATGATCTTCATATCCACCATGCGAGAAATTCAGCCTACAAACATTTAATCCACTTAAAATCATCTCCCTCAAAACCTCTTTTGGCATAGAGGCTGGACCAATTGTAGCTACGATTTTTGTTTTCTTATTAATCGTAATTGGATTCATTCCAAATTGTGTTAACTCTTTTTCCATGGTATTAATTAAATTCTAAGTATTGAAATGATTTATGTTTTTGATTGTCAAAAATAAAAGCTGCTAAAACGGTCTCAATCCTGCGTAAATCAGTAACAAATTGTTCAATTACAATTGCGTGATTATTCGTTAAAAACAGAAAATAATCCATATTCACAGCTTCAGGAATTAAAAAGTCAAGACCATTTTTATTTTTCAATAAATAATAACCTATACGATCTAATTCATCTTGATAAGAATAAACAGGAAACGAAATTTCTTCATTTTTCTTTTCATTATAAACAATCAGTGGTTTTACAGCTTTGATTAGGTGCAGCCTCAATGCCGCATTTATTGACCAAACTAGGCGATAATCTAATTGATGAGAAGAAATTCCAATTACTTCAAAATCTAGATCTTCATCTAATTTCAAGAGGTATTTTTTCATTTTTGTCATAGACTCATGCAAAAGTAACCTTTCAGTTGCGACAAAGTGACAAAAAAATAAAAAACTATAAACAATTATTTTTTAATGAATTGTTAAGATATTGATCACAATCTTTGAATAGTAAAAATAAAAGCTTAGATTTGCACTCGACATTCTGAATTACAGAATTCTACATAAAAATTATTTAAATAATATTGGCATGTATTTAACACCAGAAATTACAAAATCAATTTTCGCTACACATGGTGGAGGTGAGTCAAACACTGGATCTATTGAAGGTCAAGTTGCATTATATTCATTTCGTATCAGTCATTTAACTGAGCACTTGAAGAAAAATAGAAAAGATTATGGAACGCAAAGAGCGGTTCAACTTTTAGTTGGTAAACGTAGAAGTTTATTAGACTATTTGAAAAGAAAAGATATTGAAAAATATCGTGCTTTGATTAAAGTGTTAGGATTACGTCGTTAATTCTTAGCACAATTTTATTTAAGAGGGGACATTCGGCATTAGTCGTTTGTCCTTTTTTTGTTTAACGTTTTGAGGAAGAGTTTTATAGTTTAGCTTTGTACTCAAAAAAAAATGTAAATTAATAAATATGAATATAGGTTTAAAAAAATCGATCATTACCGGCGGCAAAGAAATCAGTGTCGAAACCGGTAAACTGGCTAAGCAAGCAGATGGATCGGTCGTAGTTCGAATGGGCGACACTATGTTACTTGCAACTATTGTGGCAGCAAAAGAAGCCAAAGAAGGGGTAGATTTTCTACCATTAACCGTTGATTACAAAGAAAAATATGCGGCGGCAGGTCGTTTCCCTGGTGGATTCTTCCGAAGAGAAGCTCGACCTTCTGAAAGTGAGATTTTAATCATGCGATTAGTAGACAGAGCTCTAAGACCTTTATTTCCAGATGACTATCATGCTGAAGTTCAATTAATGATTCAATTAATATCTTATGATGGCATTCACCAACCTGATGCATTGTGTGGTTTAGCTGCCTCAGCTGCAATAGCTGTATCTGATATTCCTTTTAATGGACCAATGTCAGAGGTACGTGTTGGTAGAATAAACGGCGAATATGTTATCAATCCAACTCTTTCACAAATGACTGAGTCCGATATAGATATCATGATTGCTGGAACGATGAAGGACATCAATATGTTAGAGGGGGAAATGCAAGAAATTTCTGAAGCTGAAGTTGTTGAGGTATTTAAATTAGCCCATGCAGCTATTCAGGAACAATGCCAATTTCAATTAGATTTAGCAGCTGAAATTTCAACAGCAAACCCTAAAAGAGAATATAGCCACGAAAAACATAACGATGATGTACAGGCAAAAGTTTTCGAACTTGCTTTAGAAAAATGTAAGGATGTTGCTCGAATGGGCCTAGCAAACAAAGTGAAAAGAACTGAATTGTTCGACGCTATTAAAAATGAAGTTAAAGCTGCATTTAGCGAAGAGGAATTAACTGAAGTAAGTGGTTTAATTTCAACCTATTTTTCACAAGTTAAGAAAAAAGCTGTTCGTTGGGTTATGCTTCATGATAGTATACGATTAGACGGTAGAAACTTTGATGAAATTCGTCCTATTTGGAGCGAAATCGATTATTTACCAGGCGCTCACGGATCAGCTCTTTTTACAAGAGGTGAGACTCAATCGTTGACTACATTGACCTTAGGTGGAAAAATGGATGAGCAATTAATTGATGGCGCGACATTTAGAGGCACTGAAAAATTCATGCTTCATTATAACTTCCCTCCTTTTTCAACGGGTGAAGCAAAACCAATTCGCGGAACTTCTCGAAGAGAAATTGGTCACGGAAATTTAGCTCTCCGTGCATTGAAACCAGTTATTCCGGTTGATAATCCATACACAATTCGAATTGTTTCTGATATTTTAGAGTCAAATGGATCATCTTCAATGGCTACAGTATGTGCTGGAACACTTGCATTGATGGATGGGGGTGTTAAAATCACTGCTCCAGTATCTGGTATTGCAATGGGATTAGTTGCTGACGATGGTAAATTTGCTATTCTTTCTGATATACTTGGCGACGAAGATCATTTAGGTGATATGGATTTCAAAGTAACGGGTACTGAAAAAGGTATTACTGCTTGTCAAATGGACATCAAAGTTGACGGTCTTCCTTATGAAGTTTTAACGCAAGCATTAATGCAAGCAAGGGCAGGACGTTTACACATTCTAGAGAAAATCAAAGAAACAATAGCTGCACCAAAAGAAGATTACAAACCACATACCCCACGTGTTGAACAAGTTATTGTTCCGAATGAAATGATTGGTGCAATCATCGGACCTGGTGGAAAAATCATTCAAGGTTTACAAAAGGAAACCAAAACGACTATTACAATAGAAGAGCTTCCTAATGGAGAAGGACAAGTTCAAATTCTTTCAAATAATGGAGATGATATGGCAGAAGCTATTAGTCGTATACGTGCGATTGCTTTTCCTGCTCAAATCGAAGAAGGCGAAGAGTATGAAGGAAAAATTAAAGCAATCAAAGATTTTGGATGTTTTGTTGAAATCATACCTGGAACAGATGGATTAATTCATATTTCTGAATTCAGCTGGGAACGTGTTCAAAACATGAACGATGTTTGTAAAGAAGGAGATTTATTGAAATTTAAAGTGGTTGGCAAAGATCCAAAAACTAAAAAATGGAAATTATCTAGAAGAATATTATTACCGAAACCTGAGCGAATAGAGAGCGAGTCAAGTGCGGAGTAAAATCAATTGAAACAAAATAAACGATCCAATATTAATGGGTCGTTTTTTGTTTTTACCAACGCAAGATTTTGCAAATAATATCAACTAATTGAAAAAAAAACTATGAAAAAAATTATTTTATCGGGATTACTCTTCACAAGTACCTCCCTATTTTCACAATTAAATCCGGTAATCACCTCTTGGCTGCAAAACACCACAAGCACTCTAGGTAGTCACTATGTTTCTGGAAATTCTACCGTGATTCAGGATAATGTGGAGGCTAATGTTCAAACGGTTCAATATTCTACGAACTGGGCATATATTTCAACAAACGGAATCCCAGCTTACCCTACAGGGCCTTTTTTAGATGGTAATCCATCTCTGGCAACGGATCAAAATGCAATTTTTAAAATATCATTGAATCCTGCACAAAATACAGGAACATTAACAGCAACAAATGGAGGAAATATTGGGATTTTTATTAACGGCGTAGCCTTGTTTGATTACCGCGATGGGGTTGCATGGAACACCGCTACAAACTCACTTTGCGGAGGATTACCAGGCATGTCTCCTTGTCCAGGCGGCCCAGGATCATCATACTCTTGGAATCGTGATGCTATTCCAGCAGAAAAATTAGGTTTCGATTGCTCCAAAGGACATCCAGCAATGGGGAATTATCACCACCATCAAAATCCAAGTGCTTTTAATCTTGACCTTTCAGTTATCTCAACGATTTGTGATTTATATGCTGCAGATGGTTTGTATGCAATAAACTCGACTGTACATTCACCTTTAATTGGATTTGCCTATGATGGCTTTCCTATTTATGGAGCATATGGTTACAAGAATACGGATGGAACGGGTGGAATAACTCGAATAAAATCTGGTTTTCAATTAAGAAATATTACTACAAGAACACTTTGGGCGGACGGAACTGATGTTGCTGATGGCCCCGTGGTTAGTACCACCTACCCTCTTGGGTATTTTCGTGAAGACTATGAATTTGTTACTCATGCTGGACAAGAAGACTATTTAGATGCTCATAATGGACGGTTTTGCATAACTCCAGAGTATCCGAATGGAATATATTGCTATTTCGCTACAGTGGATGCAAATTGGAATTCAGCATACCCTTATGTAGTTGGTCCTTATTTTTATGGAAATAAAACTGGATCTAAAGTTACTTCTATCACTGAAACTGTTACAACCTACACATCCACAGCATCATTAAACGAATCAGCTATTGAAGTGAGTGTTTATCCAAATCCATCTAATGATTTATTAATCATACAATTAAATGGATTAAATAAAACAAATTCGGCAATCGAATTAACGGACATGAATGGCCGAATGATATCCAAACAAACGATTCTTCAAGGAAGTACGATTGGCTATTTGGATGTATCAACAGTATATAAAGGGAATTATTTATTAAGAATTACTACTAATAATCAAACGAAAGTAATAGCAGTCACTATCGGTAACTAAGCTCCTTTTTACGTTTTCATAAATAGACCGCTTCCTAACCGAGGCGGTTTTTTTATTCCTCTCTACACAAGCCCATTACTTCATGAAAAGAATCATGAATAGCGATAAGTCTTTTCATAATTACTTCATTCGTTACCTTTTTATTGGCTGAAATAAAAGCATCCAACTCATTTGTTTGTTTCGCAAGTTTCGCAAGTGACTTCGTTATCTGTACTCTTTCCTCGATTGCCAAAACAGGTATTTCAGAATTTTTCAATAAAAATGCTTTGATCATTAATTCTTGATTTCTATCGAAGATAGGTTTAAAATCTTTTTTTTCGGCAGCATGAAATGTATTTGACATCACCTTATGAAACGCCTTTAATTCTGGCCAATTATCCGATTTAATACTAACCAAAACAGGGTCTTTTAATGCATCTTCATATTTTTGTGAAATCACGCCCCAATCAAGAATACTCCAAATAGCATAGATATAATCATTTCGTTTGTTCTGGTGCTTTAAGTAATATGCATGCTCCCAAACATCAATACCAAGAATTGGCATGCCTCTTTCAGTTGTAACGTCCATAATTGGGTTGTCTTGATTTCCGGTTGAAGTTACTTGCAATTTTCCTTCCTCATTCACGATTAACCATGCCCATCCTGAACCAAATCGGGACATACAAGCCTGATGCATTTTCGTTTTTAATGAATCCAATTTACCAAATGTTTCTTCAATAGATTTCAATAATAATTCCGATGGCTGAGAGGAAGTTTTCGGAGTTAATATCTCCCAAAAGAGGGTGTGATTATAATGTCCACCGGCATTGTTTCTTATTACATCCGAAGCATTACTAACATTTAATAACACTTTAGAAAGCGGCTTATTCTCAAAAGGACTTCCTGCCACCGCTTTATTCAAATTAGTTACATACGTTTGATGATGTTTTGAATGATGAATTTCCATGGTTTTCATATCAATAAACGGCTCATATTCAGCATATGTAAATTTTAAGTTTGGCAAAGTAAATTGCTGAGCAGACAAGACTAATTGAATAGAACTAAACAGAATGACGATAACATATTTCATATTGTAATTTTTTCAAAGGTACAATTTTAAAATCTCATCAAAAAGTGGCATTTATTCATTTGATGCCGAGCAATATTCATTTGGCTATTTTGATTCAATAAAGAAAATTAGATTTGGTATTAGGAAATAAGGAGAAAGAGTAGGTTATCTGAAATTAATTCTAAACGATCCTGCAAAATGATGCAGAAATAGTTTATAGTTTGATAACAGTTTAATAGTTTTAATCGTTTAGAATTAAGATAACCTGCTTCTTTTAACACATGTTGCAGCATTTGTTAAAAGAAGTTTTTCAGCTAATTTTTTAATTTAGGTTTTTGGTTTAAAAACGGTTGTCTAGTTGGCAACCGTTTTTATTTGATACAAAATCGGTCTACTCGGACTGGCATCATTTTCAATTGGTGCAACATGCAAATCCAATAAGTATTCTCCGTCTGAAATTGCGTTTTCAACGAAAATCAATTCCGTTATCGTTCTTGTTAAATCAGGATAATTTGGCACATTCCAAAACCGATGATGAAAAGCCAATTCACCACCATCTAGTTCTCGATCTACGGAAGGCAAATCAGTTAAAAAATGGATTACTTTCATTTCGTCTAACAAATCGACAACCTCTTTTTCGAAATAAGGAGGATTAGTATCCGAATAATTTAAATGCCTCTTGTTTATCGAATTAGGTGCCACACGCACAATAAATGCTTCAACTTCTGGCAATGGATTAATCAGAGTTTCAAGCTGTTTTTTTGTAATCACATCATCAAATGTCTTGTGTAGATCATTCCAGATTTTTATAGGTTCAATGGTAACCAATAGTGCCGAAACAAGAAATTGCTTCAAGGATTTATTAATTGAAAAAACTTGTTCTGTAATATGCCCACAACACTCCGTGTGAGTGCCGTGTCCATGAGGATTGAAAAAAACATTTCTAAAATTCACTCCCCCTCCCTCTTGAATTGAGCCTAAAAACGCATCTGTTCGAACCGGTTCAATTGTGGGTGCATCTAAATACCAAGCACGAACCGAATCAGATACAGCATTAACGGGAATAGAAATATCCAATGGTTCGGTTGTTTCAATATAATTTTCGGGAGAAAGAAATAATTTCATGGTAACGAAAATAAGGAAAGTTATTCGAATAGTTTCAAACAATGCTGTTAACTTACTGTTTAAACCCTAACTTTGTGCTATGGGTATTGTAGAACAAATTATAAAACCTATTCAACATGAAATGGTTGAATTTGAGCATCGATTCAGAGAAAACATGCAATCGGAAGTTGCAATGTTGGACAAAGTCACCCATTACATCATCAAACGAAAAGGGAAACAAGTTCGCCCCATGTTTGTATTTCTTACGGCTAAAATGCTTGGCGAAGTTTCCAACAAAACGTATGATGCTGCAACCTTAGTTGAATTGTTACACACCGCGACGTTAGTGCACGACGATGTTGTTGATGATGCGAATGAAAGAAGGGGCTTTTTTTCAATAAATGCTTTATGGAAGAACAAAGTAGCCGTTCTCGTTGGGGACTATATGCTTTCAAAAATATTATTATTATCCATTGAAAAACAAAACCCTGATTTATTGGAAGTAGTTGCTCGATCGGTTAAAGAAATGAGTGAAGGTGAGTTACTTCAAATTGAAAAAGCCAGATTACTTAATATTACAGAGGAAATTTATTTTGATGTTATCCGAAAAAAGACAGCGTCTTTAATTGCAACTTGCTGCGAAAGCGGTGCTTTGTCGGTAAATCAACCCGAAAATCGGGAAACAATGCGATTATTTGGCGAAACTATTGGGATTGCATTTCAAATTAAAGATGATATTTTTGATTACGGTACACCAAATGATATTGGAAAACCTACCGGCTTAGATATTCGCGAAAGAAAATTAACCCTGCCTATAATTTATGCGTTGAATAATTCAACACCAGAAATTAAAAAAGAATTAACGTTAATCATTAAAAACAAAAATGAAAATCCAAAAGCTGTAAAACGCGCTGTGGAAATTGTAATATCCTGTGGGGGAATAGAATATGGGTATAAGAGAATGAAAGAATTTGCAGATAAGGCATTAGAATTAATTGCAGAATTCCCCACAAATGAGGCAAAAGCTTCGTTAGAACTATTAGTAAATTACACTATGAATCGAGAGAAATAATTTAATCCTATGAAAAAGCACTGTATTCTGATCCTATTATTTATTGTTGGTATAACTAGTTGTTCAGAGGATGAACCAATTAAAAAAAATCCATTAATTGAAACAAAAGATGGAGTTGAGACAATTTGGTATCCGGGTAAAACACAGGTTAAATATAGAAGAGAGCACGATAAAAATAAAAAAAGACACGGTAAGTGGATGCTATTTAATCCCGAAGGTAAGGTCATGTCTAGTTCTTCCTACGATCACGGGAAGAAAACAGGTGTTTGGTTGGTAAATTTCCCCAATGGTCAACTTCGTTATACAGGCGAATATCGAAATGATTTACAATTTGGGGTATGGGTGTTTTACTCCATTACCGGCAAAAAAGTGTTAGAAATTACTTATAATGACAAGGGGAAAATTAGTAATCAGGAACGTTTTGAAAATCCAAATTCAAAAAAATCGGATGAAGATAGTTCAAAGCTGGCCAAAAAGTCTAATACAAAGTCTACAACCAAATAATTCGACTTGAGTAAAATAGCGCCACATATCATCGATGAAATCATGCAAACATCTCGCATTGAGGAGGTTATTGGCACATTTGTTAATTTGAGAAGAGCTGGTTCCAGTTTAAAAGGATTGAGTCCATTTACAGATGAAAAAACACCTTCCTTTGTTGTTTCACCTGCTAAGCAAATCTTTAAATGTTTTTCAACTGGTAAAGGGGGAACGGTTGTTTCATTTCTGATGGAAAAAGAACATTTTTCGTATCCGGAAGCCCTTCGTTGGTTAGCTAATCGTTATAATATTGCGATTCCTGAGGATAAAGAAGCAACAGCAGAGGAACTGGCATTTTTAAATGAACGAGATAGTTTATACATTATTAATGATTTTGCTCGTAATCATTTCAAAGAAAATCTTGTTTCTACTAATGAAGGAAAAGCAATCGGGCTATCCTATTTTGAGGAACGGGGTTTTCGCAAGGACATCATTGAAAAATTTCAACTGGGATATTGCCTGAACAAAGGAGACGATTTCACCAAAGCAGCCATAGATAAAGGGTACAATTTAGAATACTTAGAAAAAGTTGGCTTAGTAAAATCCAAAGACCAGCGTCATTTCGATTTTTTCCGAGGAAGAGTGCTATTTCCAATCCACAGTGTAAGTGGAAGAGTCTTAGGATTTGGCGGAAGAACACTAATCACAGATAAGAAAATTGCTAAGTATTTCAATTCTCCTGAAAGTGTAATTTACAATAAAAGTGAAATCCTATACGGTTTATACTTCGCCAAAGGAGATATAATCAAATATGACAACTGTTTTTTATGTGAAGGATATACTGATGTTATTTCAATGCATCAGGCCGGAATAACTAATGTAGTTGCATCATCAGGAACTTCACTAACCAAAGATCAAATAAAATTAATTCGTCGCTATACACCCAATGTCACCATTTTATATGACGGCGATTCTGCTGGAATAAAAGCTTCATTTCGTGGGATAGATTTAATTCTGGAGGAAGGAATGAATGTCAAAGTAGTTCTTTTTCCTGACGGAGAAGACCCAGATTCATTTGCTAAAAAAAGTAGTTCTAATAAACTTGAAGAATATCTTAAAGAAAATACTCAGGATTTTATTTCTTTTAAAGCAGGTATTTTACTAGGTGAATCAAGCAATGATCCCCTGAAAAAAGCTGAATTGATTCGGGACATAGTTCATTCCGTATCGTTGATTCCGAATTCAATCACGCGTTCGGTTTATGTTCAGCAAATCGCGACCTTATTTCACATTGACGAAGCTGTAATTTCGAATGAATTATTGAGGTTACGAAAGGGAATCGTTGCCAAACAATTTGATGCGCCTGATATTTTAGATATTCCGCTTGAAAGGCAGCCACTTGTAACCGATTTAATCACTGGAAAAACCGATTCAAAAGATTTTCATCATGAGTTTGAAATTATTCGACTGTTACTAAAATACGGAACATTTGAAATAAAAATCAATCAAAATGAAGAGCTGATTTCGACCAGTGTAATTGAATTTATTTGTCAGGAAATAACCCGAGATGAACTCAGTTTTGAGTCTCCAATTCATGCTTCTATTTTCGGCATTTATTTAGATGGATTAGCAGAAAACACGCTTTATTCAGCCAGTTTTTTCAAGCGCATGGAGGATCAATCAATTGTTGCGTTTGTTTCAGACATTGAAAGCAATGAATATGAATTAAGCAACCGATGGTTAACGAAATATAAAATCGAAACAAAAACAGAATTGGATCAATTGTATGAAACAGTTATTGATTCTATTTATCATTTTAAATCGAAAAAAATTGATGTAAAAATTCAAGAAATTCAAATTGAATTGCAATCGAATTCTTCATTAAGTGATGAAGAAATGTTAATTTTACTTTCTGAACACATGAAATATGAACGGGTAAAACGTGTTTTTGCAGATAAACTAGGAAGAATAATACTTAAATAATGTTTTCAACTACCATTTTCAATTTAGGACCTTACCAAATTTGCTTGTGGAATATTATTTTACTTTCCTTTATCTTTCTTATTGCAGTGATTTTACGACGCGTCATTCATCGATTATTAAAACGATATTTGACCAATGCCAATATTCGAGTAGAAGGTAGAAGAGTAACCTGGTTAAAACTTCTTAGTCAAAGTGTATATCTATTCGCATTATATATTGGGATTATTAGTTTAAAACTCAATAATCCAGGTGTTACTTTCTCAGATTTTTTGAATTATAATTTACTTTCATTTTCTAAATTCAAACTCAATTTCTATCACTGCGTATTGTTGTTTTCCGTCTTTTTTGGAGCCAAAATGCTTGTCAATATTATAAAACTATATATTTCTAGGAAATTTCGAGAAAATTCTCAATACGACAAAGGTTCAGAATATGTTTATTTTCAAATTGCCAAATACGTAATTTATGTTTTTAGTACACTTATTAGTTTTCAAGTACTAAACATAGATCTCACTTTATTGCTCACTGGTTCTGCTGCACTACTTGTTGGGCTTGGGCTTGGGCTTCAAGATGTGTTCAAGGATATGATTGCAGGAATTGTTTTGCTTTTTGAAGGAAATGTGCGTGTGGGAGATATTGTTGAAATTTCAAGTACAGGTAAATCTTCTGGAATTATTGCTAAGATTATTAAAATCAATGTAAGAACGACGCAAATTGAAACGAGAGAAGGAAATGTATTGATTATTCCGAATACACGATTAACTCAAGATAATGTTGAAAATTGGAGTCATGGTTCTGAGTTGTCTCGTTTTTCAATTAACGTCAATATTGCTTATGGAAGTAATACAGAATTAGTTTCTCGCCTGCTGAAACAAGCTGCTTTAGCTCATCCAAAAGTGAAAAAAAATCAACCTGTGTTTGTTCGTTTAGCCGGTTTTGGTGACAATGGATTAGAGATGGAATTAATCTTTTGGGCAGATCAAAGTTGGGATATCAATAATTACAAATCAGAAATTCGTTTGGAAATTGATCGATTGTTTAGAGAATATAAAATCATCATTCCATACCCGCAACGGGTAGTTCATCACAATGGACAAAATACTGATTTTATTCCTCCTGGGTTATGATTCGCATATGTCCATTCAAAGCAATACGACCGGTTCGGGATAAAGTTCATTTAGTGGCTACTCGCCCTTATTATACGTACAAAAAAAACGTGTTAAAAGCGAAATTAGAGGAAAACCCATTTACATTTCTCAGGATAATCAACCCGGAATTCAATTTAGAACGAAAAACCAAACCGAATTCGCACGAACGGTTTTTACATGTTCAAGATAAATATATTGAGTTTATAAATCAAGGAGTTTTATTTCAAGAAAAAAATGAAGCTATTTATATTTATCAGCAAACTAAAAACGGCCATAAATTTACAGGAATTATTGCTGGTGCTAGTATTGATGATTATGAATTAGGTAAGATTAAAAAGCATGAAGCTACATTAACATCGAGAGAGGCAATGTTTGTAGATTATTTGGATATTGTTGGTTACAACGCTGAACCGGTGTTGCTTTTCCATCCTGCTCATGATAATTTGGAAATAATGCTATTTCGTTTGATGCAAGTTCGTCCCGAATATGAATTTACAACCACTGATGAGGTCACACATGAGCTTTGGGTTGTATCCGGGGAAGATGTTTTGACAATTCAACATTATTTCGCTGAAATGGATGCATTATATATTGCTGACGGTCATCATCGTTCTGCTTCATCTGCAGGATTAAGGAATTTGAGGAAGAAAAAAAATCAACCTGGTTTTAAAAATGAAGATTATTTTTTAGCGTTTTTAATGGATGAACGAAAAATGGAAATCCTGGAATTCAATCGTTTGGTAAAAATCATGAATAATCTTTCCAAAGAAGCATTTTTAAATTCGATAGAAAAAATTGGGTCATTGACCTCGTTAAATCATGCACAAAAACCCTTACATGAGCACCAAATTACTTTTTATATAGCTTCTAACTGGTACGCTTTAAATATTGACAAAGCACTTATTCCTGTGAATGATCCTGTAAAATGTTTGGATACAGATTTATTAACCGAACTAATTTTAAGACCAATTCTAGGGATTCAGGACTTAAAAACGGACCCAAATATTAGTTTTGTAAGTGGTGCAGAATCAATAGAGAGTACTGTTTCAACAGTTGATTCCGATAAATTTAAAATTGCGTTCATCCTCTACCCTATTTCTATTGATCAAGTAAAAGCAGTGGCAGATGCAAATGGCATTATGCCGCCAAAATCGACTTGGGTAGAACCCAAACTTCGTAGTGGTTTGACGATATATAATATCAATGAGTAATTTTTTAGCTGATAATCTCACCGAGATACTGAATTCAATTCCGAAACACGTGACACTTGTTGCTGTTTCCAAGACTAAACCAATTGAAAATATTCAGAATTTGTATGATGTTGGACAACGCATTTTCGGCGAAAATCGGGTTCAAGAACTGGAGGAAAAACACCAAGCCTTACCGAAAGATATTCAGTGGCATTTGATTGGTCATTTACAGCGAAACAAAGTAAAATACATCGCTCCTTTTGTTGCACTGATTCATTCTATTGATAGTGAAAGACTACTTGACGAGGTAAACATTCAGTCAAAGAAAAACAACCGAAAAATAAAAGTGCTACTTCAATTTTACATTGCTCAAGAGGAAACGAAATTCGGTTTTTATATAGAAGAAATAAGTGAATTATTTACAAGGAAATCACCGGAAACGTTTGATTCGATTGAATTTTGTGGCGTTATGGGAATGGCGAGTTTTTCGGATGATGAAAATCAAGTTCGAAAAGAATTCAAAAACTTAAAAGTGATTTTTGATCAATTAAAATCAACCTATTTTTCTAATTCATTTTCTTTTTCCGAAATTTCTATGGGAATGAGTGGTGATTATAAATTAGCCATTGAAGAAGGTAGTACCATGGTTCGCGTGGGAAGTTCGTTATTTGGAAGCAGATAAAAACGAAGTTAAATAGTGCAATATATTGCATTTTTACCTATATTTATTATACAATCTACTAGATAAATATTAATTAGTGCTATTTAATGCTCTTTTTAATAATTTTTAAAAAATAAGTAGTATATTTGTATTAAATAAAGCAATATAATGCACTTTACCGAAATAATTAATACCATCAAAGTTCGTCGTGAATCTTTAAAAGTAACCCAAGAAACTTTGGCAGAAATGTCTGGAGTTGGTTTACGAACATTAAAGCAATTCGAGAGTGGAAAAGGAAATCCAACATTGGCAACATTAACAAAAATATGCGATGTGTTGGGTATAGAAATTTATCTTGGCATTAAGCACATTACAATTAAATAATGAGATCAGCCAAGGTATTATATAAAAATAATGACGCAGGGATTATCATTCAACATGAAGATGGTTCCTATACGTTTCGTTATCATTCGCAATGGTTAAACGATACACAAAAACCACCAATAAGTCTCACTTTACCCAAATCAATTCAAGAATATCATTCGCCATTTCTATTTCCTTTTTTCTACAACATGCTTCCAGAAGGAACAAATAAACAAATGGCTTGCGCATATTATCGTATTGACCCAGATGATTATTTTGGTTTGTTATTAAACACAGCGAAAACAGACACCATTGGTGTAATCCGGATTTTAAAAATTGAATAAAAATGAAAATACCAATCATTAATTCTTGTCCGGGAACATTGTCTGAGGGATTTAACACATACAGTCAGACTACATTGAATCGCGTTTTTCACGGAAAAAAGGTACATCATATTTTACCGTATGATTCACCAACCTCGAACGAAGAAAGCAATATACTGTTCGATGAAAACAGAAAACGGATATCAATTTCTGGTGTCCAAGAAAAATTCTCCGTTGTACTAGAAAAAAACAAATTACGGCTTACTCATGAAAACGAGGCAGGAACATATATTCTGAAACCCATACCAAGTTTTGGAAAAAAAGCGGATCAAATGCCAGCAAACGAACATTTGACTATGCAAATTGCTCGACAACTATTTGGTATTGAAACCGCTGAAAATGCGCTCGTCTTTTTTAAAGATGGTACTCCCGCGTATATCACAAAACGATTTGATGTTCATGAAGACGGATCTAAACTAGCGCAAGACGATTTTGCTTCATTATCAGAACGAACTCCCCAAACTCATGGAGAACATTACAAATATTCAGGGAATTACTTGGAGGTTTTTGAACTAATGAAACGCTACTTGCCAATATATAAATTAGAAGCACCCAAATTATTCAAAATACTTATATTCAATTATTTATTCTCCAATGGAGATGCGCATTTAAAGAATTTCTCTATTTCCGAAACTCCATTGGGCGATTATCGATTAAGTCCTGCCTATGATTTATTGAATAGTAGAATTCATATCGATGACAAAGAATTTGCATTGGAGGACGGTCTATTGCCAAGAAAATTGTCATCTGGAAAAATTAGTGTTCAATTTGCCAAGCTTGCCAAGGAAGCAGAAATAAGTGAAAAGTTATTTCTTTCACTAAAATCCTTGATGATATCGAAATCAACACAAGTAGAAAAAATAATTTCAAACTCATTCCTGAATGATCCAACCAAACGCAACTACCTTCAATCTTATCAACGCAGGTTAAATCAATTTTGTAAAGAATAAACTTTATAGCTTATTGATTCCAAATCTCCCAACTTTTCAAGGCTTGTTCTTTCAGCATTGATTCGCCGTTGAGAATTGTGGCACCATGTTCTTGTGCTTGTTTTAAAAATTGAGATTTAGGAGGATTGTAAACCAAATCAATGATTAAATGATCTTCGGATAATTGCACCCAAGGAATGGGTAGTTCGTCTGTAACATTGGGATATGTACCTATGGGTGTGCAATTTACCCAGAGTTTGCATCCCTGAAGCATGTGTTCATTTAAGTCATCGTACGAAAAAATCGAAGCTCCTTTTTTTGAAGAAGAAATAAAATATACTTGAACTCCCAAATTGGTTAAGACATGAGCTACCGCTTTCGATGCTCCTCCTGTTCCAAAAATCAATGCTCGCTCATGTAAATTCGTAAAAAAAGGCTTTATCGATTGAGCAAATCCGAACGCATCGGTATTGTGTCCTACGTATTTCCCATCAACAAACTGAATGGTATTTACGGCTCCAATAATTCTTGCATCCTCAGTCACCTCATCTAAATAAGGAATAACGGATTCTTTGTAAGGAAATGTAACGTTTAATCCTGCCAAATCGGATTGAAGGATTTTTTGAACTTCCTCAATTCCGCTTATTTCAAAATTTGAATAATCGGCGTCAATCTGATGTTCTAAAAAATAATTCGTGAAAAATCCTTTTGAAAAAGAATGAGAAAGTGATTTACCCAGTAGGCCGTAATATTTCATAGCACAATTTATTTGCCAACCGCCTTAATGGTATTCTTCAACCTCTCCGCTTTTTGTTTCAATTCCTCCACAGTTGGTGCTGTAATCGTGAAATGTCCCATTTTTCGGAATTCTTTCACTTTTTCCTTGCCATAAATATGTACGTAAATTCCCGGTTCAGCTAATAAGACCTCCAGACCTTGATAATAAGCTGTTCCATTAGAATTAGGCTCTCCCAAGATATTAATCATGGCTCCGGGTTGTATCAAATCAGTTGCGCCAAGAGGCAAATTCAAAATACTTCTGAGGTGTTGTTCAAACTGGGAAGTAATATTACATTCAATCGTATGGTGTCCGCTATTGTGTGGTCGAGGAGCAATTTCATTCACCAATAATTTACCCTCTTTCGTCAGGAAAAATTCAACCGCCAATATCCCAACCATATCCAATTTCTGAATGATGTCTATAGCCATACGTTGAGCTTCTTGCTCCATATCAGCCGAAATTTCAGCAGGAGAAAATAAAAACTCAACCAAATTCGCTTGCGGATTAAATTCACATTCTACGGTTGGATAGGAAATTACTTCCCCATTTTTGTTACGCGCCACAATTACCGCCAATTCTCTTTCGAAATCAACAAATTTCTCTAATACCGTCGGTGCATCGAAGGATTTATCAAAATCTGCTGAAGATTGCATGATTTGAACTCCTTTTCCGTCATATCCACCGGTTCTTAGCTTTTGTGCAAAAGGAAGAAAATCAGTATGTTGATTAATTTCATCTGATTCAATTAAACGAAAATCAGCTGTTGGAATTCCGTGATCCTTGTAGAATTGCTTCTGAATACCTTTGTCGCGAATGATACGTAAAACCCGTGGTTGAGGAAAAACAGACACTCCTCCCCTTTCCAATTCCTCCAAGGCTTCTATGTTTACATTCTCAATTTCAACGGTAATGAGGTCTTTATCTTTTCCAAAATGAAGTACCGTTTCATAATCTGTTATTGATCCACATACAAATTCATGCGAAATCTTGCTACAAGGCGCCTCCGGATCTAAATCTAAAGTATACACATGAACATTCCAATTAATCGCCTCTTGAATAATCATTCGACCCAATTGTCCCGCTCCGAGAATCCCTAATTTAAAATCCTTTCCGTACCACGTCTTCATATATTAATATGCTTTTGCGAAAATAACTCGGCCTGTGGAAGGATTTCCTGTTACCATACATGTTCCTTCTTCTTGAACTTGATCCAAGGCAATGCATCGAATGGTAGCTTGTGTTTCTTCCTTCACTTTCGATTCTGTTTCAGCAGTACCGTCCCAATGTGCCAATATAAATCCACCTTTTTCGATTTCAACCTTAAATTCTTCGTACGTTTCCACTGTGCGCGTATTTGCCTCACGATGCGCTAGTGCTTTGTTAAACAATGAAGTCTGGATATCATGCAACAAGTTTTCAATAAACTCCTCAATTCCCTCCATGGATACCACCGTTTTTTCTTTGGTATCACGACGAGCTACTTCCACTACATTATTTGCCATGTCTCTTGGTCCTAATGCCAAACGAACCGGAACACCTTTTACTTCATATTCCGCAAATTTCCATCCTGGTCTACGGTTATCGTCGTCGTCTATTTTGAACGAAATTCCTTTTGCTTTTAACAATACCGCCCATTCCTCAAATTTGGCTACAATACTCGCTTTTTCTTCATCTGAACGATATATTGGAATTGCTACCACTTGCAGCGGTGCTAATTTTGGCGGGACAACTAATCCTTCGTCATCAGAATGAGTCATTATCAAAGCCCCCATCAATCGTGTTGAAACACCCCAAGAAGTTGCCCAAACAAAATCCAATTTACCTTCTTTATCGGCAAATTTTACCTCAAATGCTTTTGCAAAATTCTGACCTAGAAAATGAGAAGTTCCCGCTTGAAGTGCTTTACCATCCTGCATCATTGCCTCAATACACAACGTGTCTTCCGCACCTGCAAAACGTTCAGAAGCTGTTTTTCTACCTTTAATTACAGGCATTGCCATGTATTGCTCAGCAAATTCAGCATACACATCTAGCATCAACTCAGCCTCTTTAATTGCCTCATCTTTCGTTGCATGAGCAGTGTGCCCTTCTTGCCAAAGAAATTCAGTTGTTCGTAAAAATAAACGTGTGCGCATTTCCCAACGAACCACATTCGCCCACTGATTTATAAGAATAGGTAAATCACGATATGATTGAATCCAATTTTTATAGGAATTCCAAATGATTGTTTCAGACGTTGGACGAACAATTAATTCTTCCTCCAATTTTGCCTCCGGATCTACAATTACGCCACTTCCATCCTCTGCGTTTTTCAACCGATAATGCGTAACAACAGCACATTCTTTTGCAAAACCATCCACGTGCGAAGCTTCCTTACTCAAATACGATTTTGGAATAAAAAGTGGGAAATACGCATTTGAATGACCTGTTTCTTTAAAACGACGATCTAACACATCGCGCATATTTTCCCAAATAGCATATCCGTAGGGTTTGATAACCATGCAGCCGCGAACATCAGAATGCTCAGCTAAATCAGCCCTATAAACTAAATCATTGTACCACTTGGAATAATCTTCTGCGCGTGTTGTTTTCTGTTGAGACATATTTTTTCAAATTTGTCTGCGAAGGTAGTTATTGATAATGGAAAAATGCGAAATCGAACCGGTTGAAAGGCATCTTTTATGAAATCTGTGTGTTAACACCCGCCTCCAAGTGCTGCATAAATGTATTCCACTTTTCCATTAAATTCCACGCGCAATACTCCTTTCGATTCACTGGATTCTAAACCGTGGTCAGTTGTTGCCCCAAAAAATTCAATTTTCAATTGAGGATGCTCCCATTTGTAGTAATTATCATTGAAATCTATAACACTCAATGTATATTCAATTCCTTTAATTTTCACCTTAAATTTCGAATCTGTAGATTCCGGATTGAATGATTCTATGCCTAATAATCCACCTACTCCGTAAATACCCCAAAAACAACCATCCACGTTTTCTTGCCAAGAAATTGGATCCAATACTGTGGATTTAAACAATTTAGTTTCGACAAAGGCAGCATTCACCCAGCCAGTTACATCTGCTTCTTCAGTTGTCTCACTCAAATCAAAAGCGGTGGTTAAATAACGCACTTTTATCCAACCTTCTGCCCAATCATTAGCATACAAAAGTTGTGTTTCATTAGGTAAAGAAAATAACACATTACTGGATGTGGTTGGTTCTGAACGCAGGTTCAATCCACTATTGCTCGTTGTAACTTTGATTTGTGCAAAAGAGCTTGAAACAAAAAGAAATGTAAAAAACAGGTTAAAGAAGGTTTTCATTTTTTAAAATTTATTTTGTTAAAATTACAAATTAATACATTTACTTTGTTTTGTCAAATTTCAAAATTGAAGTTCTCATGTCCGAAACAAATGAATCGCAAACGAATAATCCTCTTCACGGTATCACACTGGAGCGAATGGTGAAGGAGTTGCGGTATAAATTTGGTTGGGACGGTTTGGGGTATCACATACGAATCAATTGTTTTTTGAAAGATCCTAGTTTGAAATCGAGTTTGAAATTCTTACGCAAAACACCTTGGGCACGAGAAAAGGTAGAGAAACTTTATTTAGATAGGATAATCAGTGAAAACGACTATATTTCGAACAACAAAGGAACTGAATAAACAATTTCATTGAATTCCTTGTTCAATAAGCATGTATAAAAAATCTATTTTTTGGCATCGGAGAGACATTCGGATCGAAGATAACGCAGGACTATTCAAAGCATTAAATCAAAGTGAAGAAGTTCAAGCCATTTTTATTTTCGATCGTGAAATCCTTAATCTGCTTCCGAAAAATGATCAGCGTGTATTGTTTATCCACCAAGAAATTGAAAAGTTAAAGAAAGTTTATAATGACCTTGGAAGTGATTTAATGGTTTATTTTGGAAATCCAATTGAATTGATTCCAGAAATTGCGATTGAACATGAAGGAAAAGCTGTTTTCACAAATCGTGATTACGAACCATATGCTACACAACGAGATCAATTATTATTCGAAAAACTAGAGAAAGAAGGCATAAAATTTATTGGAACGAAGGATCACGTTATTTTTGAAAAAGCTGAAATCACAAAAGAAGACGGCAAACCTTATACTATTTTCACTCCTTATTCCAAAAAATGGAAAGCAACAGTAACTGACATTCAGTTAGAATCCTATTCGATGGAAAATCTTCTTTTTAAATTGATTCAAACTGATGAAAAAAGTAACTTATTAACACTTGAATCTATAGGTTTTGACGGCACTCAAACAGTAGAATTCCCATCCAAAAAACGAAATAAAGACATCATTAGCTCATATACTGAAAATCGTAATTTCCCAGCATTAAACGGTACATCTAAAATAAGTTTACACCTACGTTTTGGAACCATTTCTATTCGTGAGTTAGCGCGTGAAGCTCTTTCATTAAACGAAACGTTTTTAAACGAACTCATCTGGCGGGATTTTTATCAAATGATTATCCATTGGTTTCCTCATTCGGCCAAGAACTCCTTCAAGACGCAATATGATCGCATTCAATGGGAACATAACGAAGCACATTTTAGTGCTTGGTGTGAGGGAAAAACAGGTTATCCGATTGTGGATGCTGGAATGCGCGAATTAAACTCAACAGGATTCATGCATAACCGCGTTCGGATGGTAGTTGCAAGTTTTCTCACAAAACATTTATTGATTGACTGGCGCCTCGGTGAAGGTTATTTTGCCGAAAAACTATTGGATTTCGAATTAGCAAGTAATTCTGGAGGATGGCAATGGGCGGCGGGATGTGGTTGCGATGCAGCACCTTACTTTCGGGTATTTAACCCTACTGCACAACAAGAGAAGTTCGATAAACAGTTTGAGTACATTAAAAAATGGGTTCCTGAATTTGGAACACCGGATTATCCTGAACCAATTATAGATCATAAATTTGCCAGAGAACGCGTGTTGGCGAGGTACAAGGAAGGACTGGAAGGGATTTGATTATTTTTTCATACTCTGAGGTGAATTTAAACCAACTCATAAGTTTATTTTTTTTCATGTCTAAAATACAACTATTTTATGGTGTTTTTTTTGTTAAATATTATCCATATTCCTTTTTATAATTGATATTTTACTTCATATTATGTAAAGTTATTTACTCTAATTATGTGAAATATATTATTCATAATATGTAAATTTAAAAACTAATATTTTGTAAAATATTTTATTTAAATAATGTAAATTCAATAATTTAAATTATGTAAAATGAAAACCTCAAAATATGTAAAATTATTTCTATATTTGTAGCTGAAATGAAAGAGCAACACCCATATAAAGAAAGACTTACAGACAAAGAATTACTTAGAAAGTTAGATTCTGCAGGTGCGTTGTTAATTCGTGGTATGAAAGCGTCTGGAAAAACCGAATCAGCAAAGCAATATTCAAAGAGTGTTTTGGCATTGGACCAAGATGAACAAGTACCGTTATTAATGGCCACTTCACCACAACGATTATTACTTGGCGACACACCTCGACTAATTGATGAATGGCAGGAACATCCCAAGATATGGAACTATGTTCGGCATGAAGTCGATAACCGAAAAGAAACGGCACAATTCATTTTAACAGGCTCAGCAAATCCGGAAGAAAGTATCAAAATGCATTCGGGTGCAGGTCGTTTTACGATATTGGATATGCGAACAATGAGTTGGCAAGAAATGGGTTATTCTACTGGGAAAATAAGTTTAAAAAAACTCTTTAGCAGTAAAAAAATAGACATCTACGATGAACCAACTGACTTAGAATTCATTATTGATCGAATTATTACAGGTGGTTTCCCTGGGTTAATGAATAAAAACATTCGACAAGCAAGGGACATGAATAGAGCATATGTTGATTTATTGGCAGAAGTAGACATGAGTCGTTTATCAAACACCAAACGTGACCCCATAAAGATTAAAAATTTATTGCGTTCATTGGCTCGAAATACAGCAACAATGGTTGACATTAAAACCTTGGAAGCTGATATTCGTCAACGGGATTTCAAAGATATCTCACGCCCAACTATATACGACTACCTAGATGCTTTAGATCATTTAATGATTACCGAAAATCAACCAGCATGGAGTACTCATATTCGATCTTCCTCTACTTTAAGAAAAGCAGCTAAACGCCATTTCACTGATGCGGCACTTGCTGTTGCAGCACTTGGATTGAAAAAAGAAGCTTTATTAAAAGACCTAAAATTTGTTGGATTTTTATTTGAGTCACTTGCTGTACACGAATTGCGGGTATACGCTCAAGTGAGCGATGCAAAAGTATATCACTACCACGATTCAAGTGGTTTAGAGGTTGATGCCATTGTGCAAAAATATAATGGTGATTGGTGTGCTTTTGAAATAAAACTTGGAACGGGTCAGATTGAAGAAGCGGCGAAGAGTTTAAAGAAATTTGTTTCTATTTTAGACACAAAAAGTGTAGCCTTGCCGAAATCATTGAATATCATTACTGGAACAGGCATTAGCTATACGAGAAACGACGGAATTAATGTCATTTCACTGGCTTCCCTTGGCGCTTAATTTTTAATCCCAACAATTCGATATATCATAGGAATAGCTTGAGGAATGTGAGCAAAAATAAATTTATCGTCAGCAATTTGTTTCATATTGGCGAAACAATTAAAAGGCGAATAATCCATCTCTGAAAATTCTTGAATTGAAATTCCTGCTTGTATCAACGTGTTCAAGATCTCTCCTATTCCGTGATTCCATGAAATCGTTTGGGTTTTTATGGGTGCGTTTCGATCTGCATATGTCCCTTCAATTTCTTCAATAATCGGTTCGCTATTAAAATAATCGTATTCTATTTTTTGAACATCGTTATCAAATGTCCAAATAAAGGGATGAAAATCAACCATGATAAACTTACCACCTGGCACCAACGCTTTTTTAATTGTTTCTGCCCATGATTTAAGTTCTGGCAACCAACCAATTGTACCGTATGAAGTAAACACAACATCAAATTGACCGATTAAGTCGTCTGGGAGTGAATATACATCCGCACAAACAAAGCTTGTATTGAGTCCCAATTGATCGTTGATCTTTACCGCATTTTCAATTGCCACATTGGAAAAATCTAAACCTGTAACTATTGCTCCCATTCGAGCCAAGGACAGAGTATCTTGACCAAAATGACATTGTAAATGCAATATTCTTTTTCCTCTTACATCTCCTAATAAATCTAATTCAGGTTTTTTGAGTGAATTTTTTCCTTCCAAAAAAGAAGTTTGGTCGTAAAAATCGGATGTAAGATGAACTAATGTTTTATCATTCCATGCCTTTTGATTGATCTTCAGGTAGTTCATTTTTTATTTCTTCGTAATTATCAAATTCATCGTCATTTTCTTTTCTTGAATTTCCGGCCTTAAAACTACCCGATACGTTCATAAAAGGCTTACCTGAAATTAAAAACATGATTCCATTGGTGATTTTTAGTAAAATACCAAGCAAAAAGAATAACCCAATAAGTTTAAAAATAAACCCAATTATAGGTGTTTTTTCCAAACCGGTTACTTGCTCATAAAACCACAGCGCGATAGGATTTTTCGCAAATTCAGGAAAGAAGAAAAGTGAGGCATAAACCACAAATGCAACACTAACCACAATAATTTCAGCTTTTCGATTAAACCGTGTTTTGGAAACAACACTTAACATTCCAGAAAATCGATCCATCATAGCAGCTTGTTGTTGATCTTTTTGCACTTGACCAATAAAATACAGAAGTAAAATCAATCCAGAAATAACCATATTGAACCAATCGATGCCATTCTGACTAGAATCCATCCCATATAGAAAAAGGACATTCACCAAGAAAACTGATTTCACTCCTTTGGAAAAATATACCTCTCCAATTGATTTCTTTCTACCTCCTGACAACAAGGAAATTAATAAATTGATGAAAAACCAAATAAATCCATAAATGGCAAGTAATACCCCGATTTTAAAAATCAATTCAATAATTTGCATTAGTTTTTCAGTCCTTTAAAATGTTCGTATTTGTCTTTAATAAAAAGATAGAGTTCCATCTCCGTAGATGTTTTTAAGAAATTTTCCGACAAATTTAGAAATGAAATGAAATCATCAAACTCATCTTCATTTAATTCAATAATATCACTTGCAACATATAATCGAAGTAACTCCTGAACCACTTTCCGTTTATTATCCTTGTATTCTTGTTCTGCTATCCAGCGTTTATTTTGTTCTTTCTTAGAAAAAGCTTGATACAAGGCCGTTATTGGACTTTGTAAAAGTTCTACCCCTGTTACTAATCGAGTTTCACGCATGGCCAAAGCTTCTCGTTCTTCTCTAATTTCATTCAACGTTTTCAAGGGCTTGATTATCATTTCAGTCAATTCCTGAGGTTTCTGAACCAGGTATATTTTCTGTTTACTTTGGCAATTTGAATCTGCTTTTACTCGAAAACCATAAATCATGTATCCTTTTACGGAGATGGCAATACTATCATTATTTTTTGTGTAGGCTGAAAAATAGCCATTTGGCTGACCAAAGACTCCTTGTCCCGTATTCCGATTTACAACCATTAAATTATAGAATGACTGAATGCCCATCGAATCAATAACTTGTCCTGTCAAGAGTACACGCTCACATTTTTGACCAAAATATAAACAGGGAGTTAGAATAAATAAAATGAGAAAAAAACGCATGCTTTAAGTTAACAATTACTTTACCAAAACTAAAAAGCTCACAACTTATTGCGTGATTCTTCCACTTTAGCTTTCAATTCTTCGCGATATACCTCCATTTTAGCAAAAACAGTGGAATCAAATGCAGCAATCATTCGAGCGGCTAACAACCCTGCATTCTTGGCTCCATTCAAGGCAACAGTTGCAACAGGAATTCCACTTGGCATTTGCAAGATCGATAAAATAGAATCCCACCCGTCAATGGAATTGGACGATTTAATTGGTACGCCAATTACGGGTAGCGAAGTCAATGAAGCTGTCATTCCTGGTAAATGTGCAGCACCACCAGCACCAGCGATTATCACAGAAATCCCTTTATTATGTGCCGTTTTAGCATAATCCAACATTCTTTCAGGAGTACGATGCGCTGAAACAATATCTAGTTCAGTTTGGATTCCAAATTCTTGTAAAACATCTTTTGCTTCCTGCATAACAGGCAGATCAGAAATGCTACCCATTATTATTCCTACTTTCGCCATCTGATTCAGTTTTAGTAATTTGAATATTGCTTTTGCTTTCTATTAATTCTGAAGGATTTAATTCATCCAAACTTAATTCAGTATTATCCATCTCCAAGTTTTGTTCAATGGATTGGTTTATGTTCTGAGCTCCTTCGTTTAAATTAGCACTTCCATAATGAACGGTCTCATTGATATCGACCAACACTTGATCTAATGGCTGTTTGATCTCTTCTTCCGTTTGCTGAATGAATGCATTCAAATTCAAGTCCTTTTTCACATCCAAACCAGATTTTTTTATTTCTTCTTGCAAATCTGCTGAAGCATTGCGAATTTCTTTCATTGTTCTACCTAAAGTACGAGCCATTGTTGGAATACTTTTAGAACCAAAAAAAATAAGAATAACTAAAAAAATGACTAAAATTTCAGTTCCTGAAACGTCACTTAGAAAAAGAGGATAAAAAATTTGCGTTAACACAAAACAAAAATACAATTTATCGGAGAGTTGGCAACTTTACCTACGGCCTCTTTCGTTAAATCGTGTTATATTTCTTACAGATTTCTTTTGTTTTGTAGTTTATTGTTGTGTTTTTACACCTTTCAAATTCATTTGAATTGGTTATCTTCGCGCAGTAAAACAAAGATTATGTCAAAAAAAGAAGTGTATATTATTTCAGCGGTTAGAACTCCTATGGGTTCTTTTCTTGGGGCTTTTGCTTCAATTCCCGCAACTCAACTTGGTTCAATAGCAATAAAAGAGGCATTGGAACGATCAGCTGTTCCGTTGGAAGCCATTGATGAAGTATTTATGGGTAATGTGCTTCAAGCCGGTGTTGGTCAAGCACCTGCGCGACAAGCTGCACTTGGCGCGGGACTAAATCAAAATGTTCCTTGTACAACTATAAATAAGGTGTGTGCATCTGGTATGAAATCTATTATGCTTGGCGCCCAATCTATCCTAACTGGAGATAACCAGGTGGTAATTGCAGGTGGAATGGAAAACATGTCACAAACCCCACATTATTTAGACGGAAGAGGCGGGACCAAATTTGGTAATATTGGCATGTTAGATGGAATCACAAAAGACGGTTTATTAGATGTTTACAACAAAGTTCCGATGGGAAATTGTGCTGAATTGTGCGCGAAAGAATATAATATCACTCGTGAGGACCAAGACAATTTTGCAATTACTTCTTATACTCGTGCGGCCGCTGCATGGAATTCAGGTAAATTCGACAATGAAATCGTTCCTGTATCTGTCCCACAACGCAAAGGGGATCCTATTTCAGTTAGTGAAGATGAGGAATACAAGAATGTGTTTTTAGATAAAATCCCATCTTTACGCCCGGCATTTGATAAAGACGGAACAATAACAGCTGCCAATGCATCTACGTTGAATGACGGAGCTTCTGCGTTGGTATTGGCTTCTGCTGAGGCAGTTGAAAAATATGATTTGAAACCAATTGCAAAAATTGTGAGTTATGCAGATGCAGCGCAAGCACCGGAATGGTTTACAACTGCCCCTTCTTTAGCCGTGCCTAAAGCATTGGAAAAAGCTGGTTTAAAAACTTCAGATGTAGATTATTGGGAATTAAATCAAGCATTTTCTGTAGTTGGATTAGCAAATATGAAAATTCTAGGATTAGATCCTTCGAAAGTAGATGTGAATGGCGGAGCCGTTGCTTTAGGTCATCCACTTGGAAATTCAGGATCACGAGTAATTGTGACCTTGATCAATGTACTAAAACAAAACAACGCTAAAATTGGTGGCGCAGCTATCTGTAATGGTGGTGGTGGTGCATCAGCAATGATTATTGAAAACATCTAATTTTATCCATCGATAATATATAAAGTCCCTTCGAAAACAGGGATTTTTTTTTCAATCACCCCCCTCCAAATCGCTGTTTGTCAACCATTTTTACGAAGGATTGAATCCCCATAACATGTTTTAAAAATTTATTCTGCTCACATTCAGTTGGTTGACCCTCCATAGAATAATGCCTTTGAGTGGCAGTTTCTAATCCATTCTTTGCTAAATCATGTATCATGGCGCGCAATTTCTTTTTCACCTTTCGATCTGCTGTTAAATTATGATTCACAACGATTCCCGTGATTTTCTGCTTTTTATTCTTTCCGGCACATCTAAGTTTTTTCACGTTAATGGAGAAATTTTCTGATTTAATTGTTTCTATTAAAGTCAATATTATTTCATCAGAAATATACTCTTCTCCTGAAAAGGTAAGATCATCTGCATAACGCGTGTACGTTAACCCGTGATTTTGAGCCTTGACTTGTAATTTTTTATCCAATTCCAATGAGCATAAATTTGCCAATACTGGAGAGGTTGGCGCACCCGTTGGTAATGCCCCTTTATACGTACAGAGAAGTGTTAATGCAGTTGAAATTTCATTGGTAAATCCCCAAGAAAGAAATAAACTTCTCACTTTTTTTGAATGAATTGAGGAGAAATAATTTTCTAAATCAATAGATAAAACCCGTTGTTTTTTTACATGAGGCATTGCATTTGAAACGATGGAACGATGAACTTGAAAAGATTTTGGAATAAATCCATGAACATTTTCGGGTAATTGAAAACAATAAACTGACTGAATATATAAATTGAGTTTTCGCTGTATCTTCATTAATTCCTTATCCGGTTGAAAAATCAATCGAGGTTTGCCTTTCTTTTTGGGTATGGTAAACTCTTTATAATTGGGTGAATTAATTAACTGCTCTAACTTTAAAGGCGAACAATGTAAAAAAAGGGATAATTCCAACCAAGTTGAAATACTGAGAAATGCCAATGCCCTTCCTTCTAATACAGAATTAGAAAAGGAAGGGATAACACCATTAGACGTACAAATCATGCGTCTAATTTCCGCAGCGTGTAAATCTCTTTTTTCAAGTAACAAAGTAAATTGCATAAACTACTAAAAAACTAACTAAGTTATTTTCATTTTATAAACTGCCGGTCACTATCTTGGGTGGCGTATTCGGGAATGCGAAGCATTCACGCATACGGAGATCAAATACCCCTCTTTTTCCTTGGATTGCGGAACACAATCGCTTATCGTACCATGCGACACATAGGTTGAACCGGCAGTTAATTAAAACGGAGCATCTTCTTCTTCAATTTCCCTTAGTCGATCGGGAGAAAATTGGATTTTTCTTTCATAAGGCACATATGGAATAATTCCTCCGAAAGGTAAATTATGTTTAACCTGCACACTACCAATGTAACTATTACGATTTTTCGCAACATCAATTTCCATGATATTCTTGGTAGAGTCTCCATTCTCATCCTCATTAAAACCATAGTATTCAGGACGGTACAAAAAAAGCACTTTATCGGCATCTTGTTCAAATGAACCTGATTCGCGCAAATCACTTAGAATAGGCCTTTTATCTCCACCACGATATTCACAGCTTCTACTTAATTGACAAGTTGCCATAACACAAACATTCTTCTCTCGAGCCAAATTCTTTAATTCGCGACTTATGTAGCCTAGCTCCAATTCACGCTGATGTCTGTACCGATTTGAACCCATTAACTGTAAAAAATCGATACAGATTACTTTTACTCCCTTCTCATCAATGTATCGATTACAAAAAGACTTAAATGCCTGCATACTTTTGGATGTTTCATCACTTATGTATATCGGCAAATTCTCTATTTCATTCGTGACTCTTTCAATCAATTTCCATTGCTCCGATGAAATGTTTTTCTTCTTAAATTCGCTGTAATTGATTTCGGTTAAAGATGAGATTAAACTATGAACGAAGTTATCTTTACCTGTATCCAATGCAAAATACAACACAGGGAATTTTCGCGCACCTTCCAACATCATGTATTGCAGAAATTTAGATTTTCCCATTCCAGGTCGTGCTCCAATCAAGATAAACTCACCCATGCCAAATCCACCGGTAATATCATCCAAATTAGAAATCCCACTTTTATATTCAAACTCTCTATTTTCAGCCTGCAAATAATTCAGTGAATCATGAATCAATTGACTTAATTTGCTCGATTCTTTTAATTCGTTCATTAAAAGAAATTCATTTTCTTGTAATACTTGAGCAATTTTTTCATGAACGTATGCATCTGAAAAAGAGCCATTTTCTAATACTTCTAACAATTTTTTTCGAAATATTCTATTTATTTCCATAGGTGTTTTTGGTTTTATTCAATGTAAGATTATTCTTTGTCGTCATCAAAAAACATAGCACTCGAGTTACCACTATTTTTACTGTGTTCATAGTTTCGCACCGATTGACTCACCTTAAACATCATGGAACGGTATTCAGAACGATCAAATGAAGCCACATTTTCGGACTTAATATTCAGTCGATCCGTCATAACACGTGCATTGATACCAGCACCTAAAAAAGTAAACAGCCATTTATCTGTGGCATTTAGCTCTTCAATCATTTTAGATATTTGCTCATATCTATAAAACTGGGAAGCATTTTCATGACCATCTGTAAGAATGAGAACTACAACAGTTGCTAAATTCTCGTTTATTTCTTTAGCAAATTTTTCTTGTATAGCATCAACTGATTTACCAATCGCGTCAAGTAATGCGGTTGTTGATCCTGGTTGATAATTCTCTCTGGACAATAAAGGAATATTTTCAACATTTGTAAAGCGAATGATATCCGTAACCACATCCTCGAAATAAGTCACCGAAACCACGTATTCATTATCCGGAAAATCTTCTTTTAATTTTTTAATGGTTGTTAATTGAGCGTTAAATCCTTCGATGGTTTGATTTTCCAATCCTGCCATAGACCCACTTTGATCCACGATAAAGTGGTAAATTGTTTTTTTGTTTTTCATATTATTTGTTTATTTATTTGTTATATAATTAAAAGCAGCTTTAGCGTTTGTCATATTATAGGTATAGATTCCATTAGCACAGGAACTTTCATTTATTCTTACTTTCATAGTACTAGCTGCTTTAAAGACTTCTAAAAAGCCTGGTTCTGATTCCATATCCCATGTAATGTAAACTACATCAGATGTACTTCCTTTATAGCCCTTAAATTCAAATTTATTGTCTACACCATTAACTACTAATACTACATCAACTTTTGGGTCCTCATCACAATAATCACCACCACTTATTTCAAGTACAACAGCACTGTCTATTACTAACATATATGCTTCTGCACCATTATTTTCTGGTGTATATGCCATTTTAAATGGCTTGTCAAATCCATTTTTTATTGTTTTAAAAGACCATTGAGCATTAAGAGTTCCTGCCGTTAATACACCCAATGCTAAAAAAATACTTTTCTTCATTATCATTTAATTTTATTATTAATTCATTTTTATATATCGATCTAAGCACTCATCGCATAGGTCTGGATGCCTAATTGAAACGATTTGTCCGTCTTTGAAGTCAAAAGCAAAACAAAAAACCACTTCATTTCTATCCTTATTTTCTGGAGAGCCTATTTTGAAATTGAAGTCATCCATATCATCTTCGAAAGGATTAAAATCGGGATAACGAAATTCCAAAACCGGTTGACAAGGAAGAGAATCAATACTATACCCTTGCTTCACTTCCATATGAAATCCCTTTTCTATTCCCCTAACTTTTTTTAAACATGAAAAAAGATATCCCAATGCGGCATGTTTTTTCATTTTTGAAAAAAAAACACCTTTATCGTGCAGTAAAAACTCCAATTCTTCCAAATCTCTATTTAAAAATGCACATTTAAATTGTGTCACCACCGCGGCATTCTCTAGTTTTTCTTTTTCTGAAATTTGTTTTACCGCTAATTGATTCATATCAAAAAAGGTTTTTTATTAATAATCTCCTAAATTCTTTTTCGTGGATGAGCTTCCACTTTGTCAAAGGATGTGCCAATACCAATTAACTAGTCTTTCTGTTATTGTAAGGATATATTTATATCATTTATTCAATTATTATATTAATTTTTGATAAATTTATATTCTTTTTGTAATTCAATATAATTTATGAAAATCTTAGTATCATGGCATGCATACATCCAAGATTTTAACGAAGGAAACGTTATGGAGGATGGCCCAACTGCCTCATTTCATCGCTATTTTTTCAAACATGACAAACACATTATCCTTTCGGCAAAAAAAAATGATGAAGATTTGCGTGCTTTACATTTACGATCCTATTTAGTAAAAAAATATCCCGACCGAACTATTGAAATCCGATACATGGACGTCAATGACCCCATTGACCATACCGAAATACAATCAAAGGTGCATCCTTTCTTAGCTGAATTAAAAGAAGAAGAAATAGATATTTTTATATCACCCGGCACACCGGCCATGCAAGTGGTTTGGTATTTAGCACACATGAGTTTAAACTTAAAAACAACACTTTATCAAACAAGACCTGCAAAATTCACGGTGAAAAAAGATCGTCCTGAATTGATAAAAATTTCTATGGAACGCTCCGCAATTGGATTGACTGCATTATACCACCAACAAGACATTAAAAAATCAAGTTCGGATAATTATTTCACTACTCCAGGAATTGCACGTATTTATGAAAACGCGCGTAAAGTTGCTTTAACAGATGAAGTCTCAGTGTTAATTCTAGGGGCAAGTGGAACGGGGAAAGAAAATCTTGCCAAATACATCCACACAAACTCCATTCGATCCACCAAACCCTACATTGCAATAAATTGTTCAGCATTTAGCGACTCACTTCTTGAATCTCGCTTGTTCGGATACAAAAAGGGAGCCTTTACAGGAGCAGATAGAGATAGTGAAGGGCTTTTTGAGGTTGCTAATGAAGGAACTTTATTTCTGGATGAAATCGGTGATATTTCGCCTTACATGCAACAATCCTTACTTCGGGTTTTGCAAGAAAAAGAAATCATGCCACTGGGTGGAAAAGCAAAAAAAATTGATGTGCGTATTATCGCAGCAACCAATCAAAATCTTGTGAAGCGATGCGAAGAAGGAGTTTTTCGTTGGGACTTATACTATCGTTTATCCGTTGTTGAACTTGATTTACCAACCCTTCTTCAACGCGGAAAAGGTGATTTAAAGCAAATGATAGATTTCTTTCTCACTCAGAAGAAAAAGCAATTGCGCAAACCAAATAAATTATCTATCACCAAACCAGCCTTGGAAATACTATTGAACTATTCTTATCCTGGAAACATTCGAGAATTAGAAAATATAATATCTAGACTTTATGTTTTCAATGAAGAAAAAGTAACCGAGGATGTGTTGCCAAAGCGCTTGAAACAAGAATCAACCAATCAACCAATGAACTGGGAATTCATTGAAAAAGAACACATTAAAAAAGTTTTAACTCATTTTCAAGGGAACAAAAGACAAACGGCATTAGCCATAGGATGGACGATTAATACCTTGAATGCCAAGATTGAAAAATATGATCTCCTTGATTTCATAACTAAAAAATAACTTCTATTTATCTTATTTTTTAGTTAAATAATTTCAGAATGATTTTAAATGCCTTATTTTTGCGCTTAACAACAATTATTTATTAAAAGCTACTTATGAAACAAAATTTATTTATTCTGTTTTTTACTTTAACGGGATTTCTTTTCGGACAAAACATAAAATCGGATGATTTGAAATACAATTATGTCAAATTACCAACAACTCCAATTCAGCCAAAGGTTGCTAACTACCAATCCTCTTTATCCTCTGCATCGGATGAAGAAAACGCAAAGATTTTGGCTCAATATGAAAAAGATAAAGCGCAAGCAGACGCTGACTATGATCGCGAAATGGCCGAGTACCCTAATAAGATTAAAGCTGCCGATGAGAAATTCGAAAAAGCAATGGCTGAATATAATGACAAGTCGTTAGCGAAAAAAATCCTTGAAAAACAATTATTGAATGAAAATACAAAACCTGTTAAGGATTATGTTCCACAACCATATAAGAGAACCGTATCGAAACCAGATATTAAAACAGTTTACGATTACCCTTCTTTGGCTTCTACGTATTTGAAACTAGATGGTTTTTCAAAAGGAACGGATAATGCATTAACATACCATGTAAATATGCAAGGTTTTGAGCACTCACAACCTTCAGTAAAAACTGAAATTAAAAAAGAATCAAAAATAGTTAATGGCACATCCACTACTGCCGATGTTACTTATTATTGGCTTGAATTTACTTACAGAAATCAAATGAGTGTGCGTGTTGCTAACGCAGCAAACCAAGACATATATTTCGTTGCACCAACGGAATTAGCAGAATTCAAAACATACAAAACGACTTCTAGTAAAACGGCTCCATCTAGCGATTACGTAGCTCTTTTCAGAACAGTTGAAGAAAAAGTATTAAAAGACAATCTTATTTTTATCAATCATTTGGTAAACGATCGAATTGGATTTGAAATCACCGAGCACGAAACATCTTTAGACTATGTAAAATCGAAAAAAGATGAATACCAAGATGTTACAGATGCATACAATGATCAATTATTAGGATTGAAATCGTTGATTACAAATGAAACAGTTGCAAAAGAGAAATTGAATAAAGCAGCTACCCAATGGACAACAATTTTGAAAGAATCTGATGTAGCGAACAAAAAAGCACGAATTGACAAGGATGTTACGATATCAATTTATTTCAATTTATTGGAGTGTTATTTTGCATTAAGAAATACAGGCGATGCTGATATGGTATTATCCACGCTTGGTAGATTAGATATTTCAAATCGCGAGAAAAAACTTAAAGAAAAATACGCTGCTCTTTTCTTAGACTTAACTGCTCGTAAAATCGCGAATGGTTTGTGATTTAGCCCATTAATATTTTAAAAAAACACTGCGTCTAGCGGTGTTTTTTTTGTTTAAGAAATTAACTAATTGAGATAAAAATTTACGAGTACACCCAAATTTTTCCTGACGAATATAGCTGTAGGGTTGATTTTAAAGCTTTCCGTGAACAAGAAGGAATAGTTTGAAAAAAAAATGTTTATGCAGAAAGCATTATTGGCTTCAATCAAAATGGCAGTGGCAATGTTCTGAATGCCGTTTCCGAACAACATTACGAAGTGGAACGATCATCGAGTCTGCTAAGTTATCATTCTACAAATGCTATCTGTACATGGCATTTAAGAGCAGCCCTAGAAAAGGTGTTTCAGTACTAGAAATGCAGCGACCCTTTGGATATATGCGTTACCGTTCCTTAACTTTTAGGGTTAAACGAGGCCGAGGTAGCCAATCAAAAAAATATGTTGCCGAAAGAGGATCTAATGAAAATCTTCATGGGCTTGTCAAACAAAATATTCCCAAAAATGCATGTTTTATGACTATTATCAATAAATGAATACTCGAGATACGACAAAAGAATAATTCTAGACCAAGGAAACGTTTTGGTCACGAAAATCCTATATTTGCAATGAATAAGTTATATGTTAACCTAAAAGTTGCATTAGTGACTTAATTCAGCTAATATTTATTCCCTACTAATGCTTGATTTTGCAGAAAACTATAAAATTATCATTTTTCAATGACCATTCTTTTAACTGGCGTCACGGGATTTCTTGGTAAGGTTCTTCTTTGGAAAATAATAGATGACAATAACTACAACAAAATTTATGTCTTTATTAGATCAAAAAAAGGAGTTGATCCCGAAAATCGACTAAAAAAAATTGCAATGGGTCGAGATTGTTCGAAAATACAAATTTTACCTTTTGACCTTTCTGAATTAAATGATGATAGTGTTTCAAAAGATATACTTGACTCCGTTCAACATGTTGTGCATTCAGCAGCTAGCGTATCATTCAATAATACATTTCTTAAAGAATACCAAGAAAATGTACTCAATACAATGAATTTGTTGAATTCAGTTGTAAAAAAATGTAAAAATTTGAAGGCGTTTATTCATATTTCAACGGCTTTTGTTCAACCTAGAGATGAAAAAAATTTACTGAAAAATAAAACAAACGAAATTATTGATTCAAATGATCATCATTTGGATACATACACTCATACAAAAAATATATGCGAACATATGTTGAGACAAGAATGTTTGAAAAATAACATAGTACTAAAAATTATTCGACCGAGTATTATTGGACCGAGTTTGAATTTTCCATATATTGGATTTGTAGATAATTACTTGGCCTCTACTGGTGCAATAATTCTATATAAAAAAGGTGTTTTTAAACTGATTAGTAGCTGTCATTCAGCAAATATTATCCCGGTGGATATTGTTGTTGATTGTATTTTATTCGTAATAAAAAATAATCCAGTTGATCAAATTACCCCCTGTGTTTCTCCATTTAACATCGTTGCGAAAGATTCAAAAGAATACCTGAACTCTAGCATCATCATTAACCACAAATACTATAAATTCTTAAGCGCTATTTTTGATAGAAGTAAAATTTTAATTTATTCAATAAAAGATAGACGAAAATCAAAACAATTAATTAATGTATTAGACCGAGTTATTAATTCATACCCTTTACATTCTTATACCTTTAATAATACTATCTATCAAGTAAATATGAATAAAAAGAAGTATCTGGATGAATCTTTTTTTCCTGGAATCGATTCATTTATGAAGCAAAATAATTAATTAAACAGGTTTAAATATTTTTTCCTCAACAGAAAAACACTCAATATTATTTCTTGTATCAGGTTTTTTTTTGAATTAATTAATTGGAGAAATGTCGAATCAATAACAAAGATTGAATTGTCGATTCTAAAGACCTGCCAAAAGACCTGCTTATTCATACCTTAATTAGGATTCAATCAATATCAACAAAAAAAATCTGATTGGTTCACGAAACAACCATGACTATTTCGGCCAATAGTGATTTGCATTTTTAAAACTCGTTGTATCATTGAAGCGAATTCCTTCTTGCTTTAATACTTCATGGGATTTTTTCATACTCATTTGACGTACATAAAAAGGCTCATTGACAACAAAATGATGAATTGAATGGGTAGACCCAAAATTAAAGCAAAATAGCTGAAAGGGCCATGTCCACCATCGATTCAAGACCTGAGTTTGTTGCAAAATATTACCCTCTTGAATATCGCCGTAATAATGCATGTTTGAAGTGATTAAATGCAAACAAAATTGGCGGATTATGTTCGGTAAAACAAATATATAGATTATCGGATTTGAGATTTCAAAAAATGAACTTGACCAGTTTGCGGGTGAGAACAATGCAAAATAAAATAGTGATTTAAGAATTATCCAAAAATAAAAAAGCAAATGTAACGGAATTCCAAATGGCAACATCCCGAATAAAACGGTACTTTTCAATTTTTTTGAATCCTTTTCTGAAAATTTTTCATTTTGTTTTTCTTGTTTTATTTCGCGTTTTAATCTTCGTAATCGCAGCAAAAATCCAAGTACTAAATCCGGGGTAATCAAAAGGCGCAAAAAACTCCATTTCTCACCATTTGTAACTCCTCTTTCCTCAATATCAATTTTTTGACCGGAATGCTGGTGATGGTTGTAATGCCAATATGTGCGAATCCACGGATTGAGTGTTAAAGGTCTGAAAAACCAAACCGTAAACAACATCATATTGTGTATGAATTTAACTTTTTTGAAATATAAACCATGAATTAAATCATGCTCCAGCTCATGTAAAATTGAATTCCAAAATGCAACTGTTAAAACGAGGAATAAGGTACTCATTAAATCTTCGTACCACAGATAGGAAGAAATAACAATACCAGTCACACTCAAAATCAATATACTTAACCCGATAAAATTTTGAAACTTCAGGAATTTAAATTTTAAACGAATTCTATCATGTTCTTTCTGTAATTCAGAAGTAATTCGCCTTATTTTGATTGTATCAGCGTTAGAAATATTCATTGATACAAAAATCAACATTTTAATTCAAATAATCCCTATACTTTCTTCAACTTTTGCAATTGATCTGAAAGATGTCTTGATCCGTTTTTTGATTCCTTTTGGAATGCTGAAAAAACAAAAAACCCCGTAAAATAAAGCGTTTTACGGGGTTTTGGTTTCTTTTGAAATCTTTCCAGCGGAGAATGTAGGATTCGAACCTACGGTACCTTGCGGTACAACAGTTTTCAAGACTGCCGCAATCGACCACTCTGCCAATTCTCCGAGGCAAAAGTACTATTGTTTTGAAAACTGACAATAGCTTTATTCAAAAAACGATAAAAAAGTTATTTCTTATTTATTTCGAACACAACGTTATTTTAATTGTTTTTGATTACATTTATTCCAAGAAGATGAAAAACACTGCATTAATTACAGGAGCTTCTAGCGGAATTGGGAAAGAACTTGCTAGGATTCACGCTAAGAACAATGGCGATTTAATTTTAGTTGCCAGAAGACTTCACTTGCTTCAATCCCTTAAGGAGGAGCTCGAGGCAACCTTTTCGATTCAAGTTCTTGTTTTTGAATTTGATTTAACTCAAGCCAACGTAGGTAACAAATTAGTTGATTTAATTAAAGAGAAAAATATTAAAATCAACTTTTTATTTAATAATGCAGGTTTTGGTGGTTATGGAGATTTTGTGGAGCGTGAAATACAACAAGATCTAGAAATGATTCAATTAAATGTTACCGCCCTTGTGGAGTTAACACATGGAATAGCGAATCAAATGATAGAAAACGGAGGTGGAAAAATACTCAACACCGCAAGTACCGCAGGTTTTCTACCAGGACCACTACAAGCAACCTATTTTGCTACAAAAGCATTTGTTGTTTCCTTTTCTCAAGCGTTAAATCAAGAACTTAGATCCAAAAACGTAAGTGTTACAGCTCTTTGTCCGGGACCTGTACAAACAGAATTTATCTCTGTTGCGGGAATGTCTAAAAGCAAGATGTTTCAGGGGGCTAAATCAGCGGAATACACAGCAAATAAGGGTTATAATGCAATGATGAATGATAAACTCATATGTATTTCAGAACCCTCTTTAAATTTCCTGATAAATTACATGCTTTGGTTGGTTCCTCGGCGAATGGTATTGAAAATGGTTGAACGTATGCAGCGCATTCATTAAAGACTCCTGTGATTTTTAGGATTAAATAACGATATCATTCCGCTGCAAATAAAAACACCAGATATCCCGATTAGAAAAGCGATCCAAATGGGTAACATATGCAACGAAAGTGTTAAATATCCAATTAAAAATATTAAAAACCCGATAATTATCCGAACGCTATGGTGTACAATCGGAATGGTATATAAACGGGGCATATCAGGAGTTTGTGCCTCCGGACCAAGAAAAAGTAAAAGAATTGCCTTTTTTAAATTGAATTCTTTAAAATTTCGAAACAGTTTTAGGATAAACACCAATTGAATATGAAAAGGGTCTTGTTGTTCAACTGGTTTCGTTAACCCATATTCAATCTGTTTCTCATCAACATGATAAGTCCCAAACATACGATCCCAAATTGTGAACATTCCCCCATAATTTGTGTCTAAATGTTCATGCACAGAAGAATGATGGATTTGGTGAAATTTTGGCGTAACAAATACTTTTTCCCAGCCTTTGAATTCAGGCCAAAGCTCGCTATGTAAAATATATTGATAAAAGGCATTAAGCGCATTGGCAAGTATGATATCCTCAGGGGTTAATCCAAGCAAGACCAAGGAGCTATAAACGAAAATTCGCACAAAAAAACCAAAGGGTGATATGGCAAAATTGACAGAAAAGTTGTATTCGATACTTTGATGATGTATCAAATGAGCGGCCCAAATAAGCGAAACTCGATGCGAAAGTCGGTGATAAATATACCACATAATATCAACGGCCACGAAAGTAATTGCAAACGCCAACCACCGAATTTCAATGGACTCAAACAAACGCCAAGGCATTAAAGCCGTAAAAAAATAAATCCCGAAATTAATGGTCATTATTCCAATCAACCTTTCCACCATACCTAATCCTAAATTCAGTACTGTTTGATGGATTGAAATTGTATTCCTTTTCTTGATTTTCAAAATCAATACTTCCAGACCAAACATGGATAATCCCAAGATTAATATGATAATGTCAGAGTAATTTAATTCCATAATTTTCATTTGAAACGAAATTAGTCACTAGACACAATATGCCGTTATTGAATGAAGCTAGTAATCTTATTTCACTTACGAAATTCGCAATTTATTTTCAATACATGCTTTTGAAATGTAGAAAGTATAAAACATTAACACAATTTTACAATTGCTTGATTTTAAACTCAGTCCTTCTATTTTTTGCTCGATTTACATCTGATGAATTAGAAAATTTTGGATTACTCTCCCCCAACCCTCTGACTGTTAACCTGTTAATCTCAATACCTTTAGAAGTTAAAAATACCTGAACGGATTTACACCTAGATTCTGATAATAATAAATTCACTTTATCATCTCCTAGGTCATCTGTATGTCCTTGAATTTCAATTTGTATCGTTGGATTATTTATTAAATAACGCGCAAAACCTTCTAACGTTATTTGAGATTTTTTGGTTAAATCAAAAGAACTTGCATCAAATAGTAAATTCTCAATCTCATAATTACTTCCCTCTTTCAGTTTTTCAACTTTTAATGGTTCTACCTGAATACTCACTTCCTTTGAATTTAATTTTTCTTTTTCAATAAGCTGCGAATCAAATGAATGGTCCTCTTTCGAAACAGTAATTAAAACATCTTGTTTTCCACCTTGTTCAACCTTAACAACGGCTGCATATTTTCCGTCATTTCCATTTACTCGAATTTTCTCAACTTCACCAGACTCTATGTAATTAATTTCAACTTGTGCGTCAGTAATTGGTTTTCCGTTTTCATCTTTCAATTCTCCTTTGATTATTACCACTTCTTTTGGTCGGGCTTCATCGTAGAGTTCAAATGAAAAAATATTCCAATCACTTTGGTTTCTTCCTGAATAATAGGCTTGTTTTCCATCCGTTGAAACAAATAATCCGATTTCATCTCCCTCGGTATTAATGGGTGAACCAATGTTTTTAGGCTTGGTCCATTTACCATTTTCACGCCTCATATAAAAAACATCCAATCCGCCAAATCCTTTCCGCTCCTTACTGCAGGAGGAAACAAAATAAAATGTTTCACCATCTTGATGAAAGAAAGGACTTTTATCTTTACCCGGTGAATTTGCTTCATAAAAAGGAACTGCCTGTTTCCAATTTCCATTCTCATCGCGTTCTGACATGTAAATATCATTGTCCTGAGAATCTGCACGAGTTGTTGCAAAAAATAAAAGTTTACCATCTGACGATAAGCAGGGTTGCCCCTCCCATCCATCCGCTGTATTTATTGTTTTACCTAAATTGACTAAGGGCGACCAGGAAAAATCGTACCCTCCCTTTCCTGATCTATTAAATATTGTACTATACAGATCACAATTTAAATACGGTTTCCCATTTACATCTTCCGTTTTACAGGCGCAAATTATCATTTCCTTATTATCAACGGAAAGTGTCGCCGCACCATAATTCGTAAATGTTCCATCATTGAAGGGAGATTTTAGTGCTTCACCAGAGGAAAAATCAAATTGAATCGTTTTTCGAGAAGAAAATGAAAATTCTTCTACTACACTTCCTTTAATATCTCCAAGGGTTCGCTTGTCCAACTTTCTGGTATAAAAAATTAATTCATTATCGGGAGAAATCATGGGGAAATACTCATCATTTCCCGAGCTCACATTCCGAACTATTTTTGATTCAAATGGCACCTTACTCGAATAAAATGCTTGTTCTTCTTCAAATTGCTGGATATACTTTTCATAAACAGTCTTTGTTTTATCAAATTCAATATCTGGTTCTATAAAATTATTGTTGCTTTCTGTATATTTTCTCATCCAATCTATTGCCATGTCTACTTCTTTGTTTTGCAAGGAAAGAGTTATAATTTCAGTAATTACATTGCCAGAATATGTTGGACAACATTTTATAACCTTTATAAAAGCTTGTCTTGCCGTTTTGAGCATTCGCAAGCCACGATCTGGAGTAAATTCAGTTTTTATTAATCGTAACCCCTCTTTTTTAATTTCTTCAGCATAAAAAAAATATAAAAAAGCATTTTCTGGACTCATTTTTATAGCCTCGCCAATTACTTCAACTCGTTTCGAATAATCGTTGATCTTTTTAGACTTATCAATCAACTTCATAACTTTTTTCGGAGGCTTTAAACAATTCTCGTCTAAGTCATTTTCTTCTTGTTGACTATTAATAGATGTTGATAAAAAGAGGATAAATCCACAAAAAAATGTAACAAATTCAATCCGCATAATGAGTAATTTTACAATCTGATTATATCGATTTAATTGAGAAAAGTTACAGAAATATTTTAATCAATGAGCATAATCAAAATAAAAATTTAAGTAATTGATTTACAAATAATTAAGACGTTAATAAAAAAATATTTTAAAAATGTTTAACTTTTTTATCGTTTGTTTAAACATTTCTGTTTAATTTTGATTCAAATAAGTTAAACAAAAAACTAAATATATGTCAACAGTTGAATTTAATGATGCTTTAGTAAGTATGGAAGATAACTTACAATCATTTGCTTTAGGTTTTACCAGAAACAAGGAAGATGCACAAGACTTGACTCAGGAAACAATGCTCAAGGCAATAACATACAGAAATTATTATACGCCCCAGACCAATTTCAAAGCTTGGGTTTTTACGATTATGCGGAATATTTTTATAAACCAATACCGTCGTAAAGTAAAATCTAGGACAATTTTTGATAATTCCAAAGATTTATTTTTAATTTCAAATTCGGCCGGTCATAATGAAACCCCGTTGGAAATTATTGCTGCCAAAAACATTAATCGACAAATTAATTTTTTAAATGAAGAATATAAAGTTCCATTCGAATTGCATTTCCAAGGGTTTAAGTATAAGGAAATTGCGGATCGATTAGGTATTCCGATAGGTACTGTTAAGAGTAGAATTTTTATAGCACGTAAGAAATTAATGGATTTATTGCCAGAATACACGTATCTTGCTAACTAAATGAATAGGAAAATCACCATTATAGGTTCTGGAATTTCTAGTTTGGCAGCGTCATCACTACTCGCTAAAGATGGATTTGATGTGACAATACTAGAAAAAAATGATACGATTGGTGGTAGAGCAAGACAATTTTCAACCGATGGTTTTGTGTTTGATATGGGACCGAGTTGGTATTGGATGCCCGATGTTTTTGAAAGGTATTACAATTTATTCGGTTACAAAACTTCCGATTTTTACGAGTTGAAGAGGCTCGATCCTTCGTATAGAGTTTATTGGAATGATAATTCTTATACCAATGTTCCCGCGACAATTGAAGGAATGGAAGCTTGGTTTGAAGAACTTGAACCAGGGAGTTCTGTTCAATTAACAAAATTCTTAAAAGAAGCAAAATATAAATACGAAGTTGGAATGCAAGAACTTGTATTTAAACCAAGTAGATCTTTAATAGAATTTGCTGATATGCGTATTCTGAAAGGGTTGTTTAACATGCATTTATTATCCTCTTTTACAGGATACATTCGAAAATACTTTAAGCATCCAAAAATTCTTTCTCTTTTAGAATTTCCTATATTGTTTCTAGGAGCCATGCCCAGTGAAACTCCAGCTCTTTATTCCTTAATGAATTATGCGGACATATCTCTAGGAACATGGTATCCCATGGGAGGAATGCATAAGTTCATTGAGGCATTTGAGAAAATAGCCACTGAACAAGGGGTGAAATTTAAGACAAATACAGAAGTAACTGGTTTTGAATATGATAACAAAAAAATTACACGCGTTAAAACCAAGCAAGGTGATTTTGAAACCGATATTGTAGTTTCTGGTGCGGATTATCAGCATACAGAAAATAAATTATTGAAAGAAAAAGCTAATTACTCAGATACATATTGGGACAAACGAACAATGGCTCCTTCATGTTTGTTATTCTATATTGGGTTAAACAAACGTGTAGAAAACTTGGAACACCACAATTTATTTTTTGATGAGGATTTCACAAAACACGCAGAAGAGATATACAAAGATCCAAAATGGCCTACTTCTCCCCTATTTTATTTGAGCGTTCCATCTTTAACAGACAAAAGTGTTGCTCCAGAAGGTCATGAAAATTTATTTTTACTGATTCCCATTGCTCCAGATCTTGAAGATAAAGAAGAAATCAGGGAAAAATATTTTGATCTGCTATTAGATCGTATCGAGAAAAAAACTGGAAATATAATTCGTGATAACATTGTTTACAAACGTTCGTTCTCTATCAAAGACTTTAAGACTGATTATAACGCCTTTAAAGGAAACGCATACGGATTGGCAAATACGCTAAAACAAACAGCCATTCTTAAACCTTCCTTAAAAAATAAAAAACTAACAAATTTGTACTATACGGGACAACTTACGGTTCCGGGTCCTGGTGTTCCACCCTCAATAATTTCTGGTGAGGTTGTCGCAAAAGAAATAATACGTGAGCACTCTATTTAATAAGTTTTATGAAACATATTTTTGATAATCTTAGTCAGGAAATAAGTCGCGTAACAACGCAGCGATATAGTACTTCCTTTTCATTAGGAATTCGTTTTTTACACGCCGATTTACACAAACCAATTTATTCAATTTACGGTTTTGTTCGTTTTGCTGATGAAATTGTTGATACGTTTCATGGTTTTGATAAAGCGAAATTATTGGCTGATTTCAAAACACAGACTTATGAATCTATACGAGACGGTATTTCACTAAATCCAATTTTGAACAGTTTTCAATGGGCTGTTAATAAATACCAAATTCCATTGGAGCTTATTGAAACTTTTCTGAAATCTATGGAAATGGATTTAGATCAAAATACATATGATGAATATGGCTATGAAGAATATATCTTAGGTTCCGCGGAAGTGGTTGGTCTGATGTGTCTCAAGGTTTTTGTTGAAGGAGATTCTCAAGAATATGAGCGACTTAAACCAATGGCAATGAAATTGGGTTCTGCGTTTCAAAAAATAAATTTCCTGCGTGATTTGAAAGCTGATTTTCATGACTTAGGAAGAACTTATTTTCCAGGATTAGATTTAAATGAATTTAATTCAGGTGTAAAACAAGAAATTGAAGCAGATATTGAAACAGATTTCACATTGGGTTATGAAGGTATAAAACAACTACCGAAAAAAGCTCGGTTCGGTGTTTATGTGGCTTACATCTATTACTATAAATTGTTTAATAAGATTAAAGGAACGCCTGCTCACACAATTTTAAACGAACGAATTCGTATTCCTAATAATAAAAAGTTACGTATTCTTTTGTCATCCTATGTTCGACATAACTTGAATTTACTTTAGCAGATGGATCAGTTAATTCTTGTTGATTCGAACGATAATGTGGTCGGGAAAATGGAAAAATTAGATGCTCATAAAAAAGGACTTCTACACCGTGCTTTTTCCATTTTTCTTTTCAATTCATCGGGTGAAATGCTAATCCAACAACGTGTAGATTCAAAATACCATTCCCCGGGACTGTGGACAAATGCATGTTGTAGTCATCCTTCTCCAAATGAAACAGTGATGGATGCTGGTCAAAGAAGATTAATGGAAGAATTAGGCATATCAACCTTTTTAGTGCATTCATTTTATTTTGAATATCGCACAGAATTTGACAATGGCCTAATTGAACATGAATTAGATCACGTATTAGTTGGCTACACCAATGAAAACCCAATTTTAAATCCATCTGAAGCTAAAGCATTTCAATGGATTTCATTGGAAAATTTAATGCATGATATACAAATTTCACCAGAAAAATATACCATTTGGTTCAAAATAATTTTGAATCAACATTTCGAAAAAATTCAAAAAGAACTTTGCCATGCGCGTATGTAGAAGAGCTAATTTTAATGCAGCACACCGTTTGTTTCGTGCTGACTGGTCGGATGAAAAAAACCAAACTATTTTTGGGAAATGTAACAATCCAAATTTTCATGGCCACAATTACACATTGGAGGTATGGATTGATGGAAATATAGATCCTGAGACTGGCTATGTCATTGACCTTAAAATCGTTAAGGATTTAATCAAATCTGAGATTGAGGAACGCTTTGATCATCGTAATTTAAACTTAGATTGTCCTGAATTTGATGACTTAATTCCTACTGCTGAAAATATTTCGGTTGTTTGCTTTAACTTATTGCGCACAAAATTAGATAGCAAGTATAGTTTAACTATTCGTCTATGGGAAACAGAAAACAATATTGTGGAATATAGTGGTCAGTAAAAGTCATCTGATTTGAAAGAAAACTACTTTCTAATTCTTACATCCACTTTTTTTGACCAAATTTGTTGAAAATAATACCTGTGATAAAATTCATCCTATTTATTTCGATTTATCTTTCTACCTCAATTTTACTTAGCCAAAAAGGTGATACTTTATTTATTTCATCCATTTATAAAGAAGCACTAACTAAAGGAGAATCATACGAAAATTTACGAAAACTGTGTAAAGATATAGGTAATCGTTTATCTGGTTCTGCCGCTGCCCAGATGGCCGTTGAATGGGGAAAAAACACGATGGTGAATTATGGGTTCGATTCAGTTTATTTACAAAAAATAATGGTTCCTCATTGGGATAGAGGCACTACTGAACGAGCCTGGATACAAGTCGAGAAGGAACAAATTTCATTGAATATACTTGCACTCGGAGGGTCTGTTTCAACAAATGGAATGATGAGTGGTGATGTTATCGAATTTGCAAGTTTAAATGAATTAAAAAAGGCTACATCCGCGCAAGTGCAAGGTAAAATTGTTTTTATTAATCAACACATGTCTGGTGAGGAGATTAATACGTTTAAGTCATATGGTGGATGTAGCTCTATTCGTTTAAAAGGAGCAATTGAAGCAGGTAAATTAGGGGCAAAAGCAGTGTTAATTCGTTCGTTAGGCTTAGCGATTGATGACCATCCACATACCGGAGTTATGTCGTATGATAGCTCTATTAAAAAGATTCCAGCTGCTGCTCTTTCCACACAAGATGCAGATTTTTTATCAGTAAAAATTAAATCTAGTAAATTAAGGGTCACGCTTGAAATGAATTGTAAAACCTTAGAGGACGAGCCATCTTTTAATGTTATTGCAGAAATCCGTGGAAATAAGTCTCCCAAGGAAATAATCACATTTGGCGGACACTTGGACTCATGGGACACTGGCGAAGGAGCGCATGACGACGGAGCTGGGGTTGTGCATTGCATGGAGGCGTTGCGCATTTTAAAAAAATTAAATTACAAACCAGGACATACACTGAGAGTTGTGCTTTTCATGAACGAAGAAAATGGGAACATGGGCGGTAAAGGATATTCCAATTTCTCTTCTGCCCGAGGGGAAAAACAAATCGCTGCATTGGAAAGTGATCGTGGAGGCTTTGCACCAAGAGGTTTTGCCTGCGACGGTTCCCTTAATCAAGTAAAATTCCTACAATCCCTTGCTCCTTTTTTCAAATCGTATGAATTGCATATTTTCGAAAAAGGTTATAGTGGTGTGGACATAGGCCCACTGAAAAATCAATTTCCAGGCATTCCATTATTTGGTTTTGTTCCAGATTCACAACGTTATTTTGACTTTCATCATACACCAAATGATGTTTTTGAAAATGTAAATAAACGAGAACTAGAACTTGGAGCAGCAGCAATAAGTTCATTTATTTATTTATTGGATCAAAATCTATAAATTTTGAGGCAGCAATAATCGTAATTTCAATAATTTTAACTATGACTTTTGATATAGCAATTGTAGGGGGAGGTATTGTAGGAGCAGCTACTTTGTATAAACTCCAGCAGAAAAACCCCAATCTCACCATCGTTCTTCTTGAAAAAGAAAAGGAACTAGCACATCATCAAACGGGTCATAATTCTGGAGTAATTCATTCTGGATTATATTACAAACCAGGTTCTTTGAAAGCAAAAAACTGTTTTGATGGCAGACATGAATTAGTCGCTTTTGCAAAAGAACATGATATTATGTATGATATTTGCGGAAAAGTTATTGTTGCAACAGATGCAAAGGAATTACCCAATCTGGATCGAATTTTTGAGAGTGGAGTTCAAAACAACATCGAAGGAATTAAAAAAATTACCGCAGCAGAAGTTAAAGAAATCGAACCTTTTGTGGAATGTATTGCTGGGATTTTAGTTCCATGCACAGGAATTATCGATTTTAAAGGAGCAACAGTAAAAATGGTAGAACTTGCTTTAGCATTGAATAAGGAAAGTGAAATAAGATTAGATACGGAATTCATTAGCGTTGAAAAAACGACTAACTGCTCAATCATTCAAACGAACAAAGAGCCGATACAAGCTAAGTACATTGTCTATTGTGCTGGTTTACAAGCAGATCGATTAGCAAAAAAAGATGGCGTAAAACTGAAAGAGCAAGTTGTTCCTTTTCGAGGCGATTATTATGAATTAGCGGAACACGCCAAACACAAAGTGAAAAATTTAATTTATCCCGTACCAGATCCTAATTTTCCTTTTTTAGGCGTTCATTTCACTCGGATGGTTGACGGTAGCGTAGAATGCGGACCGAATGCAGTTTTCTCGTTTAAGCGCGAAGGATACAACAGAACCGATTTTTCCTTAAGAGACACCTGGGAATCATTGACGTATGGAGGAACTTGGAAATTATTTTTAAGTAATATAAAATATGGTATCGATGAATACCGACGAGCATTTTCAAAACGGCTTTTCTTAAAATCTCTACAACGTATGATTCCATCCTTAACCATGGAGGATATTCAACCTGCCAGAGCCGGCGTTAGAGCACAATTATTATCTCAAAACGGAGATACGCGCGATGATTTCAGGATTGAACACCATGATAATTCAGTTCATGTGTTAAATGCACCTTCACCCGCAGCAACAGCTTCTCTTGCAATAGGAAACTACATTGCAGAGGTTGTTCATGAAAAACTAGGTTTATAAAGCTTTGTGGAGGGACATTTTGGTTCCATTTAGTTGGAGATAATCTCAAACAATTTATCTAAGTTTGGTGAAACAATCACTTCAATTCTTCTGTTTTTCGCTTTATCATTGGCGTCTACCGGTAGGAACTCGCTTCTTCCTGCTGCCATTATTTTTTTCGGATTCATTGTTGAATTGGCTAGCATTATTTCAACCACAGAGGTAGCTCTTAAAACAGATAGCTCCCAGTTATTTTTTGGTGAATTTGGACTACTCATCTTGGTGTTATCTGTGTGTCCCTCGACAATTATCTCTAAATCTCCAGTGTTTTCAAGTGCTTTTGATAAGTCAATAATCGCGGATTTTCCACCTGGTTCAATTGCAGTACTTCCTGGATTAAACAATAATTTCGCCTCCAAACTAATATAAATTCTACCATCTTTTTGAACCACAGTTAATCCTTTATTTTCATACGCCCTTAGAGCAGCGGCAATTCTTTCTTTTAATTCCTTAATACCTCGTTCTTGTCGAGAAATAATTTCTTCCAGCTCATTTACTCTTGCTTCACGTTCAGCCAACAAAGCTTGTTTCGCGTTTAATTCTTTTTCAAGAGCAGTCAAAGCATCTTCTTTTCGTTGTAGCTCAATACTCTTTGCCTCCAATTCAGCCTGAAAAACAGCAGCCTCTTTGGATCCCATTGTCTTTTGATTATCGAAAGATTTTTCCAACTCTGCATATTGTTTTTTCATTTTAGCAAACTCCAAATTAGTTGATCGAAATTTCAATCCATTCGCTGTCGTATCTTTTTTTAATGCTTCAACATCCTTTGTCAGTAGGTCAAATTTTTCTTGCAAAGATTTTGCTTTGCCTTCATAATCAGTACTTTGATTTTTATATTTCTCCAATTCATCAGCACACGATTTTTCACGCGCCAACAAATCTTGGTATTTTTTTACCGGAACACAAGCAACTAGTGCTAAGGTGCTTACTAATCCTAGAATAAAAAGTGACTTTTTCATAATTTTCATATTGAAATACAAAATTCGACAAGATATTCATGCAAATTCAAGAAATATTTAGTAGTTTTAAACACCATTAGTTGAATAACCTTTTGTAACAAAAATTCAATTATTCAGTCTAAATAATAAGCAATAAACAAAAATTAAGAAAAAAATGAAAAAAATGAAACTTAGTCTTGCATTTGGACTGTTATTGACGATCCAATTTTCGCAAGCACAAACAAAAGAAGAAAACTCAGATAGCACTAAAATTAAACTTGGAAAAGATACAGAATTAATTATCATCGACAATTCCAAAAAGAACAAAGAAGAAAAACAAAATGACGAAAAATCGGATTCAGAAAAAAAAGAAAAAAATAAAAAATACGAAAATTCTTGGTCAGGAATTGATGTTGGTTTTAATATGTTATTAAATTCATCAAACCAACTTTCTTTTGGTAATAGGCCCTATTGGGAAAATGAAATTGGAAGATCGACCTCGTTTCATTTTAACTTATTCAGCCACAAATTCCCAATCGTTAAACAATATGTTGGTTTCGTAACTGGATTTGGTTTCGGAATGAATACTATCGGTATAAATAGAGATTATAGACTACAAACCAATTCGGACAGCACTTATGCCATTTTAATAAACGATTCAACAAACAATGTTCGAGTAAATTCATTGACAATGGGTGTTTTTGAAGTTCCACTATTACTAGAGTTTGCTACCAAAAGAAAAAGAGAACATTCATTTCATTTAGCCGCTGGTGTTATTGGGGGTATTCGTGTCGGATCATCTTATTTCATGCGCGGAAAAAAGAATAATGTAAAATACAGAGAAACTGTAAATGACGCTTTTAATATTAATCCGTTCCAGCTCGATGCTACTGTTCGATTGGGTTATGGGGATTTTGGCGCATATGCTTCATATGGATTAACTAATTTATTTAAAGCAAACAAAGCTCCGCAAATGAGTATATTTCAATTTGGTATCACACTCCATTTTTAATATGATAAAGTGATTATTAAGATCCTCGGCAACCCCGAGGATTTTTTATTTCTAATCAATTTATATCAAAATCAAGAGATTACATTTCCAATTTTCTAAGTTGCGTACTTTTATCCCTAATAAGTGTTAAAATTTCACCTAAAGCATTACATAAATTCAACTTTGTTTTACTACTTTTAGCAACCCAAAATTAATTATGAAAAATTTAAAAATAAAATTAGTTGCTATACTCGTTTTTGTTGGCATGTTTGCGAGAGCAGACGAAGGAATGTGGTTCTTAATGTTCATCGAAAGATTGAACCAAAGAGACATGCAAAAAATGGGCTTGCAATTAACTGCGGAAGAAATATATAGTATCAATAACCATAGTTTAAAAGATGCTATTGTTCAGTTCAACGGAGGATGTACAGCTGAAATCATTTCCAAAGAAGGATTAATTTTAACGAACCACCATTGCGGTTATGATGCCATTGCTGAGTTATCAACGCCTAAGCAAGATTATTTAACCGATGGTTTTTGGGCAAAAACAAAAGCAGATGAATTGAAACCTAAATCTCTATTTATTCGATTTTTTGTTCGCATGGACGATGTTTCAAAGCGTATTTTAGGAAAAGTCAATGACACAATGACTGAAGAGGAGCGTGAAAAAGCTATTAATGCGGAAATTGCGTTGATTCAAAAAGAAAACAATGACGGTGGAAAATATACAGTAAGTGTTCGCTCATTTTTTCAAGGAAATGAATTTTATTATTTTGTTTATCAAGATTTCAAAGATGTTCGATTAGTTGGAACTCCGCCAAAAAGCATAGGTAAATTTGGAGGAGACACAGACAACTGGGAATGGCCGCGTCATACAGGAGATTTCTCCATGTTTAGAGTTTATGGTGACGCCAATGGAAACCCTGCAGATTATTCAACAGCCAACATTCCATTAAAACCAAAACGTCATCTTTCGGTAAATATGAATGGCGTGAAAGAAGGAGATTTCGCCATGATTTTAGGGTATCCTGGACGAACAAATCGTTGGTTACCGGCTGGAGGCATTGAACAAAATGTTAAATTTGCTTATCCAGCTTGGGTGGAGGCATCAAAATTGAACATGGATGTAATGAAAAAATACATGGACAAAAATGACGACACACGCCTAGATTATGAATCTAAGTACGCTGGAATTGCTAACTACTGGAAAAATCGTCAAGGAATGATAGATGCTTTAACGAAAGCCAAAACAGCTGAATTAAAAAGTAAAAACGAAGCTAAATTTAATGCTTGGGCAAACAAACCAGCAAATGTCGCTAAATACGGTAAATTGGTTGAAACGCTAAACAATTATTATGCTAAGACCAACGAAAAAGCACGACATGATAATTATTTGATGCAAATCTTGAGAGGAAGCAGTTTTGCTGCCATATCACGAACATTGGGTGCTCAACTTGATGCGTATGCAAAAGCAAACGAAGAAGCTAAAGCTGGAATGAAAGAGGAATTATTGTCAAGCGTTGATGAATTCTACAATGAGATCTCCATGGACGTTGAAAAAGATTTATTGGCGAATCAATTTAACTTGTATGCTAGAAAAGCAGGATATAAACTTAGTCCAACAATCGAACAAGTTGGAAGTAAATCAAACAATGACTTCGGGAAATTTATTAATGCTACGTTTGAAATGAGTCTATTCTCTTCAGCTGACAAATTAAAAGCATTTATCGAATATCCAAAAGACGGTATGATTACCAATGATTCATTGTTCCAATTATCCTCAGAACTGCTGGCGCATTATAATTCAAAATCAGAAGAATTAACAAAATTACAAGCTGATTATTCCAAATCGTTTAGATTACTTGTTGCAGGACTTAGAGAAGCGAAAATGAGCGCTATCCAATATCCAGATGCTAATAGCACATTACGATTAACTTATGGAAAAGTGAGTGCGTTACCTGCAAACCTGAAAAATGATGCGAAAGTAAATTACTATACCACTTTAGATGGAACAATTAAAAAATACAAAGCTAAGGATGAAGAATTTGACTTACCACAGCGATTATTGGATCTGCATAAAGCCAAAGATTATGGGCAATATGTTGACAAAGCAGGACATTTACCCGTTAACTTTTTAACTGATAATGATATAACTGGAGGAAACTCAGGGTCTCCCGTTTTAAATGGAAAAGGAGAGTTAATCGGTTTGGCATTTGATGGTAATATTGAGGCAATGGCGGGAGATGTAATTTTTGATAAAAATTTGCAAAAAACGATCAATGTAGACATCCGTTACGTCCTCTTTATCATTGATAAATTTGCTGGAGCAAAACACATCGTTGACGAAATGACAATTGTCAAATAAGAGAATACAATAGACTGATACAAAATTAAGAATAGAAATCATGAGTGAATTAGCCAAAATTGAATTAGACGGAAAAGTATATGAATTTCCAATCGTTGTTGGTTCTGAGAATGAAAAAGCGATTGATATTTCCAAATTAAGAGATACAACAGGTTACATCACGTTGGATACGGGATATAAAAATACCGGGGCAACGAAAAGTAGCATAACATTTTTGGATGGTGAAGAAGGAATTTTACATTACCGAGGATATTCCATTGAAGAATTGGCTGAAAAAGCTACTTTTTTAGAGGTTGCATACTTACTATTAAATGGTGAATTACCGACTCAAGATGAACTTGATTCATTTGGAGGGAGTATTAAAAAACATACACTTGTACATGAAGACATGAAACGATTTTTCGAAGCATATCCTGCAAAAGCGCATCCAATGGGTGTGTTATCTTCGATGATTTGTTCACTTTCTACTTTTTATCCTGAATCGTTGGATCCACATAGAAGTAAGGAAATGAAAGAATTAACCATGCATCGATTATTGGCAAAAATGCCTACACTTGCTGCTTGGGCTTATAAAAATTCAATTCGCCATCCTTTCATGTATCCAAACAATGATTACGATTATTGTTCTAATTTCTTACATATGATGTATGCAATGCCAACGGAAGAATACAAGGTTGATCCGGTTGTTGCTGCTGCATTGAATAAATTATTAATTCTACACGCTGATCACGAACAAAACTGTTCTACATCAACTGTTCGTATCGTTGGGTCTTCTCAAGCTAATTTGTACGCAACAATTTCTGCTGGTATTTCTGCACTTTGGGGACCTCTTCACGGCGGTGCAAATCAAGAAGTAATTGAAATGCTTGAACAAATCCATAATGATGGAGGTGATGTAGACAAATGGGTTGCCAAAGCAAAAGATAAAGAAGATCCGTTTAGATTAATGGGCTTTGGTCACAGAGTGTACAAAAACTTTGATCCACGTGCTAAAATCATTAAAAAAGCATGTGATGATGTCCTTGAAAAAATGGGAATCAATGATCCAATGTTAGCAATTGCAAAACGACTAGAACAAGTTGCATTAGAAGATGAATACTTCAAAGCGAGAAACCTTTATCCAAATGTTGATTTTTATTCTGGTATTATATACAAAGCAATTGGAATTCCTACCGAAATGTTCACGGTCATGTTTGCTATTGGTCGCCTTCCAGGATGGATTTCTCAATGGAAAGAAATGACTGAAAACAAAGAGCCGATTGGTAGGCCAAGACAAATTTATACTGGTTATACTTCAAGATCATTTGTTGATATTACAAAAAGATAACTAGCTGACAATTTGTCTCATAAATCCGTTTTGGTCAAATGATTGATAAAACGATTATAAATAAATTAAAAATAAAGAAAATGGCATTAGAAATTACAGATCAAAACTTTGAAGAATTAGTAATGAAATCCGAAAAGCCTGTTTTGGTAGACTTTTGGGCTGAATGGTGTGGCCCTTGCAGAATGATCGGACCAATAGTTGAAGAATTAGCAAATGAATATGCCGATAAAGCAATTGTAGGTAAAGTGAATGTGGATTTAAACCCAGGAGTTTCTGCTAAATTCGGTATTAGAAGTATTCCAACAATCTTATTTATTAAGAATGGGGAAATCGTTGATAAAAATGTGGGTGCTGCTCCAAAAGCGCAATTATCTGCTAAATTAGACGCAATTCTATAAGAAGGACTTACAACTTATTAGAAGAGTCATCTTATAGGTGGCTCTTTTTTTTATCTTGTTTTTTTGACTGAACTAAATATTTTAATTTTTTAAAAATAATCGCAACGATTAATAGTACCGCTAAAGCGCTCAAAATACGATAAAAGAAATCACCCCAAAGCACATAAACTGTTTTCTCTTTATTTCTATTTAAAGTTGTTTTCATTGCATCTGCTTTCCACCATGAGGATTGTTTTATTATTTCACCCCGTTGGTTCACAAACGAACTAAATCCAGTATTTGCAGCTCTAGCAACCGACCTTCTTGTTTCAATGGCTCGAATGGAGGCAAAACTATTGTGCTGTTTATATCCAGGCGTATCCCTCCACCAACCGTCATTCGTTATTATAAACAATAATTCAGCTCCCTTCTGAACTTGTTGACTGATAAATTCGCCATAAATTGATTCATAACATACAATTGGCGCATATAATCCATATTGGCTATTAATGGTTTGGGGTTCAATTTCTTTACCTAAGGTACCTGAGGTTCCTCCGTTATTAATAGACAATTCTTCCAAAAAAGGAAACCATTCGGTAAATGGAATTTCTTCAACACCCAATACTAGTTTCGATTTATGCACTATATCCGTATTATCTTTTTCAATAGACAACGATGAATTATAAAATTCAATAAAATCAGACGAACCATTTATTTTTTTTGAGGCCATTGAATTTTTATTCTTAAAAAAAGCATAGGTTGAAGCTCCGGTTAGTAGATGAACGTTAGGATGATCATTTGCGAAATTCAAAAATGCCGAAACGGATTCATTTTGACGTAAAAATCCTTCTTCAACGGAAGAACTTATAGCGGTTTCAGGAAAAAGAATAAAGTTCGTCTTGTTACTACTTATTTGACTCGCTAATCCTAACATTTTATTGATTTGCTCGGAGGGATCTCTTACAAATTTCTCATTGTAAGGATCAATATTAGGCTGGATTACAGCTACCTCTACTGGATTAATTTTCTCTTTATAAGTAAAAAACCGAACAAGAGAGAAACTACTTGGAACAAACAAAGCAAGAAAAATCCCTATTAAAAATCTTTTGCCATTCCTTCGGGAATCTCCTTTGGATTGTTGAATTTGGTTCAGCAGGTATGAAAAGATTAGATAATTCACACCAAGCAACCATATACTACCTCCCATTACTCCCGTAATTTCATACCATTGAACAACCTGAGGGTACAATGAAAAGACATTTCCAAGCGTTAACCAGGGCCAAGATAATTCCCAATGATAATGCGCATGTTCAAATCCAACCCAAAAGACAATTAAAAAAAACCAGCCAAAATTCGCAGATAAATGTTTCCTCGCTAAGTGGTAAGCATAAAATGCTATCGACATGAACAATGAGTTTAAAACAAACGCCATATAAGCACCTTCTGGCGATGCAAAATAAATCCAAAAAGTGGTTCCTAAATTATAGATCAAAAATGACAAATAGGCATGAATAAAGACTTTCCCACTTCTCAACTTCCCTTTTCGAATTGAATTTTCAACCAAGAGTAATGGCACCCATGCGACAAAACCCAAAAATGCCAATCCACCAGTGAATGGAAAACTTAATATCAAAAGAAATCCACTAATTATTGAAAGGGAAAATCTATACTTTTTGGAAAAAATCATTGGGATGAAGTTGTATATTGCTGTTTTGAAAAATGAATGAATCAAGTAATATTATTCGGAATAAATTTGGTTGTACTCCGTTTGGTATCTTTTCAAAATATTCTTTCTTTTTAATTTTAAGGTCGGGGTCAATTCTTCACTTTCAATACTCAATTCTTTTGGTAGCAAAACAAACTTTTTAATTTGCTCCCAATTTCCAAAACTTAAATTGAAATGATCAATTTCTTCTTGAATTCGATCCTTCACCTCTTTTTGGACAATTAATTCCACATTGCTTAAATTCTCAAAAGGGTGAGCATGTCTTTTTGCCCATTCTTTTAAAAATGAATAAGATGGAACAATAAGTGCTGATGGAAATTTCTCTCCCTCACCAATGACAACAATCTGTTCAATGAAACGCGATTCTTTGAATTTATTTTCCATCGCTTGGGGAACAATGTATTTTCCACCTGATGTTTTAAAAATTTCTTTTTTCCGATCGGTTATTTTCAAATATTTACCCTCCCTAAATTCACCAATATCGCCTGTATGAAACCAGCCTGCATCGTCAATAGCTTCAGCGGTTGCTTCTGGTAATTTGTAATAGCCCATCATCACGTTAGGGCCTTTTACTAAAATCTCACCATCAGAAGCAATTTGAACTTGAACCCCATCGATTAAAGCTCCTACACATCCCATTCGAATTCCTTTTTGAAATGAATTTACCGATACCACTGGAGAAGTTTCTGTTAATCCATATCCTTCTAAAATTGGAATCTCCGCAGCCAGAAAAATGCGTGCTAAACGAGGTTGAAGCGCTGCACTACCAGAAGCGATTGCACGGACATTCCCCCCCAAGGCTTCCTTCCACTTCGAGAAAATTAATTTGCGAGCAATTGCTAATTGTATCGAAAAGAAAATGGAATTTTTTCCCGTATTATCAAATCGTTCAGCTAAACCTGCGGCCCAGAAAAATAATTTTCGTTTTATCCCTGTTAATTCATCCCCTTTAGCGATGATTTTATCATAAACCTTTTCAATTAATCGAGGTACCGCTGAAAAAACATCGGGTTTCACCTCGCGAATATTCTCACCAATGGTTTCCATCGATTCCGCAAAATGAATAGAACAGCCCAAATACATATACAAATAATGCAGCATTCGTTCGTAAATGTGACAAACTGGAAGAAAACTTAACACCTTTGAATGTTGATCTGCAGGAATAGGCTCAATACAAGCTTCAACATTTGACAAAATATTTTTATGAGATAACATTACCCCTTTTGGGTTACCTGTTGTGCCAGAAGTATAAATAATTGTAGCTAAATCTTCCTGTTTTACGACATCCATTCTTGACCTAACTAACCCCTCGTCAACACTTTCTGCTTTTAATTCAATTTGAGTCCAATTTGGAATCCCGTCAATTTTATCGAATGTAAACAAATGTTCTAATGATGGAATTTCAGATCTAATAGACTGAATTTTATCATACAATTCTTGATTTCCCACACAGCAAATTTTAGCTTCACAATCTTTGAAAATGTATCTATAATCATTCACCGAAATATTTGGATACAACGGTACAACAATCGCCCCTACTTGCTGAATAGCGATATCAAAAATATTCCATTCAATGCGATTTGACGATGCCATAGCCACCATATCCCCTGGTTCAACACCGAATGCGATTAGTCCGCGAGAAATCATCATCGCTTGATCCAAAAATGATTTTGTATGAACTCCTACCCAATTACCGTTTGTTTTGGTAACAAACATATTCTCATTTGGGAAGTTTTTCAACTGATAATAAGGAACATCAAATAACCGTTGAGCTTGAAACATATACTATATTTTTATTATTAATTTACGCACTTATCCCTAAGATTATTTCAAAGATAAATAAAACCCTTTAAAATAAAGAAATGGCAGTAAATTTATTAGAACTACATAAAAATTATAATACACAAGCAAAATGCTTGGTTTTGTTGAAAAAATTGAAATGGGGCAAAAACGCAACTTGCCCAAAATGTGCAAGTAAATCAGTTCGATTGGTTAATCCTCAATCGGAACGGTACATTTGTTCAGATTGCAATTTTCAGTTTTCTATTTTCACGGGAACTATTTTTGAAGGCACGTTACTGAAATTACCGACATGGTTTCAAATAATAGGGATGATGCTAAACGCAAAAACAAGCATTTCAGCAAAAGAAATTCAAAGAAACACGGGAGTAACCTATAAAACAGCTTATTATGCTTGTATGAGGATTAGAATAGGTATGCTCATGCCCGAAACAATGCTTAACGGAATGATTGAAATGGATGAAAGTTATTTTGGCGGGAAAGCTAGAAAACAAAATAAATCAATTCCTGACAACGAACCAACACTTTCTTCGGCAACTAACAAAAGAGGTCGTGGAACTAACAAAGTATCTGTTGTAGGAATGGTTGAAAGACAGGGTAATGTTAAAACAAAAGTCATAGAAAAACTAACGAAAGTAAATCTTTTGGCAATGCTTAAATCAAATGCAGTTCAAGAGGATTCAATTTTAATCACGGATGGCTTTAAATCTTACGCAGAACTTGAAAAATACATTGACCGATTAGTTGTAAATCACAATAAGCAGTTTAGTAAAGGTATAATTCACGTTAACACGATTGAGGGATTTTGGTCAATTGTAAAAAATGGAATCAAAGGCAGTTATAGAGCAATAAGTAAGAAGTATTTACCGCTTTATCTCATTGAATTTGAGTGGAAATTTAATCACAGAAATTATAAAGGGAACGAGTTAGAGAAGTTTCTTAAAAACGCCTTATCCCAAGAGAAAGAATTGGAATATTATAAGGCTCAAAGTAGTAATCAAGTTAAAAAAATAAGTTATGGAAAGCAATGAAAAAGAAACGCCATGTGGAGTTCGTTTTGATGAATCAATTGATATTGATGTTAGAGGAGAAAATAATCAAGCAACTATCAATCAGTTCATAAATCAGTTTAAAGAGAAAACAGAAAGTATAAAGTCAAATATGATTATTCTAAAGTGTCAGATTTATCCAACTCATTTTTTTGATTTGGATTAGGAATAAAAAAGAAATTTGAACGCAAAGAATGGCAACAAAAACTATAACTTGGGTTGCCATCGGAATCAGAGGTAATTTCAATTTTTTTTCCGTGAATCTTACACTTTAAGTTCAATTGTTCTTCAGTAAATTCTAAACTCATAAATGAATAACTTTAAAAATAAAAATCAAATATAGTAAAATAATCTTAGGGATAAGTACGTTAATTTATTTTTACAATTCTTAAAGTGCTTGATTTTTTATTTCATCGACAATTTCGGGATTCAAAAGTGTTGAAATATCTCCAAAACTTGAAAAATCACCTTCAGCAATTTTACGTAGAATGCGGCGCATGATTTTTCCTGAACGGGTTTTTGGAAGTCCAGTTGTGAATTGAATTTTATCCAATTTTGCGATTGGTCCAATTTGATCAGAAACATACTGGTTGATTTCCTTTTTTAATTGATTTTCGTCAAAATCACCAATTCCATCCTTTAAGGTAACAAAACCATACAATGCATTGCCTTTAATATCATGAGGAAATCCAACAATTGCTGATTCAGCAACGAAATGGTGTTCGTTTATTGCATCTTCGATTGGCGCAGTACCTAAATTATGTCCGGAAACAATAATTACATCATCTACTCTACCTGTAATTCGGTAATATCCATCTTCATCCCTCCATGCTCCATCTCCTGTAAAATAATATCCCGGAAAGGCTGTGAAATACGTATCCTTATAACGCTGATGATCTCCCCAAATAGTTCGAGCGATAGATGGCCAAGGGAATTTTATGCAGAGACTACCGTCAGTTTCATTTTTATCAATTGTTTCTTTATCCGCATTAATTAACACGGGCTGAATTCCAGGTAACGGTAAAGTAGCATAGGTTGGTTTCAATATTGTTATTCCTGGTAAAGGAGAAATTAAAATCCCACCCGTTTCGGTTTGCCACCACGTATCAACAATTGGACAAGTTGACTTCCCTATATTTTCAAAATACCACTGCCATGCTTCGTCATTTATGGGTTCACCAACACTTCCAATTATCTTCAAAGAAGAAAGATTATACTTTTCTACCCATGACAATGGTTCTTTTGCTAATGATCGTATTGCAGTTGGGGCTGTGTAAAATTGAGTTACTTTATATTTTTCAATCACTGACCAGAAACGTCCAAAATCAGGATAAGATGGTATTCCTTCGAATAGAACGGTTGTGGCTCCATTCAATAAAGGACCATATAAAATATAGGAATGACCTGTAATCCAACCAATATCTGCTGTGCACCAGAAAACATCTGATGGTTGGTATTGAAAAACATTCTGAAAAGTATATCCAACATACACCATGTAACCACCGGTAGAATGCATCATTCCTTTTGGTTTACCCGTTGATCCGGATGTATATAAAATAAATAAGGGATCTTCAGACTGCATTGGTTCAGCCCGACAATCGGTTAAAACACCCAATAGTTCACTTTTTAACCAAAAATCCCTCCCTTCGATCATATTGATTTGTTCTTTTGTTCGTTCCACTACCAAAACGGTCTCAACAGTTGAACAATGAATTAATGCTTCATCAACAATAGCTTTCAAATCAATTGTTTTATTCCCACGATAACCACCATCGGATGTAATCACCATTTTACAGGAACAATCGTCAATTCTTGACGCCAGTGCTCCGGCAGAAAACCCAGCAAAAACAACGGAGTGTATTGCTCCAATTCTAGCGCAAGCCAATAAACTAATTGCCAATTCCGGAATCATTGGTAGATAGATACAAACCCGATCTCCTTTTCGAATGCCTTTTTTCAATAAAACATTTGCTAATTCACAAACACGATGATGCAATTCAACATAGGTTATTTCTTGGTGCGGCTCAGAAGGATCATTGGGTTCAAAAAGTAGTGCAGTTTTAGTGGCTAATTGAGGTAAATGGCGATCTAAACAATTAAAGGTAATATTTGTCTCCCCTCCATTAAACCAGGAAAATTGAGCATCCTCCATGGAAAATCTGGAAACTTCTGTATAGGGTTTAAACCAAGTATAATGCTGGGCAATTTCATCCCAAAATTGATGGGGATTTTCGACTGAACAGTTATATGATTCTTTATATTGATCGAATGAATTTATAGTAAAAGTTGACATATCGCTTGATTTACGTTCGAAGATAGTGAAATATTTTTCGTTCTGCGCATTATAACAACACGGTTGAAAAATATTTTTATTCGAAGATTTTTGTATACTTAAAATAAATATATTTGAGCAATTCAAAATTTTAACAATGAAAAAAATTATTTTATCTCTTGCAATCGTATTTGCAACATCTACCGTTTTAGTTTCATGCGGCGGAAAAAAAGACGAAGGATCTGCAAATGCTACTATGGACGAAGGCTCTATGGAAGAGATGGCGACAGAATCAGAAAAAATGGGTGAAGAATCATCCAAAAATGAGGAATCCACTATGGATAAAGTGAAAGAAAAAGCTTCTGAAATAAAAGAAAAGGCAAGCGAGAAAATAGAAGAAGGAAAAGAAGTTGCTAAACCGGTTGTTGATAAAATCAAAGGGAAAATCAAAGGGAAATTAGAAAAAAACTAATTCTACATCCAATTTTATGAAGCTGTCCTAAAAAGGCAGCTTTTTTTTACTGTAACATTTTTACATGGTTTTTTTCAAAACACCCCCTGTAATTTTTAATAAGTTGAACATTTTTAACAAAATTATTTCGAGCACCCCTAGAATTTTTCTAATTTTACCGAAAATTTTTAAAAATGGCTACAAAAAGATTGCGCGCTTACCAAGATGTGTTGAATAGAGAACCGAAACACATCGAATACGATGGTAAATTATCTGAATTATTTGGAAAAAATGTTTTTCATGCTGAAGTAATGCGTGAGTATTTGCCGTCGGAGACCTATAAGTCGATGATGGAATCCATAAACAACGGCAAACGATTAGATCGTAAAAATGCGGATCAAGTAGCCTCATCCATGAAAGAGTGGTCTATATCTAAAGGCGCTACTCATTATACACATTGGTTTCAACCACTTACAGGAGCTACGGCAGAGAAACATGATGCTTTCTTTAAACCAATTGGTCCGGGTAAGGCGATAGAACGATTTGACGGTGATATGTTGGTTCAGCAAGAGCCGGATGCATCTTCATTTCCAAATGGAGGTATAAGAAATACATTTGAAGCACGAGGTTATACCGCATGGGACCCATCTTCACCGGCATTTGTAATTGGAAAAACTCTTTGTATTCCAACCATTTTTATTTCTTATACTGGTGAGTCCTTAGATTATAAAATGCCCTTGTTAAAAGCTCTTCATGCCGTTGATACAGCGGCTGTTGAAGTATGTCAATATTTCGATAAAAATGTCACAAAAGTTAATGCTACATTAGGATGGGAACAAGAATATTTTTTAATTGATCAAGCATTATTCAATGCACGACCCGACTTAATAATGACAGGAAGAGCTCTTTTTGGCCATGCTCCAGCAAAAGGTCAGCAATTGGAGGATCATTATTTTGGCTCAATCCCTGAAAGAGTTACTGCTTACATGCGTGAATTTGAAATGGAATCTTTGCTTTTAGGCATTCCTGTTACAACTCGTCACAACGAAGTGGCCCCTAATCAGTTTGAATGCGCTCCCATTTTTGAAGAATGTAATTTAGCCAATGATCACAATCTACTTTTGATGGATTTAATGGAGAAAATTGCACGTAAACATGATTTTAGAGTGTTGCTTCACGAAAAACCTTTCGCAGGAGTGAATGGATCTGGAAAACACAACAATTGGTCGTTGAGTACAAATACCGGTGTTAATTTGTTAGCCCCAGGAAAAAATCCAAAAACTAACCTACAATTCCTTACATTTTTTGTGAATACAATTAAGGCAATTCATGATAATGCTGATTTACTTCGTGCATGTATCGCATCTGCAGGAAATGATCATCGTCTAGGAGCAAATGAAGCTCCCCCCGCAATAATCTCTACGTTTATCGGAACTCAATTATCTGGATTATTAGATGACATTGAGAAAAATGTGAAGGCTGGTAAAATGACACCACAGGATAAAACCGAGTTAAAATTAAACATTGGTAAAATTCCGCAAATATTACTTGATAATACGGATAGAAATAGAACATCTCCCTTTGCATTTACAGGAAATAAATTTGAATTCCGGGCAGTAGGTTCATCTGCAAATTGTGGATCGGCAATGATAGTATTAAATACCATCATGGCAAAACAATTAAAAGAATTTAAAAAATTAGTAGATGCTCGTATTAATAAAGGGGAAGCTAAAGACGAGGCGATTCTTAAAGAATTACAGTCAATAATTAAACAATCGAAAAAAATACGCTTTGAAGGCAACGGATATGGTGATGAATGGGTGAAAGAAGCTGAAAAAAGAGGCTTAGCCAATTTGAAAGATACACCGCGCGCATTAAAAGTATGGCACGATAAAAAAGTAGCCAAATTATTTGATGAAATGGGCGTTCTTTCTTCACGCGAATTGGATGCACGACGAGAAATTGAATTTGAAAACTATATATTAAAAATTCAAATCGAATCGCGACTTATGGGAGATATTACCCAAAATTATTTTATTCCGGCAACTGTTGAGTATCAAAATAAATTGATTCTAAATGTGCAAGGTTTAATAAATATTCTAGGTGAAAAAGTCGGAAAAGAAGCATCGAAAGCTCAAATGTCATTAATACAACGTATTTCAGAACACATGAATGCAATGAAATCAGCCTCTGACAACATGCTTATTCAACGTAAATTAGCGAACAAAATAGAGGATGCTGAAGATAAAGCCATTGCATATTGTGACCATGTAAAATCAACTTTTGAAGAAATTAGATATCACGCTGACAAATTAGAATTATTGGTGGATGATGAATTATGGCCATTGCCTAAGTTCAGAGAAATGTTATTTACTCGATAAGTAAGACAAAAATGAATCGCGCAATTAGAGATTTTTTTTGCGCGATTTTTATTTACAGCTTTTGGAATAATTTTACAATTCAATTTTCAATATGACCAAACCAACCAAAGGAAGTCCTTTTACACCTTATCAAATTGCTGTTGTTTCATTATTAGCGTTAACACAATTTTCAGTCGTTTTAGATTTTATGGTAATGTCACCACTAGGCGATATCTTGATGAAATCGATGAAAATGACACCAAGTCAATTTGGAATTGTTATTTCAAGCTACGCACTATCCGCCGGATTTTCAGGCTTTTTAACCGCTAGTTTTGCAGATAAATTTGACCGAAAAAAACTGTTGCTTTTCTTCTATACAGGATTCATTGTTGGGACTTTACTTTGTGGGATATCAAATTCTTATGAATTTTTAGTGTTTTCACGCATTATAACTGGAATTTTCGGTGGGGTAATTAGTTCAATTTCATTGGCAATAGTCGCAGATATTTTTGATTTCAACCAACGAGGACGAGTAATGGGATTTATTCAAATGGGATTTGGAATTAGTCAGATTTTAGGAATTCCCATTAGTTTATTTTTGGCCAATCAGTGGAACTGGCAAGCGCCATTCTACCTGATTGTTGGATTATCCATGGTCATTCTTGGTGCCGTTTACTTCATTTTAAAACCAGTAACAGCTCATCTCTCCTTGCAACGTGCGAATCCGTTGAGGCACATGTGGAATACGATCAAAAACAAACAATACCGAATCGGGTTCATTGCAACCGCTTTTATGTCCCTCGGTGGATATTTAATGATGCCGTGGGGCTCCGCTTTTGCTGTTAATAATGTTGGTATAGCCCAAAGTGAACTGCCCCTCATGTTTATGATCGTTGGACTAATCACTTTTGCCGCTATGCCACTCATCGGATTTATCAGTGACCGTGTTAATAAATTTACCATTTTCACGGGAGCCTCAGTGCTTATGGTATTTTCTGTTCTAATTTATTCTCAGTTACAGCAAACTTCCCTTTTCATTTTGATTGTTGTAAATGGATTTATGATGGTGGGGATAATGGCAAGGATGATTCCTTCTCAAGCATTGGCTGCATCATTACCTGAAATGCAAGACCGCGGAGCATTCATGAGTATTAATTCTTCTTTACAACAAATGGCTGGTGGAATTGCCGCGATGTTGGGTGGAATGATTGTTCTCCAAAATTCAGAAACAAGTCCATTGGAACGTTTTGATTTACTCGGATATCTTGTAATTGCAATAATTTTAATCAATATCTTTTTGACTCATCGTGTCTACAAATACATAAAGTCTCGTGAACATTTGTAGTTTTAATAAGTAATTCAAACTTCTTTTTTGTAGTTTTGAATAGTGAAAGCAATTTATAAGTACTTATTGAACACCTTACCTAGGCCTTTATTAATTCGGCTTAGTTATATTTTCAAGTTTTTCGCTCCCTATTTGTACCGTGGAAAAAAGGTTACTTGTCCCGTTTGCGAAAAATCCTTTTCTTCTTTTTTATCCTACGGTTCTTCCGTGGCTCATCGAGAAAATGCGCTATGTCCTTATGATTTAACATTGGAACGCCATCGGTTGATGTGGCTTTATTTAAAAAATGAAAGTGATTTCTTTACAGCTAACAAGTTAAAAGTTCTACACATCGCGCCAGAGCAGTGTTTTTACAGTAAATTCAAAGCCCAAAAAAACCTTGACTACCTAACAGGAGATCTTGAATCACCGCTTGCTGATCTTCATTTCGATCTTCATCATATTCCACTCGAGGACAATCAATTTGATGTCGTTTTTTGCAATCATGTTATGGAGCATGTGGATGACCCATTTCAATGCATGACTGAATTATTTCGTGTAATGAAAATTGGAGGCTGGGCAATTATGCAAGTTCCTCAAGATTTTTCAAGAGAAACAACCTATGAAGATGCAAGCATTACAAGCCCAGAAGACCGCGAAAAACACTTTTGGCAAAAAGATCATGTTCGACTTTTTGGAAAAGACTATCCGCATTGGCTTGAGAAAGCGGGGTTTTCAGTTGATATTTTCGTTTTAACTAATCATTATGACCAAGAAACAATTGATAAATTTAGATTGATGCAAGGAGAACTTTTATACATTGCACAAAAAAAGTAATCAATAATTTAATTTCCGAGTTCATTGTATTTATTTGTAATATAGAATTTTAGCAATAAAACCCAAAATTAATTTCGCATGAAGTCAATAATAGCTCACCTCATCCTATTAGTAATAAGTACTTACACTATTTATGCACAGAAGAATATTTTTTTAGAAATCGCACCCGTTTTTCAGAACTCAAACCTTCAGATTAATGTAAATTACACTGGTTGGGATGGAAAAACATTCAAACTAGATCATTTCGATTACTATTTATCTGAACTTCAAATAACCCATGATGGAGGTCAGATTACGGTAATTGATTCCGTTTTTATAGTTGAGCCCCAAAATCATACTTTATTAGTTGGAAACTACCCCATAAATCAAATTGAAAAACTAAATTTTATGATTGGTGTACCGAAACCGCTAAATACACAAAATGGAGCTGACGCAATTGATATTTCACTTTATCCTGAAAATCATCCCCAGAGCTTTCAAACCCCTTCAATGTACTGGGGGTGGCAAGTCGGATACATGCACATGATTATTGGAGGATATGCAGACGATAATGGTGACGGAAATTTAGAAGCCTATTTTGAGTTACATAATTTAGGAAATAATAATCAGCAACTTGTTGAGATTATGAATATTGTTCAAACTAATTCTGCACCAGACCAAATTGATGTTTATTTGAATTGTCATGTCGATCGATGGATTAATAACATCCCATTGAGTACTGTTGGAATCTTGCACGATCAGGTTGGAGTAAATGTTACAATACTAAACAATGTAGTGACAGAATCTGTTTTCACACAACTTTCTACAGCCCAATTATTTTCAGACATAACAGAAACAAAAGCTTATTTTGTAAATCATACCGATCAAATTGAGTTTATTTGGCATTCCATTAGTAATTTAGATAAAATACTAGTCATTGACATGAATGGAAAAATTGTTTCATCAATTAACACACAAGAATCGAGTGGTAGTTTTATGACAAGTTCCATTCCTTCAGCAGTTTATACGGTTAGTATGTTAGACAACCTAGAAAATGTTATAGGTCATTTTCGAGTAATTCATTAAGCAATATGAAATCAGCCATTAAATTTTTATTTTTTATTGGTGTTTGTTTATTGCTTTTTCTGAAATGTTCAGTTATAAAACCATTTTCGGTAGAAATTAGTGAAATTCCAACACCTTCAGAAAATCCAATTACTGCCGAAAAAATCGAATTAGGCAAGAAATTATTCTTTGACAAACGATTATCTCTCAATGAAACTGTTTCTTGCGCAACGTGTCATGTTCCTGAATTTGCATTTACGGATAGAAGAAAAACCAGCGAAGGTATTTTTGGCAGAACTACAACCCGCAATTCTCCATCAATTTTGAATTCCGCTTTTTTAAAAACAGTAATGTTTGATGCTCATTTACCAAGCCTTGAAATGCAAGTTATTGTTCCCATTCAAGAACATACCGAAATGGGACATAACATGAAAGATTTGATCCAAAAATTGAGAAATATTCCCAAGTACCAAGAGGAGGCTAAAAAAATATTTAACCGCGATTTTGACGCTTACGTCTTAACTCGTTCTATTTCGGCCTTTGAAAGATCCTTACTGTCGCTCAATTCTAGATACGATCAATTCATTAGAGGTAATAATTCAGTACTAACCGCCACCGAAAAAGCAGGCATGAAATTATTCACCGAGAAACTGTATTGTATTCAGTGCCATCCCCCACCCTATTTCACCACATTTGAAGCACAAAACAATGGGTTACACAAAGAATTTGGTGAGGATAAAGGTAGATTTAGAATTCATCTAGATTCAGCAGATATAGGAAAATTTAAAATTCCTTCACTTCGAAACATTGAGTTAACCTTTCCTTATATGCATGACGGTACCCTGACGACAATCGATGAAATCATAGACCATTATAGAAAAGGAGGACAAGGAAATCGATTACAATCCAAACTAATTCAACCCTTTGAGATAAGTACCCAAGAGCAAAAGCAACTGAAAGCTTTTTTATGGACGCTAACAGATACTAATTATCTTACAAAAATCAAATAGTCTAGCGCATTATGACACAAATAAACTACTAAATTCAGGGTGGAGGAAATAGAAATAGTAAGGGAATTAAAACAAGGAAACAAAGAAGTATTTAATTATGTTGTTGAATTGTATTCTGCTATGGTTTATACTATTTGCTTTAATTTAGTTGGTAATAAGGAGGAAGCAGAAGATATCACACAAGAGGTATTTATTTCAATTTGGTTATCCATTGAATTTTTTAAAGGTGAGAGTCAATTGAAAACGTGGATTTATCGTATTGCAATGAACAAATCAAACGAGTTAATTTATAATTCCCCCCATTTTTAAGACAGCTAGTTAAAGTGTAATTTTAACAGTTGTAATATGAAAAAAGAAAGACGCAAATTTAGTGCTGCCTTTAAAGCGAAAGTGGCACTCGAAGCAATCAAGGA
>Ga0247833_1000186_pt1 | contig 108305 bp, 97 predicted proteins | sample LaCruzMarch2015__7_FD_187117 | JGI IMG/M metagenome (GOLD analysis project Ga0247833, IMG submission 187117) | Freshwater microbial communities from meromictic Lake La Cruz, Castile-La Mancha, Spain - LaCruzMarch2015_8m | ecosystem: Environmental > Aquatic > Freshwater > Lake | place: Spain...
GATGAAGTCCGATAGAAGGTTCATCCAGCACATAGGTAATACCCTGTAACTGAGAACCAATTTGTGTAGCCAAACGGATTCTTTGAGATTCACCGCCACTAAGGGTTCGGGTAGGGCGATTGATAGATAAATAATGCAGGCCTACATCCAGCAAAAACTGCAGCCGCTCCCGAATCTCTTTCAAAATGTCTCTTGCAATTTGCTGCTGCTTGGCAGATAATTTATTTTCAATGCCTACTAACCAGGCTTGCAGGGCATCCAAATCCATTTCACTCAACTGTGAAATATTTTTTTCACGAACAAAAAACCAGCGACTTTCTTTTTTAAGTCTTTGCCCCTCACAAGTTGGACAGGTTTGTATGCTCATAAATTTTTCAACCCATTCATGCAGGGTTTCTGTGCTGTTACCATGTGTAAACCAACGCTGAAGCATGGGTATGATACCTTCATAAACGCCCTGATCATATAAAGCAGATACCTGACTATCCCCTGCATTCATCACTTCTAGCGGACCAGCCTCGGTGGATGCAAACAAGAGGAGGTTGCGGGCGCTTGGCGTTAGTTCCTTGATGGGTTTATCTAGGCTAATCTTATTTTTTTTCGCAAAAACTACTACTGATTTAAACAGGTAGGCATCCCGCTCTTCCCCCAGCGGCACAATTCCCCCTTCTTTAACAGAAAGAGAGGTATCCGGCATTACTGCAGACAAATCAATTACCGAAATAGTGCCCAATCCCTTACAATTTTCACAGGCGCCGTAGGGTGAATTAAAGGAAAATGAATTGGGAGATGGCTCCTCATAACTCAACCCAGTTGTTTCGCACATCAGCTGTTTTGAATACTGAACCACTTTACCAGAATTATTTACCAGCAGAAAAAGTAAGTCCTTACCCATTTTCAGGGATTGCTGCACACTCTGGCTGATACGAACCTTCATGGAATCATTTACGGGCAACCGGTCGATTACCACTTCAATATCATGAATTTTATAGCGGTCAACCTGCATTTTAGGTTTAAGATCTAGTATTTCGCTATCCACCCGCACTTTTAGAAAACCTTTTTTACGTATTTCTTCGAATAGCTCTCGGTAATGCCCTTTTCTACCACGAACTACCGGTGCCAATAGGGTGATTGCATCACCAGAAAATCTTTCGAATAAGTTAGCGATAATTTCCTCCTCACTAAATCGAACCATTTTCTTACCCGTTTCATAACTATAGGCTTCACCGATACGAGCGTAGAGTAATCGCATGAAATCGTATATCTCAGTAACGGTGCCTACGGTGGACCGGGGATTTTTATTGGTTGTTTTTTGTTCGATAGAAATCACAGGTGATAATCCGGTAATCTTATCTACTTCGGGGCGTTCCATATCGCCCATAAATTGTCGTGCATAGGCACTGAAACTTTCCATATACCTGCGCTGCCCTTCATTAAAAATGGTATCAAAAGCCAACGAAGATTTACCGCTTCCGCTAACACCCGTAAATACCACCAGTTTATTTTTGGGGATGGAGATATCAATATTTTTCAAATTATGCTCACGCGCGCCGGTAACTATAATGTAGTCATTATCAGGTAGAGAGGCAGGTAAATCGGGAACAGAACGCTTAGCCATATATAAATGTAAAGATAACAAAGCCACCCCGGAAAGGTTGGGGATAAACGTGCTTTGGAGGATTTTTTTGTGGGAAAAGCAAAAAATATTAACTTTGCAATAGTTCTTTATTCATACTTATCAAGAAAGGCAGAGGGAATTAGGCCCTGTGAAGCCTTGGCAACCCATGAAACCAGTGTATCGGAATCATGAAGGTGCCAAATCCGACCACACATCGTGTGGAAAGATAAGTCAGTGTTACACAACCTTACAGGTCGTAAATTTCTCGACCGGTTTATTACCCTGCTTTCTTGTTATTATGTTGTAAGAATGATGTATTTGATTCATTCATCATTTGCCGTGTATGCCATATGCATGGCTAGCAAAACTGTTTAACTTGATTACTTCCATGAAATTGATTTGGCTGAAAATACCCAGTAATCATTTGTGCAAAGCAACAAAATTTAGAATACGCTAATTAATATGTTACCCATGAGTACACAACAACCCCTTGTTATAGGACTATTTGGATTTGGAGTAGTAGGTGAAGGACTCTACAAAGTATTGCAGCAAACGCCTTCGCTGCAGGCCCACATTAAAAAAGTATGCATAAAAAATTCAAAGAAAAAAAGAGCAGCGCCGGATAGTTTGTTTACTACCCGAAAGGAGGATATTCTAGATGACCCGGAAATTAATGTAGTAGTAGAAGTAATCAATGAATCAGATGCTGCTTTTGAGATTGTTACGGTTGCGCTTCAACGAAAAAAATCTGTAGTAAGTGCCAGTAAAAAAATGATAGCCGAACACCTGGAAGCCTTATTGTTGTTGCAACAACAAACCGGTACCCCCATGTTGTATGAATCAGCGGCCTGTGCTTCTATTCCTGTTATCCGAAACCTGGAAGAATATTACGACAATGATTTGCTTCATTCCATTCGTGCGATTGTAAATGGGTCTACCAATTTTATCTTAACAAAAATGTTCGAAGACAGGTTAGATTTTACAGATGCCTTATTATTGGGGCAGCAACTTGGGTTTGCCGAAACCGATCCCAAGCTAGATGTGGAAGGATGGGATGCCCTGCACAAATGGATTATATTACTAAACCATGCATATGGAATAGTAGAGACGGCTGAAAATATTTTATGCTCAGGCATTCAAAATATTCAATTGTCGGATGCTGTAATTGCTAAAGAGAAAAATTACGATATCAAATTAATTGCACAGGCGCGGAAATTAGCCAATGGAAAAGTAGCAGCTTTTGTTTTACCTCAATTTGTTCAAACATCCGATCCGCTGGCATTTGTAAAAAATGAATACAATGGCGTGGTGATAGAAAGTGGATTTGCAGATAAACAATTTTTTTACGGAAAAGGTGCCGGTAGCTTTCCAACCGCCTCCGCCGTATTGAGTGATATTTCGGCACTGCGGTATCAGTATCGGTATGAATATAAGAAAAAATATTATCATCCCCCGCATGAATTAACGGATGACTATTACATAAAAGTATACCTAAGTTTTAACGACTGGAAACAGATTCCAAGGGAGAAATTTGAATGGATTGAAGAGTGGCATGCCAACTCGGATAGAAAATATTTGGTGGGGGTTATCCATCAGCAACACCTGAAAAGTGGTAATTGGTGGAAGGAGGATGCCATCAGTTTAATTGTGATGCCTGATCCCATTATCGACAATCTGGATATCATTCAACTCAAGAAGAAAAGTCTGGAATTGGCGGGCATTCAGTAAACGGGCTTATGGGATCCCGTAAGTGTGGTAATTTAATTTCCTATATCTTTATGTTTGCTGGTAAATCATATGAAACTTTCTGCCATCCTTCTTCAGGCGATTTATTTGGTAATAGCGACTGCTGCTCTCTTGTTTATTGGAAGTTGGTTAACTGGTAAATATGCCTTTTTTTTATTGCTGAATGGCGATGGGGGACGGGTGGCGGATTGGCTTTTTAGGGGCTGGACCTACCTAGGCGATGGCATCATGTGGGTAGTGGCATTTCTGGTAACTTTTCGATATTGTAAAAACCGTTGGAAGCTGACTTTGTTTTGTTTGCTCATTTCAACGTTATTTTCTCAAACAGGAAAACAATTGTTGTTTCCAGACGCTTTAAGGCCGGCAGCCGGACAAATAGCGATAAGCCAGATTCATACAGTTCCGGGGGTAACTTTACATACTAGTAATAGTTTTCCTTCGGGTCATACTACCACAGCTTTTACGCTTTATTTACTGGCCTGTGTATTTTTCCCAGGCAGAAACACCCTATTGTTCGGATTTTGCTTGGCGCTTGGGGTAGGCTATTCAAGAGTATACCTGGCACAACATTTTCCCACCGATGTGGCTGCTGGCATGCTGGTTGGTGTGGTTACCGTACTTTGTTCCCTAGCACTGGAAAATGTTTTATCCGCTCAAAAAGAAAAAGCTACCTAATATGAAATTATTGTTGCGAGCACAATTTGCAATCATTTTGATTATTCCTTGGTTAATACAGGCACAGGATATAACCCAGCAGGTGAATACTACCAGGGTTAACCAGAAAAATCAGCTCTCCAAACCATATGTGATTTTAATTTCCGCTGATGGATTCCGTGCAGATATGGCAAAGAAATTTGGAGCAACTCATCTGCTCGAATTGAGTAAGCAGGGAACCGCTGCTGAATTTATGCGAGCCAGCTTTCCTACCGTAACCTTCCCAAATCATTATAGTATAGTTACTGGCTTATACCCGTCGCACCATGGATTGGTGGATAACGGATTTTACGATAGGGCGAGTGGACAAACCTATCAGATGGCGAACAAACAACAGGTGGCAGATGCCTACTGGTATGGAGGAAAGCCCTTATGGGTTTTGGCTGAACAACAGGGTATGTTAAGTGCTAGCTTTTATTGGGTAGCATCGGAAAGTGCCATTCAAGGTATTCGTCCTACCTATTATTACAATTACAATGATAAAATTTCCATTGATAATCGGGTAAATACTGTTCGTGAGTGGCTGAATCTTCCGGAAGATAAAAGACCTCATTTTATTACGTTCTATTTTCCGGAAGTAGATTATGCCGGCCATGTTTACGGGCCGGATGCTGAAGAAACCGGAAAGGCAGTAAGATGGGTGGATGAGGCTGTATTTCGGTTGCAACAAGTGGCAGAGGCTTCGGGGTTACCGGTAAATTTTATTTTCGTATCCGACCATGGCATGACGAATATTGATCCCACAAAAGTGATGGGATTGCCAAGTTGTATAGATACTTCCCGATTTCTTATTCCCCAAGGAAATTCAATGTTGCAACTGTATGGAAAAGACCCCTCCTACATCCTTCCTCAATATCAGGCACTTCAAAAAAGTAAAGGCATGTATGAGGTGTATTTGAAGAATGAAATGCCCAAATATTTTCACTATGGCGAAAAGGATGATACTTTTAACCGGATTGGCGATATTTTGCTTGTGGCAAAGATGCCCGCCATATTTAATCTAGGTTCAGGACCAATGTCGCCCGGAAAACATGGATTCGATAACCGGGAGCAGGATATGTATGCCAGTTTTTATGCCTGGGGACCCAATATTGAAGGGGGGAAAACTATAGCGGGTTTTGACAATGTGCATGTTTATCCTTTAATTGCTCATATTTTGGGGCTCAGCTATACAAAAGGCGAAATTGATGGAAAATATAAGGTACTTCGTAAAATAGCCAAGAATCATTAATTTTACGGATATTTAGGTGCCAGTCTGGGTAATTCCGGATAAAGTAGGCGCTCAAAACCAACCATGAAAAACAACATCAGATACCTGCTGGTACTAATAAGTACGAATGTACTGTTGTTTGCTTTCGTGAACTTAGGAGAAGCCCAGTCTGCTTTTACCGAAATCCCCTTAGAAATTAATCTTAGTGTTACAAAAAGCTCAGAGCTGGAAACTAAGGGTATCTGTGTAGCCAGGGTTAACTCTCCGGATTCAGCCAAAACAAGGTGTATCCGTTATAACATGGATAACAATAAGTTTTACGCCCATACAAACTTTTCAGGAAATATAGATCGAATTAGTTTTCAGTCAGTTGCCCATCACCAAATTCCAGAAAGTTGGAAAAAACTAGGGATTCGGCTTGCCAGCAGTTATCGATACCAAAAAGCGAAACAGGCAGAAGTAAAAAATGCAAAAGCTACCGAGCCTGAGTATGGTAATACCCTTACCGAATTTATGGCCATTATTACTGCCCAAAATGCAAAAGAAATTACTCGGAGAGTATCTTACAAAAGCGATTATCAGATTGGAGAAACCGTGGCATTTGTAATCGACAACTACTATTTTATGGCTGAGTTTATGAAATGGGTAAAACCAGAATGGTGTAAAGAATGTCCCACCTATTCGGATTATAATAATGGACTTGTTTCCATTGAAGTTACCCGTCCTTATTAAAAAGGTTTATCTGCAAATTCTATCAAGGCCCTAGTAAGCAATGGCTAAACTAATCTTTCCAACGCCATTCGCCCGCTATTTGAAGGGGCTCTTTCAATTTATTCTTAATCAGAAAAAGACGGGTTTCTTCATCCGACATTGGCTTGGCATCCAATTTAGCAACATTGGCCAATCCATAAATAAGCATAGCATTATACCGAACTGTATTTTTCATGCCCTGTTCATCTACCAAATTAAAACCATCACAATCTGCGTGATAGCAGGGTCCGGAATTGTTGGGTAAAGAACCGCCGGCACCTCCTCCGGTTGGAATGCCCTGTAACAGGAAGGGTTGATGATCGCTATGTAACCCGGCACCCGACCGGAAAGTATTGGGGAAACTGGCATCCACTTGTTGAACGGTGGCACCTATCTGTTGAAATAAATCTTTGGTGGTTTCTATAGAGGAAGAAAAACCCTTGGGGTCGTTGGTCATATCATAATTGAGCATATATCTAATATTTCCCAGCGACTTATTTTTCTTTGCTTGCTGCACATAATGTCTAGAACCCAATAGACCTTGTTCTTCTCCCATAAACAGAACAAATTCAATGGTTCTAGCAGACTTTATTTTTAATGCCTGAAATGTGCGGGCCATATCTAAAACCGAAAATGAACCAATTCCATTGTCGATAGCACCGGTTGCCAGATCCCAGCTATCTAAATGCCCGCCCACTAGAATTTTTTCATTGGGTAAAGAAGTGCCTCTGATGGTAGCGATTACATTTCGGGCCTTAATCATCGCCGATTGGTTGGTCATTTTAATATTTGCCTGCAAAGGAGTTTGTAATAGTTGCTCTTTCAGCTTCATGCCATCTTCTTTGCCAATGCAAACTGCCGGAATAGGAATAAGCTTTCCGGTAACGGAAGCTGTTCCAGTTAATAATATTCCTCCCGGCGGAGTATTAATGATGATGATTCCCTTCGCCCCATATTTGGTAGCTAAGGCAGTTTTTTCGGAACGATGCAGGGTTCCGGTTCCTGGTTTCGAATTGGGTAAAACACCCAGAAATACAAGGGCTATTTTATTTTTTACTTTATCGGGTTGGGCTAAGTAATCTTCTTCCAACCCATTACCCATATCTGCTATGGGTAATTCGATGAATGATTTTACTGGCGAATGGGCTAATGTTACTGCTTTAATGGGAAGCATTTGATTGGGAGTACCTACCTGCAATGAAAGGGTTCCTCTGCTCCAACTTTCTACCTCGAAAGGTTGAAAACTAACCTGAGAAAAGCCCCAGGACTTAAAAAGTTGATAGGCAAAATCTTCTGCACGCTTGCCATTGGTTGATCCGGTAAGGCGGTGCCCGATTTGAGTTGTTGCCACTTTCAATTGACTATATGCCTGTGAATGTTCCTGTACTTCCTGATTAATTTGGTTAAAAACAGGAGCCCAAGCAGGATTCGACTGAGCCAGTAAGCATTGAAATGATATTGCAAACGAAAACAAAACGGCTAAAACTTTCCTCATATTTTAATTTGAGGAATGAATTTACTAAAAATATGGGATAAGAAAGAGATAGCTGTTAGTGAGGGAAATAACTTACAATAAAGGGTTCAAACAAAGCAGACCGGATTTTACGATATCAGCCAGTTCAGGTTTCAATGAAATGGTTTTTATTTCCCCTCCTTTTACCGTGTACGACACTGATTCTATTTTACTATTCAAAACCTGGTTCATGAATTTTTCGAGAATATAATATGTATATTGGGTAACTTGTTGTCCTTTTACCCGGTTAAGCATAACCAAAGCCTGCGGTAATCGTAAGGTATTTTTATCGGTAAAATTTAAAAGCAAATCACCCTCTAATTGTTTGGGAGCTCCATTGGAGGTAAAGGCTAATGTTACATAATTAGAAACACTTGCCATTTCCACTCCGAGGCCACAGGCTTCACCTCCGTTAGTTTCAATGGTATACGGTGCCAAATATTTAACGCTGAGTCCATCACTAAAATAACGGGTTTGTATAACGCAGGAAGGTTGAGAAAAAGCAACCTGAAGGATTCCCATAAACAAAATGGTAATTAGTCTCTTAGAGGCCATGGGGGGGATATTAAATACTTTTTGTAAACAGAAGTATCTAATAACGTTTTTTGCGAAACGATATTGTAAGTGGTTATTCAACATTGGATATGATACAAATATAAGAAAAAAATAGATGCTATAGAAAATACACAACTAAACAATTTCACAAAAAAATACTCACTTTTGGAGTGCCTTTTAAAATGTATTATAATGTTTATCATTTTTTTACATATATTTTTTTACATTATTCTTTTATGGAGGGTAAGTTACTTCACCCTGTAAATTAGAAGGGCTAACAAAATGTGTGCTTGGTTACACAGATAGTTAGATAGGGGCATATCGATTGATAGCATACATTTTATAATTAATTTATTAAATGTAAGGGCCATCTGTGTATGATTGACAGCAATCGTTTGGCAGGTGTTGCTTTAACTTCATCCGAAAACAAGCGAAGTTTCCGAAATCGATGCTATACGCATTACTCATTTTGTTCATCAAGGCATAGCTGGGAAAGATTTTGAGGAATTCATTGCATAAAATACTTCCTGCGGGCTTTGCTCATTTTTTCTATTGAATAGCGCAGCATAGTTCTAGGCATACGAGGTGCATTGTTTGTTAAAAACTTTTCGATTTCTTCTGGATTTTTTTTCCAACCCTCCCGTAACATCCAACCGGTAGCTTTGTGCATTAAATCGTGTGGATGACTTATAAAAATTTCGGCCAATTTCAACAAATCGTCAAGCTCATTTTTTCGAATAAATGCCAAAGTGGTAAGCATAGCAATTCTATTTTTCCATAGATTTTTTGACCGGGCAAATTGGTATAAAATTTGGCGGTTACGATTTTGTAACCAGGTACCCAGAACAATTGGGGCAGAACTATCTACCAAATCCCAATTATTAATACAATGAATATGAGATAGATAAAAGTCAACCCATTTTTTTGCTTCTACTTGATCAGCACTTTTTAAAAAACGGGTATTCAGCATAAACAAGGCGGTGAGTCGAATTTCATGAAAGGGAGAAGCCAATAATGCGGAAATATCAGCTTCTGTAAGTTGGGTAGCATATTTGGCAGCTAGGGCCCTTTGAAAGGGTACGGGCACTCCTAAAAATTGATCTCCTTCCCCGTATTCTCCCTTACCGGTTTTAAAATAACGAACAGAAACCCTAGCACGCTCGGCAGATGCGTGCTTTCTAAGTTCCTTTTCAAGTAGGAGTAAGCTATCCATGAGCACAAAATTATGCTATTGTATATAACTTATTTATCAAATAGGTTGTTTCCATGTGAATCTTATTTATAGTAAAGCATACTTCAATCAGAACCACCGCTTACTAAATTAATATAGTAAATTTTTTTCGAAAAACAAAATCCTGCCATAATTCAATATTGATATGCTAAATTAGCTTTGTAATACTAACTGTAATTGTTGATTATGCTTTCCCGATCTATTTATGCAGTATTCGTTATAACAAGTGCGTTTGTTGTATGTATGATAATGCCTGGTTTTTTTCTAAAAGTGAGTGCACAAATAAATGAAAAAAAAGTTAGTACGCTGCCAATTGTTGATACACCTCAAACAGTTATAATGATGGGAGTAGGCGATCTGATGCTGGGATCAAATTATCCATCCCCTAATTTGCTGCCCTCGAATGATGGGAAAAATATTTTACTGGAAGTTGCACCTATTCTAAAAAAGGCGGACATTACTTTCGGCAATCTGGAAGGGGTTATCATGACGGATAAGGGTACACCGAAACAATGTAAAAATCCTGCTTACTGTTATGTTTTTAAAAGTCCGGATAGCTATGTACAAAACTTTTTAGATGCAGGATTTGATGTATTGAGTGTAGCTAATAATCATACCGGAGATTTTGGAGCCAAGGGCCGCGAACATACCGCCAAGGTATTACAGGATGCGGGTATTCAATTTGCTGGTCATGAAGCACATCCCTACACAATATTTGAAAGAAATGGCATTCGCTATGGGTTTTGCGCATTCGCACCCAATACAGGCACGGTATCCCTATTAAAAATAGAGGAAGCAGTTTCACTGATTAAGATGTTAAATGACAGCTGCGATATAGTAATTGTATCGATGCATACAGGCGCAGAGGGAAATAAGTTCAACCATATTACCAGAAAAGATGAAATATTTGTTGGCGAGAACCGGGGGAATCCCTATTCCTTTGCGCACCGTGCCATTGATGCGGGGGCAGATATTGTTTGGGGGCATGGTCCACATGTAGTGCGAGCTGTAGAAGTATATAAAGACCGCTTTATTGCGTATAGTTTGGGAAATTTTGCCACCTATGGAACCATCAATGTAAATGGGATTAGTGGCTATGCGCCCATAATTGAGGTTGAAACGGACAGAACGGGCAAATTTATTCGTGGGAAAATACATACTGCGATACAACATAAAGGCGAGGGGCCCAGGTGGGATAATAGTTTTCGGGTAGCGAGAGAAATCAGGCATCTAACACAACAAGATTTTCCGGGAAGTAACTTATCAATTAGTAATGTGGGGGAAATAAGTATTAGAAAAGCGGAATAATAAATACCTACCCTCTGGAAGAATAGAAAAAATGCTCATTAATCTCCCATTTCCAATGCCGGTCATTGCAGATCGGCATTTTGCATCTTTTCAATAATTAGATAATTTTAGATGTGGGTACAACCATCCCTAATGGTATCTTGTGGGGGAAAATTGGTAAGGAAAAAAAATGAAAGAGCTTTTATTACTTGAACTTTAGCAGGATTATCCTTTCTCATCGCTGCTCGTTTCCATAACTTAAAAAAAAAGTTCCTTTACAACATTTCATTAACATTTTATTGATAACAAAACCATTTTGTCCTGTATCTAATGTATGTAAGACCAATTAAATAGTTTTTAAAATAAAAATCCAATATTCATAAGCGGTTAACCAAAACTGCCCTGGCCTGCCTGTACTAGCCTCTCATCTGCCATTTTACAATTACACCGCCTGCAACCTTTCCCCAAAGGAAATACTGTATACTATAATTTTCACAAATCCAAAATCCAAACCATGAAAAACACAAACATCAATCCCATCCAGCGTTCCATTGCCATCATGGCAGCCCTCGCCATTCTCAGCTCTTGTAAGAAAGAACTCTCATCAGTATCGCCTACCCCTACAGTAGAAACAACTACAACCAGCATTTCAGCATCTACACCTATTTCAGTAGCACTTAACGGGTTCGCTAACACCCAATCAGATTCTGTTTATGTTATGTACACAAGTGATGGAGAACTTTTCCGGGATGAAATTCCAGCAATCACCTTACCTGCTGCAGTACAACAATATCAAACGGAGAATTATCAGCAGAATGATCAGTTAAGTGCCTATACTATTTCTGATAAAGATGGCAACCTAAAATCGTATGTTTCGATAATCAGATACAATGAAAGGCCGGTTGCTCTTGAATATAACTTTGTAGGTACTTTCAAAAAAGTACTTGAGCAAAGAGAATGGGCCGATCTAGATAACGATGGCTGGCATATCGGAGGTCTCTTTGAAGATCGGGATGGAAACAACAGAGATGTTGTTAACCTGAATTTACTCCCAGACGAGATAAAAAACTATATGACAAACAATTACCCGGATGATATAATAGTAAGAGCATTTCAAACAAAAGAAGAGGCAATAATTGTTATCTCGAAAAATAATGGTGGCTTTGCGAATGTTTTCAACAAGAATCTGGAACTGCAAAAACACTTGTCTATTTGCGATGTAAACTGTCAACTAGAAGATATCGAAAAATCAACCGTTTCTTCAAAAGTATTAACTACTCTATCAAATACATTTCCAAATTATATTTTTAACTACGGAGATATGATGAATGTAAATGGAGTAAGCATGGGTAACTTAATTTTACTAAATGCAAACAATACACGCTACTTAGTTGCTTTTGATGCTAATGGAAACCTTTTATCAAACAAAGTGGTATTTTAAAATCCTGCATCGTTAAAATATTTTAAAAGAAATTCTCTCGGCTAAAAACATAGAATAAATCCATTCATAAATAAAAAAGGAAAGAGAGAGAATATACTAATCTAACAAAAATGCCGATCATCTCAGATCGGCATTTTTCTTTTACAACGTGTTAATTTAAAAAAATTTATCGGGATGACTGCCGCTAGTTCTAACTTTTTGGAGGGATTGGGATAGAATGATACAATTTTTAAATACTTTTTAAAAAAAAGGGGGGGCGTACAACATAGTCAATTTTTATTCTGGCAAGAAGTTGTAAGCTCCCCAAAAATCTGCCTCACTCTAAAGTGTTAATTATTTAGAATTTAGTTTTCAAACTACCCCCTAATCCAAAATACCGACCCTCACAGATCGGTATTTTGCATGTAGTTTGTTATTTTACAAAATAACATGTCGGGATGACTGCCGCTAGTTCTAACTTTTTGGGGGATTTAGAGGGGGTAAAAAAGTATTGATAAATGAAAACAGGAGCGGTCAAAAATGCTATTTTGGTTTTCGAATATTTGAAAAAAATCGTACTGAGAAAAACCCATAAAATTCAACTATTTAAGCATGCTTCAGAAGCTGATTATTTGGGTCTGAAAAAAGGCTAATGAAAGGATTCTGAAGAACTTTAGTATATTAGTATTATGGAAAACCTTAATTCCATTATTGAAACCCTACAAAAGCACAAGAGTGAACTGGTAGACAAGTATGGACTTAGCAGAAGAATTAGAGCAAATCCTCCACATTAAAGTGGATTTAGTTTCAAAGAAAGGAATTAAGAAAAAATATTTCAAGTCTATCGAAACAGAATTAGCATATGTCTAAGAGAAAGCCAACTTTACTACTCACTGATATTTGCGAATCTATAGAAAAGATTAAAACTTACACTTTCAATTACTCCGAACAAGTTCCTCGAATTTTACAGGCGGTGTAAAATAAAAACATTTTTGTAAATTTGATAAAAGATTGCAAAATGAGAACAATTAATATTTCGATATCAGACATAGAATTTAGCAAATTTGGAATTAAGTCCGAAAATTTGAATTTCACTGAATTAATTGAACTAGTGACTAAAGAATTGACGCGTCAAAATTTGAATAAGAGTTTAGAACTCGCGGAAAAATATGGAATTTCGAAAATGACAATGGAGGATATTACAAACGAAGTAAAAGCGGTTAGAAGCAATGCAAAAAGTGGTAATTGACACGAACGTAATTGTTTCGGCACTGATACAAAGGAGTTACCCAAATCAAATTATAAACGAATTTTTCATAGGAAATAGATTTCAACTTTGTATTTCGGACGAATTGATGGCTGAATATTTTGAAGTTTTATCCCGCCCAAAATTTTCGAAATTTCAAGACTTTTACATCAGAGCAGAAGCGATACTGGTAGAAATTGAAACAAAATCGAAAAAGTTTTTTCCGACTGTAAAAGTTGATTTAATTCCAGACCTTAACGACAACAAGATTTTAGAACTTGCTGACGAATGCGAAGCAGATTTTATTATTACGGGAAATACAAACGACTTTACTTTTTCAAGCTTCAAAGGAACAAAAATTGTGACTCCCAAAGCATATTGGGATAATCATCAACCTGATTAATAAGTAAAATGTTCAACAGAGGGTTATCCTAAGTAATAGTTCTGGAATATTGAGCTAAAGTCCTTCAACAAAAATGCCGACCCTTACAAGTCGGCATTTCTCTTATGTAGAACTACTCGGAAAGATATCTTCAGAAGTTAGAAAAACCCCGCACTGAAGTGCGGGGTTATCATGTCGGGAAGACAGGATTCGAACCTGCGACCCCCTGGTCCCAAACCAGGTGCGCTACCGGCCTGCGCTACTTCCCGATGGGCTAATGCCCCTTTCGCGGTGAGGGAGGGATTCGAACCCTCGGTACAGTTTAACCCGTACGGCAGTTTAGCAAACTACTGGTTTTAGCCGCTCACCCACCTCACCTAGCCCTTGTGGGGTTGCAAAAATAGTTTTCCTTCAGTGATTTGCCAAAAATAACTGTAAGTGAATGAGAACTTCTTCCCAAACGCCTTACATGGCAGCCAACTGAACTTTTTGTGTTAATTCCATTACATTTTCCCGGAAAAAAGAATCGGTGTCCATCAAATCCTTTACAGTTTGACAAGAATGGATAACCGTAGTATGATCTCTGCCCCCAAAATGTTCGCCAATATTCTTCAATGAATTTTTGGTAAACGCTTTTGCCAGATACATCGTAATCTGACGAGCCTGAACAATCTCCCGCTTACGGGTTTTGTGCAAGAGCTTGTCGTACGATACATCAAAGTACTCACATACCATTTTTTGTATCGCGTCTATAGTAATTTCCTTACTGCTGGTCTTTACAAAATTGCGTAATACCTTTTTTGCAAGCTCAACATCAATTTCTTTTTTATTAAGGCTAGACTGCGCTAATAAAGATATTAATGCCCCTTCTAGCTCACGCACATTGGTATTGATATTATATGCCACATATTTTACCACATCCCGCGGCATTTCTAGGCCGTCGTTCTTCATCTTTTTTTCCAGAATTTCTATGCGCACTTCATAATCAGGAATTTGCAAGTCGGCACTTAAGCCCCAACGGAAACGACTTAATAAACGCTCCTGCATACCATCCAGATCTTTTGGTGCCTTGTCGGAAGTTAATACCAGCTGTTTCCCACTCTGGTGCAAGTGATTGAATATGGCAAAAAAGGCATCCTGACTTCTTTCGGCCCTGTTAAAAAATTGCACATCATCTATAATCAAAACATCTATTAACTGATAAAAATGTATAAAGTCGTTTATGGCATTGTTGCGACTATGATCTTGAAACTGATTGATGAACTTTTCACTGCTAACATACAATACTACTTTACTGGGGTGCTGGCGCTTCACTTCATTGCCGATGGCCTGAGCTAGGTGGGTTTTTCCCAAACCTACCCCACCATATATAACCAAGGGATTAAACGAGTTGTTTCCGGGCTTTTCAGCAACGGTTTTACCCGCTCGGCGAGCAACCCGGTTACAATCGCCCTCTACAAAGGCATCGAAGGTATAAATGGGGTTCAGCTGTGGATCAATCTGCATTTTCTTCAATCCCGGAATAACAAAGGGATTCTTCACCGGATTGTCAATCACCAGTGGAAAATTCATCTCATTATTATTGTAGGTTTTCATGTGGCTGGCCGGAACATCCATAGAACCCGAACGGCTATTGCCATTACCACTATCTACTAAAATACGATATTCTAAACGCGCCTCTTTGCCCAACTCACGCTTCAAAGTTTTAGCAAGCAGGTTTACATAATGCTCTTCGAGGTATTCGAAAAAAAACTGAGAAGGAACCTGAATCAATAATACATTATCCTTAATCTCTAATGGCTTAATTGGCTCAAACCAAGTTTTAAAATGTTGCCATTCCACAATGTCCTTAATAATACTTAAGCAATTTACCCAGATTGTTTCAGCGTTCTTTGTCATACGATATTGAAGAAATTTATATTGAGTTATTGAATTTTTTAGATAACCTTCAAGTTAGTGAATTTTTAGTCATTGTGGATAACTAAAAAAGTTTCTTGGGAGTGCGAATATGTAGGTTTTATGTTGAAAAAAAAATTTTTTATTCTGCGTTTTTTTTATCTACATCTACCCTATTAGCTTTCAACGTTTTATTAGTCCCAGATTTAGGAAAAAAATAGTCAATTCTACCCATCTGAACCCCTCCCCACCCCATTTGACTTACCAAGGTATCCCCACTCCCTTTATTAACAAACCTCCGGGGTTGCTGAAAAAAACGATGGGTATGTGCACCTATGATGATATCTACTCCTATGTTCTCCCTAGCTAAAATTGCATCACTAATGTTGCCATCACTGTAATAATCACCCAAATGAGAAAGGCATACTACCAAATCACAACCCTTTTTCTTCAATAGGTTGGTAGTTTCATTTACACATTTGATCGGATCGCGGTATTCGATACCTTTTATCAAACCTTCCGGCACCCGGCCCTTTAAATCAATCCCCACCCCTATCACACCAATGGTTATATTTTCTCTAACAATAATATGGTAGGGTAATAAAATATTTTCCAGCGGTGTTTCCACAACTCCATAGTTACAGGCCAACAATGGAAATCCAGCCAATTTCCATTGGGTTGCCAAATTTTCCATACCTGCACTAAAGTCGCTGCTGCCTGGGGTAGCCGCATCATATCCCATATGCGTCATCGCCGCTATTTCAGGGGCGCCTTTAAAAAAATTAAAATATGGCGTTCCTTGAAAAATATCCCCTGCATCTACCAACAATACCGGATGCCCCTCGTTTCGAATTTGCTGTATAACTGAAGCACGGGCTTCTAAACCTCCCATACCCTGATATTTGCCTCCATCCATAGGAAAAGCATCCAGCCGGCCATGCATATCATTGGTATGTAACAAAACCAAGCGCCGCTCCACTGCAGGCCTTGCCAAAACAGACGCGCCCCCAAAGGATGCAGCCCCCAATCCCACTAAAGCAGTTTTACGGATAAAATCCCGGCGGTTAATCCAATGCATACAAACGTTTATCGGTGTGGATAGAAAGGGGTTTTCCTAACCGGGTAATTTGGCGACAATATTGCACCATTGCATCGCGCACCAACAGCGTGCTCATCCAACTATCCTCACTTACTTCTGATGCAAATATTCCTGCCTGGGGATTATCTTCTAATACTGCAATTCGATAGACCCTTTCCAACTCCAGCGGTTTACCCTGTATGGTGATAGATACCAATTTACCCTTGCTGATTACAATATACGTGCCTCTCGAAACCGCCCATCCTCCTTTAGCGGTCAGCTTTTCGATTATAGGCAGTAATTCTATTCCACGTACTTCGTACATCCACCAAAACTCATCTGCCGGCAACAATCGAAAAAACTGTTCTAATCGGATATTTCCCTTGGGCCAATAGCCGCGGATTTTTTTCTCGTGCACAAAAGCTACTTCAGCAGAAAAGGTTTCGGATGTTGGGGAGCTATTCACTATTGCGTCGGCCAATAAATTTCCGAGAGCATATTCGGGGGGCTTATTGAACCAGTTTTGATAAGAAAACGCCACCACAGTACTGAGGGTATCCTTCAATTTTTGGCGATAAATATTCAATAAATTTGTGAGGGCCGAATCGGTGGGCAACTGCTGATATAGCGGATAATAGGTATGCTGAATACGCAAGGGTTGAACCGCCTGGCAAGCATACAAACACAGTACGGGGATAGTATATAGATATATACGTTTGCTCATAGGAGATTGGACTTGCAAAATATAATTTTTTCGAATGAACGGAAGATTTTTTTTTGCACAATTCATCCCATAAATTATTCGTATTTTTGCAGATTAAATAAAAGTATATGTCGTACGAATTAATTGGAAAACTGACTGCCAAAATGGAAGTAATGCAGCGTTCAGAAACTTTCAAAACCCGTGAGTTTGTAATTGAAAAATCAGAGGATATAAATGGTAGAACCATTACCAATTTTATCAAATTTCAATGTGTGCAGGATAAAACTGCCCTTCCCGATCGATTTAATTTGGGAGATGAGGTGAAAGTATTTTTTAATATTAAGGGTTCCCATTGGAGCCGAGATGGAAGAGAGGGTTATATCACCAATCTGGATGCCTGGAAAATGGAAACCGTAAAAATGAATCCATCTGCTGCTGCCGGAGATAGTTCGAATTATAATGATATGCCACCGGCTTCACCCTCTGAGCAGTTGGATGATTTGCCATTTTAGATTTCATTTTTTTCATTGGTTTTAGGATAAACACCTAACCTTATGATACATACCCTTCAACTCCGGTTATCTCCAGAGGAGGCATATAACGATGCCGTTTATTTATCTATCCTTTCTCAACACCTAGCAGTTGATGCATCACGTATTACCAGCTATCGGCGCATCAAAGAATCCATCGACGCCCGCAATCCCCGACAAATTCTAATCAACAGCACGGTTGAAGTTACCCTTGATGAGCCGCCCAGCCTTCAACCCTATCAACCCATCACTTGGAAAACCGTTGAAAAAGCTGCCCATTCAGTAATTATTATTGGCGGTGGGCCGGCAGGACTATTTGCCGCACTCCGCTTGCTGGAGAAAGGTATTCGGCCAATTATTGTTGAGCGGGGAAAAGAGGTAAGAGCCCGCCGACGCGACCTGGCCCTAATGAATAAATCGGGTATTGTAAATGCTGAAAGTAATTATTGCTTTGGCGAAGGAGGGGCTGGTACTTACAGTGATGGAAAATTGTATACCCGCAGCAGTAAGCGAGGCAACATACAACGTATCCTGCAACTATTTCATCAGTTTGGGGCCCCAGATAACATCTTATATCAATCGCACCCCCATATCGGCACCAATAAACTTCCCCAAATTATCACCGCTATGCGGCATGCGATTGTAGCACATGGGGGTATATATTTATTGGAAAAAAAAGTAACCAATTTAGTAGCAGATGGCCAACAAATAAAAAAAGTAATTACCCATACCGGAGAAATATTGGAGGCCGATGCCGTGATTATAGCAACCGGTCATTCTGCCAGAGATATCTATACCTTATTTAAAAATAACCACTGGTTGCTGGAAGCCAAACCCTTTGCCCTGGGCGTAAGAATAGAGCATCCCCAATCGTTGATTGATTCTATACAATATCATGCCCCCAACAGAGGTCCCCTTCTTCCCCCTGCTTCGTACAGTTTGGTAGAACAGGTAAATACGCGAGGGGTTTTTAGTTTTTGCATGTGCCCGGGAGGTATCATTGCCCCGGCTGCAACGGCACCGGGCGAATTGGTGGTAAATGGCTGGAGCCCCAGTAAAAGAAACAATCCTTATTCGAATAGTGGATTGGTAGTGCAAGTTACTGTGGCGGATGCCTATACTTATTTTGGCGGCAAATCAGTTGCAGCGGATGACCCGTTGTTGTTGATGCGATTTCAGCAGGCTATTGAGCAGAAAGCCTTTCTGGTGGGAGGTGGCCACTTGGTAGCACCGGCCCAAAGAATGACTGATTTTGTTCGCAAACAACCTTCCGCCTCCCTACCCAAATGCAGTTATATTCCAGGTACCCATGCCTGCGATTTAGGTGATATCCTACCCAATTTTATTGCAACTACGCTACGGGAAGGATGTAAACTATTTGGAAAAAAAATGAGGGGATACCTAACGGAAGAAGCAATTATGGTTGCTACGGAAAGCCGAACCTCCTCCCCGGTTCGAATACCCAGAAATCCGGATAAATTAACCCATCCGCAACTTGACAATGTTTATCCCTGCGGGGAAGGAGCCGGTTATGCGGGCGGAATTGTAAGTGCGGCCATGGATGGAGAAAGCGTTGCGAATGCAATTGCTGAGCGGTATGGATATCCAAAAAAATAGGGCAGAAACCTTGCCCCTGAATTCCCCCCCAGGAATCAAAAGCAGTTTCTGCCCGGTTCAACTTAACTAAAACCTTATGCTTCTTAGTTTACAATATAAACCTATTTGAATGCAGGGTATGAAAAAACAGGAAAAACCCTGTATTTTGAACAATCCACTGATTATTAAAGGGGTATAATACCATTTCGGAGGGCAAATAATACAATTCCAACCCGCGAATTCACCCCTAACTTTTTGAATAAGCTGTCGCGATATCCATCAATGGTTCGGGGACTTAAATGCAGGATGGCTGCTATTTCTTTGTGTGATTTGTCGGTGCAAGCCCACCGCATAAATACCAATTCCTGATCGGAAAAATGGGGAATCAACTTATCGGTGAATAGTATTTCGGGCTGAGGAACCAATTCGTTATGGGCAAAACCTTTTTGATGCACTTCCCGTAGAACCCGAATCAACTCATCCGGCTCAGCATCTTTTAAGAGATACGCCCTTGCGCCGCAACGCAACATGCTGATAATAATCGATTCAATTCTCAACATACTCAGTGCAATCACTTTACACTCAGACCGATTTTGCTGAATCCAGCGACAAGTGTCGGGGCCATTCATAATGGGCATAGATACGTCTAGTAGCACGAGATCAGGACCAGCGGATTGCTCTAAATAAGCAATCAGTTCGCGACCGTTGGCTGCCTGAAATACAACCTGAAAATCGCCTACTAATTCTAGCAGCGCAGCCATACTTTTCCGAAATAGGGTATGATCATCTGCCAATGCCAAGGTTATCATCGGATGTTTTTTTACAGGTTAGCGTAACTTGGGTGCCCTTGCCCGAAGTGGTTTCTATTTGTAAATCGGCACCTATCAATTCAGCCCGGTGATGGATACTTCGCAAACCCAACCCCATATGCTCAGGGTGCTGGTTAAATTGAAATCCATGTCCATTATCCCGAACAACAAACTGATAATTATTTTCATTTTCATACACCTGCACCCAAATATCGGTTGCACCAGAATGACGGATGATATTTTGCATCAACTCTTGAAAAATTCGATAAACAAATAAACCATCATTATTACCGATGTACAAATAGGAAGGGCCCGAGTGAAAATGAATTTGAAAAAGGCCGGTTTTTTTTAACTGCTGAATCAAAAACTGTATTCCATTTAATAAGCCATTTTCTAACAACCGATCTCCCTGGTAACCCAAACTAATTTGTCGCAATTGATGAATGGCTTCAGATATCTGATCCCGGATATCTTTAATAGCTTCCACCTTATTGTGCTCCATGGCCAGTATACTCAGGTTAAGCTTAGCCAAACTCAGCAGCTGGCCTACATTATCATGAATCTCTTGTGAAATGCTTTGAAAAGTATGCTCTTGTACTTCCCTGCCTACCTCCATTAATTCTTGCTGATACTTTTTTTCCAATAACTGCTGATGTAATTGCAGTCGCTGCTTTTTGCGGGTAAACTGGAAATAAAACAACAAAGTTGCAAAAGCAAATAAAAATATGAATGCCGTTGCAATCAGGATGCTGACGACGATGTGAAATTTGTTTTGCATGTTATAATTGCCATTGAAATACAAGAATATAAAACAATACTTAATATGCGGGGTATAAGGTTGTAAATCTGTTCGCCCCCTATAACAATCTGCTGCGACCGGATAAACTCATACAACGAGAAAACAATACTGATTCCCGAAAAAAATATCATCACCCCAATGGCTATCCATCCCACCGGATCTAGAGAAGGATGCTCCACCCGATCATCTTCAAACTGGAAATATAAATAACCCAGTGCACAGGCAGTTAGAAAGAACCCTTCAATAATTAAACTATAGAAAAATGCCAGATACCGGGTTGTATAAAACCAATATCCTACTAGTAAAATAAATAAAATCACTGGCAATAACCACTGAATCATCCGCTTCAAAAACCGGTGACTGGTGAACCGCATAAACAAAAAACTATAAAAAAATAATTCAACCAGCGCCACCCCATAATTGGTTCCATAAGTGCTCACCTGCAAAACCTCCTTTTGCCAGATTGCCAGCATCTCTGCCAATGAAATCAACAATAAAAAAGGGAGTAATCCAGCTAATTTAAAATAGCGGAGGGCAGCATAATATCGAATAGCTAATCCTGTGCAAATTAACTCCAGGGCAATATACAGGTATAGATGCATAGCGCTGTTTTCCGGATTTTATAACCAAATTAGGATTACAAAATATAGAAAAACGACGAATCACTATCCGAAAAAATACGCAAAAAACCACGTATTTATACCTAATGTCGGCTATTAATAGCCATTTCCCCCCTGATACTTGGGCGAGCGAGCCTGCAAAAGATTCGCAGGAAGCAGTTGATTGCCAGAAAATAGTCCAATCTCCCGCTGATATTGCGCCTGATCCGCCTCGGTAAAGGTACCCGTGATGCCAGCTAAATCTGGCTTTCCCGCATCTACCCAGCAGGTATACCAAAAGTCGGCCAGTAAATCGGTTGCCACCAATAGTTGCTGATTTACCGTATTGCCCAAGCTAGCTGCATAAGCTTTGGCAAATGCAGAGGTATAACTTCTGCTCTCTTTTCCATTGCGCATTTGAACCCGGTATTTTTGCTCAGTCGTAAAAGTAGCGGATACCTCCTGCTCTTTTTGCAACAAATCGGGCACCAGCGCCGCAGCAGCTCGAACAGATTTCCAAATAACTTTTTCGGGATTTTTCAGGTATACCGCCCGGTGAGAGGATGACAATTGATAATTCGCGATTTCTAATTCGGGAACCATAGATTCCCATAAACTGTGCAGTCCCTTTTGATTGGTTAACTGCCCATCGTAATTTTCTGTTGTATGTAAGGGTACCACCGCATCAGCAATATAATGACCTAAATCTGCCGCATAAAACAAGATACTGTCTTTTTGCAAACTACTAAATGCGACCGTTAATCGTTGCTTCATCCACACAATATGATAGGGCACAAATCCTACTTTTTCTAAGCTATCCATCCCATAGCGTTTTACCGCATCGGGCCAGGCAGTGGGAATATCTTTTCCATATAATTCTAAATCAATAAAATGCCTGGGTGCCTCCGCCTTATCCGTATTTCTGCGCAAATCGGACCGGGGTGACTGATAAACCAGATAGTCCATATTCTTAAAAAAGAACGGACCCATCGCCCCCGGCAATTCGTAAATACTCAGTTGATTAATGGTGCGATGCACCAGAAATCCCCAACTTCCCGTTAACAATAACAGAACTACTAGTAAACTTGAGCGGCAGAGCGATGAAAAAAAACGCATAGATTTGGGTTGAAATACAAAAGTAAACAAATCCCCCCCGGTTGTAAGATTTTACATAAAATAGCTACAAGTAAAAGTGTACTAGACCTATTATAGAGAAATATCATTTTTGAATTATAATTTTTTAAATACGTATATTATGTTGGATCTACACCATCTTCAAAAGCACTATTCCGGACAAAAAGCTGTGAACGACATCAGTTTTTCCGTAAAAAAAGGGAGCATATTTGGATTGCTCGGTCCCAATGGAGCCGGAAAAACAACGCTGCTAAGAATGATCACCGGCATTTTTTATCCCGACCAGGGAGAAATCATCTTCGATGGCAAACCCTTTAACCCCTTACAAGATGTGCAACAAATCGGCTATATGCCCGAAGAAAGAGGGTTGTATAAAAAAATGAAAATTGGAGAACAGGTAATGTACCTGGCCCAATTAAAAGGACTGAACAAACAGGAAGCCCTGCAAAAAATTAAGTATTGGTTCGAGAAACTGGAAATGGAAACCTGGTGGAACAAAAAAGTAGAAGACCTGAGTAAGGGGATGAGCCAGAAATTACAATTTGTGGTAACTGTGCTGCACGAACCCAAATTAATTATCCTAGATGAACCTTTTAGTGGATTAGATCCTATGAATGCAAATCTGATTAAGGATGAAATTTATTCGCTGGCCAAAAAAGGAAGTACCATTATTTTCAGTACGCACCGTATGGAACAGGTAGAAGAAATATGTGACCATATTGTATTGATGAACCTTGGCTCGAAAATGCTCGACGGAACAGTTCAGAACATCAAACAACAATTTAAAGAAAATAAATTTCATATCCGCTTAGCAGAGCCAATTCAGCCGCCAGATAGCAACTTATTTCATGTGGTAAATCACACAGATAATGCTTTAACGGTAAAACTGCAAGAAGGAATCCTATCCAATGATGTGCTGCAATATTTTATCAACCAGTCACAAACCATCGAATCCTTTCATGAAATTTTACCCTCACTCAATGATATATTTATCCACTTGGTGGAAGGAACTCAGGCTACTGCAAGAGCATTTCAATCATCCAACAATTAATTTAACCGCTACCTGCTAACTATATTTATATGAACAAAATACTATTAGTTGCCCGTCGAGAATTTCTCACACGCGTTCAGAAAAAAACCTTTTTACTTACTACAATTGGGGTACCCCTTTTGATTGCTACTTTTTATGCTGCCCTCATCTATTTTCAGATAAAATCAACTGATCATTTTTCTATTGCAGTGCTTGACGAAGCCAATGTTTTTTCAGGTAAATTGGAAAATAAAAAAAACGAAATCATTTTTAAATTTGTACAATCTGATACAACAACCCTGAAAAAGCAATTAGACGATCATACCTATGAGGCCTATATCTATATTCCTGCTGGGTTTAATATAACCCGGGGAGACTCTGTAGAACTCCGTTCTGGCAAAACATTAGGCTTGCTTACCAGAGAAGATATTGAGCGGACCATTGGGAAAGTATTAGAAGAAAAAAGATTGCTGATGCTGAATGTTTCCAAAGCACAAATCGACAGCATTCAACAACAAAAAGATCCTATAAAATTCACTTCGGTATCCGGACAAAAAGAGACCGGTTCTAAAGTAGGTATCAGTTATTTAGTTGGGATGATTGCTGGCTTTCTGATCTACATTATTTTATTTGTGTATGGCACAATGGTAATGCGGGGTGTTATGGAAGAAAAAGTAAGCCGGATAGCCGAAGTAATTGTGAGCAGTGTAAAACCTTTCCAATTAATGATGGGTAAAATAACAGGCATTGGAGCGGTTGGATTAGTGCAGTTTTTAATTTGGCTAGTATTGGTATTTGGCATTCAATTTGCCCTACCATTGATTTTTCCCGAACTATCTACTTCCGTTCAGCCACAATCCATGCCATCGGCCGGCGCACAGGCAGCTTCTGCAATGCAGAACAGTGGTGGACTTTCGCGCCTAATGGAAGGCTTACAGACTATCAATTTCCCATTAATTATTGGATGCTTTATTTTTTATTTTTTAGGAGGCTATTTTTTATATTCTTCCCTTTTTGCTGCGGTAGGGAGTGCTGTTAATGAGGATCCACAAGATGCACAAAGTCTATTATTCCCTATTATGATGCCCATCATTTTTGCAATCGTTATTATGACGAAAGCCGTGAATGATCCCAATAGCAGTCTGGCCATTTTTGGTAGCCTATTTCCTTTCACTTCCCCCATTGTAATGATGGCAAGAATCGCCCATGGAATACCCGAAGGGGTTACAGTTGCCCAGCTGATTATCAGTATGGTACTGTTAATCGTAACTTTTTTGGGTACTACCTGGGTAGCAGCAAAAATTTATCGAATTGGCATTTTAATGTATGGTAAAAAGATTACATGGAAAGAAATGATTAAATGGACTTTCCGTAAAAGCTAGTTGAACTATTGAGCCAGTGATATACGCACATTCACGCCTGCCCTTGTATTGGTAATAGGTGCCGAAGTGGATATATAAGGGGTAACCCTTCGCTGATCGAAGAAGAACTTCATGCTCACGCGCTTATTTACTACATAATCGATTGAGGGCTGTATAGTGATTTCTTTCTGTCCACCTGTTCCATATGCATTGGATTGGTCGAGCCTACTATTGCTCATCGCCATATCCCGCATGGCCAAATCTATCCGGAAGTTCACATCATTTTCTAATTTTCTATTGCCTTTTGTAAAGGGAATAGCAAATGGAAGTTTAAGGCCACTTTTTCTCCACGAAAAACCAAAATTCCATTCGGTACTCCTGGTTTCACTTAACTGATAATCTATCAAACTCAAACTCAACTGCCGGCTCTTTTTATACTCGAATCGAATATTCATTTGACTATTGGTAGTAAGATCTATACCAATCAAAGGTTCGAAGCTTTCGCGCATGGTAATATTGGGAACTAGGAAGAAAGGAACGAAATTTCCACTTACCGTATCAATAAATCCGGGGGCATTAAAACGGAATGGATCACTGTATAACAGCGCACTATTGTAGCTGTTCATGCTTAAATTACCATTATAGCCATGCGTTACGCTTACGTTGCTGAATATTTTAGATATGCTTTCAATCTTAGTTAAGCCAAAGTATGTTAACCGCCAATTGGGTTTGGGCAAGAAGCCCCCAAAAGGATTTGCCCGAATGGTGGGATTGGATTGCTGTATCAGTGAAATTTTTGAAGGATCTGCTCCGGAATAAGCTGCAATAAATGCCGGCAATAACACATCCTGCGAATAGCGGCCATATCCCTTGGCGTAGCCATCAGCTGTATATTGCTGACCGGGGGCCAGGGCTTTCCAATAGGGGTTCGCCTCAGCAACCCTTCCGGAAATTACCTGCCGGTAATCTTGGAACCTTTTAAAAGTGGCGGAAATTTCATTGGGATTGAAATTTTCGAACAGGGTATTGAAACCGATATACGATATACTAAAGCCTCCACTTGCCAATGGGCCCAGGTGACTTAGTCCGCTGTTACCTGTGGTATCTTTAAATAATTCGGAATACTCTTTAGAGAAAGATTTTTCGAGGTTTACTTCTATCCGTAAATCCCGAATGGGCTCTATTTGTGCAGTGATTCCGAGCCGCTGCTCAAAGTTTTGCCGGAACAATAAATTGAACGTACTATCCCTGGTTAAAATTCCCTGTTGCCCTTTTTTATTCAACCAATTGGTATCAGGCTGTTTGCCGAATACATAATCCATTCCCGGCGAACTACTCTTCCAATTTTGTCCTAAAAACTGAGTACTATCTAAATAACCAGGAATTCTGCTTCTATAATTTTCCGAATAGGTAACGGAAACATTCTTTACCATCGTTAACAACCGTCCGGCCGCCCGCTCTGCTCCATGTAATTCCAGCGGCTGCCCAGCTTTCAACATGCGTTGTGCCGTTCGCTCATCACGTTTCATTTGTCGCCACTTTTTTAATGCCTGGCGTTTCTTCTTTCCTTTCAGTCCTTTTATCACTTCTTCACGAGTAGGTATTTCGGTTCCCAGTGCATTGGTAGCAGGTATTTGCGGCCCTAGCTTATTTTTTTGATTGGGATCTTTAGGGGGCTTAGGTGGAGGAATATTATCTAAAGCGCGCAGCCATTTTGATTTGTTATACAGGGAATTAAAATTAAACTGCGCATTGAAGTTGTTGTCTTGCGAATTTTCGATGATATTTCCCTGGGTAATCGCCAATCTACTAGCACCAATCCAATTATAACTGGCACCATAGGTATAGCTGGCTTGAATCCAGTCGGTTAAAGGAAACTTATTTAGTGGAAGCGTATAACTGAGCGTAGCTTTTTGTTGATAAATCGTATTGCGTCCACCCTTGAAAAAGTTACTCCGTACCGTATCTTTTTTATCTCGGGTATCAATCCGGCCATTGGGTTCATCAATTCGGGCGTTATCCACAGCATTTAGATCAAAACTGATGGAACGAGCTGGTTTCCAGCCAAATCGATAATACCGGTCGAAAGTGAAAAATTTATCGTAGGTAGTATCTACTTTATTAATGGTATTTCCCGGGGTATTAATTACCCGCGGAATGAATTCGCCAAATTGCCGATTAATATCAGATCGGAAGCTTAGGGTTGATGGCTTAAGGTTTACATTAAAATCTCTTAGCAAACTTAACCAGGGCGATCGATTGGTGATGAGTTTTTTAAAGGGCTCTACAAACTTTTCACTGCCGGCAAAAGTATATCCAATACCACCTCGGTGTCGAGCGATATTGTTTTGTTGAATCAAGGGGCTACTCTGCTCAGTAATTGAGTAAGCATAATTAAAATCGAAGTTGCTCAGTTTAAATAGACCCGGTCGCCCATTAGCAGATCCAAAGCGAACATTGGTGAAGTTGATGGTTTTGATAGTAGTTTGTTCAATGGCCGCATTTCGTAATGAATCTTGTTGGGAATTATTTAGAATACTGAGTTTATCTTTTAATCGAACATCTAAATCAAAGGGATCGAATTGTGGGGTAATTACAGTTCGGTTTAAACTGGCATATACGGGTAAGGTTAATCGTAAATTTTTAGGAAATAATTTTCCGGCATCAATATTTGCAGCCACATCAAACTGGAACAAATTATCTTTGGCTCGTTCATTTACGCGCTGCTCGATGGTTCCAAACCCCTGACTCCGCTTACTGGCGGCCAATGTTATACTTCCTAAATCGGCTAGGGCGATATCCATCCTACCCAATGCCGCCCAACCTCCTTCTTCATTCAAGGCCGACAATCGCAATTCATTTACCCATACTTCGGCATGCTGAACAGGCCCATCCGGTTTAAAGGGATTTTCTACCCCAATTAATATACCACTAATGGCACCCAAATTAGGATTTCCTAAAATTGATATTACTTTACTGCTGTCGAGCGAACTACGGTAAATCACATTCAAAGGAAACCCAGCAGCATTTCTTCTCATCTTTAAATTAATCAACTCTCTCAGCACTATATCTAGGTTATTCTGCGAGGGCCACACCTGCTCTTCCTGCCCCTTAACATAAAATCCCGCAGGGGTAACTTTTAAGGGTATTTTTATTTCGTAATAATTATTCAAAAAGTCTTGACCAATACGCACTACCGCATTCAATTCCCGGTCACGAACCGGCCGTTGCCCCCTTACCGACTCGGCATGGATATACATTGAGAGTTGACCGAATTGCCGGATATCCCAGGTAAATGTTTTAAATACTGCTCGTGATTCACCTGTGTAAAGATTGGCTACCTGCAAACTCATTGCCTGTTCGTTCTGCTGAATGTTTACGCCATTATTACTCAGTAACTGCATCCTCTCTACATTGGGTGGCATGATATAATTTACTGGCTGACGGGCCGAATTTTCTTCCAGATTTACAGCCAGGGTATTGAAGGTAGTTCCAGCACTATTTACTATTGGGGTATACGTTCCTGTTGTATCCAACTGAAAGGTAAATTGTCTCCACTGATTTCTCACTAGGTTAAAAGTTGCGAAACGCATCACCACAGAATCTTCAAATCCAGTTAAAAACAAACGGGCGAAGCGGATTGATTTGAAATCGGGAATATTCCCCACCCGTTTAGAAAATCCTCGTATAGGAACACGAAACAAAAACCAGTTCTCGGTTCTAGTTACCCCATCGGCAGAATTTACTGTTACGGTGCGCTTATCTGTAATATAAGGGGTTATCCCTACATCCATGCCCGGCTTCACATTGATTTCATATTCGTAATAGGCTTCTGTTTCATTAAGCGTATTATCTCTATTTAAATCTTCATTATCTGGAAACAAAGTAGCTGCAGAGGTAAACTGTCCACCTGTATTGGCAATAGGCGAATTTCCCTGCTGGTTGTTAAAATTTTTGTAGCGACCTAATATACCGGTTCCGGCCAGATCGTACTGTGCATCTCTGTACCAGATATAATTATCACTGGCAGGGTCTTGTAAAGATTTTTGATAAATAGCAGACCCTAATCCAAAGTTATTGGCTAATTTTTGCAACACATACCCTTTCTTCCTTCTCTCCCCATCATCATCTAATCCATCAAAACCCACATCCTGATAAACACGGTCTCCGGGATCATTGCTAAAAGCCTGAGTAATTTGAATGGGATTCACCGGGGTTTTTCCCCAAGTATTGGAGCTGTCTACGTCACTGGGTATATTAGGCGTATTCATCCCGTTTTCATAATACCGTTTACTATCTTTCAACACATCCTCACTTACATTTCCCAAATTGATAAACATCTTTCCTCCCTTACTAGAAGGATTCTTTATAAAAGGATCCTGCGTCCAAAATTCAATGTACTCCAGGTTGCCGGTTTCAAAATCTGTCTGGTCTATAGAACGCATGATTCCTCCCCACCGCGCAGCAGGTCTTTTTAAACGACCCGTAACATCAATTTCTGATGTACGGGACTCATAATTATAAGGTCCACGTTCAAATGGATAAAAAGCTAAATCGAAAGTGGTGGTTAATACATCAGTAATATTGGTAGTTCTTTGTGGAAACAACTCACTAGTATATACTTGTCTAACCCGAGGATCACTTAACTCTTCCAGATTTTTACGTAGCGGATTACCCGGACTATTTTTATCCTGCAGATTGGGTTCTATATTGTACCAGGCTAGTTTCGCCCGGTTAAAATTGTAGTCGATGGAATCAGACAATATACTTTCTGGAAATAATGGATTACCCTGAGGAGTGGAAGCCATCGTCCATGCAACAATCGGAAACCGGAGATCAATGCTGTTTTTAGTTCCTTCAAAATCGTCTATAAAACTTAAGCCCTGAGAACCCAAACCAATCTGAGCGGGGTGACCGGGTTTCAACACGGCAGCTTCTCCATATGCATTTAATGTGGAGCGGGTTTTAGTAGAATAATTGGGTAATTTATCTAATAGACGGGTGAGCCAGGGTAAATCGGTTTTATAACTTACATCCAGTCCATACATAGTATTGCGAATAGGATCTTCGGCATACATGGTTTTGGTGAAGAAGGGCCGTTCTGCCAGTTTAACAGTCGTTGCGCCTAATGAGAATTTTTTATTGGCAATATAATCTACGCGCAATCCGGTAAAGCTCCTTTGCTGCATACCAAATCCGGCATTGTTTTCAAATCCCACACTAACAGGTACATTGGAGCTGAGAATGCCGGGATTGATGATTTTTACCGTTCCCAAATTATAATCAACAATAAAATCAGTGCCTTCGCGCAGTTGTTGTCCGCCCGCAGTTACCGTTACAGAACCCGGCGGAACGTTGAATGTATTTAGAGAAATCTCAGATCCCCCTGCGCTTCCCTTTACCTGTCCCTGCATTATAAACCGATTTAGGTTAGCATAGGTTTGGGCGATGGCTTTGATAGAATCGTAGAGGGCATAGTACACATACTTTTTCTTAAGAGCCGCGGATTGTCCATTAAATGCCAATCGCTCCAAATCTCTACCAAAAGGTTCCAGCACCGGAAATATAATTCGCCCCTGTTTGGGTAATACCGTGTACCCATCCACAAAATCGAATATACCATCCGGCTGAGGATCGTTTCGGCCATTCAGGCGGTCGAGATTAAGCACACTTAAAATAGGTCTGCCCATTACGCTGGGATCGCTCTCTGGTAAATAACGCTTCATACCTCCACCCGGATCGTCGTACAATAGATTTAGCTGAAACCCATCCTGCTGAATACTTCCGAATAAATCAAGTGAATACACATTCTTCATCATCCAGGTCCAGATAGGCAGATTGATTCTTTGTGAAGTAGCTTTCAGCAGTTTCAGGAATAGTACTTTCTGCACACCCCGAGTTGAATCGAGTGCTACATCCTGAGAAAATTCTCCCACCTGAAAAACTCGTCCATTATAGGTAAACTGATAAGCAACTGCCAATACCTCATCCGCCTGCAACTGAACATTCAAGGATACAAATCCTACTTGCGGATTAAAATAATATTCCGAAGAATTTAATTTACGAGCAAAGGTTTTTTCATAATCTTCAACTGGCCTTAATCCTTTAGCCAACAGCAACGAGTTGATTACGGCTGGATTTCGGGAAGAAGGATTATTCACCAAGGAAGCATATAAGTCGTTGTTTCCGTTATTGGGAAATTCACTGTTGCTGAGCGGTCGGATATTGGTATTATAGGGTTTCGATTCGGCCAGATCCATCAAACCCACAATATCTCTTGCATCGGTTGTGGCACCGGTACGGTTGGTTACCCAAACCTCAACACGCTGAACCTGCACTTGCGACATAATCACCGGCAGGTTAGACATGGCCTTGTTGTAATTATTTTTAAAGTACTCGCCCAGCAAAAAGTGTCGGTTCTCTTCGTAGTCGTCTAACTTTTTGGTAAAGTTTTGGGTAGCAGCTCCGCCTTGTAAAGAAACAGATTGGCGGGTAGATCGCTGATTGGCGATGGCACCGGTAATAAAAATTTTGCCAAACTGCATTTGGGCTTTGGCACCGAATAAATTTTGCGCACTGGGAATCAGGGTACTGCGCGACTGAAAGGAAATATTTCCGGCTTCTAAACTTTTTATGATTTCATCATCCATCCCCTTATAATCTAATTTCAGTTGATTATCGAAGCCGAGGTTAGAAAGGGTATTATAATTGATTGGGAATTTTAATTTGTCGCCAATACTGGCATTCACATTCAAGTTCAGGTTCATGTCGAAATCAAAGCCCCCATTTTTTCGAGCCCGTTCCGGTAACGTGGGATTGTTAACATTTTGCCCCTGGTAGCCGGCCATTACATTCACTTCTCCATTGGGTTTAATATCTACCTTTAAACCATTGGTACCTACCCCAAAAATCCGATCAAATAAATTATTATATACCTGATAAGGCGGCCGAAATGTTTTTTTATTGAGCGCAGTTAATGCATCCGCCCGTTTTTTAAAATAGGCAGCTTCCGACTGCCGGGCACTGATTCTCCAAAATTCATCGTATGAAAGGGCGGCAGGCTTTCGATAATTGGTTTTGCCAATTTTTTCTACCACATAATACTGACGGGTGCGGGGATCGTATTCAATACTTTTTTTAACCAAGGATGTGTCACGGAGATCAAATGGGTTGCGGCTAGGTATAGAAAAAGCATCCCCTCTCCGGTCACTGATAGGAAAACGGGTAGTGTCTTTACGCTGTCCAAAAACCGGGTTAGCAGAAAGAATCAGTAAGGTGGCAAAGAGAAAAAATCGGAAATGCTTCAATCCCAATGGGTTGGTTAAGTAGAATTAACGCTATAGCAGTCGATTTATTGGTTAAATGAAGAGAAGAAATGCATGTATTTATAACGATTGTAAAGCCAGTTTTATTAAATTTTCTAATTCGATTTCCTCTGAATAGGATTGCAGAGTTTTTTTCACTGCCTGTTCTGCCATCGCTCGCCCAATGCCCAGGGCTACCAAAGCATGCACAGCATCCACTTCAACCGTTGAAAAGACACTCGATACCGCCAGCATGCTGCCTGAAAATTGCTTGCCCAGTTTGTCTTTCAGCTCTACAATCAGTCGCTCAGCCGACTTTTTGCCAATACCCTTGATACTTTCTAGCTGACGGGTATTTCCACTCACGATGGCAGCGGCAATTTCCCGCGGCTCCATGCCCGAAAGCATAATACGGGCGGTAGTAGCCCCCACCCCAGAAACGCTAATCAGGTGCAAAAACATTTCTTTTTCATCGGGATGATGAAAACCGAATAATATATGTGAGTTTTCAGTAATGTGTAAATAGGTATAAATAAGTCCTTCTTCCAACGAACTTATGGCAGAATAGGTATGTAAACTGATTTGCAGCTCATAGCCAACACCCTGCACGTCTACCACCACACGAGAAGGCGATTTTTGCACAAATTTTCCGCGAACAAAAGCTATCATACCCTTCAAAAATAAGTTAATTCGGGCAGTTAGCAGGGCTTCTGCAACGCGAATCGATGGATTGCAGGCGGCTTTTAGATTTTTTTAACAATCTCGGTAGATGATCCTCCAAAAAACGCCGCAGCGTAAGCATTATTCGTTGTGCTTGTGTTATTAGCAAAAATTGATGGATATTTGCCCCCTATTTATACAAATATTCATGCAAAAAAGAGCAATCATCACCGCAGTAGGGGGATATGTGCCGGAAACTAGGCTCACCAACTTTGATTTGGAGAAAATGGTAGACACCAATGATGAATGGATACGTTCCCGAACGGGTATAGAGGAGCGCAGAATTTTGCGAGAGCCCGGCAAAGCCAGTAGCGATATGGCAGTAAAGGCAGTAGAAGAATTGATGGTTAAAAGAAACTTATCTCCGCTGGATATTGACTGCATGATTTGCGCAACAGTTACCCCCGACATGGTTTTTCCGGCAACTGCCAACATCATTTGCGACAAATTGGGTGCGAAAAATGCCTGGGGCTATGATTTGTCCGCCGCCTGCAGTGGTTTTTTATTTGCCCTCAGCACGGCTGCCATGTACATAGAAAGTGGCCGATTTAAAAAAGTAGTTGTGGTGGGAGTTGATAAAATGAGTTCCATTATTGATTATACCGATCGAGCCACTTGCATCATTTTTGGTGATGGTGCCGGCGCGGTATTATTGGAATCCTCCGATGATACTACCGTGGGAATCAAAGACAGTATTTTACGCTCTGATGGCAGCGGAAGAGAGTACCTGCACATGAAAGCAGGAGGTTCTTTAAAACCGGCTACCTTGGAAACGGTTATGAATAAAGAACATTTTGCTTTCCAGGATGGTCAGCCCGTTTTTAAATTTGCGGTGAAAGGAATGGCAGATGTGAGTGCCGAATTACTCGAACGCAATGGATTAACCGGTGAGGATATTCAATGGCTGGTTCCGCATCAGGCAAATCTGCGCATAATTGATGCCACTGCGAATCGCATGGGGTTACCCAAGGAAAAGGTAATGATCAATATTCAGAAATACGGAAATACAACAGCCGCAACCATTCCCCTCTGTTTATGGGATTGGGAAAAACAATTGAAAAAGGGAGATAACCTGGTATTTGCCGCTTTTGGAGGCGGATTTACCTGGGGCGCTACCTTGGTTACCTGGGCCTATGATGGCGAAAAATAAGCACCGGTTTTGTAATTTACTATCCTGATAATTACTCGTATGAAAAGATCTTTTCCCCTTACCGGCATCAGCTCCGTTGCCGTTCACACCGGTCACGACCATCTTCCCGATCATGCCCATATTAATCCCATCTATGCCACTTCTACCTTTACTTTTGATTCTGCAGAAGAGGGCATGGCACGTTTTGCCGGGTCGGATAAAACAAAAATTTACAGCAGATGGGGCAACCCCAGCTTTACAGTGGCAGAAGAAATTATTGCAGCACTGGAATCTTTTGGCATTGCCAATGATGATGATACTCCGCTAGAACTGAAAGCATTATTGCATGCGAGTGGACAAGGAGCCATGACAACCCTGTTTTTGAGTACCCTGCAATCAGGAGATACCATACTTACCCACTATTCTTTGTACGGTGGTACACAAGAATTAATGCAAAAAATTTTGCAGCCAGCCGGTATCAAAACTACCATCATTGACATGCGGGATCTTAATAAAGTGAGGGAGGCTATAGCAGCCGATTCAACCATACGATTGGTGCATCTCGAAACCCCTGCCAACCCTACCATTCGCTGTGTGGATATTGAAGCCATTGCACAAATTGCCCGTGAAAAAAATATTCAGGTATCAGTAGATAATACTTTCGCCACCCCTTATTTGCAGCAACCTTTTTTACATGGAGCGGATTTTGTATTTCATTCCACTACTAAATTCTTGAACGGCCATGGTACTGCCATTGGTGGTGTGCTAATTGGAAAAGACATTGAGTTTATGAAAACACGTGCCTGGAAATGGCATGCATTACTGGGTGCCAATAGCAATCCATTTGATGCTTTTTTACTTACCCAAGGAATAAAAACCTTGGAACTTCGTATGGAAAGGCACTGCCACAATGCTATGGAAGTTGCCAGCTATCTTTTTCAGCATCCGGCTATTTCACTGGTAAACTATAATGGACTTCCCTCCCATCCCGACTTTGCTGTTAGTGCCAAGCAGATGAAACATCCGGGTGCATTGCTAAGTTTTGAGTTAAAGGGCGGCATGGAAGCCGGAAAAAAATTCATCAACCAAGTTCAACTTTGTACTCGTGCCGTTTCTCTGGGAACACTAGATACTTTGATCTCTCATCCGGCTAGTATGAGTCATTTCGGATTAACCTCCGAAGAAAGAAAAGCCTATGGAATTACCGATGGCTTAATCCGCATGAGTGTGGGCATTGAAAACCTGGCTGATTTACTCACCGACTTAGAACAGGCATTGGCTTAATTCGCCTTATTCATTTTTTATGCAGATAACTATTCGCAGAGCAACCAAAGAAGATTGTCCCGTTTTATTAGGATTAATTAAAGAATTAGCCGACTATGAAAAAGCACCGCAAGAAGTTACCGTTTCACTGGGGCACTTTGAAGAAAGTGGCTTTGGCGCTCAACCGGTATGGTGGGGTTTTGTTGCCGAATTAGATTCGGTAGTAGTAGGGTTTGCCCTTTATTATATTCGTTATAGTACTTGGAAGGGACAATGCCTGTATCTGGAAGATTTTTTGGTTACCGAACAACAACGTGGAAAAGGTATTGGCGCATTATTGTTTGAACGAATCATTCAGGAAGCAAAGGAAAAAGGATTTCGCCGAATGGTATGGCAGGTATTAGATTGGAATGAACCCGCCCTCAATTTTTATAAAAAATACGACGCCAAATTAGATCCGGAATGGGTAAATGGTACCATCGATTTCATTCCAGCGTAGCAGTTTAGCTTAACTAACTCCATCTACGGTAACATCCTTTACAATTTTTTGCACCAGTCCCTGCAATACTTTACCAGGACCGCACTCCGTAAAATGCGAGGCACCATCTGCATGCATGGCTTGCACACATTGCGTCCACTTAACGGCTCCGGTTAATTGATCTATTAGATTTTGTTGGATGGTTCGAGAGTCTGAAACAGCAGCGGCTACTACATTCTGATATACGGGGCAGGAAGGAGTATGGAAAGTAGTTCCAGCAATGGCAGCCGCCAGTTGTTCTTTAGCTGGTGCCATTAACGGTGAATGAAATGCGCCACCTACGGGTAAAATCAATGCTCGTTTAGCACCGGCGGCTTTCATCTGCTCACAAGCCATAGCAACTCCCTCAACAGAACCACTAATCACCAGCTGACCCGGACAATTATAATTAGCTGCCACCACTATTTCACCGGTTTCTGCCTGAATTTTTTGGCAAATAGCTTCCACCTGGTCATCTGCCAATGCCAGAATAGCCGCCATAGAAGATGGGGCATTTTCGCAAGCTTGTTGCATAGCATTTGCCCGAATACTTACCAGGCGAAGGGCATCTTCGAATACAAGTGTGCCGTTTGCTACCAATGCAGAAAACTCTCCCAATGAATGTCCTGCCACCATATCGGGCTGGGGATGATCGAGTGTTGCATACGCTGCTACTGAATGAATAAAAATAGCAGGCTGGGTGATACGGGTTTGCTTGAGTTCTTCATCAGTACCCTCAAATAAAGTTTCTGTTATGGCAAATCCCAAAATGCTGTTGGCCTGTTCAAAAATAGCTTTTGCGGCAGGATTATTATCATATAATCCTTTACCCATTCCAATAAACTGGGCACCCTGACCGGGGAAAATATAGGCGTGTTTCATATAGTATGTCTATTAAAAAAGCATCCGCCGAAGCAGATGATAAAAAGTAAAGGTCGTGAAAAATTGATACTAATTAATCTCTTCGCTTGCTGATTAATCGTAAAAATTCACTTCTAGTTGCTACATGTTCAAACTGTCCGGAAAATGCAGAAGTAGTGGTAATAGAATTTTGCTTTTGTACACCACGCATCATCATACACAAGTGCTGCGCCTCAATAACAACCGCCACTCCATGCGGATCTAAAGAGGTTTTGATAGCATCTACAATTTGGGTAGTTAATCGCTCCTGAACCTGTAATCTCCGAGATATAACATCTACTACCCGGGCCAGTTTACTTAAACCAGTAATCCATCCATTGGGGATGTAAGCAATATGTGCTTTACCAAAAAATGGCAACATATGGTGCTCGCACATCGAATACAGTTCAATATCCCGAACAATTACCATTTCACTTACATCCTCGTTAAATCGGGCGGAGTTTAAAATTTCTACCGGGTTTAGCTGATAACCCTGGGTTAAATACTGCATAGCTTTTGCAATCCGCTCGGGAGTTTTTATCAAACCTTCCCGCTGAGCATCCTCACCCAATAAATCTAATACGGATTTGTAATTTGTGATAAGGCCACTAGTAACGGCCTCATCATACTGTTCTGTTTTTTTATACGCCATGCTTTATGTTTATTGGGTTATAAACGGGGTACTCTACAAAATTTCTTTCCGTTTCGAACAATCGAATTTGTAAATCATAAGTATCCCCTAAACTAGGCTTAAGTAATTCGTAAATAACTACCGCAATATTTTCTGCAGATGGATTCAGGTGCTTGAATTCTAGGGTATCTAGATTTAGATTTTTATGATCAAAACGGTCGAGGATCAATTCCTTTACTAAATCACTTAATTTTTTCAGGTCAATCACATACCCGGTATCCGCATCAATTTCCCCGGTAACTTTTACAATCAGTTCGTAGTTGTGTCCATGAAAATTGTCGTGATTACAAGGCCCAAATACTTCTTTATTCTTATCTTTCGACCACTGCGGATTGTTCAACCGGTGTGCAGCGTTAAAATGTTCTTTTCGATATACCGACACACGTTTTTGCATAATAAATTAACCAAATTATAGGTGTAATTGTTCAAAACCCCCCGAATTAATCTTGTTTTCCAAAATATTCAACATAAATGCGGGGCGTTTCGTAAAGTTTAACACAATGCAGATGCACATTTTCGGGAATATGGGGTAACAATTGATTCCAAATAGCAATAGCCAGATTTTCAGTACTGCACATGGTGCCTGTTAAAAAGGGTACATCCATGTTCAGATTCCGATGATCGAGGTGATCAATTACATGCTCCTTGATAAGTACACTTAACTTTTTTACATCATACACAAAACCCGTATCAGGATGAGGAAACCCTTTAACCGTTACGTATAAATTATAATTGTGTCCATGCCAATTTTCATTGGCACAAACCCCAAAAACTGCTTCATTTTCTTCTTTCGTCCATGCAGGATTAAACAACTTATGGGCTGCATTAAAATGCTCCTGCCTTGTGAGATATACCATCCACCAAATATTTACTGTAAAGTTACGAAAAGCCCTGTAAATCAGCTCCAATTATCGGATGAGTGGTTTTCATTGATTTTTCTCAACTTTGTAGTATGCAAATACTGGTAATTGCCGCCAAAGAGGCCGAAATCAAGCCAACCGTTGAATTCATGGCTGCTTACTATCCCACTGCTACTCACATTCAATTTGCCTACACTGATATAGGACTTACTGCGGCTACTTTTTCAATCACCCGGCTGGCGCTCACCCAACCACCCGATTTGATTATTCAGGCAGGTATTGCAGGCAGCTTCGAAAACGGATACCAACCGGGAGAAGTTGTATTAATTGATATTGAGCAACAGGCAGATTTGGGCGTGATTGAAAATGCACAATGGAAAAATATTTTTGATTTGCAACTTACAGATGAAAATGAGGCTCCCTATAAAAAAGGGTTATTACCCAACCCGTATATCAATCATTTCAACTTTCTCGGGATTAGAAAAGTTACCGGCATTTCGGTAAATACGATTAGTACAGATACTGCTACTATTACTCGTATGCAACAAGGTTCTCCGGCTCCAGTAGTTGAGAGTATGGAAGGGGCAGCATTGCATTTTGTAGGCGGGCAATTGCAAATTCCATTTGTGCAACTCCGTTCTCTATCAAATCAGGTAGGCGAAAGAGATAAATCCCAGTGGCATTTTACCCAAGCGATTCAATCCCTAAATGCAAAGTTGATTGAGCTACTTATCCATTTGCAGCAGCATCCCATTTCATTTACCGCAAACTTACCTGCATGAAACTTACCATAGGATTCTCGCCCTGTCCGAATGATACTTTTATTTTTGATGCCTTACTAAATGGCGCCCTTAATACAGATGGGTTGGAATTTGAGCCCGTATTAGAAGATGTGGAAACCCTGAATCAGAGGGCCATTGCGGGCAAACTCTCAATCACTAAAGTAAGTTATGGTGTAGTTCCGCTTATTCTTGCAAACTATGGCATGCTAAACAGTGGAGGCGCTATGGGTGTGGGGGTAGGGCCCCTGTTGATTACAACACCAGAAAATAGCCGGCTGCCCATCGAAACCCTGCGAAAACTTCCCATTGCGATTCCTGGAGAAAATACTACGGCCCATTTATTAATGAGCTATGCTTTTCCAGATTGGCAACAAAAAAAATTCATGGTGTTCCACGAAATTGAAGCAGCCATTCTATCGGGTCGGGTGGCAGCCGGAGTAATCATTCATGAAAATCGATTTACCTATTCCGAAAAAGGTTTGGTGTTGGTAAAAGATTTGGGTAAGCATTGGGAAGATAGTTTACAATGCCCCATTCCACTGGGAGGAATTGCCATCCAACGAAAATTGCCGCTCCTCATTCAGGAAACCGTAAACCGGTTAATTCAACAAAGCATTGAACTTGGCTGGCAACAATATCCTTTGCTTAGTAACTATGTAAAGGAACATGCCCAAGAAATGAGTGAGGAGGTGATGCGAAAACACATCCAGTTATATGTAAACGATTTTTCCATATCAGCTGGCCCCATTGGAAAAAGAGCCCTGACCACTTTGCTAAAAGTGTATGCCAACATTCGCGGCATATCGCTCGATAACCAATTTCCAGTATTTGTTTTGCCAGATTAGATTAATTCAATTTTGTTTCAAGGCAGTCGAATACACTTCCAGCACCCTTTTGCGGGCTTCTTCGTGCACAACCATGGGTTGCGGGTAAGTTAATTCCTGCCACTCGGGCACCCATTCCCGAATATATTTGTGTTGAGGGTCGAATTTTTGTGTTTGTAAAGTGGGATTAAATACTCTAAAATAGGGTGCTGCATCGCAACCACTGCTGGCGGCCCATTGCCATCCTCCATTATTGGCTGCCAAATCGAAATCGAGCAGTTTGTTAGCAAAATAAGCTTCTCCCCAGCGCCAATCGATTAGTAAATGTTTCACTAAAAAGGAAGCCGTAATCATGCGTACCCGATTATGCATAAACCCTGAAGCATTTAATTGCCGCATACCAGCATCCACAATCGGATAACCCGTTTTACCTTCACACCAACGCTTAAATTCTGCTTCGTTATTTCTCCAAGGTATCGCATCGTAGGCTTTTTTAAATACTTCTCCCCTTCCTACTCTAGGGAAGTTGAATAATATCATGTGATAGAAATCTCTCCAGATAAGTTCATTTAAAAACGTTGCACTGGTTGCTTTTGCCTTGGTAGCCAACTGGCGAACACTAATGGTGCCAAAACGCAGATGCACCCCTAAACGGGATGTTCCGTTTGCCAGGGAAGGTATATCTCTGTTTTGCTGATAATGCTTTAACACTTCCATTTGTGGAGTATCCGAGGGGAAACTTTCCCCCGTATCAATAAAGCCAATTGATTTCAATGAGGGCATTGGCACTGGCGACTGCTGAAAAAACTGAGCTGATTTTTTTTCTGATGGGTAATCTGGTATACCTGTTTTTTCGAGGGTGTCACGCCACTTATTTGCATATGGCGTAAACACCGTATAGGGGGTTCCATCATCTTTTGTTACTTCCAGCTTTTCAAATATTACTTGATCTTTTGAAGTATACAGAGGAATACCGGCTGAAGATAAAAGATTGGCAATTGCCGTATCCCTTTCTATTGCATAGGGTTCGTAATCATGATTTGTGAAAACAGCCGAGATGCTATACTTTTTTATCAATTGTTGAAAAACATCAAGTGGGGTTCCGTTATAAACTTCTAGGCTAGTCCCGATCTTACTCAGTTGTTGTTGCATATCCTCCAACGCCCGGTGAATGAATGCTACCCTGCGGTCATTTTTATCCTCCAGTTGATTCAGAATTTCTGTATCAAAAATAAAAATAGGCACAACCGGTTCATTTCCCGAAAGTGCCTGGAACAAGGCGGCATTATCGAATAATCGCAGGTCTCTGCGAAACCAATGGATACGAACAGGCATTTTCAATACAAATTAATTTATTGATAGAACAAAAAAATATCGGAATAGTTGTTTCAGGCACCCTGCTTTTCACTGGATTCCCATAAAGGAACAATCGTTTGAAGGTATATTCTGGCAGCCCATTCTCCCCCGTACTCATTTTTATCCAGTTGCTTCACCCAGCGGATGCCGGAAATAACATTGGTTAAAAAAATTTCCTCTGCTTCTTGCAGGTCTTCTACCGTTAAGGGTATTTCAGCAACTGGATATTGATTTGATTGTAGCTTTTGCAAAAGATACCGGCGCATTACCCCATCCACAGCCCCCTCAGAAAGCGGAGGAGTAATTACCTGTCCGTTTTTAAGTATGAACAGATTGGCAATGGTGGTATCGGCCACTCTGTTATGAACATTTAATACAATCGCATCATTACAATGATGCTCCTTGGCCCATCTGGCTGCCATGGCATAGGGAAGAAACTGCGAGGTTTTGAGGGAAGCAAACCGATCACAACTTTTTTGCGCGTGCGGATACACACACAAATCGATTCCATTTACTTGAATAAATGAGCGGAGTTCCGGTCCTTCCCAGGATTGTATCAGAACATGCGGATACGGAGGTTCTGGATCGAATAATCCACCCGACCCCCTAAAAATGGTGAGCCGAATACGGGCATTATCACCATGACGATTGGACTGGGCTAATTGAACAATTTGCTGCTCTAATTTTGCGGCCGACAAATGTGGGGGACATTCCATTTGCAATTGTTCCATCGTATAAAATAATCGCTCGGCATGAAACGGAAAAAGTTGAATTTTTCCCTTCACCAGTTTCATCGTTTCAAAACAGCCATCCCCATATCGAAATGTTCGGTTATCTACCGAAATCAGGGGTTCCCCAGTTTTGATTTTTTTACCATCCAGCAATAAATAGGCAGGCAACATACGGTAAAGATAACCCGAGTTTTGGGTTTGACCGTTTTAGGTTAATTTTATTGCTTCATCTACCCTTTAGTTCATGCAAATCCGCTCCATACTTTCGGAACTAGAATTAATAGCTCCCTTATCCTTGCAAGAATCTTACGACAATGCCGGCTTACTTACCGGTATGCCCGATTGGGAATGTACGGGGGTAATCTGTACCCTGGATGCAACCCAAGAAGTGGTGCTGGAAGCTATTGAAAAAGGATGTAACCTGATTGTAGCCCATCATCCGATTATTTTTGGAGGAATAAAAAAAATAAATGGCAAGAATTATGTTGAGAAAACAATCATTACTGCCATCAAAAATGAGGTGGCGATTTATGCCATTCATACCAATTTAGACAATGTATTATCCGGAGTTAATCAAAAAATTGCCGAAAAAATAGGACTCGTAAATTGTACTATTTTACAGCCAAAACTCCAACAACTCCTCAAACTGCACACATTTGTGCCTACGCCACAGCTGGAAACAGTTCGAGCAGCCCTTTTTCAGGCGGGTGCGGGAGCTATAGGACTGTATCGAGAAGCTAGTTTTGGCATGGAGGGCATTGGAACCTTTACCGGGGGAGCAGGCACGAATCCTACCATTGGGAAGCCCGGGGAAAGAACCGCTGTAGCCGAAACCCGGTTAGAAGTGCTGGTACCGGCACATTTGCAGTCGCAGGTAATGCGGGCATTGATAGATAGCCACCCTTACGAAGAAGTGGCATATGATTGGGTTTTGCTGCAAAATACGCATGCCGAGATTGGCAGTGGGTTACTGGGCGAATTACCCGAACCTATGGAGGAAAAAGGGGTTTTGCAACTGCTGAGTACTGCTTTTTCCTTATCGGTGATTAAACATACCCCCTTACTCAATAAAAAAATACATCGGTTAGCCCTTTGTGGGGGAGCCGGCAGTTTTCTGATAGGAAAAGCCCTGGCTGCTGGCGCCGACCTGTATATAACGGCCGACCTCAAATACCATGAATTTTTTGATGCCAATCAACAAATGGTATTGGCTGACATTGGTCATTGGGAAAGCGAACAATATACTTCAGAACTACTGGTGGATATTTTACAACGCAAATTCCCTACCTTTGCCGTCCTTAAATCAGGTATTCATACCAATCCGGTGCGTTATTTCACGGGAAGCTGACGATGAAAATGAATGTTTTGCAGATAAAAATCAGCGTTTTAAGGTCAATAAATGTTAATTAGCAGATATGTTTTACCTTTTGGTGTTTTAACCCACATAAAAATCAACCGTTCATATGGCAGCCGTTAAAGATTTCTCCGTAGAAGAAAAATTGGTGAACCTGCTGAAATTGCAGAAAATTGATTCCAAATTAGATGAGATTCAGATTTTGAAGGGTGAGTTACCCATGGAAGTAAGCGATCTGGAAGACGAAATTCTTGGTTTAAAAAGCCGCCAGGTGCGCATTGAAGAAGAAATCAATGGAATTACAGAGTACATAGATGGAAAAAAAGCAGCTATTAAAGACAGTGAAGCCCTGATTGCCAAATACGAAAAACAGAGCGACAACGTAAAAAATAATCGGGAGTATGAGGCTATCAATAAGGAAATAGAAATGCAGCAGTTGGAAATTAAACTCTGCGAAAAAAATATCCGTGATGCCAATGATGAGTTAGCCGAAAAAGTGAAAGTGTTGGATGCTGCCCGCAAACAAATTGCAGTTAAGGATGGCGTTTTGGCGCATAAGAAAGGCGAGTTGGAAAAAATCATCGTTGAAACAGAAAAAGAAGAAACCCATTTCAATCAGTTGAGCAGTGATGCCCGGGCACATATCGATAGCCGTTTGATATACAGCTACGATCGCATCCGCAAAAACTACCACAATGGTTTATCGGTAGTTCCGGTTGAAAGAGATGCCTGCGGTGGATGCTTTAATTCCATTCCGCCACAACGCCAGAGTGAAATCCGTTTACACAAAAAAATTATCGTTTGTGAAAACTGTGGTAGAATTTTGGTGGATGGTGATTTGAACAGTTCTATTGAAGTTAAATAAGCGAGTACGGGAGCTATTCCGGTGCGAATAAATTATATCGAAAGGGTTTCCGAAGGGCAGCCCTTTCTTATTAAAGGGATATGGCTAAACAATTCCTGCTTGTAGTATACTTGGGCATCCTTAGCCCGTTGCTGGTTGTTAGCCAACCTGTTTTTGAATTTAACAGTACCTGTCAGCAGGCATTTCAAGAAATAACCCGCCTGAAACTAAACGCCGGAAAATCACTTGTACTAAAAGCCCGACAACAAAATCCGAACAACCTGATTCCTGAATTGCTGGATAACTACATCGACTTCTACACCCTTTTTTTAAATGAAGATCCGGCGGAACTGAAGAAAAGACTTCCCCAGTTTGAGACCAGACTGAATAAAATAAAGGCCGGTCCCTCCTCCTCCCCTTTTTTCCTCTACAGCCAGAGTATGATTTATTTACAACGGGCTGCTTCTGTAATTAAAGCCGGAAAATTGTGGGACGCTGCCTGGGATTGCCGGAAAAGCTATTTACTGATAAAAGAGAATAAAAAACGCTATCCCACTTTTACGCCCAACGATCTTCCTTATGGAGCCCTACAAGCGGTAACCGGAACCATTCCCAAAGGATTTCGCTGGATAGCGGGCATATTGGGCATGAAGGGCTCGCTAACAGAGGGGATGAAAACGGTACGGTCTTTTGTAACTGGCAGTGATCCCTGGCAAAAAGTATTCTACAACGAAGCTGCCTATATTTATCCTTACCTACTATTTTATCTAGAAAATAAAAAAGAAGAAGCCCTGCAATTCGCACGAAACCCCCGGATAGATCTGGTGAACAATCACCTGCATCTTTACATGGCGGTAAATTTATCGCTCAACAACCAGCAGGCAGAACAGGCAACCCTGCTGATGAAGAACCGATCCCAATCACCCGACTACCTGGCAACGGGTATTTGGGACTTTGAAATGGGATTTGCCCAATTATATCATCTGCAAACTGCCGATGCTGCCCGGCATTTTGAATCATTTCTGCATCAATTTAAGGGGCAATTTTATGTAAAGGATGCCTATCAAAAACTCAGCTGGTGTTATTGGCTGGAGGGAAATACGGACCGTGCGGAGGAAATGAGGCAGGCCATATTAAAAAAGGGCAGCACCGATTCAGATGCAGATAAAAAGGCGCTGGCCGATGCAAAATCGGGGATATGGCCCAACCGGTGGCTGCTGAAAGCCCGTTTGTTAAGTGATGGAGGCTATCACAATGAAGCCCTTAAACTACTCACCGGTTCTCCCAGTGAGCCCCTCGATTCCCCGGGCGAAAAACTAGAATATCTATATCGAATGGCAAGGGTATACGATGCGTTTGGCAGAACGGAAGAAGCATTAGCCAATTATGCTGCCACCATTAAGCAGGGACAAAACCGAACAGAATATTTTGCTGCCCGCGCCGCCCTTCAATCTGGTCAGCTATATGAAGCACGCGGAAAAAAACAACTAGCTATTGAATTGTATCAGCAATGTCTGAATATGGAAAACCACGAATACAAGAATTCGCTCGATCAGCGGGCGAAAGCGGGTATTGCCCGCTGCAAAGGGGAATAAAATTACCCGTATTTTCACCCGGCATTTGCTGAACCAAATACCCTGTGCTAAATTGCAGGAAAAGCCGACATTTGAAGTGCTTGCGCTTTAACGCTGTTAATTGAAAAAATGCTGCAACATCTACATATACAGAATTATGCAATTATTAATGATCTGAAAATTGAATTTTCAGATCGGTTGAATATTATCACCGGAGAAACCGGAGCAGGTAAAAGTATCTTGATGGGCGCTCTGGGCTTGATTCTTGGCGACCGGGCAGATACCAATGTACTATTGAACAGAGAAAAAAAATGTTGTATTGAAGGCGTATTCAGTAAAACCACTGCCCCCGGGATAGCCGATTTTTTACAAAGAAATGACTTGGAAAATGAACCCGAATTGCTGCTGAGAAGAGAAATTGCCAGCAATGGCAAATCGAGAGCATTTATCAATGATACCCCGGTTAGTCTGCAACAAATTCGTGAACTGGCAGCTTTATTGGTAGATCTGCATCGCCAGTTTGATACCCTGGCATTGGGGGAAGCGGATTTTCAACGGGAGGTATTGGATGCTTTAACCCGCCAACCCGAACTTTTACAAAATTACCGAACGGTTTATTATCAATGGGCGAGCTATAAGCAGGAACTGGACCAATTAATTGCTTATGAAGCACAGGCTGCCAAAGAACGCGATTATCAGCAGTTTTTACTGGATGAACTGACTGCCCTGGCCCTAAAGCCCATGGAACTGGAAAACATCGACCAGGAATTAACAGTTTTAAATAATGCAGGCAATATTCAGCAAACCATTGATCGTATCAGTTTTCTGCTTCGCGATGCAGAAACGCCGCTGTTACCCCAATTAAAGCAAAGTACCCAATTGCTGCAATCGTATGCAAGTCTGCTGCCTGCTCTGGCCTCCTTATCAGAAAGATTACAATCTGTGCATATTGAGTTAGGAGATATTGCAGATGAATTACAAAAAATAAAAGATCAATGCGAGGTAGATGAAAGCAGAACCGACTTTATCAATCAACGACTGGCAGATGGGTATAAGCTGTATAAGAAACATGGAGTAAAAACAACGAATGAATTGTTGGAAATTCAGCAAGCCCTAAGCACTACCCTCGCCAATGCTGAAAAAAAGGTGGAGCAAAGAGTGGCTTTAGAAAAAAGCACAGAAGAAAGCAGACAGGCTTTGGTAAAATTGGCAGATCGATTATCCGCCGAGCGGAAAAAAGTAGCACTTCCATTCGAAAAAGAAGTAAAGCGATTGCTCACCCGGGTAGGTATGCCCAATGCCTCCATTCAGGTTCAAATAAAAGAAAGTAAGGCCAACGAAACCGGTGCCGACCAGATAGATTTTTTATTTGATGCCAATCAATCGGGCAGAATGGAGCCCCTAAAAAAAGTGGCCAGTGGGGGGGAATTGAGCAGACTGATGCTGTGCATTAAATCGCTGGTGGCCGATTCGATTGAATTGCCTACCCTGATTTTTGATGAAATAGATACCGGCATCAGTGGGGAGGCTGCCCGGCAGGTAGGAATGATTATGAAGGAAATGACGGCCACTCGCCAATTGATTTGCATCACCCATCAACCTCAAATTGCCGGGAAAGCGGATGCCCATTTTTGGGTATATAAAGAAGCTTCGGGATCTACCATCCATACTGGTATTCGGAGATTGAATGAGGAAGAAAGAGTCAAAGCGATTGCCAGCATGCTATCCGGTGAGGAACCTACTGCTGCTGCACTGGCCAATGCCAGGGAATTGATTCATTCCTAACCGGTTCCGCAGGTTTACAACTAAATCTTTATGTTTGTGGTATAAATGCCCATTCAACTATTCAAATTATGGCTTACCAATTACTCAAAGGAAAAACCGGCATCATTACCGGGGCGCTGGATGAAAATTCCATTGCTTGGAAAGTAGCAGAAAAAGCACATGAAGAAGGTGCCCGATTTGTTTTAACCAATGCACCTATTGCTATGCGGATGGGAGAAATAAAAAAATTGGCCGATAAAACCGGTTCACAAATCATTCCGGCAGATGCTACCAGCACCGAAGAACTTACCCACCTGTTTACCGAATCGCAACAAATTTTAGGAGGCAAAATAGATTTTGTATTGCACTCGATAGGCATGAGTGTGAATATCAGAAAGAAAATACCCTACACCGAACTCAACTACGACTATTACCAAAAGGGGATAGACGTATCAGCCTTGTCGTTACATAAAATGCTGGCAGTTGCCATGAAGCTGGATGCCATCAACGAATGGGGCAGTGTGGTAGCCCTTACCTATATGGCCGCACAAAGAACCTTTCCTTTTTACACAGATATGGCCGACATCAAAGCCATGCTCGAATCTATCTCGCGCAGTTTTGGATACCATTATGGCGTAACCAAAAAAGTGCGCATCAATACCGTATCGCAATCACCTACCAAAACAACGGCTGGTACCGGCATCAAAGGATTTGGCGACTTCTTCGATTATGCGCAATCGATTGCCCCACTGGGTAATGCATCCGCAGAAGATTGTGCCAATTATTGCATCACCCTCTTCTCCGACCTTACCCGAATGGTTACCATGCAGAATTTGTTTCACGATGGTGGTTTTTCCAATACCGGCGTGAGCGACCTGGTTATGAACAAAATAGGCATCACCGAATAAAATATATACTATGCAACTACTCTTCAGTTTACCGCAATCATCTATTGAACTAATCGGATATTTCGGATCATTTCTTACATCAATCACATTTATTCCACAAGTGTATAAATCATGGAAGTCTAAAAGTGTGGGCGACCTAAGCACCTGGATGGTGTTGATTGTTGTTACCAGCACCCTAGTATGGCTGGCATATGGATATTTTATTAATAGCGGACCCGTGCTATTAGCTAATACCATTGTATTAATTCTAACACTGGTACTGCTCTATTTCAAGATAAAATTTAAGCCTCAATAAACTAACTCTTAAAAATAAAAAAGGCTATTCGCCAGAGGCGAATAGCCTTTTTTATAAAGTTTAGCAACGATGAAGTGAAAGTATATTAGTACTCATCTTCATTAAACATAAAATCTTCCTGACTGGGATAATCTGGCCAGATGTCTTCGATGCTTTCATATACTTCGCCTTCGTCTTCGAGCTCTTGTAAATTTTCAACCACCTCCAGAGGTGCTCCGCTTCTGATGGAATAATCAATCAATTCGTCTTTGGTTGCAGGCCAGGGAGCTTCTTCCAGATAACTAGCCAATTCTAATGTCCAGAACATAGGAATCGTTTTAATTTTTTGCAAATGTAGCCGTATAAACAATACCACCCAATGTAGATTTTCAACCAAGGAGAAAGAAAATGGTGAAAAAAGGCCAGTTATACCCCGGCTTTTGTAGGTTTGTATACAAATAATGTAATCTGGGATGCTAGAAGCAGCGCACATCAGCAAGAAATATGGTAGTTTGGAAGTGTTAAAAGACGTGAATTTATCCCTAAACCGAGGGGAAATTGTGAGTATTGTGGGTTCGTCGGGCGCTGGAAAAAGTACGCTTTTACATATTTTGGGCACGCTCGACCAAGCAGATAGTGGTACCATACTACTAAATAGAACTACCCTGCACACATTAACTGGAGCGGCATTGGCCACATTCAGGAACCGGAATCTGGGCTTTATTTTTCAATTCCATCACTTACTTCCCGAGTTTACTGCCCTGGAAAACGTATGTATTCCTGCTTGGATAGCCGGCACAAACAAACAACAATGCGAAGAACGGGCCGTATTTTTATTGAGTAAATTGGGACTTGCCGGCAAGGAAAAAAACCGTCCAGAGGAGCTATCGGGAGGCGAGCAACAGCGGGTTGCCGTGGCTAGGGCCTTAATTAATCAACCAGAATTGGTATTGGCAGATGAACCTACTGGAAATTTAGATAGTAAACATGCCCGAGAACTGCACGATTTATTTTTATCGTTACGGGCAGAATTTCAACAAAGCTTTTTAATTGTAACCCATAACCGCGAACTGGCTGCACTGAGCGACCGAATGCTAGAGATGAAAGACGGTCAAATGCTCTAATCCTCTTAATGGGAAGAAAATAAAAGCCGGAGTTAGCGTACCCTTGGTTTCCAGGGTATATCTGCGATTTGTAGCTGCCAGCCCGTGTATCGCGCCAGCACAAAAAGATAATCACTCAACCGATTCAGGTATTTAATCACCAGCGGCTCTACAAACTGCTGATTGTCGAGTAAATGAACACTGCAACGCTCGGCTCTTCTACATACACAACGGGCAATATGAAGCGCTGAGATGGAAGTATGGCCACCCGGAAGTATAAACGAACGCATAGGCTCTAGGTGTCCGTTCATTGCATCTATCTCTTTTTCCAATAACAAAACATCCGACTCCAGCAGATCTGGTATCTTCATTGCCGGCTCCTTTTCAGGATCACATGCCAGGGATGAACCAATGGTAAAAAGCCTGTCCTGAATTTCAGATAAAATCTCGCGAACATGGGAATCGGTTAGCAAATCCCTAACCCAACCAATGTAAGAATTTAATTCATCAACGGTTCCGTATGATTCAATACGCAAGTGGCTCTTAACCACTTTGGTACCCCCAATTAAAGAAGTGAGCCCTGCATCCCCTGTTTTAGTATATATTTTCATCGACATATCCGAAATTTACACAATATTGCAACAAAGTTTACAAGCAAAAGTTCAGTAAGAAACGGTGATGTGATTAAACCTGGGAGGGTTGTTTCACTTTGGTGGTATCTGTTTCAATCAGTCCATCCCGCAATCTTACTACGCGATGGGCATAAGCAGCAATATCTTCTTCGTGGGTTACCAATACTACGGTATTCCCTGATGCTTGAATTTGGGCAAATATTTCCATTACTTCCACAGAAGTTTTTGAATCTAGGTTACCGGTAGGTTCATCTGCTAGCAACAGGGAAGGATTATTCACTACCGCACGCGCAATCGCAACCCGCTGTATTTGTCCTCCAGAAAGTTCATTTGATTTGTGGTGACTACGATCGGCAAGCCCTACTTTTTTTAGGGCTTCCATGGCTCTTTCTATGCGGTCTTTTTTATTGATGCCTGCATATACCAAGGGTAGGGCTACATTTTCAGCAGCCGTTAAACGGGGCAAGAGATTAAATTGCTGAAATACAAATCCAATCTCGGTATTACGCACGGTTGCCAAATCATCATCGGGCATCTTGCTTACATCCTTTCCATTTAAAACATATCGGCCGCCTGTGGGTGAATCTAAACAACCTAAAATATTCATTAACGTGCTCTTTCCACTTCCGGATGGACCCATCAAGGCAACGTATTCGTTTTGGTGGATATCCAGTGTGATACCTTTTAAAACTGGGATAGCCTGACTACCCATAAAATAGCTCTTCTGTATATCTTCCAGCTTGATAATTACATTATTCATATTCATTAATTGGCGGGGTTAGCAATAACTTTGGGAACTGTAAAAAATGAGTTTATTTTCTCCGGTGCGTGGGAAAGGGCCGTTTCACTGGTAACCATCCCTGCAACCAAATCATCCCGAAGTTCCTGGGTATGGTTGCTCATGTGCAATAGCGGAGAAACACCAGCTGTATCAACCTGCTGTAACTGCTTTACAAATGAAACCATTTTTTCAAGATCAGATTGCAACGATTCAATTTCAGCGGGATCAACCGATAACTTAGAAAGTGCGCACAAATGATCTATAAGTTCCGGGGTGATTTTCATTGTTACAAAACTACAACATTCATCTGCATGGCAAACCCGATTAGGTTGAATGGCAAATGCAACCAAACAGCGGTAAATGAACAGGATTAATTGCCGGAAAAAAATTTAAAAAAGTTGAGTTGTATAGCTTATTATCGACTAAAAAATAGCCGCATAGCTATGTTAAATAGACACTTATTTATAAAATTCAGTCATTTAGCCGATGAAAACGCCTATTAACCTTAAATGGATGAAAAAAGTTAAAAAAAGTAAAAAAAAATAAAAATCCTAAATAAATAAATGGTTAAGTTTAACATACAAACCCCCCTTTTATGCTTGTATATGTATTACTGACCGTGTACCTTGTTTGCCTTTATATGGCATACAAAGGGGCATCTCCTTCGGAAGAATAATTGATTCGGATGCTGGTAATGCCTTTAAAACCCTGTTGAACCTCATCAGGGTTTTTTTATGCCCCTTACAGACAAATTTATTGAATCGAAAGACTTTTTTTTCTCAAGTTGACACAAATAGTTGCATAACTAACTAATTTTACACAAAAGTTTCCCACCATATGAAAAGAACCATCAAAAAAGTGGCCGTATTAGGCAGTGGCGTAATGGGCTCTCGAATTGCTTGTCATTTTGCAGGTATTGGTTTACCCGTATTATTATTAGACATGGTGCCGCCTGCTGCTGAGCAGAGTACACAATTGAAAGAGAGAAACCAATTGGTGAATGGTGCATTACAGGTTGCCATTAAAAGCAATCCCTCGCCCGTTTTTACTCCAGCTGTGGTTAACCGGATTACTACCGGAAACTTTACCGATAATATGAAAGATATTGCCAGTTGCGACTGGATTATTGAAGTGGTAGTGGAAAGACTTGACATTAAGCAACTAATTTATGAGCAGGTTGAGCAATACCGCAAACCCGGAAGCCTGATCACTTCTAATACATCCGGAATTCCCATTCACATGTTAAGCGAAGGAAGATCAGCCGACTTTAAAAAGAATTTCTGCGGTACCCACTTCTTCAATCCACCCCGCTATTTGCGGTTACTCGAAATAATTCCCACTCCAGATACAGATCCTGCGGTTATTAGCTTTTTGATGGAATATGGGGATATATTTTTAGGAAAAACAACGGTACTATGTAATGATACCCCTGCCTTTATTGCCAACCGGGTAGGTATGTTTAGTATGATGAGCATCTTTAGACTAATGGAGGAACTTTCCCTTAGCATTGATGAAGTGGATGCTTTTACGGGTCCCATTATGGGCCGACCCAAATCCGCTACATTCCGAACCGCGGATGTAGTAGGAATTGATACGATGGTAAAAGTTGCCAAAGGAATTTATGATAACTGCACAAAGGATGAATCTCGAGATACCTTTAAAATTCCCTCTTGGTTAGATAAGTTAGTAGAGAATAATTGGCTGGGAGATAAAACAGGACAAGGATTTTTTAAAAAAATAAAATCGGATGCCGGGAAGGAAATTCTTACCCTTCAGCTGGCAACCATGGAATATGCTCCCCGAAACAAAGCTCGCTATGCATCGCTGGAAGCTGCCAAACCCATTGACTCATTGCCGGAAAGAATAAAGCTTTTAGCAGCAGCGCCCGACAAAGCAGGAGATTTTTTCAGAAAGTTTCATTATGGTCTTTTTTCTTATATCTCTCACCGAATTCCAGAAATTACCGATACCCTGTTCAGATTAGATGATGCCATGATGGCCGGATTTGGATGGGAAATTGGAGCATTCGAAACATGGGATTTGCTGGGTGTAAATGCTACCGTTACCGCTATGAAAAAAGCTGGTTATCCGGTGGCGGGATGGGTAGAAGAAATGTTGAGTAAAGGATGTAATACTTTTTATAAAATTGAAAACGGCAAAAAATGCTTCTATGATATAGCATCCGGCAGCTACCAGCCCTTGCCGGGCGGAGATGCGTTTATTGTGCTGCAACACCATGCAGATAAACTGGTTTGGAAAAACAGCGCCTGCCGAATGTATGATATTGGCGATGGGGTTGCTGGATTCGAATGGAACACGAAAATGAATAGCATTGGCGGTGAAGTGTTGGAAGGATTAAATAAAGCGATTACACTGGCAGAAGAAAACTTTAATGGACTAGTAATAGCAAACTCAGGAGCCAACTTTAGTGCTGGTGCCAATGTGGGTATGATTTTTATGCTCGCAATTGAGCAGGAATATGATGAACTGGATATGGCCATTCGTATGTTTCAAAATTCTATGATGCGATTGAGGTATTCATCAGTTCCGGTGGTTACGGCGCCGCATGGACTAACCCTGGGAGGCGGATGCGAAATGAATATGCATGCCGATGCTATTTGCGCGGCAGCTGAAACATATATAGGACTGGTAGAAATGGGCGTAGGACTGATACCGGGTGGTGGTGGCACCAAAGAATTTGCTTTACGTGCCAGTGATGAATTACATGCCGATGAGCCAGAGACCAATACACTCAAAGGAAGATTTTTCTCTATCGCAACTGCCAAAGTTGCTACCTCAGCCCACGAAGCGTATGGTATGGGCATTTTGAGGAACGGAAAAGATAAAGTGATTATGAATATTGGTCGCCGCATTGCCGAAGCAAAAAAAGAAGTACTAGAATTATCCTCTGCCGGTTATGTGATGCCGGTGCAACGAACCGATATTAAAGTATTGGGCCGGCAGGCACTGGGCGCACTATTGGCTGGTATCAATGGAATGTGGAGAGGTAAATATGCCTCCGAGCACGATGCCGTGGTTGCCCGAAAACTGGCTTATGTAATGTGTGGCGGAGATTTAAGTGAACAAACCTTGGTATCCGAACAATACTTACTAGATCTAGAAAGAGAAGCTTTTCTCAGCTTATGTGGTGAAAAGAAAACACTGGAAAGGATTCAAGGGGTATTAAAAACAGGAAAGCCGGTAAGGAATTAATTTTTCGTTTTACCCTTTACGCAAAATCGCGCTTTCGCTCAACTATTCCTGCAACCGCTTATCTATGAATAAGGTAAGCCTATCCATATTTTAGGGGCCCCATCGTTATTTCAACTATATTGAGGTTATTATTTACTCGCATTATCTGTTATGGACATTACCCTACAGGTTTCATCTATTTCCAAATCGTATGGCTCAATTCAGGCACTGAAAAACGTGAGCTTTTCGGTTCCCAGGGGAAGTGTATTTGGAATACTAGGGCCCAATGGAAGCGGTAAGTCGACCCTGTTGGGGATTATGTTGCAAATTTTACAGGCAAACAACGGAACTATTCAATGGGTAAGCAAAGAAGGTAAGCCACTTAGCAGAAATCAATTGGGTGCGTTTTTAGAAACCCCCAATTTCTATCATTATATGTCTGGCTACAATAATCTCAAAATTACCAGCGCAATTAGTGGCAGAGGAACGATTGCTGAGATTGATGCCATCTTAGATCAATTAAAATTAGCACAGCGAAAAAATAGCAAGTTTAGCACTTACAGTTTAGGAATGAAACAGCGTTTGGCAATTGCTGCTGCTCTGCTAGGTAATCCTTCTATTTTAATACTAGATGAACCCACCAATGGTCTAGACCCGGAAGGCATTGCCGAAATCCGCAACCTGATTCAACAATTGGCTGCACAGGGAACTACCATTATTATGGCAAGCCATCTGTTAGACGAAGTGGAAAAAGTTTGCACCCATGTAGCGATTCTTAAAAAAGGAGAACTGTTAACCAGCGGAAGCATCCGCGATTTAATGAGCGGTGAAGAAATCATTCACCTAGATGCAGCGGATCTGATACACTTACAGCAAATCTTGCAGGGATATCCCGGAATTGCTTCTACGAAAATAGAAGGGGATTCGCTAAAAGTGCATGCCATAGGCGGAGCGGTACAGCTAGACGAAATCAATCGATATTGTTTTCAGCTAGGGATTACACTACGGCAACTTACGCTGCATAAAAAGAGTCTGGAAACCACCTTCCTAGAATTAACCCATTAAACATGCTTCGCAATATCATACATATTAGTAAAGTGGAGTGGATGAAAATCAAGCAGTATCCTGCCTGGTGGATTCTTATCGGTATAGTTGCACTGTCATATCCGGCAACCATTGTTGCAGCACACTCCGTTTACGCAAATGCTACCGAAGGTACCAGCGATGCAAAGATGCTTGCCAAAATGATATTGGGTAATCCATTCAGCTTCCCTAATGCCTGGCAAACCATTGCCTATTTTTCTTCCTACTTTGTTTTATTGCCAGCTATACTGGTAATCATGCTCATCACCAATGAATTTCAATACAAAACGCACCGACAAAATGTAATAGATGGTTGGAGCAGAACACAATTTATTACCGGCAAATTAATTGATGTATTTATCATTACACTTTGGGTAACCTTGATTTATTTTTTGGTTGCACTCTACTTTGGCGCTACCAATTCGAATGGAAACTGGTATGATGCCTGGACGGAATTTTATTTTGTAGGGTTATTTTTTATACAAACTTTTTCACAACTCTCCATTGCTTTCTTGCTGGGTTTTCTATTGAAGCGAGCATTTATGGCTATGGCATTTTTGGTGTTTTACTATATGGTATTGGAGAACATATTGGTAGGCGTTGCTAAATGGAAGCTTAACGATTGGGGTAGGTTTTTACCCTTTGAAGTTTCCGATCGAATGATTCCAGCTCCTGGATTCTATTCTAAATTTAGTGACGACATGAAAAATAGTTATGAACTAACCCTCGCAAAAATTCCAGAACATACTTTCTTTACACTTTGTATTACCCTTGCGATTTGGCTAATTTGTTTTCGGATTTTCAGCCGCAAAGATTTATAGTTTTTTATCGGGCAATATTTGTGCGATTGCCTGCTGAATAGTGGGATACAAAAACTGAAACCCGGCTTCCTGAATTTTTTGTGCACTCACCGTTGCGCTTTTCAACACTTCTATACTCATTTCTCCCAGCATAATTTGTAAAACCCAGGCAGGTACCGGCATCGAAAAAAATCTATTTCCATAGAGATATTTACCTAACTGATTATTCAGTTCCCGATTAGAAATTGGTTGCGGTGCTACTGCATTATATACTCCGGAGACTGATTCATTTTCTATTGCATACAAAAACATCCTGCACAAATCATGTAAATGAATCCAGCTGATTATTTGGTTACCTCCTCCTAATACAGCAGCGACCCGAAAATAAAGTGATTGTAGAAATTCAGGCAGGGCTCCTCCTGATTTATCCAACACAATCCCTATTCTGAATATGGCCAATCGCTTTTGCAAATCTCCTACTGGCAGTATACTTTCTTCCCATTGCCGGCAAGTATCTCCCAAGAAAGCACCATCAGCAGGATAATTTTCAGTAAACCCGTTTATCCGGCTTTCATCGGTATCCGGTCCATACCATCCAATAGCAGAAGCGCTAAAAACACCTTTCACCTGATTGGGAATTTGGGAAAGTGCTTGTACCAAGGTTTTGCAACCCTGTACCCGACTTTGTAAAATTTCTTCTTTTCGTTTACTGGTCCACCGCTCATCAGCTACACCGGCTCCGGCAAGATGAATGATATAGTCTGCTTGATGAATGGCAGTAGCTTCTATCCAGTATTTTTCAGGATTCCAAAGCGCATACGAATAGGGAAATGCATTTAGTGCAATCGCCTCCGGAACCTTACGGGTAATGATAATAACGTGGTGATTGGCTTCCGATAATATTTTGGATAATTGCCGGCCAACCATGCCTGTTCCACCCGTAATTAAAATAGTTGCCATAGCTTACAAATTTGGGATAATTAAATAACAATTTTATGGCTGGATAGTTGCAATTATAAAAAAACCCCGGTTCGGCCCCGGGGTTACAACAAAAATCACCAGCTATTTGTGTTCCCGATTAGTCGGGTTTTTTTCCTTCTAAAAATGTGTTGCGGGTAGAGAATTTTGGCTGATCATTGTCATCCTTACCAACCGTTACTTTACTGTAAAATTGTTCCACAGAAGTAAGTGTATTCCCAAACAACTCCATGTTTTTTCTTACATATGCCGGCACCACATCAAATTCGTTGTTAGGGTCTGCTGGATAATTCATATTAAATGAAAGATTGCGAAGTTTCTGAATTCGCTCAGCAGCTCTTCTCTTTTGTTCTTCATCTTCATTAAAATGATGATCTTCCACAATTGTGTTCGGTTCAGTAATCCGGTGAGCAGGCCCCTGTTTCATAATCATTTGCAGGGGCATTTCTTCTGTTGAATCCTGCTCATTGATTTCACTTATTAAATCTGGAATGGTTAATACTGGGTCTGGCGAAATGGGAGGTGCCTCCTCAGGTATACTATTTACAGGAGTTATGATGGGAGTTATTTCTTGAACCGGTGTTGCGGAAACAGGAACCGTTTCTTCTATGGTAGGCTCATCATAAATACGGGAAGGCTTGCTCAGCAATCCTACTCTTGTTGGAGAAGTGGAAGCCACTGAGGGTCTATTAGACACAGTAAATTGTAAAAGATTTGCTACCGGATCCTGAATCGTTGTTTGCGGTTCCGGAACAATGGAAGCTACTGGAGTAAGATTAACCTGGCCAGTTATTTCGGTGGATAATTCAAAATGGATGGGTCCAATTTGCTCTTCGTCACGCAAGCTTGCTTCAATAAACGGATAAATATCCAGATCGATATTAAAATCCATTTCCTCCGGAATATCATTTACCCGAACCATAGAAGTTTTAGCAAGTATTGATGACTCAACAACCGGGGTTTCTACTGCAACTACTGGAGCTATTTTGGTTTGCAGTTGTGCGGGCATATCCAAACCCAACGTCATCACAATTTTTTCTGAATGCTCCTTTTTAATTTCTCTTTCTGGGGTAGGCTGAAAAGGGTCTTTATGTTCAAACCCGGTTGCCACCAATGTAATACCAATTTTTTCACCCAATTCAGCATCGTATCCCATGCCCACAATCACATCGGTTTCGGGTCCTGCTTGCTGACGGAGGTGATTATTGATGATTTCCATTTCATCCATCGTACATTCAAAATCTCCTTCGGCACTATTGATATTAATCAAAATCCATTTGGCGCCCAATATATCACTATCGTTTAACAACGGAGAGGCAAGCGCTTGTTCAATGGCCATTTGTGCCCGATTTTCACCGGCAACTTCTGCTTTTCCCAAAATTGCTACACCACCATTTTTCATCACGGTACAAACATCCGCAAAGTCTACTATGATATGTCCGCGGCTATTGATAATATCCGTGATACATTTAGCAGCTGTAGCCAACACATTATCGGCTTTGCCAAATGCATCCTTCATTTTCAAGTCGCCATATTGAACGCGCAATTTATCGTTGCTAATTACCAGCAGGGTATCTACCAGCGGCTTCAGCTGACGAACCCCTTCCTCGGCTTGTTGCAATCTTTTAGGTCCTTCAAAAGAAAAGGGAGTTGTTACAATACCTACAGTAAGAATACCCATATCCTTACACATTTGTGCAATGATGGGGGCACCGCCTGTTCCTGTTCCACCTCCCATGCCAACGGTAATAAAAGCCATCTTGGTATTCACTTCCAAAATTCTTCTGATTTCTTCCAGAGATTCTTCGGTTGCCATTTTTCCAATTTCCGGATTCGCCCCAGCTCCCAGTCCCTGGGTAAGATGGGGGCCCAACTGAATTTTATTGGGTACCGGACTTTGTTCAATGGCTTTGGCATCTGTGTTGCAGATAATAAAATCAACGCCTTCGATTTGCTGATCGAACATGAAATTAACTGCGTTACTTCCTCCGCCTCCCACACCTAGAACTTTGATAATGGAAGATTTTTGTCGAGGGAGATCAAAATGTATCATACTGAGCTTATTTATTAGATAGTAATGGGTTAGTAGTTGGGATGTTTATTTATTGAGCATTTGATCGTCTTCACTAAACATTTCAATTACGCTGTACTTAAATTTATCCCAAAAGCGGGTTCTTTTTTTAGAATTATCCGTAGTTTTTTCTGCTTTTAAAGGTTCGGAAACTTCAGCAATCACCGGATTTTCTTCTTTTTCAACCTTAGTAACTTTTACTTTTTGGAAGTTTTCTAAAAACGCTTGATATTGATTATCGTGGTCGTTATATCCTTTTAAAATTAACCCGATACAGGTTGAATACATGGGCTTTTTCAATTCTTCGATATGGTTAGGGGCCAGGTGTTCATTGGGTAAACCGATGCGGGCATTTAATCCGGTAATATATTCGGTTAACTGAATGAGGTGTTTTAATTGAGACCCTCCGCCAGTTAAAATAATGCCCCCATTCATAGCACGACTTTCTAAACCCACTTGTTTTAAGTGGAAAGAAACAAAGTCGAGTATTTCACCCATACGTGCCTGAATAATGCCAGCCAGATTTTTTACACTGATTTCGCGTGCCGGCATACCCTTTAATCCGGGAATGGTAATATAGGCATTCGACTGAGCGGCATCCACCAAGGCACTTCCATATTGAACTTTCAGGGCTTCGGCATGACTTCTCAGAACACCCAATCCTGTTTTGATATCATTGGTAATATTTTCACCTCCAAATGGAATTACTGCGGTGTGCTTCAATATTCCTTCATAAAACACTGCCAGATCACTGGTTCCACCCCCAATATCTAGAATGGCAACACCTGCTTCAATATCTAAATCACTCATAACTGCACTGGCAGATGCGAGAGGCTGTAACACCAGGTCTTTTGTTATCAGGCCACTTCTTTCTACCGAACGGTTGATATTACGTATGGCATTCCGGTCGCCGGTGATAATATGAAAATTGGCACCCACTTTCACGCCATTATAACCAATGGGATCTTTGATATTGGGAATATTATCCACATGAAAATCCATAGGAATCACGTCTATAATCTGATCGCCCGCGGGTATAAAGGTTTTGCGCTGGTTGTTGATGAGTAAGTCAATTTCCTGCTTATAAATTTCAGTATCCGCGTCTTGCCGAACAATATCTCCGCGAGTTTGCAAACTTTTTATATGCTGACCGGCAATCCCTACATACACTTCCTTTATTTCTAATTCGGGATTATTTTTATAGCAATCCTCCAGTGCCTGCTGAATGGCTTTGCGGGTTTGGTCGATATTAAGTACCAAACCATGCTGCACCCCATTACTGTTCGCACGGCCAAAGCCCAGAATTTCTAATTTACCAAACTCATTTTTACGGCCCGCAATGGCTGCAATTTTAGTAGTACCTATGTCGAGGCCTACAATGATGGGTGCTTCATGCTGATTCATATTCGCTTATTTTTGTTGTTGTATGATTTTGTTAGTTTCTATACTTTGCTGGTAGTAGAATCCGATTGATTATGGGTTAGTTGGTTTTTTAACTGGTTTTGTGGTGGGTATTACTGTTGGTTTTGTTATTGGTTTTTTATCAGTAGAAACTGGCTTCTTTTTCAACAAAGCCTCATTTGATAACGCAGGATTGGTTGATTTATTGTAATTTTTTTGAATGTTTTTGTCCTTTGAAACTGAGCCAACTGTATCCAAATTTTTCCCAATAGCCGTTTCCTTTGCAGAAGATGGCGGAGTAAGGGATTTGGCAGGAGAGCTTTCCGGCTGGCTCATTTGAGCCGCCCGCTGATTGATGCCCTGAACAGCTTGATAAAAACGGGAAGAATCTACCCCGTTGGATGCATTCCGGATTCCTATTAATTGGCGGGAATACTGAACATCTATCACAGGATATAAAGTATAGCCCAACTTAAAATAATCACTCCTGAAATAGGCATCCAGTTTTTGAAACTTTTCTTCCAAATTGCTTCCGTTACCCATCCGAATTATTGGACGGCCAGTAAGTGGATAGATTTCAAATTGATTTCCTGCAACAATGGCAATTTGACTAGTTTGGGCCATCCAAAACGAATCGGAGGCAATATAGCGGCTGATTGAAAGGATATCCTGCATCAGCAAACTATCCGGCACCGATAAAACCACCTGATCGGATGGGAAATCGGTAAACACCGGAACCCGGGCCACCATCTTGTCACTCAAAGGGAGATGAACCCCGGAACTATCTATATAATAAGAATTTTGCTGTAGCGTAAAAATTCGGGCAATTGGTTGGCGCTCTTCTATTTTGGCATGCAGTAACTCGGTATTATCAACGAATATTTCGGCATCGGCAATCCAGGGATTATTTTCTAACAGTAATTCCATAGAACGGAGAGGGAGCTTACTGATTGCGGTGCCGGTTATATGAAATGTTTGCTCCAAAAGCTGCCGAATATCTTTCTCATCAATAAAAACATCGGTTGTGGGCGTTTTTAGTACCACTTCTATCCCCTTGCAGGTATGCTGCCCTTTTTTACTCATGGCAGCCCCAAATACTACCATCACCCCTGCCCCAAAAAGGATCCAGGTAGAAGTGATGAATATTTTTTTCCAGGGCCAGTTACGCATGTGGATTGCTTTGAAGTAGTTGAGTTGCCTGAATAATTAATTGATCGATATCACCTGCCCCTGCCATTACCAATAACGAAGGACGTTCTCGAACGATCCATTGTAAGCAGTCTGCTTTAGATAAAATCTGAACAGCTGCATGCTGCATTTTTTCCAATATCATTTCGCTGCTTACCCCCTCCATGGGAAGTTCACGGGCGGGATAGATAGGTAATAGAATTACTTCATCTGCCAAATCAAGACTTTCGGCAAAAGCATCGCATAAATCACGGGTACGGCTGAATAAGTGCGGTTGAAAAACCAGTGTAATACTTTCACCAGGAAAAATGCTCTTAACCCCGGTAATTAATGCGCGCAACTCCTCGGGGTGATGGGCATAATCATCAATCAATACCTGGCCCTCCTCCCGAATTTTATATTCAAATCTTCTTTTTACACCTTTAAAATCTGCCAACGCATTCCGAATGGCATTTGCTGAAATCCCCAATTGATGGGCAACCGTAATAGCAGCCACAGCATTTTCTATATTATGTAAGCCGCCCATCGAAAGTACCAACTGCTGAATCGTAAAACTAGTGCCGGCAACATCAAAATGATAGCTACCATTTACTACACGAATATTTTCTGCATAAACTTGAGCAGTTATTTCTTTACCACTGTATGTATAGGTTGTATCGGCCATCAGGTGAACCCTGCTCTCAATACCATTTTGTTTTACAAGTACACCTCCACGCTTAACTTTTTTTGAAAATGCTTCAAAAGCTTTCTCTACTTCTTCAGGGGTTCCATAAATATCCAAGTGATCAGGATCTACTGCTGTAATCACGGCGATATCGGGAGATAATTTTAAAAAACTGCGATCGTACTCATCAGCTTCTATCACCGATACTTCCCGGGTACTACTCCAAAAATTGGTGTTGTAATTGGCGGCTATTCCTCCTAAGAATGCATTGCAACCATAATTCGAATGGCGAAGCAAATGGGCAATCATGGTAGATACGGTTGTTTTTCCATGTGTACCTGCCACACAAATATTAAAACTCTGTTCGGTTATCCACTGTAACACATCACTTCTTTTCACCACTTGGTATCCATTGGTTTGGTAATACATCAATTCGGAATGATTAGCAGGAATAGCCGGCGTATAAACCACCACCTCCACTTCCTTAGGTATTTCCGCAACTGCTTCGTGATAATGAATAGGAATACCTTCCGCTACCAATTGAATAGTAAGCGGCGTTTCGGAACGGTCGTAGCCCGAAACATTTACACCTCTCGATTTAAAATATCGAGCCAGGGCACTCATGCCAATACCGCCGATGCCAATGAAGTAAATAGATGATATAGTAGTTCCTTGTTGCATCTTAGCTTTTCAAAATATATTGAGCAATTTTTTTTCCTGCATCATGCACTGCCAATGTTCGGGCGGCCATTCCCATTTTTTCTTGCTCTGCTTTATCTTCGGCCAGTTGAAGTATAGCGGGTACCAAATCAGTTGCCGCTTTTGCATCCTGAATTAACCGGGCAGCACCATGATGAGAAAGATAACGGGCATTGGCTGTTTGATGATCTTCAGCAGCAAGCGGATAGGGAACCAGTATAGCAGGCTTTGCCGACATACAAATTTCTGCAACCGACATAGCACCGGATCTGGAAACCACAAAATTGGCTGCCAAATAACATAAGTCCATTCTCTGAATAAATTCACTTACCACCACTGTTTTGTAAGATGCCGCTAACTGAGCATATTTGGCTGAATCTTGTTTGCCGGTTTGCCAAATCAATTGCACTCGTTGTTGTAAGGTTGCCAACTGAGCGGCTATGGCTTCATTGATGCTTCTTGCTCCCAAACTACCCCCCATCACCAGCACAACCGGTAAGGAATCAGTAACACCAAAATGTGCTAAGGCTTGTTCTCTAGAGTGGGCAGGATATTCTATCTCTTGCCGAACGGGGTTTCCGGTAACTACTAATTTCTCAGCAGGAAAAAAGGTTTCCATACCCGTAGTTGCCACAAAAATGGCCCGCGCTTTTTTGCCCAGCAAAATATTTGCTTTTCCGGCAAAAGAATTACTCTCATGAATAAAGCTGGCAACCCCTTTAAATTGGGCATATCTGATTAGCGGAAAAGATGCATAGCCTCCTACACCAATTACTGCCTGCGGACGAAATTGTTGGAAGATTTTTCTTACCTCCCAAAATCCTTGTATTAACTGAAAAGGTAAGCGCCAATTTTTAAGTAATTGTGATCGATTAAACCCTGCTATCGTAATGCCAATAATTGGATATCCTGCCTCGGGTACTTTTTGCATTTCCATTTTTCCCTTTGCGCCAACAAACAAAATCTCAACCGATGCATCCAATTTTTTTAGTGCATTGGCTATAGCAATGGCAGGGAAAATATGCCCACCCGTGCCGCCGCCCGAAATAATTACTTTTTTTCTGGAAGCAAGAGATGATATGTTTACATTAGTCGTCATTATGCAGCTTCGGTAATGGGTTCTGGGTTAATCGTTTCTTTTCCTTCGAGTTGTTCTACGTTTCGGGCTACACTTAAAATAATACCAATGGATGCACAAGTAAACAAATAGGAACTGCCACCCATGCTGATCAAGGGTAGGGTTACACCGGTAACGGGCAGCAGATGAACATTTACTGCCATATTAGCCAATGCCTGTATTACTAAAGTAAAACTCAATCCAAGTGCCAGAAATGCACCAAATGCATAAGGACATCTTCTGAAAATTCGTATACACCTGAATAAAAACAACAAGTAAACAAATACAATAAAGGTTGCCCCCAACAATCCATATTCCTCTATGATAATTGAAAAAATAAAATCATTATAAGCCTGTGGTAGAAAATTTCGTTGTCTACTATTGCCAGGCCCCAATCCCATGAATACATTTCCATTGGCAATGGCAATATTGGCTTGCTGAACCTGATAGGGTATGTCTTTGTCATTTGTATACATAAAATCCTGCACCCTGCCCACCCAGGTTCCAAAGCGACCTACCGATTTCATTTTCTCGGCAATGGCTTTTTTACCCGTCAAATCAGCAGGAGCATCTGTATGCGTTATTACGGCAATCATTACAATAATAGAAATAGGTATCAATGCCACCAAAATAGTAAGGGCGATATGCTTAAATGAAACCCGGCCAATAAACATGAGCAATAAAGAGGTAGCTCCTGTTAATAAGGCATTTGATAAGTTAGCCGGCATAATCAACGCACAAATAATCAAAACCGGAATAACAATCGGCAAGAATCCCGTTCTAAAATCTTTGATTACCTCCTGTTTTCTACTTAACAAACGGGATATATACATAAACAAAGCCAGCTTGGCTAAGTCACTTGTTTGAAGGGTTAAATTAATTACCGGCAATTTAATCCAGCGACTTCCTTCATTAATTCTTGTTCCAAAAAACAGGGTATACAATAACAGCGGAATGGATAATAAAAATAAAATGGAAGCTACTTTAGTGAAAACGGTATAATTCATTCTATGAAGAAAAAAAACAATCACCAACCCCAACATGGTAAATGAAAGCTGTTTAAACAGATACATACTGGTGTTTCCTCTATTCATCTTATAGGCCAATGAGCCAGTAGCACTATATACCACCAAAATTGAAATGAGCGATAAAATCAGCAGTATACCCCAGATATACCTATCCCCCCGCGTTCTGCTTACCAGTTCGCCTTTCATTCCGTCTATCGACGGAATCTGTGTGAGTATGGGTTCGTTTAGGATGGGCATACTTGTTACCGGTTTTAAAGTTCTTTTACTGAATTTTTAAACTGTGTGCCTCTGTCTTCATAGTTTTTGAACAAATCAAAACTTGCGCAAGCAGGACTCAACAAAACCACATCCCCTTTGGTAGCCAGCTTGAAAGAGGCATTTACCGCTTTTTTTGCCGACTCGGTTTCAACAATTACCGGAACGATGTTTTTAAAGGCCTGGATAATTTTTTTATTATCGGTACCCATGCAAACAATAGCTTTTACTTTTTCCTTTACCAACTCAGCTATCAGTTGATAATCGTTGCCTTTGTCTACACCGCCGAGTACCAAAACCACCGGTTTAGTCATGCTTTCCAAGGCATACCAAGTACTGTTTACATTGGTGGCTTTTGAGTCGTTTACAAATTCAACACCCCGCACCATGGCAACAAATTCCATTCGGTGTTCTAGACTTTGGAAGTTATTAACTGCTTCCCGGATTTTTTCCTTTCGGATTCCGAGGGTTGCTGCAGCAATGCCGGCAGCCATGGTATTGTACTGGTTGTGCTTGCCTTTCAGCGCAAAGTCGTAAATGCTCATGCTCACTCTTTCTTCTTGAATTCTGAGCATCATTTGATCTCCTTTGATGAAGGCGCCTTTTTTTACTTCGTGTTTCATAGAGAAGGGTAATGGGTTAGTATGTAGGTTGATTAATGGGATTTTTTGCATGATTACTTCATCATCTTCACAATAGATGAAATAATCTTCCTTAGTTTGATTAGCGATGATGCTGAATTTGCTGTTGATATAATTAGAAAATTGATAATCATATCTATCCAGATGATCTTCGGTAATATTCAAAAGCACAGCTATATGCGGACGAAAAGTTTTGATATCATCCAGTTGAAAAGAACTGATCTCTAACACATACAATGCCCGGGGTTGTTCTGAAACCTGGCGGGCAAATGAGTATCCGATATTGCCTACCAGCGCCACATCTAAACCGGCACTCTTGCAGATATGGTAAATCAAAGAGGTAGTAGTAGTTTTACCATTGCTGCCAGTGATGGCTACAATTTTAGAGTCGCCCTTAAACCGAAATGCCAATTCAATCTCACTTATTACAGAAATACCCTTTTTACGAATTTGTTTTACCAATTCATTCTTTTCGCCTATGCCGGGACTTTTTACAATTTCATCTGCCAGTAGAATTTTTTCCGTGCTATGTTGTCCTTCCTCAAAGGGTATCTGGTGTTGTTGTAATTCAGTGCGATAATGATCTTTCATATTTCCGCCATCGCTTAAGAAAACCTCATATCCCTGCTGTTGCGCTAGTAGGGCTGCTCCTACTCCGCTTTCTCCTCCTCCCAATATTACCAGGCGCTTTTTCATCTAATTAGCGAATCTTTAGGGTTACAATACTCACTACCACACATAGGATGGTAATAATCCAAAAGCGAACAGCAATTTTACTTTCATGAAAACCTTTTTTCTGAAAATGGTGATGGAGCGGACTCATCAGAAAAATTCTCTTGCCCTCACCATATTTTTTCTTGGTATACTTAAAATAGCTTACTTGTAAAATCACACTCAAGTTTTCAATCAAGAAAACCCCACAGAATATAGGTATCAGTAATTCCTTTCTTACAATAATTGCCAGTGAAGCGATGATACCTCCCAATGCCAAACTTCCGGTATCACCCATAAATACCTGTGCCGGAAATGCATTGTACCACAGGAACCCGATGCAGGCGCCCACAAAAGCACCAACAAAAATGGATAGCTCACCCAGATTAGGTATATACATCACATCAAAGTAGTCGGCCAGAATGAAGTTTCCACTTACATATACAAATACCCCGATACCCGCGCCGATGATTGCACTAACACCAGCTGCCAGTCCATCCAATCCATCTGTAAGATTTGCCCCGTTTGATACGGCAGTAATGATGAAGGTTACGATAAGGATATAGATTATCCAGGTATATTTTTCTGCTCCCGGGCCTATCCAGCTAATCAGCTTGCTGTAATTGAACTGATGGTTTTTTACAAAGGGGATAGTGGTTATGGGTGTTTTTACTTTTACAAAGCGCTTTTCAATTCCATTCAACTTGCGAACAATAATATTGGAGTCTTTCGCCAGCCGTTCACCCTTTTGTAATTGGGCAGAAGGGGTAGTAATTACTTCGCGCTCTACGGTAACAGCATTGCTGAAATAAAGTGAAACACCTATTATTATACCCAAACCAACCTGACCGATTATTTTTGAAATTCCGGCCAATCCGTCGCTGTCTTTTTTTACAAATTTCTCACCTGATTCTTGGGCTTTTTTACGGGCACGCAGTTTGAGGTAATCATCTAAAAAACCAATAACACCCAGCCATACCGTACACAAAATCATTAAACGGATATACAACTTATCGAGGTTGGCAAATAATAGAGTGGGAATTAAAATACTCATCAGAATAATGATACCCCCCATAGTAGGAGTACCCTTTTTTTGAATCTGGCCTTCCAAACCCAAATCCCTTACTGTTTCACCAATCTGCCGTTTACGAAGAAACCCAATAACCTTTTTTCCGTATATCGTAGCAATCAGCAACGACAATACAATCGCCATAGCAATGCGAAAAGTTAAAAATTGAAACAGTCCTGCCCCGGGGAGGTGGAATGTTTTACTCAACCAGCTGAACAGATAATACAACATAATGGGTTCAGTTTAATTATTATTTATTCAATAGCGTAAATGTGTTAGCCAATACCTGCTTATCATCAAAAGGATATTTTACCCCCTTGATTTCTTGATATTTTTCATGTCCTTTTCCAGCAATCAGCAAAATATCTCCTGCTTTAGCCAGGGATACCGCAGTTTTAATTGCTTCTTTCCGATCGGTAACTGTGATATATTTTCTTCCATCTGCCGCTTCCAAACCTGCCTGCATATCTCGTAGGATATCTTCCGGATTTTCTGAACGGGGATTATCACTGGTTAATATTACCCAGCTGCTATATTTACAAGCTATCTGAGCCATCAACGGCCGCTTAGTTTTATCTCTGTCGCCCCCACAGCCAACTACGGTAATTACTTGTTCAAATCCTTTTTTCAGTTGATGAATGGTGGTAAGTACATTCTCCACTGCATCTGGCGTATGTGCATAATCTATAATGCCAATAATACCTGTGGAACTTACCTGATACTCAAACCGCCCTTCTGCCCCACTGATTGCGCTCAATTGCGTTAACACTTTCTGACTATTTTCCCCCAAAGAACAAGCAGCTCCATAAACCGCCAGTAGGTTATAGGCATTGAATTGACCAATCAGCCTAAAATGCACTTCTACTTCATTCACCAACATTACCAATCCGGTGAGTGCATTTTCGAAAATCTTACCTTTATAATCGGCCGGTCGTGTGAGGCTATAGAATAATTTTTTGGCGCGGGTATTTTGCAGCATTACTTCTCCTCTCTTATCATCCGCGTTGGAAATAGCAAAAGCTTGGGCACTTAGTTGATCGAAGAAACTTTTCTTTACCCGAATATATTCATCAAAACTATGGTGGTAATCTAAGTGATCATGGGTAATGTTACTGAATATAGCCCCCGCAAATTGAAGACCGGCTATGCGATGCTGATGAATAGCATGACTGCTGCATTCCATAAATACATGGGTACAACCCTCCTGCCGCATCTTTTGTAATAGACTATTCAACTGAATAGCATCTGGGGTTGTATGGGTAGAGGGGATGATGTTTTCTCCAATTTGATTCTGCACGGTGCTGATAAGTCCGCAATGATAACCGAGTGAACTGAATAATTTAAAAAGCAACGTTGCGATGGTTGTTTTGCCATTGGTACCGGTTACTCCTACCAAGGTGAGCTCCAAAGAAGGATCTCCATAAAAATGATGCGCCAACAAACCAAGCGCCTCTCCTGCATTTTGCACTTGTAAAAAAGTTATGCCTTCTGGAGTAATGGGCGGTATTTCTTCACAAACAATTGCAATAGCACCTGCTGCAATGGCAGTAGGGATATAAAGATGTCCATCCGCCTGGTTTCCTCTTACTGCAATAAACAAATCACCGGGTTGCACTTTACGGGAATCTAGCTGTAGGCTAGCAATTTCTCGGTCGGTACTTCCGATGGTTTGCACCAAAGGAACCTGATAAAGTATGTTTTGTAAATGGGCCATAGTTAGTTTTATCTGCCTGGATTGGTATGTTCGGAAAGTTGTATCTGTACTACTTGCTTTTTTTGAATCGGCTCTCCTGCGGTAATGGATTGACTAATCACTTTCCCCTTTCCGACTACTTTCATTTGTAATCCATTGCTTTCGCCAAGTAATAGGGCATCTTTTAAACCCAGTCCCTGCAGGGAAGGCATGATTTGAGGTGATTGTACGCGGGCTTTCAGTGTGCCCTTTTGAAGGGTTCCGCTGATATCACCCCATTGGTCGTAAGCCCGGGAAGAATCTGCTACCGGAATATGAAGCGCCTGCGCAACTCTTTGTAAATCATTTTTATTCCCTCCCAATTGCCATTGAATAGAATCTATTGGCGTATGGTTTACTAATAAAGTTGCCGGAGATTTACGCAGGTAAGTACTGTATAAACGATCGGCTATTTCTTTAAATACAGGTGCGGCAACATCTGATCCATGGTGAAGGATAGCACCCGCTTTATTCTTGATAACTACTACACAGGTATACTTGGGTTGATCAGCCGGGAAAAATCCTGCAAAAGATGCTTGATATATATTGGTATTATATCCCTGATTCCGATTAGCCACCTGGGCTGTTCCGGTTTTTCCGGCAACTGGATAAGGTGTATTTTTAAAAACCTGAGCAGCGGTTCCGCGCAAACAAACGCCCTGTAGGCAGTTATACAATTGCTGAAGCGTGGCGGAACTGCACAATTGCTCGCGTAATACAGTAGGCTGAATGGCTCTAATGATTTTTCCATCCTTACTAATGGCACTTACCAAATAAGGTTTCATCATTTTACCGCCATTCGCTATTGCATTATACAAGCAAAGGGTTTGCAGAGGCGTAATCTGTACGTTGTAACCAAATGCCATCCATGCAACGGTTGTGGGGTTCCATATTTTTTGACCGGGGCGATGTACTTCCGGAAATCCTTCTCCAGCTAAATCGATGCCCATGGGGGTATCGAGGTGCATCTTGCTGAGCCAATGAATGTACTTTTTGGGTTGGGAACCATAGTTATTCCAAACTAATTTAGCCATCCCTACATTAGAACTTTTTTCAAATGCCTGCTGCACTGTTTCATTACGAATGCCATGTACTTCAGCATCATATACCGTTTGATTATTCAGTTTCCAAACACCGCCCTCCACATCTACGATATCATGTAAGGAAACTTTTTTATCTTCCAATAAAGCCAATAAGGTTGCGAGCTTAAAAGTAGATCCCGGTTCAGAAATACTTATGGCATAATTAAATTTTTCCCAGTAGCTGCCATCATCCATTTTACCCAGGTTAGCCATTGCCTTAATTTTTCCGGTAGCGGTTTCCATTACTATGGCACTGCCTTGTTCTGCTTCGTGCTTAACCATCGCATTCATAAGGGCCTTTTCAGTTACCCCCTGAATAAATACATCCAACGTGCTTACAATATCTTTCCCGGTTTCAGGCTCTACTACATATTGATCATCTTCTACCGGAATCTTTACGCCTCCGGAGATATAACGAACCAATTGCTTACCCGCTTTTCCTTGGAGAACGGTATCGTAAGAATTTTCAAGCCCTACCTGATTACTATCCCGAACTAAGCCAATGGTTCTGAATGCCAGCATCTGATAGGGATTGAGGCGAAAATTCTTTTGTACAGCAATCATGCCGCTGGTATATCTGCCCAAATTGAATAAAGGAAAAGTTCTCAACTGTTCATATTCCCGAAAAGAGATTTTCTTTTTCAGCAAACAAAATCCTTCCTGGTTTTGAAAAGCATTTTGCATCATTACCTTATACTCACCAGCAGTAATATCTTTAAATAAGCCTGCCATTGCTTCACATACAGAATCAATTTTTTCGCGAAACAGCTGACCATTGTTTTTACGCAGGGTTGCTAGGCGGCTATCCCAGTAGATATCGAAACGAGGAACACTGGTGCTAAGCATTTGACCATCTTCACTAAAAATGGTTCCGCGCTCAGCTTCTATTTCATCCATTTTCTGGTGTAGGCTATCGCTTAAACTTTTCCAGTAAACGCCTTGTACCTGTTGAATGTAAACGGCTTTACCTAGCACTGCTAGTGCAACCACCACTACCAGCAGGTAGCTCAGGTACACTCTCCACAGTATGTCGTTTTTTACATCCATTTGCTAATAATCGGGTTAAGGATTTTGTTTGGGAACTACTAATTGAAAGGGCATTTCTTTACTTACCATCAACTGCAGGGGCTCAGCCGCTTTTACAATTTGCTCTTCCCCACTCTTGAACATCACTTCACTCTTCAGAGTTTTATAATTGAACTGCAATTCTTTCAGTTCATCCTGTGTTGTATTTATTTTTCTAATAACCTGGTCGGCATGATGGCCATTGGCGATATATACTATGGTGAGTACCGATAAAAAAAGAAAGAAAGGAATATTCTTCAATATCCACTGATAGTTGAACAAACCTTTCAGCGGATTTTTTATAAAATTTTTTTTCTTTGATTCGGCAGTCATGGTGATTTATAATTTTTCTGCTACGCGTAATTTGGCACTTCGGCTTCTTGGATTGTTGGTCTGTTCTTCTTGCGACGGCTCAATAGGTTTTTTATTTACCAGCGCAAAAACCTTTTCCTTCGTTTCGGGCAACAGGGGATTGGTAGGAATTTCATCCACTTGTCCCTGCCGGAAAAAGTTTTTCACAATCCGGTCTTCAATAGAATGAAAGGTAATGATGGCAGCCCTTCCGCCCGGTTTTAGCAACGCGGGTATTTGCTGCAGCATATCTTTCAACGCACCTAATTCGTCATTCACTTCCATTCGTAAAGCCTGAAAAACTTGGGCTAGGTATTTATTCGGATTTCCTTTTACGGCAGCACTGATCATGTTTTTAAATTGACTGATGGTTTCGGCCTGCATATGTATTCGCTGCTGAACAATCAGCCGGGCCAAGGTTTTCGAGTTGGTTACTTCGCCGTATTGTTCGAACATCTTATGCAATTGTTTTTCATCCAATGTTTTTACGATATCGGCAGCAGTAAGTGGCTGTCGCCTGTCCATACGCATATCAAGCGGACCATCATACCGAATAGAAAAACCGCGTTTACCTTCATCAAACTGGTGGCTACTTACGCCGAGGTCGGCGAGTATACCATCCACTTTAGTTACCTGATGCAAACGAAGTATCCGTTGCAGGTGACGAAAGTTATAGGGCAGAAAAACAATTCGGGGATCATCGGGTAGGTTAGCTGCTGCATCAGCGTCCTGATCAAAAACAAATAACCTACCGTTGGGTCCTAAGTGCTGCAATATTCCCTTGCTATGGCCACCCCCTCCGAATGTAGCATCCACATACACACCTTCGGGTTGAATGGCCAGGGCTTCCAGCGATTCATTCAGTAAAACGGATACGTGATAATTATTAGGGGAATTTGACGCTGAATTTGGGGTGGTTGCGTTCATTCGATTTTTTTTCGATTCGATCAACTATCCTTTTGCGTGTCTGTTCCTTTCATCACTTCCTCCGCTAAACGACTGAAATCTTCTGGAGAGAAATCCTCAAAGAGCTGTTTGTACTTACCTGCATCCCAGATTTCGAAGCGATCCATGGCCGCTGCCAGCACAACGTCTTTGCCGAGACCGGCAAATTCTTTGAGGGAAGGTGGCAGGAGCAGGCGGTTAGCGCTGTCCATCTCCACTTCTGTAGCCCCTCCTAAAAACTGGCGGCGAAATTGACGTACCTTGGGGTCGAAATCATTCAATTGGCTAATCCTAGAAATAATGAGTTCCCAACTTTTCAACGTATATAACGTGAGACATTTTTCAAAGCCACGGCTGATGATGAAGCGCCCCTCTCCCTCCGGTAACTGTTTTTTCAGTCCGCCCGGAACAAGAAATCGGCCCTTCACATCTACTGTAGCCTCATATTCTCCGTGAAATCCGCTCATTGGTGAATAAATTTATTTTCTGATTACCACTTGTTGACACAAAATAACACTTTTTCCCACTTTTAACCCGCATTTTGGGTACCTGAATTTATCCACAGAATTCAATGCCCTACAATACAATGCTGTAAAGGGTTACAGCCATTTTACCGTGCTTTCAGCCGACATTGAGTGTGAATTGAAGTGGATAACAGGTTAATAACCATGGATTTTCCTTAAGGAATGGTGGAAAAGTTGACTATTGAAGGAAAAAATGCTTTCCAAATGCCGGTTTGCCCCATAATTGATAGAATTTTGCCGGCACAAAACTTCGCTACCCGAAAATAATCCTCATGACTGAGCAAATCGACCCGAAAAAAATACGCATGGCAGATTACAGCTACGATCTGCCGGCAGAGAAAATTGCGCAACACCCGCTGTCCAAAAGGGATACATCAAAATTGTTGGTATATAAAAACCGGGAAATACAGGAAGACCAGTATGCTAACCTGGCCGATTACTTGCCGGATACTACCCTTCTTCTTTTTAATAATACCAGGGTGGTGCCCGCCCGACTTTATATGCAAACGCAACAGGCACAAGCAATTGAAGTGTTTTGTTTAGAACCCGGGCCGGGCTACGCTGATATTACTACTGCTATGAGCCAACAGGGGAGAGTAATTTGGCTATGTTTATTAGGGGGTGCCAAAAAATGGAAAGAAGGCACACTATCCCTTGCAAATACTTCGGGCGATGGGGCTTTTTCAATTAGTGCCTCCAAAATTGAAAAACGGGATACTGCCTTTTTATTGGAGCTTACTTGGCAGCCGGCTAGGGCAAGTTTTGCAGAAATGCTATCGCTGGCAGGTGAATTACCCCTCCCTCCCTATCTCAACCGAGCCACAACGGCGGATGATTACGAGCGCTACCAAACCATCTATGCCCAGCATCAGGGATCGGTAGCTGCCCCCACGGCTGGCCTCCACTTTACGCCTGCATTATTGGATACGTTGGATAAAAAATCAATTGCAAAAAGCTTTATTACCCTGCATGCAGGAGCCGGAACTTTTATGCCCGTTAAATCGGAAACACCCGAAACTCATGCAATGCATCGAGAATACCTGGAAGTTTCTTTAGATTTTTTAACACAGCTACGAAATCACTTACCCCATCCGATTGTTCCGGTAGGTACTACTTCTATGAGAACCTTGGAAAGTATCTACTGGATGGGAAAAAAATTGATTGAAAAACCAAACATCCTGCCCGGTGAACTTCAGGTTAATCAATGGGATCCGTATGAAGCCGGCGAAAAAAACGTATCGCCATCCGTTGCCTTGGATGCGCTTATTAATTGGATGAAACAACACCAGCTTACCCAACTAATGGCAACCACTCAATTACTGATTGCTCCGGGTTATCGGTTTCAGTTTACCAGTGGCCTTATTACGAATTTTCACCAGCCGGGATCAACCCTATTGCTTTTGGTGGGGGCATTGGTGGGCAATGATTGGAAGAAAATTTACGACTATGCACTCAACCATACCTTCCGGTTTTTGAGCTATGGAGATGGTAGTTTATTATGGAAAACCGAGAATGGATAATTCCGATTTATGCTGTTGTGTTTTTCTCCGGAGCCAGTGCCATTTCAACCGTAAAAGTGCTGCCCTTTCCCAGGGTACTAGAAACTTTGATATTCCCCTCATGGGCATCAATCACCGACTTCACATAACTCATACCCAACCCAAAACCCTTCACTTGATGAATGTTGCCAGTATGCGCCCGGTAAAATTTTTCGAAAATGCGCTTTTCGGTTTCCCTCGACATGCCAATGCCCTTGTCGGCAATTTGAATGGTGAGGTGTTTTTTAGTACAATGGGTAGTGATAGTTATATCGGGAGCTGCATTGGAATATTTGATAGCATTATCAATCAGATTCGAAATAGCATTGGTAAAATGCACTTCATCCCCTTCAATATTGTCATTGGTTGCATTCAATAATACATGCACCTGCCCTTCCTGCTTCTGCAATTGTAACTGATACTTTTCAATGGTCAGATTAATAATCTTATGCACAGAAAGTGTTTTCTTATTCAATCGGAATTCTTCCTTCTCCATTAAAGCAGCTTGCAAAATCGTTTCCACATGCTTGTTCATTCGGATATTTTCTTCCTTGATGATGCCTGTAAAATATTTGGCCCGGTCCGGTTCTGCCTGCACTTTCTCATTCTTCAAAGCATCCACCGCCAAAGAAATGGTAGCAATGGGTGTTTTAAACTCATGCGTCATATTATTAATGAAATCACTTTTGATCTCACTTAATTTCTTCTGATTTAACAGGGTTCGGATAGTAACGTAGAACGCGGAAATAATAACCCCCATAAACAAAATGGCACCTGCAAACATCCATTTCAACGAAGAAAGTATGGGCAAATCGAAATAAGGCGTAACAACCACCAATGCTTCCATACCAGAATAAACGGGCTCGAACCCGCTATTGTAGTTGATATTGTATGCCCTCGTTTGATAATTGACAGTATCAAAGTAGGCACGTTCAAAACCTTTTGAAATTAATTCATAATCACCCATCGAATTAGATACAGCTATCTCAGCAGGTATATTATACAATTTTTGTTCCTCCAGGGCTTTTTTCAATTTCTGCTCAATCTCCTGAAGGGTAAATTTATCAGCTACATTCGCCTGTAAAGAAGAACGCAATTGAAATTCGGAACGCAACATCGAACTTCGTTGCTGAAATCGTAGTAGCGGCATTGAATTATCTACCAATCCCTGAGCCAGTTCCTCCGATACGGAAGTACAAGCTTTATCGAACTTTACCTGATATTGTTGCCGGGTTATCTCCAACAGATTTGCAAACCAGGAAATCTGCAATAGAATGAGTCCCAGCAAAGACAGTGAAATCAATATGGTGATTACGGGGAAAGTTCTTTTCATCCCTACAAATATAATCGGATGGATTGTTGTACTGAAGTTTCTATTCGCTTTTTAATTAATTTAACGGTGTTTTTTAACAATTCAACCCCTCAGTATGCAAGCAGTCAATATACCCCAACCGGGGAGTCTGCTGATTTCAGACCCGTTTTTGCAGGATCCGCATTTCAGCAGAACCGTGGTACTGATTTGCGAACATCAGCCTGCTGGTAGCTTTGGTTTGGTACTTAACCAACCTATGAATTTATTTCTCAGCGATATAGTGCCGGCAGCTCCAGATTTGCAGCTACCCATTTTGTGTGGCGGACCCGTTGCCAATGATACCCTCCATTTTATTCACCGGAAACCCGATTTGCTGCAAGATTCCATTCGCCTAAAAGGAGATATTGCCTAGAACGGTGATTTTTTTCAAATCATTCAATACCTAAAATCTGGAAAAATGGAGGAATCCGATATTTTGTTTTTTCTAGGCTATAGCGGATGGGGGGAAGGTCAATTACAGCAAGAGTTACAGGAAAAAACCTGGATCACCTCTGAAATATCAAATTCGCTGCTATTTGAAATAGAACCCAAAGTGCGATGGCAAAATGCGTTGCTGGAAATGCAGGGAGAATATGTTCACATGGCCAACTATCCGATAGACCCGCAATTGAATTAACTATTCATTTAGAAAGCAAAAAACCTTCGAACACTGTGCTCACAGCATTCGAAGGTTTGAAATTCCAACTTAAGGATTATTTTATTTAGTAGTAGACTTCTTGAGCAACTTCTCTTCAAAAAACATTACAGCCAGCACAAATAGTACTACGAAAAAATAATAGTTACCCATATTTATTACTGGGGTATGCAATAAATGCCCAAGGATATGAACCACCGGATAAAGAATCAGGCAGATGGCAACCAGGATTAGTAAGTATCTAATGAGTTTCATATTTGCAAATTTTTATAAAAATAATAAAAAATCGGAAATTCCATTTTTTGGGTAATCTAATCAGCCATTTCCCCATAAATACAAGACGAAAAATCTAAAACCGTTATCGCTAGTCCTATCCATCCTGCATATTTTGCCAAAATTTTGCTGCCTGCCAATACAATCGCCTGAATCCCTTGCCCTGCCAGTTTTTTTAAGCCGGCAATACCCAAAATACTGGCTGAGCCCACGCCAACTGCATCTTTTAAACAATCCCATATTTCGGTAGCATCAATGCTAAGCGATTTCGTTTGTAAAGCGCCAGACGATAAACTAGCTACATTCCCTATATGAATTCGTGGGAACTGCCGGTTCTTTAATACCTGCCAGCGACTATCCTCACTTCCGATTCCGAGCCGGAGACCTTCCTTCACAATAGCAATAATGTCCTGCTCATTATACCGCTGGAGCTCTGGCAGTTGCAGAAATAGTTGCAGCCAGTCGTTATCTACCTTATTTTTTCTTGTTACCCATTCTTCAAACGACAATGAATAGCTGGAAAAGTGTTGCTCCAGCGATTTCTCATCCGAACCGGCTTGTTGAATACCGGCTAAAAAACCGGCTCGGTTCTGACGAATGCTGGGAACATTGATATACTGGCTTACCTGATAAAAATCCTGCAAAAAATTTCCCGAAAAACGGATAAAACTTTCCGTGAGGTATAACCTGGCTGCCTCTTCCTTTGGAGTATGAAGAATGGGAGCATCTTGTTTTTTACAGCCGGTAAAAATACCAATGCTAAATAGCACTAAAAAGAAACTGATTCTTGTTTTCATGTGAGTTAGTATTTGTTTCTCCAAACTTTATTAGTCGACATTGGAGTTCTTCGACTCAGGCCTTGAGATTTGTATTCGAACAATTCAAAGTAACCACATCTAATAAGCGAAAAAAAGGGTAGAAATACCTGATTTTGTGGCATTTTTCACCGGATAACACAAAAAAGCCCCTGAGAAATCAGGGGCCCATATATCGTAGAGAAAAATGTTTAGTCCTGGGAAGTACCTTCCACCAGTACCGTTACTTTATTATTCAATACTTCCACAAATCCAGACTGTATAGTAAATTGTTCCGTTTCTTTTTTGTCTTTCAAAATTTTCACTTTCCCACTTCCCAAAGCACTTACCAAGGGAGCGTGTTTATCTAAAATTTCGAATAAGCCATTCACGCCGGGTAACATAATACCATACACGGATCCGCTGAACAGTTTTTTTTCGGGTGTTAATATATCCAGTTGCATGGTTTCGTAATTGTGTCGTTTGCCTATTATCCTTTTGCTGCTTCCATCATTTTCTTGCCTTTCTCAATGGCATCTTCCAGGTTTCCAACCAGGTTAAAAGCTGCTTCGGGATATTCATCCACTTCTCCATCCATAATCGAATTAAATCCACGGATGGTATCATTGATATCAACAAAAACCCCTTTTAAACCAGTAAACTGCTCGGCCACGTGAAATGGCTGAGATAAGAAACGTTGAACTTTACGAGCTCTTTGTACCGTCATTTTATCTTCTTCACTCAGTTCATCCATACCCAAAATGGCGATGATATCTTGCAATTCTTTATAACGCTGTAAAATCAACTTAACGCGGTTGGCACAATCGTAGTGTTCATTACCCACAATGGCCGGAGTAAGAATCCGGGAAGTAGAATCCAAGGGATCCACCGCAGGATAAATACCTAAATCGGCAATTTTACGGCTCAATACCGTAGTAGCATCCAAGTGGGCAAAAGTAGTAGCAGGTGCTGGATCGGTTAAGTCATCCGCTGGCACATATACTGCCTGCACAGAAGTGATTGAACCATTTTTAGTAGAGGTAATTCTTTCCTGCATCAATCCCATTTCAGTAGCCAATGTAGGCTGATAACCCACCGCTGATGGCATACGGCCCAACAGAGCCGACACTTCAGAACCCGCTTGGGTAAAACGGAAGATATTATCTACGAAAAACAGGATGTCTTTTCCTTTTCCGGTACCGTCTCCGTCGCGGAAATATTCAGCAATGGTTAACCCACTCAAAGCCACTCTCGCACGGGCACCCGGTGGCTCATTCATCTGACCAAACACAAAGGTTGCTTTGGAATCTTTCAGTAGGTCGAGGTTTACTTTGCTCAAATCCCATCCGCCTTCTTCCATACTGTGTTTAAAATCATCCCCGTATTGCATAATGCCAGCCTCAATCATTTCACGCAATAAGTCATTTCCTTCTCGAGTACGCTCACCCACACCGGCAAATACCGATAAGCCTCCGTGACCCTTGGCAATGTTATTAATCAGCTCCTGAATCAATACCGTTTTACCTACTCCGGCACCCCCAAACAAACCAATTTTTCCTCCTTTTGCATAGGGTTCAATCAGATCGATTACTTTAATACCAGTAAATAATATTTCAGAAGCAGTACTTAAATTTTCAAAAATGGGCGGCTTACTATGAATAGGGCGTCCATTTTCTTTACTTACCTGAGGCAACCCGTCAATCGCGTCGCCAGTTACGTTAAATAAACGACCATTGATGCCTGCTCCAATAGGCATAGTGATGGGCCGGCCGGTATCGGTAACCGTCATTCCGCGCACCAATCCCTCGGTTCCATCCATGGCAATGGTACGAACACTGTCTTCTCCCAGGTGCTGTTGCACTTCAAGAATCAGCTTATCGCCATTTTCTTTTTCAATTTCAAGGGCATTAAAAATTTCAGGCAGGGTATTGTCGTCGGGAAAATGCACGTCAACAACTGCACCGATAATCTGTTTGATTTTTCCTTTGGTAGCCATTTCGGGTGAAATATAAAGTGATAAATGATGGATAATTCGGTAAGCCGGAAAGCATTTTCCAACTTGGCGGCAAAGGTAAGGGGATGTGCCCTAAAAAAATGAAAAATAAGGAACAAAATTGCCCTAAAAATACCCACACTTGAATTTTGCATCCTCCGGATTGCCCTAATGGGAAAAATGTAGCGGAAAAACCCCAAAAATGCCTATAAATCAATTATTTGTAAAAAACAATCCGTTTTTTCACTGTATAGATTACCGTTTTAACACGGTTCCCAATAAGTGGATAATTCCGGCTAACCCCAATTTTCCGGCTCCTTCGGTTAATTTATCTTTGGCTATTTCCTGTTCCCCAGTATGTTTTTTTCTTCCTTTTATCCAATAATACCCCGCCTGCACCAACTGGGAAATACCAGATAATCCTTGTTTTCCAGCTATAATTTCTGCCAGTCCCAAACCCGCAATCTTCAAACCCTGCATGGGAATTTTTCGGGTTGAGTCTGCAATTTGTGCCTCCTCCTCCTGAAGTTGACGTTTGAGCCGGTCGATTTCGGCCTGCAAGGTTATTCCATCGCGTATAGGAATATTAGGACTGGAGGGATTCATGCGTTTCAGGTTTTGTATCCAGCATAGATTGAATTACACTATCCTTAACTTTCTTCCGGATGGATTTTCGAAAAGCAACTAACAATACTACCATTACCAAATATATCCCCGTAAGGCAAGCAAAGCCCAATGGAACTGAACCAGTAAGTTGAGCAAAATAGTAGCCCAACATAATGCTGAAACTCATCATCAGAAAAAAAACTACCATCGCCATTAGCAACCACCAGGTTAAACTGGAGCTTACTTCCGCCACTTTTTGGGTGAGCTGCAACTGAATCAGTCGCAATCTGTTTTGCACATATTGCTCGATGCGCTCTTTGTATTGCGTAAAAAAAGAAGAGGACTGCGATTCCATACAAATATTTTAGGCAGATTTTTCCGGGGAAGCACCATCAAAATGTTCGGTAACCTTACGGGCTTTATCTAGCAAGGTTTCCATGGCGGTTTCAAATTCGGCCACTTTTTCTTTTACATCTTCTTGTAAATCGTCAGACTTAGATTTCAAATCGTTCACCATTTCTTTGCCTTTGTTACTGTTGAGAAAAAGGGTAAGTGCGGCGCCAGCCAATCCACCCAGGATTAAGCCGGTTAAAAACTTTTCTTTATCATTCATAACTGTGGATTTAAAGGTTACTGGTATCGAAACAAAAGTGAGGAATAATCAGTATATTTACATAACCCTTCTAAAGGTACGATGGAAAATCAGCCTAATCACCGTATTAACCGTTATTTTTTTTTAGCGGTCATTATCCTGTTCGCTGCGGTATTAATGCTGAGTTTACGGGCTTTTTTTACTGCATTTCTGGGAGCTATTATCTTTTATGTGCTGAGTAAAAAACCGGCTAACTGGCTTATCAGTAAAAGGAAATGGAGTAAAAGCCTTACGGCTATAACCGTTATTGTTGTTTCCCTGTTTATCTTTCTGATTCCCCTTACCCTATTTATAGCCATGCTGCTGAAAAAGGTAATGGTGTATAGTGGTAATGTTACCAATTTATATGCACCCCTGAAAGAACTGGATCAGGCTATTCAAAATCAGTTTCATATTACCCTGTTAAGCGATCAAAATCTGCAAAAACTGCAGGAATATTCCAGTCATTTTATTTCTAATGCCTTAAGCAGCAGTCTCAACACACTCGCATCCGTTACCATGATGTATTTTTTTCTGTACTTCCTTCTGGTAAATATCAATCGGCTGGAAGCATCTATCCTACACTATTTACCTTTCAGTCGTAGAAAAATCATACTATTCGGAAACGAGCTAAAAGCCCAAACTTTTAGTAATGCGGTAGGTATTCCGATGGTGGCGTTTGGACAAGGATTTACAGCGTACATTGGATACTGGATATGTGGTGTTCCCGAACCTGCTTTTTGGGCAGTATTAACGGGTGCCACCTCTATTTTACCCATTGTGGGAACTGGACTTTTCTGGATTCCGATTGCAGCCTATCTTATCATGCAGCAACATACCTGGCAAGCGATTTTTTTAACTGTTTGGGGTGTAATGGTGATGGGTACCATCGACAATGTGATTCGGTTTGTGCTCGCTAAAAAAATGGCTAATGTTCACCCGCTCGTAACGGTATTAGGCATCATCATTGGGTTACAAAACTTTGGTATAACCGGATTGGTATTTGGTCCGTTGGTGATTTCCTATTTCTTTATATTATTGAAAATGTATTACTCAGATTATTTTGCGCATCCAATACATCCTCCCATTGAAAATGAAAACTCCTTTTCCTGGCCATTAGAGGGAGTGTTTAGAAAAGGGACCCAAAAAGTAGCTTTTAAGAAAAGAAAAATGCCCTAATACTTACTGTAGGCAGTATACGAATATTAATGCGCCTAGCGCAGCTCCAGCTAGGGGCGCAATTACGGGTAACCAGGCATATCCCCAGTCGGAGTTACCCTTATTTTTTATTGGCAGCAAAGCATGCATAATTCGAGGACCCAAATCACGGGCAGGATTAATGGCATAACCGGTGGGTCCACCCAAACTTAACCCAATTGCTAAAACCAAAAAAGCCACCGGTATTGCATTGATTGAGCCCAAACTTTGTGTGGGTCCTGTAATAAATAAAACACCAATTACAAATACGGCTGTTGCAATGGCCTCTCCTATAATATTGTCGGTATTGGAACGTATAGAAGCAGACGTGCAAAAAACAGCCAATTTAGTGGAAGCATCTTCCGTAGCATCAAAATGCTGTCGGTAAGCCAACCATACGATACCGGCACCCAGCATGGCTCCCAGTAACTGTGCTGCACAATAGCCTGGTACAAGTGCCCATTCAAATTTTCCCGCAATTGCCAATGCCAGCGTAACGGCAGGATTCAAATGAGCCCCACTGGCGGAAGCTGTAATATACACAGCCACAAAAACCGCCATAGCCCATCCTAAAGTAATGGCAATAAGTCCGCCATTATTCCCTTTGGTTTTATTGAGCACCACATTTGCAACTACACCATCCCCTAAAATAAGTAAAATGGCAGTGCCGGTAAATTCTGCTAGAAGGGCCGTCATAACGTTATTATTTATGGGTTTGTTTTTACAAGAATATTATGGATGAACAATTTACTGAATAAAATACTGCTGGGCAAGTAATTCAAAATTCGTTACCTGTTGGGTTATCCAAGCTGATTTCATTCCTAATTCGGTTGCCATCCAGTTCGCAACCTTTTCTGCACTGGCAATTGCTACCCGCGCATCCAGAAACAACAGCCGGGTTCTGCGAGCCAATACATCTTCTATGGTAACCGCCAACTCGTGCCGTATGGCATATATCACATCTGCCTTTGTATATGCATATGCAGGATTTATCCGCTCAGCATAAGCAGGATTTTCAGTAATCCATTGCTGAATTTTTTCTTTTCTCTGATCCGGAAATCCTATGGAAAGCTGATAGGTGATGCAAGTTTTCTTGGGCAGCTTTCCTACAAAAGAAGCATTGTCTACTGCATCCTGGGCCATTTTTCGATAGGTAGTCCATTTACCCCCCGTAATCGTTACCAAACCAGATGGGGCAATAATCAAGGTATGATCTCGTGAAAGCATGGCAGTACCTCCATTACCCTGCTGGCTAACCAGAGGTCTCAGGCCGGCATATACACTCAACACATCGGATCGTTGTACCAGGCGGGTTCCATATCGATTAATATGACTTAATATGAATTCAATTTCGGCTTCCTGGGCACGGGGTTCTAACTGAGGGGTATCTACGCCGGTATCGGTAGTACCCAGCAACACTTTGCCCATCCAGGGAACGGCAAATAAAACCCTGCCATCATCCGTTTTGGGAATCATCATAGCAGCTGATCCGGGAAATAAAGAATCGGGAATTACCAAATGAATTCCCTGAGAAGGCGTAACCAATTTATGCGGATGGGCATCATCCATTTCCAATACTGAATCTGTAAAAACACCGGTTGCATTCACGATTGCCTTTGCCAACACGGTGTGTGACTCATGGGAGATTTCATCTATCAAAACAAGGCCAGTAAGTTTTCCATTGGTATGAACTAAAGAAGTTACCCTACAATAATTTAATAATACTGCTTCTTTGTTGGCAGCCGTTACGGCTAAGTCTATACATAAGCGGCTATCATCAAATTGACCGTCGTAGTATAATATCCCTCCGGAGAGTTGATGGGTTTGTAAAGAAGGTAATTGTTCCAGGGTTTCGCGTTTGTTTAATACACGGGTTTTTCCAAGGGAGAGACTTCCAGAGAGGAGGTCGTACATTCTGAGCCCGATGGCATAATAATACTTTTGCCACCAGCGATATGCCGGAACAATAAAGGGTTGAACAAAAGTGAGGTGGGGGGCATTTTTTAGTAAGCGACCTCTTTCCCGGAGCGCTTCCATAACCAGCTTGATGTTTCCCTGCGCCAGATATCGAACTCCTCCGTGCACCAGTTTGGTAGAACGACTGGAAGTGCCTTTTCCAAAGTCGGCCTGTTCTATCAACAATGTTTTATACCCTCGGGAAGCGGCATCCAATGCCGTTCCTAATCCGGTGGCGCCACCGCCAATAATTATCATATCCCATTCTGCCGTTTGCCTCAATTGTTGAAGCATGTAATCCCTGTTCATTCAATCTTACTTATTGCGATGAGGCTTATTGTTCTTTACTCCAGTGTATGGTGGCTGATATCGCCCGGTTCCAACCTTTGGCATAGTGGTTACGCTGATCATCCGACATCATCGGATGGAAAGTTTTCTCCATTTGCCATTGCATCGAAATCTCTTCAATACTTTTCCAATATCCTACGGCCAGTCCCGCAAGATACGCGGCTCCCAAAGCGGTGGTTTCTGTTATGGCGGGCCTAACCACCTTAGTATTCAGCATATCGCTCTGAAATTGCATCAACAAATTATTGGCGGTGGCCCCGCCATCTACCCGCAATTCACGTATGGCAATGCCGGCATCGGCTTCCATGGCTTTTAACACATCCATGGTTTGATAGGCAATACTCTCCAAGGCCGCGCGGGCAATATGGGCATCTGTGGTGCCACGAGTAATTCCAAAAACTGTACCACGTGCATGTTGATTCCAGTGAGGTGCTCCTAAACCGGCAAAGGCGGGTACCAGAAATACCCCATCATTGCTGGTTACTTTGGTAGCCAATGCTTCTACTTCCGAAGAACTACGAATGATTTTCAATCCATCCCGCAACCATTGCACAACTGCCCCAGCAATAAATACACTTCCCTCCAGCGCATACTGGGTTTCTCCATTTATTTGCCAGGCAATGGTGGTTAATAAATTATTGGTAGAAGGTACTGGCTGTGTACCCGTATTCATCAGCATAAAACATCCGGTTCCGTAGGTATTTTTAACCATGCCAGAACGGGTACACATTTGTCCAAACAAAGCCGCCTGCTGATCCCCTGCAATTCCAGCAATAGGTATGGAATGAGCAGTTAATATTTGTTGGGTGAATCCATATATTTCACTGCTGCTTTTTACTTCTGGCAAAACGGAAGCTGGAATATTCATCAGATGCAACAATTCTTCGTCCCAAGCCAGCGAATGAATATTATACAACATGGTTCTGCTGGCATTGGATACATCGGTAGCGTGCACTTTGCCATTGGTGAGTTTCCAAATCAGCCAACTATCAACTGTTCCAAAACATATTTCTCCTTTGGCTGCTTTTTCTCTGGCTCCGGGCACATGATCTAACATCCATTTTAATTTAGTGGCGGAAAAGTAGGCATCGATAATCAATCCAGTTTTTTGCTGAATCTTTTTGGCCCATCCTTCCTGCTTAAGCTGATCGCAGTAGGCAGCCGTTCGCCTGTCTTGCCAAACAATTGCATTGTGGAGGGGCTGACCGGTAGTACGATCCCACAGCACGGTTGTTTCACGTTGATTGGTGATACCTATAGCAGCAATATCCTTAATGCTTAAGCCTGCCATAATCACCGCTTCTGCAGCAACACCCAATTGCGTGCTCCATATTTCATTGGCATCATGCTCTACCCATCCCGGCTGGGGAAAAAATTGGGTAAACTCTTTTTGGGCAATGGATTTAATATTTCCCAAATGGTCGAAAACAATGGCACGGCTGCTGGTGGTTCCCTGATCTAGGGCCAGAATAAATTGACTCATCCTAATTACTTTGGCTCAAGATACTGATTTTTATCGGGCAATATTTAAGGATTCCATACCAGCTAATAAAGTTACCCTTGAAAGCAAGTAGGCAACAAATAGGTTGGCTAACTGCCCGAATTATCTACGACTTTTCAACCAGATTTCGGGGTCGATGGGGGTACTCTTTTCATTCATAATCATGAATATCAAAGATCCTTCTCCATCTATAGAAACACCGGAACGACCGAGTGTTGTGCCAGCTTTCACCTCCTGATTTTTAGATACGGAAACAGAAGAGAGGTTGGTATATCCGGTAAAATATTTCCCGTGCTGGATGATAATCATTTGTTCTCCTTCCACTTCACTGATATAGGAAATTTTACCATCTGCCACACATTTTATAGTTGAGCCGGCTGGGAGAGAAATTTCGATGCCGTCGGTTTTCCTTTTTAATTTGGTACCCGGAATAGTTTCTATACCAAAATGTGCCGTTACTACTCCAGAAGCCACAGGCCAAGGGAGGGAGCCGCGGTTATTTTCGAAATTAATCGACATCTCTCTTCCTTCCGGTGTAGATTCTAAGGGAGTATAGGTCCGCTCCCGATAAGGGGTGGTTAAACCGGAAACGCCTTCATTACTTTCAGTCCTTTTGGGAGCGGATGTACCTGCAGCCTTGTTTTTATCTTCCTGGGCTTTTAGTCTGGCGGCTTCGCGCTTTTTAGCCTCTTCAATTTCACGCCGAATAATGGCCTGAAAAGCTTGTTGCACCTTCTGTCGTTGCTTTTCTTTATCGCGAATTTGGGTAGTTATTTCTTTTTCTTTCCCTTTTAATTGCTCCACTACCTTATCCTGCTCCTTTTTATCAGTTTGCAACACTTTCAATTGCTCGTTCTGCACTACCAGGGTTCCCATCCTTTCTTTTTTAGTAGTGCCGAGTAATAGAATTTTTTCTTGCAGCAATGTTTCCGACTTGGCAATGGCAACCGCCTGCGTTTCCCGGTTCTTTCGATAACTGCGCAAGTAGGTTACCCGTTTTACGGCATCGTTAAAACTTACGGCTGAGAATAAAAAATTCAAGTATTCGTAACTGCTGCGATGTTTGTAGGCAAATACAATACTCATAGCATATTTCTGCTTGAGGGTATCTAACTCTCTTCGTAAGCGATAGATATCTCTCTCCTTCAAATAAATCGTTTCATCTAACTGCCGAATTTGCTTATTGATTGCGTTTACCAGTTCTTCCCTTCGATTGATTTTACTTTTGATAATAGCCAACTGTTTGAGCGATAATTTTTTACTATTCTGGGTTTCACTGTATAATCGATTCAAATCAGCCAACTCTTTTTGTAATTCCTGTTCCCGCTTTTGCAAATCCCCCTTGGAATTTTGTGCCAATACACCTAACTGCATGCAACAGGCGATTAGGAGAAATAAAAATGATTTTTGCAAAAAAGACATGTTTTCAAAAATGGTAAGAAACACTAAGATGCGATGAATTTACTTACGTTTGAGATTTTTCGGTATCTCAAACGAATATTTTAACGGTTCATTTAAAGTATACTCTTTGAAGTCTAAGTAAATATCTAGCTTGGATTTTTCTGAAACCGTTATTTTTCTATAGGTAGCAAATTGATATCCGCCTAATGGTTCGTAGGTATTTTGACTAATATCGCAGGTTCTATTTCTTTGCACATTGATGTCGTCTAATTTGCTATGCAGTATATGAAAGTCGCTATTATTCAGGGTTAGCAAATGTTTAAATACATCACCGGCCATCTGCACCAACAACTCATTGGCGCTGGATTTATAACTCATCACATTGCTATCAATATAGATAGGATTACCCATAATAATATCTTGTAGGGTATAGTAATCAAACGGAACCTGACTGATTTCTTGCAAATAGTTGATGGAACGATATTTAACACTTTTATCGCCAACCAGTTGAACCAATACCAGACTATCCCGGGTGATTTTTGCTTCCAATCCAACAGAGGAGATACCTAAAAAGCTTCCTTTTACTTTAATCAGAATTACACTGTCTTTACGCATACTAACGTAAAAAGTATAGTTATCACTTTTTTCGGCACTTTCGTAGTCAACCTTTATTTTGGCATTGAAAGTTTTGTAGTCAATTTTATTCTTAACTACTTTTTGCAAGATATCCCTCACAATAGACCCTGAATCTACCTTTATCTCTTTAACCACCACCGTTTGGGCAGTATCTTTTTTGGAGATGGCTTCCTGTATACCGGTGGTTTTTTTAACCGTTTTACAGGCAAACAAAATAAGCGAACAAGCTACAATACCGGCAATTTTTTTCATGGGGGTTATTGTTTTCCGGTGTGGCCAAATCCGCCACTACCTCGGTCGGTTTCATTCAATTGATCTACAGACTTCCATTCGATTAATTCGATAGCCTGCAGCACCAACTGCGCGATTCGGTCGCCGGGTTGAATAATTTGAGGTTCCTGTGAAAGGTTGATAAGAATAACTTTTATTTCTCCCCGATAATCGGCATCGATGGTTCCAGGGGTGTTTAAACAGGTTAGACCTTGCTTAACTGCCAAACCACTGCGCGGACGAACCTGAATTTCGTAACCCAGTGGAATTTCTATAAAAAGGCCCGTGGGAACTAGGGTTCTTTCCAAGGATTGCAGGGTAATCGGGTGTTCAATATTTGCCCGAACATCCAGCCCGGAAGATCCTACGGTAGCATAGGCGGGAAGTGGGAAGGCTGATCGGTTAATTACCGGAATGGTAATAGAAGGCTTTAACATGCCAGCAAATTTAATAAAGTAATAAGAACCGGAAAGAAATATCTCTCCACCACCCCCCAACCGCCTGATACCCTCAATTTGGGCTTTTATTCGTTATTTTTGAGCCTTCTAAGTAAAGAATGTTTGATGAAACTACCTTTTACCTCAGTTTTGCGGCTTTTTCCGGTTCTGATTGGTATATTCTATCTGAGCTGTACCAAAAACCTAACGGTTGCCAATACTGTGTACGATAATGATTTTTCCAGCTCTGAACTGGGGGCATTGCGGGTTTCGGGGTGGAATAATGGTAGTTTTGGCACTTTACCAAGCCCCCGAGTTAATAATTTCAATGGGAACCCGGTTTTAGGACTGCTCAATAACAATATTGCCCGCCTAGAACTTAGTGAGCTCCCGAAACATGATATCATACGGGTAGAAGTAGATTTATTTTTACACAATAACTGGAGAAATGATTTGTGGAAAATGGAATGTGATGGACAAACCCGCATACTAACCGGATTTTCCAATGATCCCACTGTTCAGCAAGCCTACCCCAACTGGTTGGGAAATGGTTCCGCCCTTAGTGTTGCGGGCACCAATGCTCAGCAGAAAGGACTTCCAGGGGTTTGCGGCAATGCAGCTTCGGAAAAAGGAACCAGTTATTACAAAATCGTGCAAACATTTTCACATAAGCAAAGTGAATTTACCCTTCAACTAAGTGATGCAGGCGGAAATGTAAATGATACTTGCAACCGCAGCTGGTCAATTAACCGATTAACTATTTCCGTTTACCACAACTGATGCACCCAGCTTTCATCCAACATTGGGTACATTCCAACGAAATATTCGGCAGGCGATGACCAAAAACTTTTTTTATACCGTATTGCTGTCGCTGGTAAACCTGCTATTTCCCTTATTGAGTTTTCCGTATGCATCGCATGTGCTGGGTCCCGAAGGAATCGGTTCGGTACAGATGGCTATTTCCTTTGCACAATATTTTGCCCTATTTGCTGCACTGGGCATTCCGATATATGGCATAACAGAAATTGCCCGACATAAAAACCATCCCGAAAATTTATCCAAAGCCTTTAGTGAGCTTACCATCATCTTTTTTGTGGCTAGCTGGCTTTTGTTTCTGGTGTATCTGATTATCATTTATACGGTTCCTTTTTTCCAATCACATTTTCGTTTGTACGTTTTATCCGGCGTATTGGTATTGTTAAGTTTTACCTACACAGATTGGTTCTTTTCCGGACTAGAAGCGTTTAAAAATATTACCCTACGATCGGTAGTGATAAAAATATTGGCCTTAGCACTACTCTATCTATGCGTAAAATCAAAGATGGATTATGAGCCTTACTTGTTAATTGTAGTCTTTTCCATCTTAGGCAATCAGTTGGTAAGCTTTGGAATGAGTTTGCGTATTACCCGATTGCAGTTTAAGCAATTACAATTTAAAAAACATGTAAAGCCTCTTTTCTTTTTATTTAGTACCACCCTGGCTGCCAGTATTTATACGATGCTGGATACGGTATTATTAGGCTTTTTGGCAGACGACCATTCGGTGGGTTTATATACTGCCTCCATCAAGTTGGTAAAATTAACCATCCCTATTGTAACCGCCATGGGCGTTATTTTAATACCCTCGATTACCAGATTTTTTCAGGAGCAGGCAACTGAAAAAATACAGGACCTGATCACCACTTCTTTTCAGTTTTTAATTTTCTTTGCCATTCCCGTTTCAGCTGCACTGGCTTTACTAGCACCCGAATGTATCCTGGTATTTTCAGGAAAAGAATTTACGGATGCCATACCCGTAATGCGCATATTAGCTATGTTGCCCATTCTAATAGGATTCGGACATTTTTACTGTTTCCAAATTTTGCTGCCCGCCGGCAAAACCCAATATATCTTTTATGCAGTATTGGCAGGCGTTTTTATTTGTTTATTACTAAATTTATTGTTGGTTCCTCACTGGAAATCGGTAGGGGCTGCGTTGGCTAATTTAGCTACGGAATGTGTGGTAACAGCCGGTTATATATATTATATGCGCCGCTTTTTTATCCCTCGCTTACAATGGCAGTATGGATGGCATGCCCTGGTAGGTTGCCTGATTTTTATTCCCATTATTTACTGGATACGTGCCTATCATTTTTTACCCCTGATCACTTTAATACTCTCAGCCATCTTATGTTCAATAGCTTTCTTTGCCATTCAATGGTGGATATTCCGCCACCACTTTTTACTAAATTTTATGCAGCCACTTAAAGACTGGTTGTTGCGTAAAAAAAACATACTGCCAGATGAATATTAATTCAGCTAGCATACAAAACCCTAATAGGATAGCTGTTGTGATGGCTACCTGCAATGGAGCTGCATTTATTGAACAACAACTGCATTCCATATTGCAACAAACCCTACAACCCGATTTGATAATTATCCGGGATGACGCTTCTGAGGATACTACTTTCGAAATACTTACCCGCTATGCCAATCAGCGCGGATTCAACATTTCACAAAACCCGCAACGACTGGGGGTAAACAACAATTTTGCCCAAGCGGTTGCCGAAGTGCCGGACGGATATTTGATTGCATTTTGTGACCAGGATGATTACTGGCTGCCGGAGAAGTTAGAGAAATCGGTACAACTACTTACTAGCCTTACCACCGATCCAACACAACCCGCTATGGTGTATTCCGACCTGATGCTGATGAATGAAGCAGGTGAATTAATCCATACTTCCGTTCACCACCAAAGAGGCCAACATCGATATGAACATGTGTGGGATACCTTTTTATATGGCAATATGGTATCCGGCTGCACCATTGTGATGAATAGTGCTATGAAATCTATTATGGCAGCTCTTCCTGCGCAGCAAGATTTTATATATGATGCCTGGCTGGCAATGGCAGCTTTTGGATTTGGAAAAATAGCCCAATTACCCCAGCCACTTATCCATTACCGCCAACATGCCCATAATGTAACTTTTGCAGATCATCGGGCCCTTACTCGAATGGAAAGATGGATCAATCACTGGCAAAATAGTTGGAAAAACAATACGTATTTACAGGAAGAAATCCAGCTGGCAAAAGCATTTCAGTTGATGTATGCCAATCGACTGCCTATTGAAAAAAAGAAAAATTTAGAAAAATTCATTTTACTCAATAACGCCCATTACCTGAAAAAGAAGTGGCACTTCGAAATGAGTTTCCGAAACTACTGGACTAATCGATTTGGCGGATAGGTGCGCTAAACAGGCATTTCCATTGACCGGTTATTCTTTATCTTGCAGAACCGATGAAAAAGACTGCCATCATTCTTGTAAACTGGAACAGCTATGCACTAACCGCACAGTGCATTCGTTCGTTGCAACAGATGAGCCATCCCGAATCGGCAACGGTTATATTAGTAGACAATCATTCGGCAGATGGCTCTGGGGAAGCTTTGAAAAATGAATTTCCGCATATTATCTATATCCAGGCAAATGACAATCTGGGATTTACCGGGGGAAATAATGTAGGTATCTCATACGCGATACAAGAAAAATTTGATTATACCCTGCTGCTGAATAATGATACCACCGTTGCCCCAGATTTTTTAGCGCCCATGGTTGCCTATATGGATGCCCATTCCGAGATGGGTGCCTTGCAGCCACTGATATATTACCACCACGAGCCTTCTATTATTTGGAATGGAGGATCCTACTACAATAATTGGTTGGGGCATCCTTCGATTAGATATATCGGGAAAACATTAGATAGCACCCCTTTACAAAATAATACTCCTGTTCCTGTGGACTGGATTACCGGATGTGCTTTTTTTACAAGAACAAGTTTACTTGATAGCATTGGAGCACTTTCCGATAATCTTTTCATGTATTTTGAAGACATAGATTTGAGTTTTCGGATGCGCGAAAAAGGATACCAACTTAGGCTACTACCCCAATCGGTTATTTGGCATGTAGGCGGCATGTCGAATAAAAACAAAGAAAAAACCCGAGAGGGCTTTGTAAATCCGGTAGTGCATTACCTGAATATTCGCAACCGGATATGGATATTAAAACAATATACTTCGTTGCAATATCTTCCTTCGGTATTACTTTTTAATAGTTTGTACATTTCGGGAATCTTGTTCTATTTTATCCTTAGAGTAAGATGGGGTAAATTTCAAACGGCCTGTAAAGCAGTGATGGATGGATTATTAGATCAAATTGAATACAAACCTTTATCATCCCCTACTGAGTAGCCCTCTATGATTCTATTTCCCATTATATATCTTGCTTCTTTTTTTTACGGACTGGTGCTCCTGTATAAAAAAGATATTCGGGGATTTCCGGTTTTTGTTATTGGGGGATTACCTATTTATATCCACGCCTTATCCGTTACCCATTTGTATGGATTTGCCGCTATCATTCCCGCCATGCAAGCCTGCAAAGAGATTATAGTTTTCGCCTCCTTTGCCATGGTACTCTTTACCTTACAGGAGAAACCCAAATGGCATGCCGTAGATAAATGGATGCTGGTTTTTTTAGCCGCCTCCCTACTCTACCTAGCATTGCCGATTGGCCCCTATACTTTTATAAGCAGATTACTGGCTTTTAAAGCACTCTCCGTATTTCCCCTGATATATTTCACCGGACGTTTCTGCAAAGTGAAGGATATCAACCTCAACTACCTGTTTTCGTATATCTGTATTGTATCCATTATTGCTGCCGTTGTTTTATTATTGGTTGAATTATTACCCTACGAACACTTACATACCAAAACCGGCTTTTTAGATTTTCATATACAGTTTTTTACTGCAGAAGAATCGGGGAATTATGGGTTGTTCTGGACTTTTGAAACGGAAACCGGACTCAAACGCTTTGGCAGTATTTTTAGTAGTCCGCTCGAACTGGCAGCTTCTACCGTACTCACCTTATCAGTATTATTGGCATTGGCAGGTGATCGTTGGATGCGCTTTCGATTTTCGGGATTGTATACGGCCAGTTTAGTGGCAACGCTGTTTTGTATAGTATTGGCCATTTCCAGGGCCTCGCTCATTAACTATTTTTTGCTGTTTTACTGCTTTGCGCATATTACGCAACAAAAAAAATGGGTGCAATATTTTCACCTGGCATTTATTTGCGCACTGGCATTATTGGTATTTGTGGTAAAAGGCGATTTGCTGCAATTTGTAATGGATACCCTGCGGTTTCAGAATGCTTCTAGTATCGGACACGTGTTAGAATGGGTTAATGGCCTGCAGGCAATGGCAGCGCATCCCCTGGGTATGGGATTGGGTTCATCTGGTAGGGTTGCTATGGAAACGAATGACCATGTAGGGGGAGAAAATCAATTGATCATTATAGGCGTGCAGGTAGGCATTCCGGTATTACTGGTGTATATGTATATCTATGGATTATTAATTGTAACCGGTTTACAAACACTGAAAGTTTCGGCTGGTAAACAAAAAAGGCTAGCAATGGCAGTTGTATTACTGAAAATTGGGATGTTCATTCCGCTCTTTACTTCTTACATCGATTCCTTCAACTATATCACTTATACCATTAACTTTTTAAGTGGGTTGATGATTAACATGATCATGAGTAAAGCTGCCAACGCATCGCAACTGCGGCAGTTGAATTGATTAATTTATTTGAATAAGCCATACCGGATAATACAATAAATGGCCCTAAACCCATCTTTCCAGTTGATCTTCTTTCCTTCGGCAAAGGTTCTGCCATAATAAGAGATGCCTACTTCGTATATCCTAATTCCGGGAAAGCGAACCATTTTTGCGGTTACTTCGGGTTCGAAGCCAAAACGGTTTTCTTTTAAATCGAGACTTTTTAATATATCGGCCCGGAATAATTTATAGCAGGTTTCCATATCGGTGAGGTTCAGATTATTGAACATATTCGATAGGAAGGTTAAAAATTTATTGCCAATGCTGTGCCAGAAAAACAAAATACGATGCGGGTTGCCGCCAATAAATCGAGATCCATATACCACATCGGCATATCCTTCTATAACGGGTTGCAACAAAATAGAAAACTCCCGGGGATCATATTCCAAATCGGCATCCTGCACAATGATATAGTCGCCGGTTGCATGTCGAATGCCGGTATGCAATGCAGCGCCCTTACCCTGATTTATCGAATGCTGTTGATACCGTATAAAAGCATATTGGTTCACCCATTCTGCTACAATGCTACCCGTTCGGTCGGTAGAGCAATCGTTTACTACAATAATTTCCTTATCAAAGCCTTCCGGAAGTGTAACCGCAACCAATCGCTGCAGGATAGATTCAATGGTGGGCTCCTCGTTGTAGGCGGGAACAATAATGCTTAATACCTTATTCATGCGCTGCAAATATAGTTATTTTGAAGGGCTGGATAATCGCTGCAACCAAAACTTCATCTGCACAGCCGAAAGTAATAAGATGAGAGGTACCATAACGGTTAACATTCTTTGATAAGCAGCAACCACCAGCGTAGCCCCCAGAAATAATATTAGAAAAGCTACCAAAGTGAAAAAGATAGTTCGATGAGGACCCCGATAAATTAAGCTGCTGATGATTGAAAAAATGCAAAGAAAAAATACCAATGCCCCGGGTGGAATACGAGCCAGATTGGCAAGACGGGGATAGCTATAAGAAAAGGGTAGTCCAAAAAATAACCTGCCTGCATTTGCCATACAGTTTTTCAGGTATTTAACCGGATGCTGGCGAATATTTTGTAAAGCTTTATTTTTAAAGGCATCATCCCTTGCCACTCCCTGAAATTGATAGATACTATCGTAATCGGCCTGATGGTGAACGGCAAATAAAGCCGCATTGCAGGGTTGTGTAGAATCGTAGCCACAATAAGCTGTAAAATGATCATCATTCCAGTCCCCAAGTTCTCCTTCTACTGGTGTACTTGCCCAGTACAAAGACATGCCACCACTGTTGGCCCAATACAATGGTTTTCCGGTTTGTTGATACGTGTATAATAAATAGGGAATATTCAGTAAGAATGCCAGTAAAACTATCTTGCCAAACTGAACAATCGATTTCTTTTTACTAAGCAAGTATCCCACCAATAACAAAATCATTAACACGATAATTACATACCCAAATATCACTTTGGTAAGTGTAAGATATCCCAAGAAAAAACCGGCTGGTAGGGTATAACGAATAGAATAATTGAACAAATACGATTTCAGCAAATAATACAAAAACAAGCACAGTAAACAACTGCTGAGTGGTTCGGTATATAGCCAGCCCAACTCTTTATAGGCCACATAATAAAAAGCCCAGCATAGGGAAAAAATCCAGGCCAGTGAATTGGTTACTAATAATTGTAAAGATTTAAATAAGAAAACCAACGATATATACTGAAAAAAAGCATTCAGTAAAACCGGAATAATGAGTGGATTCTTCGCCCATACAAAGGGAACGAGAATAAGGGGATATCCGGGACCATTCCAAAGATTGAGGGCTTCTTTTGGGGAATAAAATCCGGCTGCCAGATTTTGGGCAAACATTTAATACCTGCCCTCATCACCCTCCATTTGATCACGATGAGCCAATCCGGCTATCAATAAGTAGATGGCCAAAAATGGCAGGAAATTAATCCAGGGATTGGCTGATATTTTTTCATCTCCTCTAAGTTAGGTTATCTTTACCAACCAAAGGAGCGGGTAAACTGCCCTAAACTCCTGCGAATGTACTATAATGTAGGAATCTACTTATGCCCCCACCCATTAAAGTATTTATAGACATTCGGGATTTACGCATCGCCAGAACGGGGGCTAAAACCTATTTGGAGGAGATTTATCTCCAATTAAAAAATGGATATCCGGGTTTTACTATCCGGTTTATAGACACTTGGCTGCCGGTGTATCGGGGTAAAAACAAGTGGCTGAAGGCAGTAGAACATGCCCGATTTTTTTGTTGGAAGCAGTTCACCTTACCCCTAATTTGCCTGCTTCGAGGGTGCGATATTTTGTATTGCACTGATTATTTTCTCCCCCTGATAACCTTTCGTTTTAAAACAGCGGTAGTATTTTATGATGCTTTTTTCTGGCAATATCCCGAACAGTATAACAAGATATGGCTTCAATTATTAAAATACATTGGAGTGCCTGCAGCCAAAAAAGCCTCCGCCATCATCACCATTTCCGAACATTCGAAAAATCAAATTATAGAATGCGTAGGATTAGAAGCTAAAAAGATTCATGCCATACACTTGGCACCTAAATCATCTTCAGCCATCATTCATTCGCTCCAATCTGAACCCATCCATCAAGGTAAAAGATACATCCTGCATATAGGGGTATTGGAAAAAAGAAAAAATCTGTTGAATCTCATCAGGGCATTTGCGTTATTGAAAGAAGCGGGTTATCCTGAATATTATCTCGTACTGGCAGGTGGAACAATTTCGAAAAAAAATCTAGACGATAGCAACAACATTCGCCAACTGATAAAAGAATTGCACTTAGAAGAATCTGTATTGCTGCCAGGCTTTATTAGTGATGAAGCGTTAGCCCATTATTATCAGCAGGCTAGTTTATATGCATTTGTGTCTATCAACGAAGGATTTGGATTGCCCATATTAGAAGCCTTTCAACATCAGCTTCCTACACTGATCGCCCAAAATAGTTGTTTGCCCGAAGTGGGGGGTGATGCAGTAATCACCTGCGACCCCTTCGATTATCGGGACATTGCCGAAAAAATGATTTCGATTGTTAGCAATCCCAGTTTACAGCAAACATTGATTGAAAAAGGAACGAAGCGATTAGCAGAATTCTCCTGGAAAAAAACAACCAAAGAATTAATGGATGTTTTTATACAACTGATGCAATCCAATGCCAACACTCAAAATAAGTGAGCACTATTATCCGGCTAACTCAGCATCTACCATCCCTTTTACTACATCTGCTAAGCGATAGGTAGCTTTCCAGCCCAACACCTCCGCTACTTTCTTCGGATTAGCACTACCGCTTAACAAATCTGCCGGGCGAAACAAATCAGGGTCGATTACTACATGCTCTTGCCAATTGAGTTGCAGATAACTAAATACCAACTCTATAAATTTTTCCAGGGAATGGGATTCACCGGTTGCAATCACAAAATCCTGGGGCACTTCCTGTTGCAGCATGCGCCACATGGCTTCTACATACTCGGGTGCCCATCCCCAGTCGCGGCGAATTTGCGCATTCCCTAAGTATAACTTTTCAGTACTCCCCTGCTTAATTCTACATGCAGCCGCAACAATCTTACGAGTTACAAAGCGGTGTGGACGAAAAGGCGACTCATGATTAAACATAATGCCCGAACAGGCATATAATTGATAGGCTTCGCGGTAATTGATTACCTGCCAGTGAGCGGAGGCTTTGGCAATGGCGTAAGGACTTCTTGGCCGAAAGGGAGTATCCTCATCAGCCGGAGTATTATTCGTTTCCCCAAAACATTCACTTGATCCAGCATGGTACATCCGAACCGGCAATTGGGTAAACCGCATGGCTTCTAACAAATTCAGGGTGCCGATGCTGATACTTTCGTAGGTTTCCACAGGTTGCTCAAAAGATAAGCCTACGGAACTTTGTCCGGATAAATGATACACTTCATCCGGTCGAATTCGGGAAAGGGTTTCGAGGGTACTTTTAAAATCGGTGGTATTAATAGACACCGGCCGGATATGAGACAAAAGGCCGAGTTTCTTCAGGTTAATGAAGGGGTTGGTGGTTGCATCCCGGGATCCTCCATATACTTCATACCCTTTTTGTAGCAGTAGGGCACTCAAATAGGCACCATCTTGACCGGAAACGCCACAAATCAATGCCTTTTTCATGCCAGTACTTACAGGGTTAATTGAACCGCAATTTTACAATAATTCGGGCAATCGGCAAGATTAAGCCTAAACGGGAGGTTTTTTACGGGTATTTGGGGGCTATTTCATCAGGTGTGGCATTAATTGTAACTTGCCGCCAAACAGATAACGGTGCTGCATTCGCTTCAGAAAAAATTGGGCCAAGATATGACCACGGGTGATCGCTTGATTACCCTATGGCGCCTGATTCCTTTTGTAATCAGAGGAGTGTGGGAACGATTCTTTCTCGGGTCTGCTAAGGGTTGGGTATTGGTGGGCAAACAAGTGTCGGTTCGATATGCCGGATATCTGCAAGCCGGTAGCGATCTGATTATTGAAGATTACGCCGAAATCAACGCCCGCTCTTCCCGTAAAATCATTTTGGGCAACCGGGTTACCATTGGAAAATATGCCATCATCCGCCCCGGCAATTTATACGGGGGAGAAATAGGCGAAGGATTAAAAGTGGGCAACCACTCCAATATCGGGCCCTACTGCTATATCGGCTGTTCGGGATATATCGAAATCGGTAATCATGTAATGATTTCGCCCCGCGTTAGCATCTATGCCGAAAACCATGTGTTTGATAAAGTAACCCAAACGATAAAGAGTCAGGGCGTAGTTAGAAAAAATGTAAAAATTGAAGATGACTGCTGGATAGCTGCCAACAGCATTATTTTGGCGGGGGTTACCATTGGAAAAGGTTCTGTAGTGGCAGCCGGCAGTGTGGTAGCTTCAGATGTAGAACCCTATAGTGTAGTAGGTGGTGTTCCTGCCCGCCTTATCAAAAAGCGGCTACCCGATTCATGAATATACTAATCCTCCATAGTTCCTCCGATCAATATGGGGCCAGTAAAATTTTACTGGGAATTGTTCAGTTGCTGGTGAAAAGAAATCACCAGGTTTGGGTTGCACTGTCTGAAGAGGGGCCATTATCCAATGATTTATTGCAGGCAGGTGCCGATGTTATCTATATCCGGTTAGGTATACTCAGAAGAAAATATTTTTCTCCACCCGGAATCATCAACCGCCTAATTACGATTAGAAAAGCAAAAAAAGAATTAGAAAAAATCATCCGGCAAGAAAACATCGATCTAGTGTATTCCAATACCACCGGCGTTCTGGCGGGTGCATTTGCCGCTAGTAAATGCCGGGTAAAACATATTTGGCATGTGCATGAGATAATCGAAAATCCTCAATGGTTTAAGCGAATACTTGGTAAAATCATGCGCCAATATTCGCAAACGGTAGTGGTAGTATCCGAAGCTGTAAAAAAATCCTGGCAATTGGTTATCCCGGAAAATAAAATGGTAGTGGTGCATAATGGGATTGATTACAGCCCCTATTTACAAGAACAACCGAGTGTACAAGCATCATTCGGATTACCGGAAGATGCACTGATAATCGGAATGGTAGGCAGGGTTCATTACTGGAAGGGGCAGGATTATTTTATACAAATCGCCGGAATTCTTCATGCACGCTTTCCAAATCTCCGTTTTATTATGGTGGGAGATGCATTTCCGGGTTATGAATATTTGTATGCGCAATTAGATAATCAAATGCAACAATTGCAGTTACAGGATGTAGTAAAGCAGCTCGGTTTTAGAAATGATATACCTTCCCTTATGCAAAGCATAGATTTATTGTTATTGCCCTCCCAATTACCTGATCCCTTTCCCACGGTAATTTTAGAAGCAATGGCATCCGGAAAACCGGTAATTGCCACACAAATGGGAGGAGCCCTAGAAATGATTGAAGCAGGAATAACTGGAGATTTTATGCCAGCCCACAATGCAGAGGAAGCAGCAAATAGAATAGCCAACTGGCTGGATAAAGAAAAACTGAATACAGCAGGCCTGGCAGCCCGCCAGCGTGTACTGGAAAAATTTAGTAGAGAAGCCTGGGAAAATAAGCTGATAAAAATTATTGAATGACGATTGCCATTATTGGAACCCGCGGCTATCCGTATGTATATAGTGGATATGAAACCTTTGCCAAGGAACTATCCGAGCGACTGGTAGCGAGGGGCGTGCGGGTTAAAATCTATTGTCATAAAAATCTGTTTACAAGCTATCCCAAGCAGGTAAATGGTATCGACCTGATTTATGTGCCCACGATTGAACATAAAATCCTCAGTCAATTTATCCATTCGTTTTTTTCTATGGTGCATGCCTGTTGCACAAAAACCGATGTAATATTAGCTGTAAATGCCGCTAATGGACCCTGGGGATTGATTGCAAAAATTTGTAGAAAACCGGCTTGCATTAATGTAGATGGCATGGAATGGGAGCGACCGAAATGGAAGGGACTGGGCAGTAAATATTTTTACTACTCAGCTTGGTTGGCAACCAAACTCTACCCCGTTATTATTACCGATGCGGAGGAGATGAGAAAAATTTATCTCGAAACTTTTCAAACAGATTCAACAGTTATCGCTTACGGCGCCAATATTCGCTATTCGCATCATCCCGAAAAAATAACCGAACTGGGATTGTTTTCAGGTGAATATTACCTGATTGTGGGTAGACTGATTCCCGATAACCATGCAGAATTAATTATAGATGGGTATTTGAAAGCCGCTTCTGGCAAAAAATTGGTAATTGTGGGAGATGTTCCTTACAAAGATGCGTATGCAAGCCGGGTAAAGGAAAAAGCGAAGGAAAACATTATATTTTTAGGATATATAAAAGATGCTGATTTGTTGGCGGAATTATATCATCAATGTTTTGCTTATTTGCATGGACATGCCTACGGAGGAACCAATCCCAGCCTATTAAAGGCGCTGGCATACGGTTGTGCGGTAATGGCTATTAACACCCGATTTAGCCAAGAAATGCTTGCAGAGGGCAAATACGGCCTATTTTTTCAGCCGGATGCCGATTCCATAGCAGTATTGATGCAAGAATCGGAGGCAAAGCCCGACAAACTCACGCATTTTCGGGAGATTGCCCGGGAGGGTTTGGGGATTAAATACAATTGGGATGAGGTAACCAATACTTATCTTGCAGTGCTAAATGAATTGAATCAGGGTAGGTAGCACTGCTGTTCCCATGGCCAAACCTTACAATCGTTATACCATCATCCGCTACATTATTGATGCCCCCGTGGTGGGTATCTCTTATTTGGTAGCTTCCCGGTTCAACTCTGGCCAGAGTATTATTTCTACCGACCGATATACCCTATTTTTTACGTTGATTTCATTGGCACTTTGGTATATCGCAGCTTCCTTTACCCGCCTATATGCCGATCGCCGTTCTAATAAATACTCCGAAGAAATCATCTTCATCATCTACACCATCATCCTGTTTACCATTTTACTGAGTTCCGCTTCCTTTTTTCTGAGAGAGTATATCAAGTTCAGTCCAGACTTTTTCCCCTACTACTTGTTGGTATTATTTAGTTTGCTCACGCTTACCAAATACATCGTTCGGAAAAATGTACACTCTGCCATTTTTCAGGGGAAGTTATTGGATAATGTGTTGATAGTAGGATGTACACCTGCAGCACTCGACTTTTACGAAACCATCAACAAGTATTATTACTATGGTTATAAATGTTTAGGCTTTTTAGATAACCAGCAGGGAAAGTTGAATGGATGTGAATACTTGGGGCCCGTAGATAATCTGAGCATCCTACTGAAAGAAAAAAGAATTGATGAAGTGGTAATTGCCCTGCCCGATGAAGCTGCCGATGAGATTCAGTTTTGCGTAGAAGTATGTGATTTTTATTCAACCAAAGCGCGGATCATACCCAATCTTCATCAGTATGCCACAGCCAGTATTCAGGTGAATAATATCGGATTGATGCCGATTATTAACGTTCGTGAATTACCACTGGACAAAAAAGAAAATCAGATATTAAAAACTTTTTTCGATATCGTTTTTTCTATTTGCTTTTTTGTGTTTATAGGCTGGTGGATTTTACCCCTCATAGCAATTGCCATCAAAATCACTTCCCGAGGACCCGTTATATTTAAACAGGAGCGCTGGGGGCTGAACAACCAACAAATTATATGTTATAAGTTCAGAACCATGGTATCTGAAAGCTCAGACATTGATGAAAACGGATTTTACCGCCAAACCAGCAAACAAGATCCACGCATAACCCGTTTGGGAATGTTTTTGCGCAAAACCAATATGGATGAACTTCCCCAGTTTTGGAATGTATTGCTGGGCAATATGAGTGTAGTTGGTCCGCGCCCCCACCCTACCCCACTGAACCTTGAATCGATGCACACAGTAGAAAATTACATGTTGCGCCATCTGGTAAAGCCGGGTATTTCTGGATGGGCACAGGTAAATGGTTATCGTGGAGAAACCAAAATGCCCGGATCTATGCAACGAAGAATTAATTTTGATTTGTATTATATCCACCGCTGGACTTTCTGGTTGGATTGTCAGATTATTCTGCAAACCATCATTAATATTATCCGGGGAGACCAAAATGCCTATTAATTATGAAACAAGCCGTCGCCGGTATTCTTTTATTATTAGTCACCGTTTTTAGCCAACCCACGCAACTTTCGGCACAGGTGGTTTGGGAAGCACCACAGAAAGAAATCTACCCCTACCTCGAGCGGATGGCGCAAAAAGGGTTATTGCAGTTCAATGATTTGATTAAACCGCTGAGCCGGCAATATCTGGGGGCTTGTTTGGATAGCTTATCACATCATTTTAATCAATTGTCTGCAGTAGAAAAAAAAGAATGGGCTTTTTATATGCGCGAGTATGGGTTCGAAACCGATACAACTGTTCATCCGGAATTAAAAGAATCTATCTGGTATTTTAAAAAAGACACCTACAAAAGGTGGCGACCTTTCTCCGCGCGAAACGCAAATGCCCTCATACAGGCAGAACCCATTTTTACCGCTGTGCAATTCAGTGGAACCAATAGCAATTATTTACAGTCAAGCTCCGGTGTGCATGTATGGGCCTATGGCGGAAAAAGATGGGGATTTCAATTTTCGTATCATGATATAACGGAAGCGGGAACGGGTTTAGACAGTACCCGCCAATGGAACCCCGAAACCGGCTTTGTGTTAAAGCAAACCGGCAACCGGAGCAGTCAGAATTATAGCCGTATTCGGGGAAGTGTAAGCTATGCTTTTAAAAATGGGTCCGTAAGTGTGGGTATCGATCAACAAACCTGGGGATATGCCCAATCGGGAAAAATCGTGCTGTCTGATAAAGCACCCGCCAATCCTTATGTACGGTTAGATTATCGGCCATTCAGTTGGTTGAATTTCCATTATTCAAATATGTGGTTGAATTCGAACCTCGTAGATTCTTTAAGTACTTATGGCACGGGAAACACCGTGTATGGGGGAGAAAGAATTCGGTTCATACCCAAATTCATGGCTACCCATAGTATTAGTCTGCAAATTAACCGGCACCTCAGTTTTACCGCAGGGGAATCGATTGTGTATAGCGATAAAATGGATGTAGGGTACCTGATTCCGGTTAACTTTTTTAAGGTGTATGACAATATTGTTAATAATGGAAATATCCTGGCAGGGTCGAACGGACAACTATTTTTTCAGTTAAGCAGTAGAAATAAATTACCCAATACCCATTTATACACTTCCTTGTTTATTGATGAAATAAGAACCAGTACGATGTTCGATAAAAACAAAAGTCGCAATCAACTGGGCTATACATTTGGGGCAAGCGTTACTGATTTTGTGTTGCCTTATCTTACGCTTTCACTGGAATATACCCGGGTAAATCCCTTTGTTTATAATAACCTTATTCCGGCCCAGGAGTATACCAGCTTTCAGAATAGTCTGGGTGATTGGATGGGGAATAATTTCGACCGGGTATTTGCTTCTCTGCGCTATACCCCAATTCCGCGTTTAAAATGTTTGCTTAGTTACCAATCTATCCGAAAAGGGGGTGCGGGAACGGTAGAACAGCAGTATTTTCAGCAACCTCAGCCTGGTTTTTTGTTCGACCCGCTGTTTAATAGAAAAGAAATCACCTTTCGGTGTTCTTATGAGCTGATCAATAACCTGCAATTGATGGGTTGGTATTCCCAAACCCGCCAGCAGACGCTACCGGCTGCTACCTGGACTACCACCCAGATGGCCAGTATTGGCTTTACCTTCGGTTTATAGGCGTAAAAAGATAGATTTCCCCATTTTATAGGGAAAAATGTGGATATTTGTAGCTACCAATTTCCTGCAATGAAATTACAAATTAGGTATTTATTTAATATTTTATTGATTACGCTGTTCAGCTGCACCCTTACTATACAAGTGGCGGCGCAGCAGATTAATGCTACCAACCTCTCCAGTGCCCGGGTAGACCAGCTGAACGACCAGCAGATTTTGCAAATCTGGCAACAGGCGCAAAGAAGTGGGTTGTCGGAGGCAGACGCCATGAGTTTATTGGTAAAACGCGGTATGCCCGCTACCGAAGTGAACTCGCTTAAGAAGCGTTTGGTGATGATGCAATCGAAGTCAAAATCGGGTAGCAATCAATCCCTCATCAGAGATACCGCCAATTTTTTAAAAGATAGTTCCTGGGTAAAGGAACTTCCGGCTATAAAAAGAAAGAGTCAATTTTATGGCTTCGATTTTTTCAACAATGCCGCTATCAGCTTTGAGCCCAATATGCACATCACTACACCCCAAAACTATCGATTGGGGCCGGATGATGAACTAGCCATCAATTATACCGGCTTCAATGAAGCCAGTGTGGATGCAAAGGTTAATACCAATGGAAAAATCATTCTTCCCTATGCCGGTACATTAACCGTTAGTGGTTTAACTTTAGAGGAAGCTACCCAATTGATCAAAGCCAAAATGAAAGTTGCCTATCCGGCCATCAGCTCTGGAAAAACCCAAGTAATGGTAACCATTACCAACTTTAAAACCATTCGGATTACGATTGTGGGCGAAGCGGAGATACCGGGTACCTATCAGGTTTCATCGCTTGCCAGTTTTTTTAATGTGCTGTATAAAGCAAACGGACCCTCCGAAAATGGTTCATTGCGCAAGATTCAGTTGATTAGAAACAATCAAGTTATAGAAACCATCGACCTCTATGCATTTATGCAAAAGGGTATAATGAATGGAGAAGTAAAACTACAAGACCAGGATGTGATTCATATTCCGGTATACAATAAGCGGGTTTCGGTAATGGGCCAAGTTAAACGCCCCATGATTTACGAATTGCAGGATAAAGAAACCCTGCAAGATGTAATTCAGTGGGCAGGAGGATTCGAATCGGGTGCCGTGCAGGGATCAGCCAAAGTAATACAGTTGGGAGAGAAGGAAAGAAAAGTACGGGATGTGACTGCGGCAGATTATGCCTATTTTATTCCCAGAAACGGCGATCAGGTAGAGATAGGGAAAATACTTTCCACTTACTCCAATCGGGTAATGGTAAGTGGTGCGGTGTTGCGTCCGGGCACTTATGAACTAACTGATCAATTAACCGCAGCTAAACTGATTAAGCAGGCTGAAGGGTTAAGACCGGATGCGTTGTTACAAAGAGGATATCTTACTAGAAAATTACCGGGTACAGAAGGAAGAATTATATCTTTTCATGTACAGGATTTATTAAGTGGTAAACAAGAGGATATCGTATTGCAGAAAGAAGATTCCCTAACTATTTTATCGAAAGACAGCCTACGGGATATTCCATCGGTAGTAATTGCCGGAAATGTAAATCAACCCATCACCATTCCCTATAAAGAAGGCTTAACCCTAGAAGATGCCATTTTAATAGCACGTGGATTTACCTACGATGCTGCCACCCATAAAATAGAAATTTCCCGCTTACAAAATAACCGGTCAGATACCCTAGCCAATTCATTGATTCAGGTGTTAACGGTGGAATACGATACAGCAAACGTTTCACGTAGCAATAAAACACTGCTGGCACCGCTAGACTATGTATTTGTTCCGCAGTTATTAAATTACCGGAATTTGGGGAAAGTTAAAGTGCGGGGCGAAGTGCTGTATGCAGGAGATTATGCTTTAGAGAAGAGAAATGAAACCATACAGGAAGTATTACAAAGATCGGGCGGAATATCTCCATTTGCTGCAATGGCGGATGTGCAGGTATTTAGAAGAGGACTGCGGGTAGGTACCGATGTGTTATCAGAAAATCCGGCCGCTGGCGGAGAGAAGTTTCTGCTGCAACCAGACGATAGTATCTATGTACCCAAAAAACAAAGTTTTGTAGAAGTGCAGGGAGCGGTGTTTAATCCCCAGATACTCCGGCACGATTCACAGCGATTTTTATCTTATATCTCCGATGCTGGAGGCATTACGGATAAGGGCAACTTGAAAAAATCATATATCCAATACAGCAATGGTATCAACCGAAAAATTCATCATTTTCTGTTTTTCCGTCGCTATCCGAAAGTAACCCCCGGCAGTAAAATTATTGTACCCGAAAAATCCGAAACCGCAGGCAGAGGACTAAGTGTAATTGAGATTTCCACATTAGTGGGTTCTTTGGCTACCATACTTAGTTTGATTGCTGTTTTACAAAAATAAATATTTTACAACCCCCACCCTATGGCAGGTAACGAGCCCATACAGGAAACCGATTTTAATCAGGAAGAGCGCAACTTTTCATTTATCAACTTGCTGCAAGAAATCTGGCAACGCTTTGTATATGCCCTAAGCAGAAAGAAATGGCTGGCAATGGCATTTGTATTGGGTGCATTATTAGGAACGGGTTATGCACTGATTAAGAAAACCACCTACACCGCCAAATTAGTATTTGTGGTGGAAGAATCAAAGAGTTCGGGTGGATCCATTGCCTCTGCGCTGGCCG